>Ga0209979_1000718_pt1 | contig 41835 bp, 33 predicted proteins | sample AnhtaG_FD_183114 | JGI IMG/M metagenome (GOLD analysis project Ga0209979, IMG submission 183114) | Deep subsurface microbial communities from Anholt, Denmark to uncover new lineages of life (NeLLi) - Anholt_01485 metaG (SPAdes) (version 2) | ecosystem: Environmental > Aquatic > Marine > Oceanic...
ATTACCCCACCTACACCTCTAATATGAACCGGTCCGACTGCCATGCCGCCATACCCCCGCCTTGCCTCTTCAGCTTGGTGGAGGCTTCTTTTGAGAACGACATGGCTATCCCAAGTTCCGCTGTGAATCATCGAATGACCCGCCATGGACTCCGACCCCGGCACGTCGCTGACACGCTCGCCGTTATCGCGTGCAGCACTACTGGCTTCCGAATGGAGAAACCCTTGGCCCAATGCAATAAGACATATTTCGGGGCTGAACACCTTCACTTGCGTTATGGCTGACCATTCACCTTTCCTTAAGCCTTGCATACCTCGTTACCTCAATACACATTAAGTTCCGTTCTGGCCTGGTGGCTAACCTTTGACCAGGCTGGATTGTCCAGCTGACTCACAACAGCTTACCTTGGCGCACTCTCCATTTTGTCTCCACAGATGTCAAATTTGATGAGTTATGGGAACACCAAACCTCAGATTTTTGCCGAAAAAGAAGATATTTTTTGAAAATTTTCATTTTTTTCGGATTAAGTAGCCGGGGGAAAAGAAATGTATAAATCATATAATTATTTTAGGGATAAGAATTGCTGAAAAACTTGGATTCCTGAAGGTACGAGCACTCGAGGTCTGCACAAAAGCTGAGATTGGCAGGAAGACAAGGCACATAAAACCATTTCTTGTGCAAGTTTTCAACAAGGTGGCTTTGAAAGTGATATCTCTTGATAGCTCAAGGTGAATTTCGTAAGATTATTGGTGTCGTACGGAGAAAAATCTGTTTGTTAACCGTGTAAATGGGAAATGTCAGGTTATTCTATTGTCCGGGAGGTTCAAAATGAAGCGAGTTGCGATTGTATTGACGGCCGTTCTGGTCGTGCTGATGAGCGGAACCGTTCTTTGCGCTCAAGAAACGACAAAATCGAGAGCCGTGACGTACAAGACTGTCGGCGACAAAGAGTTGAAGATTCATCTCCATTTTCCGCCTGACTGGAAAACCAGGGACAGGCGCCCGGCGATCATCTTCTTCTTTGGCGGAGGCTGGACCGGCGGAACTCCGGGACAGTTCGAATTTCAGGCGGACTACCTGGCCGGCCGCGGTATGGTCGCCGCGAGGGCGGACTATCGCGTCAAAAGTCGCGATGGTGTCACGCCCGACAAGTGCGTTGAGGACGCCCGCAGCGCCGTGCGCTGGATGCGCAAGAACTCCAGACGGCTCGGAATCGACCCCAGGAAATTGATCGCTTCGGGAGGCTCGGCTGGCGGGCACCTGGCGGCGTGCATGATGATCGCCGACAGCGTCGAAGCCGACGGTGACGATTTGTCGATCTCGACGATTCCGCAGGCGATGGTGCTGTTCAATCCGGTGCTGAGTTTCGAGAACGAGCAAATGCTCACGAGGCTTGGTGACAACAAACACCTCGCCCGCAAGATATCTCCGACGTCACACCTGGACAAGAAATCTCCGCCTGCGTTGATTCTGTTTGGTACGAATGATCGACTGAAGGTTTTTGGTGACGATTATTGGAAAAAGGCCGAAGAAATCGGCGTGCGCGCCGACAAGTACCCGTAAGGTACAAAAATTCATATCTCCGCCATTTTTACTTGTCAAGGCCACAAAAAAATTAAGCGGCTTTGCGGTAATTCTCAAAAAATCTATCCTATCCCAAACAGCCATTTGACTATTATCACCAGAATAGCTGGGACATAAATGAATCCTGCGGTAACTATTCCAATAAAAATACAGGATGATTGCACTGATGGCTTGACATTTATATCTTTAATTTCCTGAATACAACCAACAAATAACCAAGATCGAAAAGTCATATGCATTATCAATATTATGATATCGGCAATAATTACCTCAAGCCACCATATTTTCAAGATAGCTCCCCTCTCAAAAATACCATAAGCTAAACCCAATACAATTGGCAAGAAGTGGAAGAAATATTTTCCACAACCATCATTATTTTCTTTCTTTTCGTGTGAGAACTTCATTCAACCAGTCATCAAGATTTATGCAACCTTGCGATAATACGATTTTAGTAAACCACCAAGGAATTCTTTACGGTGTATCTGCGAAACATGAGTCTCTCCTGCGATCTTGAGTTTGGCTATTTCAACTTTGCTATTATATTCAGAAGGAATTTTGTTATTAATTCCCTGATGCGGTCTGTGTTCATTAAAATATGAAGTATAGCAATCAACAATACGTTGCAATCTGTTCAATCCAAAGATCAACAGATGATTCAAACACTCTCTTTTGCAACTCAGAACAAAGCGTTCTGCATGAGCATTTGCATTCGGTGCCTGATAAGGAGTTTTGATCGTGTCTACACCTGAGGCTTTCAGAATCGCATCCATCTCATCGAGATAAAGCATATCGTTGTCACGAAGAAAGAATCGTGACTCAATTCCCTGATCTTCACACTCCCAGATCACATGACGAATTTGCTGTTTAATCCATTGATTGGTTGGAGAAAAGGTCGCTCTGGCTAATAGAACTTTTCGCGTCTGCAGATGAATCACAAAGAAAACAAAAGCTGTGGTCAGGCCTCTGAAGGTCCAGACTTCCTTCTGAAACATATCAGCACATAAGAATACTTCTGCATGGCGAGCTAAAAACTCCCGCCAAGTCAATCCTTTGCGATCAGGCGATAGAGGCAAACCGTTTCGTCGAAGGATATTGGCCACAGAGGTTTTGGAGATCTCAATGCCCAGCTTCTTGAGTTCACCCTGGATTTTCTTGTAGCCCCAGATATTTTCTCGGGCCAACTGACAAATCAGGGCTTCCACACTCGCAGGGGTCCTTGGCCTGCCCGGTCTACGCTTCCTTTTCTCTGAATAATCCCACTTTTCCTTTTCCAAACGCCGTTGCCAAGCCTTGCAGGTTTGACTATGTTGACAACTGTTTCCATGAGCTTCCTACCCATTGCCAGAGCAGCATCCACAAGCGATCTTCGCTCATCGTCAGTAAATCGAATCCGACCTGGTAGTCTCGACTTAAGGATCTTGTTTTCCAAACGGAGATACTCGTTTTGTAGGGTCAACTCTCGGCACAGTAACCGAGCAATCGTGGCAATTACTGGCAAGCTAAGCCATTCGGCCGGTTGATTAGAAGGTGTTTCTATGGGCATCAATATCCTCCAAGCACAACTTGAATATTAAAGGCTCAGAGGATAACATAAGCAATTGATTTGGCAAAGGTTAATTCAGCTTTCCGATCCGCGTATGAATAAATGTACCCTACGGGAATTTGCGGCTGACCTGATAGTCTTGGGCTAAACGTGTAACCGGCTCGGTTCTTGTTAAAACCTGGAGTGAAAGCCTTTTTCTTTCTGTTGGACCGAGACCAGTGGCGAGAGGAGTTCTTGTTTGAGATAAAAATTATTGCTGACAGGCAACTCTGCCGATATTGTTAGTAATCATATCGATTCCTTTCGATTGGGTTGATCCATATCTGACATTTCTTGTGTAAAGGCTTGCCTTTAGGAAAGGACCTTCGTGGGAAAAATGCCCTGCTCACAGAAAAATTTGCTATTGAAGTCGGTTACAGTCATATTATAATGTTGCAGTAGGTGCTTGGTGTACTACATTTACCATATGGCTTCTTCAATTGCATTCGGGTCGAAGTTGACAAGAAAGAGAACAAAATATTAGGAAATATGAAATGTGTGCAGAACGGGATTATAAAAAACCTGCTCGTTATGGCTGGCCTACTTGGCCTAGTCGAAAAGAATTCAACTAGGGCTTGGTGATAAGTATATCGCTTTGTTTACTTTTTTGGGTAAGTACGGTTTGGTTCGTCTTTAAATTCCTTTTGAAACGAATCTGATATAATTCTCAAAAAGTTTGTGCTTTTATAACTCGAAACTACCCAATTATAAGAGCTTCCGGAGAAGACTTCGATTTTCTAAATTGATTGTTTTTCAGACTGGACGAAAAGAATGTTAAAAACGTATGCAGCTTTTTTTAATTTGCTTCAATCTATCATTGATATTGCAATCCTTGGTTCCGCTTGGGTTGCTGTTTATTATCTTCGTTTTTATTCTCACATATTCCGCACGACAAAAGGAATACCAGATATCAAAAACCATCTTTTGTTAATGGTGCCGGTTGTATTTATTTGTTACCTTGCATGCTCGTGGTCAGGATTTTATAAATCCAGGCGCACTCAGAGTATATTTAAGCAATTTTACGATTTGTTGAAAGCAAGTTTATTAGGTGGTTTGCTTATTTTGGCGTTCTTTTATTATGTTAAAGACGAGCCTTATTCAAGAAAGCTTTTGGTTCTCTTTGTAGCTATGATGCTTATAGGGCTATCTTTTTCACACGTATTAGTAATGGTCATTCTCAGATCCTTACGTAAAAAAGGATATAATCTGCGATATTACGCCGTCATAGGTGCAGGAAAGAAAGGGCAACAGCTGGTCCAAGATATTGAGCATACAGGATGGTTAGGGTTGAAATGCGCTTTCTTTGCAGATAATGATCCCACCCTCATTGGAACGGAATTGCTTGGTAGCCCTGTATATGGCCCGATTGAAAAGATTTCTGAATTCATAAATCACTGCAAAATAGACGAGGTTTATCTCGCTATAGCGGGGAACGAAGCACATCAGACCTACCCGATTCTTGAATCTCTTCAATGTTCCGGCATAAATATACGCATTATTCCTGATTGGGGTAATCTTATATCGATAAGCAATCCTGTCATAGTGCCGATCGGGTCACAAGTCCTATTTTCCGCCACAGATTCGCCATTAAGCGGCTATAAGCTCTTTCTCAAACAAATCTTTGATTTTGTAGTAGCACTTTCGATACTTATGATTCTTTCGGTTCTGATGTTGGTGATTGCTTTGCTCATCAAACTTAGTGGTAAGGGACCGGTCCTTTACAAGCAGGTTAGAGTAGGGATGGACCAAAAGGAATTTGAAATATTGAAATTCCGAACTATGAAAGATGATGCAGAAAAGGAAAGATATTCGCAATGGTCCAAGCCAAATGATACCAGGTGCACGCCAATCGGTAAATGGCTGCGCAGAACAAGTTTGGACGAACTCCCTCAACTCATAAATGTCATTAAGGGGCAGATGAGTTTGGTTGGTCCGAGGCCAGAACGGCCATACTTTGTAAAACAGTTCTCCGAGAACTACAAAAAGTACATGCTCAGGCATAAGGTCAAGGCAGGAATGACAGGATGGGCGCAAATAAAGGGCTTCCGCGGTGACACCTCTTTAAGAAAGAGATTAGTGTACGACCTGTATTACGTCAGAAACTGGTCATTTGCTTTTGACCTTTGGATTTTACTGTGTACGCCATGGCATGTGATCAAAGGAAAAAATGCGCATTAAAGCTACTTCAAAACAATCCATTGCCAAACAAGATATTATCCACATTTTGGTTTTGGTAACAATCACATTATGTATAGGCATATATCTGATTTGCACTGCTGCGGTCATCGCAAAAGATGGTGTGACTTTTATAGAGTATGCCAAAGATTTTGAAATCAACCCCACAGAGACGATGATTCAGCGAGATCAGCATCCCGGCTATCCATTCATGATCCTGTCTGTTCATAAGATTGTGTCTTTTTTTAATCGGTCGGATTCTATATATTCCTGGATTTACTGTGCGCAGGGGATTTCTTTTTTTTTCAGGCTGTTGTCGTTGGCGGTTTTGTACTTTATCGGAAAAGAGATTGTCGGCGCAGCAGGCAGCTTCTGTGCTTTGCTGATCTTTATTTTTCTTCCGAAGCCAGCGGCCTTTGGCAGTGATGCTCTTAGTGATTGGCCCCATCTTTTCTTTCTGTCGGCGGGATTTTTGTATTTACTCAAGGGCGCAAAGAGAAGGAAGGTTTGTTGGTTCTGGCTCGCGTCTCTGATGGCTGGGATTGGATATCTGGTGCGGCCCGAGTGTATACAAATAATTATTTACGGCTTTTTATGGCTTGTGTTCGAGCTTCGTCGTCCGCGAAAGGGTATGTCAAGGACTAAAGCGGTGACGGCTTTGATCTTGATGGCGGGCTGTTTTGTGCTGATTGTCGGGCCATACATGAAAATGAAGGGAAATGTTTTTCCTAAGAAGAAACTCGTATCGCTTCAGTTCAAAACAAAGAGCCACAATTTGCCAGCGGCTGGAAATAAAAGTAGTGAAGAAAGATTGTTTCTCGGCAATGTTTTAAAGTCAAAGTCAGTAAAAGGCGCCATGGAATTATTTAATAATTTCGGCGATACTTTTATGTGGTTTTTTCTGCCTTTTTTACTGGTCGGCGTGTGGAAATATTTAAGACGTCTGAATTTTCATGAGCCGATATATTTTCTGGTTTTTGTTTTTGGTGGGCTGAATATTTGCCTGATGATTTGGCTTTATCTCAGGGCAGGCTATATGAACGTAAGGCATACTATGCCTTTTGCTGCAATTGCAGCTTTTTTCGTACCTTTGGGACTGGAAGGTGCCGCTTGGTTTTTGTGTAAAAGCTCTTCCGGGAAGAAAACACAAGATCAGCCCCAGCGTTCTTTCAGGCTGTTTATCATATTAACTGCCACGGGGATTGCGATATGTCTGCCCAAACTGCTTCGTCCGCTTCATCACGACAAGCAAGTTTACTCCCTGGCAGCGAAGTGGTTAGCGAATAATACGGAAAAAAACTCGATTGTCGCAGTGCCGGACGTGCGCATCGGTTTTCTTGCGGAAAGAACAGCAGTGGTCTCTGCTGGCAAGGCGGTGCCCGGCGGTGCGAATTATGTGGTGAAGGTGTCCGGTAAGGACGAGATGATAGAGGAAAGCGAGATACTTTTTTCGGCTTGCCGGAAGGGAAGGAAGATAATAATATACAAGCCCTGCCGTTAATCTGCGACAGAGAGGTCAGTGTGATTCACGGCGGCGTCGATGTGATTTTTCAGGGATTTTTTAAAGATCGAACGGTCAAATCTTAAGGCGTTTTGCCTACAGTTTTCAGTGCCGATCCTGTCTATATTCTTTTCGAAGAATAGAACCGCCTGACGCAGAGAATCGGCATTGGGCTCATAAAAGAAACAGCCTGTCGAGTCTTTGCTGGGGTTGCCTTTCGTGCCAAGACCTTTTATCGTCTCCAAGGCTCCTCCTTTACCGAAGGCAATAACGGCTTTGCCGCATGCTTGTGCTTCGAGCGGAACAATGCCAAAGTCTTCTTCGCCGGGAAATATCAGGGCTCTGCACCGTTGCAGATAATCGCCCACTTCCTGGTCAGAAGCCTTTTCGATAAAGATAATATTCCTTGAAGCCGTGTCCTTAAGACGGCTTAATTCCGGGCCATTGCCTACGATGAGCAGTTTTCTGCTGAAGCCATTAAATGCTTTGATCGCCAAGTCAATTTTTTTGTAGGGGACAAGGGCGGAAATCACAAGGTAATAGTCCTCACTGCCTTTTGAGATGGTGAATCGGTCGCAGTCGACCGGAGGGTAGATGACAGTGGAGTCCCTGTCGTAAGTCTCTTTTATTCGGCCCTTGACGTTTATGCTGTTCGCAATGAAGTGAGTTACCCGTGATGCTGTTTTAAGATCCCAGCGTTTAAGGTGATCGAGGATAATCCCGGCTATGAACTGTTTAGGTTTTGACATTCTTTGCAGATAATCATCTCTTTTGTGCCAGGCGTAACGAACGGGAGTATGGCAGTAACAGATATGAGGGGCATGTTTGCTCACTTTGGCTCCCTTGGCTATGCAGTGACTGAAGCTTAGCACACAGTCATAGCCGTTCAAGTCGAATCTTTCGACCGCATGCGGGAAAAATGGCAGATAGCGCCTGAAGGTCTTTGAGTTGCCGGGCAGGTTTTGGATATAAGAGGTATAAATGTTATGCGATTCAATTGTTTTTGAGACGGAACCGGAGTAGTGGACGAGGGTAAAAATGTCCGCTTGAGGGAACAATTCACAGGCCGCTTCCAGGCAGCGTTCACCCCCCCTCATACCGGTTAACCAGTCACATATAAAGGCGGTTTTCATTATGTGATTCTTTTCGTAACGAAATCGAAAACCTTTTTCAAATTAGTTCTTAGAAACCTGTTCTTCATTAGTTTGTCCTGAAACCAATCTTGTATGTATAAGTAAGCCACAACTGTGGATAAAAAACCCAATTTGCATGTTAGTTCGGATTTCATTGATTTGTATCGAACTTTTTTCGGATCCTTCGTGCTTTCATGAGTAGTTGCTTACGTTGTTTCTCGCTCAATTCAGGAGTTGCAAAGATTGGTACGTTGTCCCAATGTGAGAAGTGGTTGAGATAATAATCGGAATCAGACAAAAGATAATCGTTTGATTTTGCCCAATTATACAACTCCGTGGCTGGAAAGGGAACGATATTATAAAAACGGGTATCAAACACAGGATACCGAAGTGCAAATTTAAAAGAATCATGAACATCGTTGACGGTTTCGCCGGGAGACCCAACGAGAAAAAATAATGTAACCTTAAAACCCAGGCGCAATGAGTCTCGAATGGCAGTTTCATTTTGCTCTATTGTTTCACCTTTTTTAAGATTTTTCAAAATCTTGTTGTTTCCGGATTCAACACCAAAGGCGAGATATTTAAAATTTATTTCCCGAAGACTCTTCAATATTTTGTAATTTACTCTATCTGCTCGCAAACCATTATTACAATTAAATTCTATATCATTGAGTCGTTTTTGCTTCACGAGTTCACAAAATTCAAATATGCGTTCATGATCTAATGTGAAATTGTCATCAAGAATGCTAAATTGACGGTATCCCTTTTTATACCAGTAGCAAATTTCTTCAACTATAGATTGAGCGCTCCGTTTGTGCCAAACTTTGCCTGTAGCATTTTTCCCTGGACAATATATACAGTTATAAGGGCATCCGCTCGGTGAGCAAGGGGATTATGTTGACAGCGTCATAACAGATGCTATTATTTGTAACTCAGGTGGCCCCCATTTGGGCGTTTTTCCTGGCCCCCTTTTTAGCGCTTCTCACCATTCAGCTTGTTAACCTTCTTTTCACTTGGACATATATAATGGGTTTTTGTTATTGAACAAAGTGAAAATCCATCTTGTGAAAGCTGTTTCTCTAAATCGCACTCTATCTGGTTTCTTAACTTCGGTGGTAATTTCTTTAGATTAATAGAATTGATCGTGTCTTTTTCTGTAATTTCCCGATCATAGCGATAAAGGCTGGCTTGGGGTGAATAAATAACCTTTTTGCCCAATTTTCGTACTTTAAGGCATAAATCTATATACTCTAATCCAATAAGATTTTCATCAAATCCATTCACGTGTAAAAAAAAATCTTTTTTTACAAGCATACCGGGTATTTTAACAGCCTGAAATTCTCTTATCTTATCAACAGCCGGATGAACTGGAGGAAATCCTTTGTATATGCATGTATCTTTTATGGTTTTATTGTCCTCAAAAAAGCTTACACCGATATGTTCTACCCTACCATTGCGTGGATTTAGCCACTTCGATCCGACAATAGCAACCTCCTGGTTTCTTGCAGATTCTGCTAATGCCTGGAGCCAACCTCCTCTGGGAATACATTTATCATCAAGAAAAACAAGGTAATCTCCTTTTGCGATTGTGGCACCTTTGTTAAAGGCTTTAGCAGTATTTGCATCTTTACAAGAAACCATTGTTATTCTATCTCTTAATTTCTTCGGAAATGATGAGATATTCTTTGTCGAATCATCAGAAATAATAACTATTTCAAAGTCTAATTGTTTATACTTGTTATCATCGTAAATGGTTTCTAAGCAGGTAGCGGTATATTGTGATAAATTATTAGAGAAATGAATTACAAGGGAAACAAGCAGTGGTGACGGCTTAGATGTTTTCTTGGCAGATGATTCTATATATTGAGCCATCTTAAACGCAATTTGCTGGCGTTCCTCTGCAAAAGAAAGATACGATAATTGATCATCTGCATGGTTTGCGTTAAAATAATTTCCTTCGTATGATGATAATGTAACACCATAATGCATATGTTCAAATATGACATTGGGTAAATATATTAGCCTTTTATGTCCAAGCTGAGATAATCGTTTGAAAATATCAAATATATGTGAATCTATGCAGTGGCTATTGTATTTTGCAGGGCATATATTATCCATTAAATCACATGTAGTGCGAGAAAGTATAGGAAATGTGGATAACCTCTTGCCGTAATAAAGGTCATTGCAATAAACAAGCACCAAATCATCGGAAAAACGAGAAAGAGCTTCTAATGCTTTGATATCCCAGTTTTTCGTGCGAAATATTACATCGTCATTTATCAGTACTATATAGCGTGCTGTGCTTTTACTGTAACAATCTCTAATAATACTACCAAAACTTCTCTGCGGTACTATAATTTTTTTGATAGCAAGAAGGGGATGAGAAATTTTACGACTTTCTGGATCATCTTCATCTATGCACAAGATGATTTCTAGTAAATCAAGATTAGCACTGGTTTCTATTATGCTGCCAAATAATCTCTTAACTAAAGAGAGACGACTCCGCGTTGGCAGTATCAAGGAAAAATTCTTCGCCATCAAACATACTTTCTATTAATTTTATATTTTAGCACGTCTTTAATATGATCCACTGCATCCAAGCCGAATTTCTCACCTATCATATTCAAATAGCAAGGATTACTATGGTATTCCTCAAAAGCTTTGTCACGAAAACGTAGAATCTCTGAACTTGATAAGTACTTAGTTGATAAAGGCAGAGTTTCTTTGCCAAATTGAGAATAGCTAAGCCAACTCTTAGGTAAATTAGCTCCCTGCCGTACCATATCTTCATATAATTGAGAACCGGGATAGGCCATAGCTGTATAGAAATTTACGTATTCACAATTTAAAACTTTTGCCATATCTAAGGTCTCTTGCAGAGTCTGTGCATCATCATCAGGAAGGCCAAATATAAAGTTTGCAACAATATAAATACCTGCCTTGTGCGTCATCTCAATAGCTTCTTTTATTGCATCCTTGCCGAATCTACCTTTGACAACTCCATCGCGAACTTTCTTATTGGCAGACTCAATACCAAAGGCAAGCCAGTTTATCCCTGCCTTCTTCATCTTTTTTAATAGTCTTTCATTTATGGTATCTATCCTTGTATATGCCCATATATTTAAATCGTAACCACGTTGAATAATCAAATCACAGATTTCTATTACCCGGCTCTCTTTTAAAACAAATATCTCATCTGCGAACTTGATATTTTTAACTTTGTATTTCTTCACAAGCAGGTCTACTTCCTCAATAATTTTTTCAGGACTGCGAAAACGAATGCCTGGTTTACCATTATAATTTGCCTTTATATTACAAAACGTGCAACTGAAGGGACACCCAAAGCTTGTATATAAAACCGCATAGGGCTGTCTTTCATCTAAATTTTTAAAACAATGCCAATTATGAGCTCTATATTTATTCATGGGCAACAGGTCCCATGCAACAAATGGTAATTCATCGACATCCTTAACCAAGCCCCCCCACCCATTTGAGACCACTTTGCCATCCTTCTTATACAACAGGCCATCTATATTGTAATTCTTTATCTTACTATTCGATTTCAGCTCCTCTAAAAGTTTAACTACAGTACAAAAACATTCTCCCCTAAACATAAAATCTACCTTTTCTTCGTTAAGTGTTTTTTCTGGAAGGGCAGAGGGATGTATTCCATAAAGCGATGTGTTAATATGTGGCAACCTATTTTTGATCGTATTCAGAAGCTTGCCAGCAGGTACCATCTTTGGAGTAGAAGAAGCAGAGGGATTTGATCCAACAGCGCCAATAGCTACTAAGGCAGGGCTACATTCGACAATCTTATCAACCACATGTTCATCGGAATAATTTTCTACCTCAGCATCAATTATCTTTACTGAAAATCCTTTCTCACGAACAAATGCCGCTATTAGACCCGCCCATACAGGAGGCTCGATTGCTGAAATAGACAATCTAAGGTCTCCATATGTCTCTTTCTTGCATCCTGGGTTGATTAATAAAAGATCAATATCGTTCTCACTCATTACAATATTCTTTTCAAACTTTGCTCAAAAGATCGCAGAGAGATAAAATCTTTTGCTCTCCAATGTCCGGATAGTTACCAATGTAATACCCGTAGAAATGAATGTGTTCCACTTGAAGATACTTTTCCCACTCCTTGTCTGGAATAATCGTTCTAAGATAAGGCTGCCTGAGCTGATTTCCTCCGCCACTGCTGCCGCGGCGAAACTCTACACCGGCATCACGCAAGGTCTCTTCAACTTTGTCTCGTAATTGTGGGTCCGGCTTTTTAAGAACCAGATTAAATGCGTAATTACAGCTTCCTTCCATATCAAAATCGGTCCTGTACTTTTCAGGGTCGAGGTTTTTGAGAAAAATCTCAAAATTCATCCTGCGTTTAAGATTATTCTCATCAAGGCGTTTGAGCTGATTACGGCCCAACACAGCACCAACTTCGGTATTTCGCACGTTATAAGCAGGGAAAGCAAAGATAAAGTCGGGACTTAGGTCAGGATTTTCCTGAATATATTTTTGTTTGATTTTCTCGCTTGACGCTTCACGCACCATCCCATGGGAGCGAAGCATACGAATAATTTCATAGATGTTCTGGTCATTGGTACAAACCATCCCCCCTTCAATTGTGCTCATATGGTGCGCAAAATAGAATGAAAAATTGGACATCAGGCCAAAAGACCCCAGTTTTTTGTTCTTGAATGTTGCGCCATGAGACTCACACACATCTTCAATCAGAGGAATGTTTCGTTCTTTAAGCGCCGAAATTAACCGGTCAGTCAAGCCGTTAAAACCCTGTACATAGGTGATGAATACCGCCTTTGTTTTGTCGGACAGTTTGGAAATAACCTGTTGGTCATCCATACACAGATTTCTGGGGTTGATATCGACGAAAACCGGCTTAAAACCGTTTTGCAGCACGGAAGCAATATCTGATACCCAGGTCAACGGAGGAACAATGATTTCGCCGTCACCGTAAAGATGTTTCAGCGCGGCCATGGTGATAAGATTTGCGGATGCCCCGGAATTTACATAGACGCTGTGGCGCACGCCGAGCCACTCGGACCACTCTGCCTCAAAGGCCTGAACATTGCTGGACTGCGTAAGATGAGGCACACCCTTGAGAAATTCAATGAGAACATCCAGGTCCTCTATGGTGATATTATTTCCCATTAAAGGCCAACTCAACTTTATGCTACTGTCCAATCTCGTTTCTATAGGAACTCCTCTAACACTCTGATGATGTCTTTTTCACCAAAATGGCTTATCTCCAACAAAGAATCTCTACCTCCGGATTTAAAAATGTATTTATCTTCAAATCCCAGATTCTTTAACCTTATATCAGCATTTCTCCCTTTGAGTGCATTCGAAACCAAGCTATCCAAACCACCTTTGTTTTTAAAAGCTTCCTCAATTGTAACAACAGTTTTGTAGTGCTTTAGCATAGTAAACAAAGTATCTTCGTTGATGGGTTTTAGCATAAAAACATCTATTACCCCAATATTTCTGTTGCAACTCTTAAGTTCCTTAGCCACTTTCAAAGCCTTGTGAGTCATGTATCCGGTCGAGACAATACCAATATCATCCCCTTTTACCAGCTCACAAACCCCTTTTTCCCAATCAAAACTTGCATTTTTCTGATAAATTTGAGGCAAAGGTTTTCCATCCAGTCTTATGTATTTGGGCCTTTTATCATTGATTGAGAAATCTACAAACTTTTCTACAGTAACCCAATCGCTGGGCGAGCATAAAATAATGTTTGGAAGCGTCCTTATAATCGAGATATCTTCAAAGCAATGATGGCTGGGCCCTGACATATCATAGCTTACCCCTGTACCGACCCCAATAAGATTGACGTTCATTGCTTTTTGCTGAGAAAGTAAAGCCAAATTTGTCCTTATCTGTTCATAAGCCCTCATTGTTAAAAATCCCGCAATGGCATACGCGTATACAGTAAATCCTTCCAGGGCCAATCCGGCGGATATGTTTACGAGATTTTGCTCAGCAATGCCCACATTTATGAATCGGTCTTTAAAATCCTTTCTCAATCTATCAAGAGTAGGAGCTCCCATGTCTGCAGATAGGAAAAAAATTCTGTTATTGTTCTGCATCTTCTTATAGACATTATCTATAAGAGTGTCTCTCATAGTTTTTATTTCAAAATGATTCATTTACAACTATCGAGTATGTCGTCAATTTCATCGGCTTTTAAGCTTTTCACGTGACAAAGAGGATCGTTCTCTAATTGGGGAATTCCTTTTCCCTTGCGGGTATTTGCTATCAAGACTCTCGGTTGACTGTGGTTATCTTTTTTAAAATTATTTAAAGTTGTGTACAGTTGTTCTACATTATGACCATTCACTGTTTGTGCTTTCCAGCCAAAGGCATTAAACTTCTCTTCCAACGGCTCCAGACCCAATATGTCTTTCTGGTAGCCCAGCATAGATATCTTATTGTTGTCCACTATCAATATTAAGTTGCTTAGCTTATGATATGAAGCAAACATTATAGCCTCCCAGACAGCACCCTCATTTAACTCCCCATCACCCGATAAGACAAATACCCTTTTGTTCAGCCCTTTTCTTTTCAAGGCCAGCGCAATACCACAAGCTACACCAAGCCCATGCCCAAGTGAACCGTTTACAGTTTCAAATCCAGGGACCAAAGCATCTGGTATGACGCTCAGGAAAGACTCCTCTCTGCCAATTTTATTCAATTCTTCTTTATCAAAGAAGTTTAAATCAGCCAATATCGGATATAACGAAACAGCACCATGTCCCTTGCTGATTATCAACCTGTCTCTATCTTCCCATCGAATATTTTTGGGGTCATAACTTAAAATACCACCATAATACAAGACCACAAATATTTCAATATCGGACAAACATGATGCCACCCTCGACTCAGGTGCACATTTATGTAGTTTCAGTGTTTCTCTTCCAACCCACCGAACCTTCTCTTTCAGTGTTTCAAAAAAATTCATACTGTCTCTTCCACATTCCTTGTATGTCTTTCTGCAGCAGCCACAGTTCTGATTCTACCCAACTTCTTTATAGAGTCCAGTTCTTTAAAAGAGGCGATGATTCGTTTGCCTCTCTCCCTTTCCAGTTCGCTATAATCCTCTCGCTCCGGCTCGTAAAAGATGATTTGGCTTCCGCCTGACTCGAAACAAAATGGCACGTGAATCTTTTCGGATAGCGCTTCTCTAACCTTCCTTTGTGCTGAAGGCGGAACAAATAGCAGCAAAAATCCGCCTCCACCTGCTCCAGTGATCTTACCACCAATAGCACCGGCTTTACGTGCCCGCCGATAAAGCTCGTCCACATAGCCGTTTGATATGTCAGCTCCCACACTTTTTTTAAGCATCCATGCCTTGTGTAAAAGAACCCCGAATTCATGGATACTGGAATTTCTCTGCAAAATAGCAATTCCCTCGTCTGTCATCTTTTGTATCTGCTCCAGAAGTTCGCGCTTGCCGTTAATCTCCTCGATATAACTCTTGGCTATATCCGAAGCTGTACGTTTTATGCCCGTATAAAAAAGCATCAAGTGGGCATCAAGTTCTCTTACTTTCGCGGTGGATAAAGTAAGAGGCTGGACGCTTATTTCTCCATTTGTGAAAAAAGTGATCCGATTCAAGCCGCCATAAGCAACACACACCTGGTCCTGCGACCCGACTGTTTCTTTGATTATATTTTGTTCAATGTGTATGCTTTCTGTCGCAAGCCGTTTCTTGCTTGGCATAATCCCCAGGTGAGCGTAAAGGGCATGCAAAAGGCCTACGGTAAATGAAGAACTGGAGCCCGTGCCGCTTCGAGCTGGTAAGTCGCCGTCATAATGGATCTCAAGCCCCTGGTCAAGCTTTAAAAAACGAAGAATTTCCCGCACGGCCGGATGCTGAATTTCATCGATCCTCTGACATACCTCAATCTTTCCATAAACGATCCGCAGCCGATGCTCAAAAAACGGGGGCAAAACACGACAAGTAATATAGCAGTATTTATCAATAGAAGTACTCAGTACACTGCCGCCATATTTGAGATACCAGGAAGGATAGTCTGAACCGCCGCCGAAAAAGGATATTCTATAGGGGGTCCTACTGATAATCATTGTTCTAAAGCCTCCTTACTTATTAGCAAATATTGCCTCCATTCAAAATCTTCAGGGCCCTTTATAGCAAAAAAAATCTCCCGTCACTGCGTAAGATTCAGGAGTCCCTATATCAATAAATCGCCCTTCAGAACAAAAACCATAAAGTTTTTTTTCTGCCAGAGAGGGAAGAAGGTCATACTCTAAGGAATAGAACTGTCCAGCCGGCATAGAAATGATAAGCGACTTCCTCATCAGATATACACCAGCATTTATCCAGCCGGCACCTGAGCTTGCCCCTTTTTCATCGAAAGCTGTTATGTTCTCATCCCGGTTTACAGTTACACTTCCATAGCGACTCGTATCAAGCACCTTGGTCAAAAGAAGAGCCGCTTTGCAATTTTTTTGCAAGAACCAATTCACATAAGAGCCCAGGTCGGCGTCGGTATAGGAATCGCCATTCATAATCAAAACAGTATCCGAAGAAAGATAAGACAGGGCTAATCTAAGTGCTCCACCGGTACCAAGAGGCTCATCTTCTTTGGAATACAAAATATGCATCGGCCCATAGGTATCACCGAAACAGTCCTGTATCTTCTCAGCCATATAACCGGTACAAAACACTACCTTGCGAATACCGGCCGATGAAATCTGCTTTAGCAGGTATGCCAAAAAAGGCTTACCCGAAACCTCTGCCAACACCTTTGGTTTGTCTGAAACTACTGACTGAAGACGGGTACCAAATCCTCCCGCCAGAATTACCGCAGTCATATTTGCGATGTTCTGTACAGATTTCTTCAAATATTAACCCCCGTATTCGAATTAATTATCAGAAGTTTGTCTGACTAATGATTGCCTCAGATACCATTCGTAAGTTCTTTTCAAACCTTCCTCTATGTTCACTGTGGGCTCCCAGCCAAAGGACAAAAACTTAGAACTATCCAATAGTTTTTGAGCAGCACCATCCGGTTTGCTCGTATCCCATAAGACTTTTCCCTCGTAACCAATAGTTTCAGCAACGCTTGCTGTCAATTCTTTAATCGAATAATCGATCCCTGTCCCAACATTGTAGTGTCTATTTTCAAGCCGTTCAACATGTTTCATTGCAAACAGTGAAGCCTCCGCCACATCCTCGCTGAAAATAAATTCTCTCCTGGGTTTTCCACTTCCCCACAAAGTAATACTCTTTGTACCGCTAATTTTGGCCTCGTGGAACCTGTAAATCAAAGCTGAAAGCACATGGGAACTGTCGGGGTCAAAATTATCATAGGGACCATACATAGAATTTGGAATCAATGCAATAAAACGGTTCGTCTGATATTGTTGATTGTAAGCTTTACATGCAATGATACCGGCGATTTTTGCAGTAGCGTAACCTTCACTGGTTTCTTCCAGCGGCGCGTTCAACAAACACTCCTCTTTTATCGGCTGCGGAGAAAATTTGGGATAGACGCAGGACGAGCCGTAAAAAAGCAGGTGCTTTACCTCACATTTTTGTGCAGCCTCAAAAATATTATCCTGAATCGCAATATTGATATGCAGGTAGTCCGCAGGATATGTTTTGTTACTTACGATGCCACCGACTTTGCCCGCACAAAGGAAAACGTATTCAGGCTTTTCGGTCGAAAAAAACTCAAAGACAGCCATTTTGTCTGTCAGGTTAAGCTCTGTATGTGCCTTCGTAATCACCCGGCTGTATCCACGCTCCTTCAGTTTCCTGCTCAAGGCAGAACCTAACAGCCCTGTATGTCCTGCCACATAGATTTTAGAATTCTTAAACATTACTGTACTTGCTATCAGTGATGATAGTATAGCCTTTAATTAGCTCGCGAATACCTCTCTCCAAAGAGTATTTTGGAGCAAAACCCGTCTTTTCGACCTTTTCATTAGAAACAATGTAGTCTCTTTTATCCGGGTCCTCACCAATCGACGCTTCTAAATAGACAAAATCGGGCACTTGCTCTTTGATTTTGGTACAAAGCTCAAGCTTCGAGAGATTAGCATCTGACAGCCCGACATTGTACGCTTCATCTTTCATACTGTCAAACTTCTCTATTGCGTGAATGAAGGCTCTTGCCACATCACGAACGTGGATATAGTTACGTTTAAAGTGGCCTTCGAAAATTATTATGAAGCGGTCCTTTACCGCACGGTAGGTAAAATCGTTGACGAGCAGGTCCAGACGCATTCTTGGGCTCATTCCAAAAACAGTCGCAAGACGTAAACTAATACTGTTTCCCCTCTCTAATACAATCTTTTCCGCATCCACCTTTGTTTTGCCATAGAAAGAGATAGGATTCAGTGGTGTTTCCTCAGTACAGTAGACTCCTTTTTGACCGATGCCGTAGCCACTGTTTGTGGTAGGGATAATGATTCCTTGTTCCTTAGAGAGCACTTCGGCAAGAGTCTTGATTGCGCCTCTGTTGGTAGTCTCAGCCCCGATTTTATCGCGGTCACATAAAGGCGCACCAACTAGAGCCGCCAATGGAATAACAATATCTTTGTTTCCGACGATTTTTTCAATTAATATTTTATCTCGAGCATCCCCACGAATAACCTCAAAAGTATTGCAATGACAACAATCTAAAAGTGAATTAGGATCGAACATAAAGTTATCAAGAACAGTAACTTTATTTCCCAGTTTCAGAAGTTCCGGGACAAGTACCGACCCTAAATAGCCGGCTCCACCAGTCACCAGGATGTTATAGTTTATGTTTTTCCCCTTTGGTACTTCTGCGCTGCAGAACTGACACAGTCCCTTGGTTTCTGAACATTCACATATGACAATTTAGACGCTTATACCCCAAATATAAAGGTAGAGCCATAATATTGCAGACAGACACATTTGTCAAATGAAATTTTTTACAGCAGATGTCGCAGATGTCAGCGATAAAAGTATCCGTTAGTAGTCCAAAGAACCATCCCCTTGGATACCTTTAACGACTTCTGATGACATTACTTTGTTAACAAGTCGATCCGGAGCGTTCCGATGAATCTCTTCACGAACGGATTTTGCCAGGGACTTCTATATGCAGTGCGAACTTCCTTTATGCCACAGCTTTCCAGAAAAGCTCCTACGCCGTTGCCATTGACACCGTCATTGTCGCGGAAAAGATATTCTGGTTGCAGACCAAACGGCATAGATTTACGCAATTGTGAGATCACCCATTTCATCGATGGACTCCGCGTTATTGCAAAGTGTATGACTTTTCGTCGGGCGTGACCAAAAACAAGGAAAACGTAAAACGTGTTGAAAGGGAACATATTTGATTTTAAATAACTGTACGTCTTCAGCTCAGCCCGTCTTTTAAGAATGTCGCGCCAGCAATATCGTCCAGACCTACGAGTATATCATCTTCATGATAGAGTCCTTCGATCCTTATCTCCTCTTTTCTGATTTTAGAAACGAGTGTATAAAGATTTAATAAAGTGTGTTTGTCAATTCCTGCCGTTTTCATCGGCTAAGGCGCTTTCATAAGGTTATTACAACTTAATAATATCCTCATCCTTAATGCCTATCTCTCTAAGTTCTGTAATTCTCTCTAATATCCCGGTAGAGTAAGCAATTACAACTTTTCCTTCAAATCCGACCAAAGATCGCCATGGCAGAACCTTAAATCCCAAATAGTCACTATCCACATTGGATTTGCTGTAGATATTGGATATTTCAATGGGCACCTGTCTAGTAAGTATATATATAATCTTTGCTATAAAGCCTGTTCCATAAACAGCAATTTGTTTTACTTTCTTTAAATGAAGTTCTTCGAGGACGTGTTTGCATAAACTTACCGTGTAAAGGTTATTTTTAAACATTCTCCAAAAGAAAACAAGGCATAGGCGAAATTCTAAAAATACGTTCCTTTGGATTATGCGTTTTCCGCTGCCAACATGCCCGGCTTTCTTACCATAAACTTGTTTAATTATTAGTAAGACAATAGCCTGATAAAGCGCAAGGTTTGTCATAAAATATTCGAGAAAATATCTTGGATTTTTCTTAACACTCCTACACATACTAATACATGACATCAAATTCTGTTTTAAATTCTTCTGTATTTTTTGAGGATTCCACCGGATTGTCTCAAGCTCCGGAATAGCCTGTGAGAGTAATGAATCATACAATACTACTTCTTTGTCTGTACGAAGCATCCTTATCGCTGGATTCTCCACTAAAGGAAGCACTCGACCAGAGCTCCTGGCATCCAAAGCAGTGGTAGACATATTTTTGCCGTCATGGGGGCCAAGATAATTATTGCTGCCATCCGTGCCGGGATGCCAAGTATGGTAAAGAAACTCCTCTTGGTGCCAAATTTCCCTTTTACCGGCGTTAACCAACCGAAATGTCATCTCATAAGGCCCACAGATATGACCGAGATAATCAGAATGCTCATCTGCACCGCCGATATTTATAAGATCTCTGCGGAAAGCAGCCATACACGAACCATAATTGCGCGTATGAAGAAAATCTTTCTTATCAAGAAGGCCTATGGTCGTCGTATCACGCCAGTTCACGCACCTCTTGCCTGTAATTTCTGCTATAGAAGGGTAACTAAATGGATAAAATCTCCTATCTGTGTTTCTTGCTTCATCCAGATGTAATACGATATTGGGATTCCTTTCAAACTTCCTGATAATACTCTCTATGAAAGTTCCCGTAACAACGGCATCAGAATCACAAATAGTTACAACTTCGCCTTTGCTGGCTAGGATACTAACATTATACATCAGATGCTTATGATAACAGATATCCTCTGACATCCCCAGAACTATCCATCTATCTAAAATTGGTGGTTTACCCAATTTTTTGCATTCTTCCAGTCCCATCTTCATCTGATGAGCAATTCTGCCATAATATTCTATCCAGATTATCTCATATTGATCTCTTGGGATTGTCTGTTTGTTCAGGTACTCAAGTGTGTGGAAACTCTCACGAGACGACCAGTCAACTAAAATAATGCTTATCTTCGGAAGAGCAGAGCTGTTATTTTCAAATATGATCTCCATCCGATATAAACCTCACCTAATCATTTTTTGAATGGACTTTGTATCATTGCCCATAATGCCGCCCAAACTGGTCGTATGAGCGAAGTTAATTTTACCCTCTTAAGCATGGGCCATATCCTCCAGGGAGTAAGGTAAATCTTAAGCAGGCCTATTTTCTGAAGACGCATAAGATCCTCTGGAGTCATATCATTCACAGAAAGAACTGCGCTTCCATAACGTTGGTATTTAGAAAAATCGTCCGTATGAAGTTTAAGACCATGCTCACCTCTCTTGGCCATTTCATAAAACTCCGTTCCTGGATAAGGCATGGCAATGCCATAGGTAGTATGATGAATATCTTTTGCCTTACGTAGAAAAGAGATCGTTCTGTTTACACTAGCTCTATCTTCCCCCGGAAGTCCCAACATTACAGAATTGATAGTTTCGATGCCATACTTATTTGTAAGTTTATTAGCCTCGATATAGCTCTCAAGCGGAACTTCCTTTTTGATTATCTTCAATACCTTAGGATCTGCTGTCTCAAGGCCGAAACTTATTCGTATTAGCCCACTGGCAGACAATCGCTCAGCCAGTTCTTCATCAAAAAGATTAGCCCTGGTACTTCCTTCAAAAGTAATTTTGAGGTTTCTCTTGGCAATTTCATTGCACAAACTCAGACTGTACTTTTTATTTAGCGTAAGGACATCTTCCACAAAATAAAAATGTCGTATGCCAAAATCGTTGACAACGTGCTCGATTTCATTTGCGACATTTTCGATTGACCTTCTCCTGACTTTTCTGCCATATACATTGTTAGCACAATAGATACATTCGAAAGGGCACCCTCGGGTGGTCATAATAGAAGTATAATTGAGCGTGCCACGTAAAGTTCCCAACTGATATTTCTCATGTCTCATAAGGTGTCTGGCAGGGAACGGGATACTGTCAAGATTTTCAGTTAACTCAGGGTTCCCAGTGAATACGTTATTTCCATCACTACGAAAGATTAAACCGGGAATATTGGACAGGTCACTTTTCTTTTTATAGCTATCTAAAAAATCAGCAAAAACCGTTTCGGCCTCACCTATGAAAAGAAAATCAAAGCACTCATCAAAAGCTTTCTCTTTGACAATAGTAACATGGTGTCCCCCCATCATAACGGGGATATCCATGCTGGCTTTCAATGCTTTTGCGAGTTTTACGGCTAAATGAAACATAGGTGTTGTGCTAGTTATACCTATGAGATCCGGAGAAAATATTCTCACACGGTCTACGATATCTTGGTTGCTCAATTCCTCGATTTCGCCATCAACAATCTGAACTTCATGTCCCGCTCTTTCAGCAACGGCTGCTAAATATCCGATATTAAGGGGCGGAAAACCAGAAGTCTTTTTGGCAAGTTTCGAAAAAACGCCAAATACTCCCGTCCACCGTGGAAATAACAAAGATATCCGCATAACAATACTCCTTGGTCTCAGAGGTTTATTGCCAGCAAAAAAGGTCTCTCACAGCCTGAAACAAATAAGACGCTCCCCAGCGGAGAACACGCAGTTTCCTCTCTCCTCCAATCCGAGCTGGTTCGTCACCAGGAATTTCTCCAATCTTTAATTTTCGCCTGGCCGCACGCATGGATAGGAGAGGCATCAAGCAGATGTGACAGCGAAAAAGTTTTTCCGGCGTGGTATACCACCTATCTTTATCTAATTCGAGATCATAGAAGATATTCTTCTTGCATGCTCTGTACATAACCATAGCATCAGTATATTTGCCCCCAAAGAGTATATTGATCATCTTTGTGAAAAACCAATTGCCGAGACCTGTTAACATGTCATCATCTTCGCTTTTTGCGCCATCAAGATATCTTGAGACTATGACCATATCATAGCCCTCTTTCATTTTGTTGATCAAGTCAGGAATTCGATCGGCTACGCTGTTACCATCGGGGCTGAACATAACAACAATATCCCCTTCAACATATGGCAGGGCCTCGATAAAAGCTCTTCTTAAGCCAGGTTTTTGTTGGTTTACAACAAAATAATTTTGCTCCTTCGCCCATTCTACTGTGCCGTCGGTTGATTGGTAATCCGAAACAATAATCTGGTCAACCCAGTTTCTGTCAACCTTTGGCATGATAGCTTTCATGCCTTCGAGCTCATTAATAGTCGTTATAAGCAGAGTAACTTTCATTATGACCTCTCCGTGATCAGGAACAGGTATGAAGGTACTTTCTCTCCAATCTGTGCGACTCCATTTCTTTAATATGCTTAACAACATTTGGCCCGAAAGTCTTATGTATCATTTCAAGGTATTTTTGATTGTTAAAATAGGTATTAAAGGCCTCGTCACGAAATTGGAGCACTTGGGTACCACTAAGATACTTTGTAGACAGGGGAAGAGTATCATAAGCGTGTTGAGAATAGCCGGCCCAGGTTTCCGGTAGTGGTAAACCATCTGCAACAGTTTGTTCGTACAGTTCAGAACCAGGATAGGCCATAGCACAATAGAAGTTGGCGAATTCACAATTCAAGGTAAGGGCAAGATCTAATGTTTCCTGCATACTTTCTATATCATCTTCCGGTAGACCAAAGAGATAGTTAGCAATAATATAGATACCAGCTTTGCGAAACGCCTCAACTGCTTTAAAAACGGCCTCGGGTCTATATCCCTTATGTACGTTGTCCCGCACGCGGGAACTCCCTGATTCAATACCAAGGCAAACCCAATGGATGCCAGCTTTTTTCATCCTTTTCAGCACCTCTTCACTCCAGGAATCTACTCTGGCATAAGCCCATATATTAAGATCATATCCTCGCTCGATGATACGGTCACAGATCCCAAGCACATGCTTTTTATTCAAAACAAAGATTTCATCAGCAAACTTAATGTTTTTTATGCCATACTTATTAACTAAAATATCTATCTGGTTTATTACTGATTCAGGGCTCCACCTTCTATAAGTATTAACTTTCGGAGAATACCCAAGAACTTTTTCCCCCGATTTGAATGGAGCCTGAATACAACAGAAAGCACAATGGAAAGGACATCCAAGAGTGGTGTATAGGGAGGCATATGGCTGACGCTGGTCTATATGTGCAAAGCATTGCCAGTTATGGGCCCTGTATAGTTCCATCGGAAGAAGATCCCATGCAACACCTGCCATTTCCTGGTCTAAATCTTTAACTAAGGGGGCAGACAGATTTTTCTTAACTTCGCCATCTTTCCAATATAAAAGCCCTCGCACCTTGTCCAATTGCGGTTTTTCTTGTTTTAGAGTCTCCAAAAGTTCCACAACGGTATAAGGCCCCTCTCCGTCACAGACATAATCAGCATCCTCCTCACGCAGAGTCTGATCAGGAAGCGCTGCGACATGGCCTCCTACTAACAAAACCTTCTGCTCAGGTGTTAATTTTTTTATTTCTTTAGAGATAGCACTAACAGCAGGCATGACCATGGTTGAAGCAGAAGGGTTCTGTCCGTAAACCACAATAGCAATCAAAACCGGTTCGATTTCAGCAATTCGTTTGGCAGTATCAACTGGACCAAGCCCTTCTGCATTGGCATCTAAAACCTGAACGCTATATCCTTTATTTCGTACAAATGTTGCTATCAGACCTGTCCAAATAGGAGGCTCTATTGCCGATAAACTATTACCTAACTTCTGATAAAGTTGTTCTCGGTTCCCAGGATTAACCAGTAATAAATCAAGGCGCCTTTTAACAACATACGACTCCTTTAATTGTACATAATGGTTTTAACAATGCTTTCCTTATCAAGGTTATATAACAACTGAATATTATCTCTTCCCCCATACTTATAACAATATCCTGTTTTAAAATCCATTCCTATTCGTTTGACGGGTTTCAACAATTGATGATCACTTAGCACCTCACAAACAGCGCTTCCCAGACCCCCTGGTAAAGTATGTTCCTCAAGGGTCACGATATGTGCGACATCTTTTACTTTATCCACAAAGATATCTTCATTTATTGGAAGTGTATATATATCTATAACACCTGCGCTGATACCCTCTTTCTTCAGGCTTTCACTGACCTCAAGGGCCCGGTGTACCATATTTCCAGTTGCTACAATACAAATGTCTAAACTGGGGACTAGTACAGTCAATCCAACTGAAAAATCGGTGTTTTCATCATAGATAGTCGGCAAAATCTTCCTGTCTAAACGCACATAATTAGGAAAGTCTAATTTACAGGATATATCAGCAAGGGCTCTGGCCATAACCGAATCAGTTATGTTGTGAATCCTCAAGTTCGGAAATATGCGGAGCACAGAAAGATCATCTACTGCATGATGTGTCGGACCTGAATCGTCGTAGCTTACCCCTGCACCCACACCTACCAGAGTAACTGGAAGGTTCATAGAAGCCAGGTTGACCCTCGTATGCTCATAGCAGCGTAAAGCTACGAATGGGGCAATCGCATAGACAAAGGGTTTCTTGCCACTGAGAGCCAATCCGGCAGCAAGGGATACCGCTTGTTGTTCGGCAATCCCGACGTCAATATATTGTGCTGATAGATAAATCCTGAATTTATCGAGAGCCGGCGCCCCCATATCTGCTACTACAAGAACAATATCTTCATCTTCCTTAGCCAGCTCATAAATTCTGTCCCAAAATGCATCGCGTTGTGATATATTTTTCATAAATAACGCTCCTTTATTACACTTCTTAATATAAAGATTGGTCCCATAAATATTTCACTTCTTCCTTCGCTGAGTGCACATCTTTTTCTTGGGTCGGAGGTATGCCATGCCATAATGGTTTATCGCACATGAAGGATACTCCTTTCCCTTTCACTGTGCGAGCTATAACCACAAGAGGCTTGGAAGATTTTCTAGATCGTACACCTTCGAGTACATGCAATATTTCTTTAAAGGAATGTCCATTAATGGACGCTGCATTCCATCCGAAGGATCGCCATTTTTCTTCCACTGGCTCCATCTCCAGCATATTTTCCGTAAAGTTTGTTACACCAAGATAATTTCTGTCAACTATAGCTACGAGATTATTCAACCGGTTATGGCTGGCAAACATGGCAGCTTCCCATATAGAGCCTTCATAACATTCAGCATCCCCAAGCAAAGCATATACCATATGCAGTTCACTATTTAGCTTGGCAGCCATAGCTATTCCAGTAGCAATTCCAAATCCCATACCCAATGAGCCAGAAGTTATTTCCGCTCCTGGTACACTATGTTGAAGATGAACGCCGAATTTGCCTTCGGCTTTACAGAAACCATTAATGTCTTCCTTGGGGAAATAACCAACATCTACCAAAACAGGGTACAATAGTACACTAGCCTGCCCCTTACTCATTATGAACCTATCTCGACCTTCCCATGTGGGATTTGCAGGGTCATACCGGAGAATCCCTCCATGATACAAGGCAACTAATATCTCCACGCTCGAAAAGGCTGATGTTACATGACCCGTCCGCGCCTCACAGCACATATCCAAAACTGTCTTTCGAATTTCACTTGCCTTCTTTTTCAGCTCCTGAATGCTTCTTCTCCTTGTAAACATTTTCTCCTCACTTCCTTTCCTGTTTTGAAATATCATTTTTTCCACTTTCCGAAATTTCCATAATAATAAGGGGATAAGGTACAAACATTAAATCATTCCGAATATGCGCAACCACCGAATCAAATACTTCAGAGGCAAGTTCTACGTAATCTTCTTTTTGCCGAATATATTTACCCCTGTCTTTTTCGAGCATCTTTCTGACAAAAAAAGACTGGTTTTCCGCACGATAACAATCAAGTGTGACAAGCCTCCCCCCTTCTCTTAAAGTCCGCTTTACTTTCTTTAGAAGTGAAATAACAGCATCATCCGGCAGATGGTGCAAAAGACCGTTCATTACGACTATATCGAACGGCTCAAACCTCTCGACTGCTGCATCATCAAACTCCTGGTAAAGAAACTCCTCTTGGTGCCAAATTTCCCTTTTACCGGCGTTAACCAACCGAAATGTCATCTCATAAGGCCCACAGATATGACCGAGATAATCAGAATGCTCATCTGCCCCCCCAATATTTATAAGATCCTTGCGAAGTGCGGACATACATGCACTATAATTGCGGGTATGAATAGGATCGGCTTTGTCAAGAAGTCCGGTAGTATTGCCATCCTTGAAGTTTATGCAGCCCTTGCCTATAATTTCCTCCTTGGAAGGATAGTTAAAAGGATAAAACCTTTTATCGGTATTCCTCACTTCATCCAGATGAAGGACAGTATCCGGGTTCTGCTCAAATGATTTGAAAATGCTTTCTATAAAAGTCTCTGTAACAACCACATCAGAATCGCAGATAGTTATAATTTCCCCCTTGCTGGTGATGATACCGACATTATACATTAAATGCTTATGGTAATACGTATCATCGGGCATATCCATGACTATCCATTTATCAACGGCTGGCGGTTTGCCCAATTTCTTACATTCTTCTAACGCTGTCTTTATCTCTGAAGAACGTCTACTGTAGTATTCTATCCAGATTATTTCGTACTGCTCTCCTGGTATTGTCTGGTTTTTCAAATACTCAAGTATGTGGAAACTCTCACGACATGACCAGTCCAGCAGAATTAGGCTTACCTTTGGTAGAGTAGAATTGTTATGTTCAAATACAATTTCCATAAATTATGTTCTGACGTTCAATCTATTGCCTGGTCTATCATTTTTTTTACTTCGTCGACCGATTCCCCCACAGCACATCTTTTATATTCTTTTCCTTCAACTTTGCTGATATAAAACGGCCCCTCATTTTGGTCAAGGCCGTAATATTTATCTCCGTAAAAGATGATATTAAATCCCTTATAACCTTCCTCAACAAGAATTGGTCTCAAAGTCACATTATATTCAATAACATCTTTGGCCTCCCTTTATTTATCCGTAGGCAATATATCATATATCATTCTTATCTCATATACCCTTAATATTGGATCATTTTCTTCGGTAAAGAAGAAGCGATAGTACTTATATGCACCGGGATTTTCCACATTATATGTTCTTTTCTCATTGGGCTTCCAATCTATTTCGTTCTCTCTTTTATCTAAAACAATCCATTTAACTCCATCGTCTGATCCCTGGAGCTGCCAAGCTTTCGGCGATCTTTCTACACCTTCTCCCGTTTGTATTTCATATCCTGTTATTTTCTTGTTTGCAGCGTAGGTAATCTGTATCCATTGAGGGAAAGACCCTCCCACTTCCCAAAAACTATCTGGATCATTGCTATAATCAAAAGCACGAATGACTCCATGCCTTGGGCCAGAGGTTGCAGCAGAAACAGTAACCGTTGCTATTTCTCTTTTGCTTTTGTACATCGACATTGTAGTTTTAGTTGGTACCAATAAATCATTCATATTTATCAAAATGCCGTCTTTAGGCAGAAAAAGTACTTTCTCATCACGGCTTTGTGTTATATAAGGAAATGAATCCATCGATATCGCACCGTCAACTTCCCTATCGGTCTTGATAATAGAATGCATTATTAAAGGTATATCCTGCCAGAAGTTGGTAGATGGAATATTAAATTCATCGTATCTGCTGGGTAAATTCAGGAAGGATTTATCAACAAGACTTCTTATTACATGTATCGAAGACGGATTTTCGTTAATTTTTGCCAAGAGATTTGCCCTGATAAAGCTGTGTTCAAGAGTATTATTTACGGAGCTGTTTAACATATTGGATGCCGCAAAGAAACTACCGTATACGAATAAAAATATCGCGATAGAGATCGTTATTTTTTCACGGTTTTTCAAAAACCGGCAGAGCAGAGTCCTGGCTGACCAAACTACCAGTAAAATAAGCATCGCAGTATAAACAAAGGTTGTTCTATATGCTGTGTAGCCTCCTGAACTTATTATGTTAGGTAGATTTGACAATATAATAAGGAAGATGACTGCAACAGCGGTTTGTAATTTATGATTAAAGGGTAATGATTTTTCAGACAATTTGATTGTTGCCGCAAGAAAGATTAGAAACACAATTGATAAAGCGAAGAAAATTTTTGGATAGATGTTCCATAGATTTAGAGCTTGTACACTTATATCATTTATAAAAACGTTTATCTTTCCCCAGATATCCGTCGTTAAGGTGAGCCGATACATCGGGTTACTTAAGGCCTGTTCATATATTTCAGGTACCTTCGATGCCATATAAGGATGTGTAATAAAGCGGTGGACAAGAAAAGTAGTTACCGATACCCCGCTAAAGATTATAAGATTTTTTAAAATAATCAGCCTTATATCAGTCCAAGAGGCATTTGTAACAAGTATTAATGCAAGACAGGGAACCAAAAAAAACATGGCTGCTGTCTGAGCAATATTGATTGAAACCAGGAGCGTCAGAAAAGATAAGACGAGGAAAAGGAGGTCTTTTGCGCCTAACCTCAGACTGAAGAAAGACCTCGCATCAATCCTGTCTAAAAGAGAGTAGCTTAGTAAAGCCAGGGTAAAACTTATAGGAACAAAACAGGCACGGACGTTTAAAACATAGACCAGCATTCCCGGCGACAGAAAAATCGAGGCACTGATAAGAAGGGCGGATAATCTGTCCTCGAAGAACCTGGCTTTAAAAAGCAAATAGGCAAACAAAGAGGTCGTTAACGAAATAATCAATACGGAGATCATCCTTAAAGGCCTTAGATCAAAAACAGTGTCAATTGGTAATGAGGTTATAATATATTCTCCAAAGAGTAGAAAAGGTCTCCCTATGTAAAGATTCCACCAGATCGAGAACGGATTTCCTTCCAGGAAAAGGTAATAATCATCGTGATGAGCGAAAGGGAGGGTCAAAACCGGGAGAAAAACAAAACTGAAATAAATCAATGAGCAGATTAAATGAGCAAAAAAGAATCGAATATCTTTATTTTTCACTTGCTGACACTGAGACTCCATCCGACGTTTCTCCTTTCATGTATGGCCATCTAAGCGGCTTCTATCCGTAAGATGGACCAAAAATCTGACTCTCTTACGGGGCTCTTTACAAGATCCATCTTCCTTAATAATTTTTATCGGGCTTATGCAGCCTCAATCTCTCCCTAATATGGCGCTTAAAAACAAGCCACGATATATAGAGCGGAGTCTTCACCTTAAACTGCCTCGCATACTTAATCAGATAATATGTTTCATAGAAAATACGAATTATGCTTTTAGGTACGGGAAAGGTAAGGAGAGCATTAAAAATAAATTTATTCCTGAAAAGAAAAGGGAAGTCAACAATGGTAGGAAAAAGCCATGCCAGTCTCGATATCCTGTCTTTTTCAGCAGATGTATAATTTAAGACGGTCGAAGTAAAATAATCTGATGGGAGATTATCGAGGGCTTCTCGCGTAACATAATTATTGTCAAGAGCATATTGTGTAATTTCGAGTCCCGGATAGGGTTGAAAAATAGTAGCCAGGCTGATATTGGGCCTGAGATCTATATTTAATTTCAGGGTTTCAAACATATCTCCCAATGTCTCCCCTGGCAACCCAAGCATATTCCCCACCTTGTGAGGTACTTTATATTTATTCAATAACCGCCCGGCGTTCACTATCTGCTCCTTACTCATATTCCTTTTCAGAACATTGTTCCTTAAATCATCATTTGCGCACTCTATGCTCCAGCTTACATAGATACAGCCACTGTCACTCAGGGCTTGGGCTGTCGCCTCATCTATATTGTTTGCTCTTCCCAGGATTGAATAGCTGATTCCCACTTCACGCGGGAAACGCTCATTGAATTCGTAGAACCACTTTTTGTCTGCGAGAAAAGTGTCATCGTGGAACATTATATTACGAAAGGGATATTTCTTGAGAGTGTAGCGAATCTCCTCTATCACATAATCAACGCTTTTTCTTCTTACAATCTTGCCGCTTTCTTTGAACATGCGATTGAAGGCATTATTATGACAATAAGTACAGTGGTAGGGACAGCCGCGGCCTACCATAAACTGTTTGGTGGTCATATATTTGAGGACGCGGTCTTTTTCATAGACAATAGAGCGATCCGGTATCGGTATAGAATCAAGGTCTATAAAGCGATGGAACTCCTTTGGCATTTTTTCCCCGTTTAGGATGATGTTCTTGCCTGAGGAAAAGCCGCTCTCGATGTACTCATATAAAGCAAGTTCACCTTCGCCGACACAAAGGGCGTCAATGGTGCTTTTTTCGCTGTAGTTGAAATCAAAAGTCGGGCCGGCCCCTCCCATTATGGATTTAACTTTAGAATGCCTTTTTACGATTTTATCGAATTTAAAGTAGATTTGGGCATCGGTGGCAAAAGCAGAATATAAGAGGAGGTCGGGCTTAAGTTCTTTTATGCGCTCGATTGTTTTCTTAAAGGTATTCTCGTTGATATATTGGACATTAACCCCCTTCCCGTTCAAATAACTGCCCAGCGAATACACATGATGCTTGTCGAATATGTTACATGAAAAATCTATAAAGACGGCAGTAATTATTTGTTTCACCATTTTTTAAGACTGACTAACGTTTATATTTTAAGTACAAGATGGAAACCATCGCCATCATCGGGATCCCAGTCCTTAAAGCCGGCACCATTTCCCCTGACGAAGTCCTCTTTACCGCTAAAAGGGCTTCTTTCTACCTCACAGAATCCCGCTGCCTCAAAGCGGTCAAGCCACCATCCTTTGTCATGGACGCTCACATGGTAGACCGCTCCCGTTAGGGGATTGCCGTCTGGAGTAGTATCTATAGAGCAGACGAATATGCCATCAGGGGCAAGATGGCGCTTTATGTTTTCAAAAAGCTCCGGGAGTTTGCTTTCTGGGATGTGCTCAAGGACATCCCAGGCCGTTATGCAATGAAACTTTACGGTATTTCCGAGTGTATCCTTTACATTAAAAGGTTCCGTAATATCACAGGTGAAGAGGTGATATGGTATGGTGTCCCATTCGGCTGACCTGAGTTTTTTCGAGATATCCGAGCCTTCAAGTCCCACTGCGGTATAGCCATCTTCAAGAAAACTCTTAACCATTCCCCCACCCGAACAGCCCAAATCCATCACACGCAGGTCGTGCCGGTAACTAAAATAATTATAGAGCCTTAAATTAAAATTCCGGTTCACGCTATTGTCATAAAGCGTGCCGCGCGGCCATTTATGGTCATCTGAGTCAAAAGCAACAGGCGCAACCGTCTCCACGAAATAAGGCGGCGTAGAGCCGTACCTTAAAAAATAAACGGACTTCCAGATTTTCTGTTCTGCTGCCAGTTGGGGCTTTAATCTTGGCGACATAATTTTATCGGCAGCCATGAGCAAGCGGAAAAAAAGACGGCTTATGAACGATGATGGGTTATTTACGAAATGTCTTTTGGCTTTTCTGTATATCCGGTATATAAATCGTGTCAAAATATCTCCTTCTTTTGCCCCATGTACAATAAGGTAATCATTGTTGCCTGTAACTTGCCTTTATATCAAAAAGCTCTCTAAATGCCCTTATCGAGTCGAAGATGAACCTGAATGCAGGCAATCCTCTACTCTTCCCAAATTTTCTCACCCGATGCATCACATAGCACTGCTTGATTCTGTAATTGGATATCTCCGCCCGCAGAAGCATCTCTGTGTTTACCAAGGTCTTCATGACCTTTAACTGTGGCAAAAGGTCATCAATTACCTCTTTTTTAAAAATGTGAAATGCACAGTTTATGTCATCATAGGAAACCGTAAATAAAAAGTGAACCGCCTTATTGAAGATGAAGGAAGCGAGGCGCCTTCCTATGGGGTCTTTCCTCCCTACCTTTGCACCCCTGACCATGTCATAATCATCGATATATCTTGCCAGTATCCAGAAGTCCTTTGCAACATACTGCCCGTCGGAATCGGTAAAAAACACAAGAGGGCATTTAGCCCCAGCATAAAGCCTTTTTGCGGCGTTTGCAAAGCCGTCCTTTCTGTCTTTATAATCGACCCTTATGAAGGGGTATTTCCTGCTTAGACGCTGCAATATCTCTTTGGTTCCATCCGTGGACGCCCCGTCTTCGACAAAAAATTCGGAGCCATCCGGAAGATATTTGAAGACAGTGTTGACCCACTCCTCTATCGCCGATTCGATCACATCGACTTCGTTACTTACTGGCATCAGAATAGATACGGGCTCTTTTAGCCTGATAACCGGAAACCTTTCCTTGGCCACAGCATTCATTCTTTTTTTCCTTTGAAGTACGTTTCCTCAATCCACCTGACCATTATCTCAAGACCCTCCCTGAGGGGTCTGGTCTTCCTTTCCGGCAGCAACCTGTTCAATTTTTCCACATTCAGGCACTTCGACCTCGCCCCCACATACTTTGATGTATCATATTTGATGGATCTGGGGTCCACGCCGACGATTTCGCATATAAGTCCGGCAAAATCCCTGATGGTATGCTCTTCTCCAGCGCCGATATTTACGATCTCGTTGTCTACCTTTTTTTCCAGATTAGCCAGCGCCTTGATAAAATCGTCTATGAAGACGAGCTCCCTTTTCTGATAGCCGTCACCCCATAAAACAACCTCTTTTCCGTTGTACTTGAAGTAGAGTATTTTATATGCAAGATCGAAGATGAAATGCATTTGTTTCTCTTTCACATGGTAACCCGGGCCGTAGAGGGTCGAAGGGACCACGATCAAATACCTCATGCCATACTGTCTATTAAGGCTCATTATGCCTATCTGAAGCATCCTTTTCGTCATCGCGTAAACGTACAGATCGGCAATAGGGATACCTTTCAGGTAGTTTTCCTCCCTTAAATCGGAGCCTTCTTCATAAGAGCAGCTAGTCCCTATGGATATCAATTTCGCCTGTCTCTGGTACTGCGCCCACCAGTTCAAGACCGTGGTATTTATCTGCTGGTTTATAAGCCACTGCTCGCCGGGATGATAAAGGCAAAAATCCCCTGCCTGTGTCCATGCCGCAAGGTGATATATCTTGTCATACTTCTGGGAGGCAAATCTTTCCAGCGACTTGTTATCTCTGAGGTCGGCATCTTTCGAAGAAAGAGCCGTCACCTCCACAGATTTGCCAACCATAAATTTTGTCAGCGCGGTCCCTAAAAACCCGCTGGCGCCTGTGATTAACACCTTCATCTCAGATAACATCTCAGATAATTTCGGGATTGGGTATCGGTACTAACACCTTCCCTCCATTTCGGCGGAATCCGGCAAGTTTTTCCAGCACCTCTTCCTTGAAATTCCATGCGAGCAGAAGATAGAGATCGGGAGGAGGCGTTCTGTCCTGATGAAAAACTGGTATTCTCGTTCCCGGAATGTAGGTATTGCACTTCAGTTCGTTTATTTCCACGGCGCAGTCTATCTCGCCGCTGTCAAGTCCACAGTAGTTTATGATGGTCGTCCCCTTCACCGGAGCCCCAAGGGCCTGTATTCTCTTCCCTTCCCTCTTCAGGTCCCTTATAATCCCTACGAGTCTTTCCTTTAGAGTAGAAACCCGCTCTGCAAACTCCTTATACACTTGAATCCTGTCGTATCCTTCATCTTCCTCTTTCTTTATTAGGTCGTTCAACTCCTGAGTCTTTTCGACACTTTCCGGACGGCCGATATAAGCAATGCAGCTTCCTCCGTGAATTGGAGAAAGTTCCGCATCATAAATTGTCAACCCATGCTGGTTGAGCAGCCTGTCGAAAGATTTGATGGTGTAGTACAGCAGGTGTTCGTGATAGATCTGGTCAAATGCATTGTTCTTTATCATTTTGGGAAGATAGATGAATTCCGCAACGAGCATCCCCTGCGGGTCAAGAAGCTTGCCTATGCCGGAGAAAACTGAGTGAAGCTCTTCCAGATGGAAAAATATCCCCGACCCATGAATTATCTTTGCAGGTCCTCTTTCTCTCAGTATTTCAACTGCGCTTTCTTCATTGAAAAACTTGTTAATACAGGGTATCCTGGATTCGTTGGAAATCTGCGCCTGCTTTATGCCTGAGTCGATGTTCAGGACTTTTACGTCCTTGCTCTTGAAGCAGTTCAGAAAAGTCCCGTCATTGCCCCCCACATCAAGAACATAATCTCCGTCAAGGAATCTCTTTCTTGTCAGGATGTTCTTACAGACATTATCAAAATGCTCGCGTAATGAGCGGGTTGTCCCCGATAAATACTTATGCTCGACAAACATGAATTCCTTCGGAACGGTATACCCGATCTGGACCATAAAACAATCTTTGCAGAAGAAGAGCTCGAGGGGGAATCTCGGCACCTCCACAGCATCTTTTATGGGCACGAAATGATTTCCCCATGGTTGGAGGCCGAGGTCAAGAACAAGTTCAAGGTTGGAAGAGTCGCAACAACGGCATTTAATGTCAGTCATGTTTTTCTACCTTTCAGACAAGTTGATTCATTTTATCTACCTGCTTCAAGAGCCAGATATTTTGCAAATTGAGCTATCATCAGGCCTGCTGCAATAATGGCGGTTTAATTTGCCACGGATTACGTTAGTTTTGCCACATATTGAACGTGATTTGCCTCATATTGAGCTTCATATGCCTCATTCGACACTTGATTTGCCTCATATCAAGCTTGATTCGTCATATCTGAAACCTCGTTTGCCTCATATTAAGCTTCATTTGTCCCATCTGAAGCTTCATTTACCTCATATTGAACTTCATTTGCGGCATCTTAGGTTTCATTTGCCTTATCTGAGGTTGACTTTGTCATAAATCCGGTTGATTTTGCCAAAGAGTAAGCTGATTTTGCCAAGATGTAACTGTTATTTGCCGCAATGTAAGCGACTCTCCTGTAGAACAATGGAATAGCCAAATAAACCAGCAAACTATGATCGGGACAACATCTCCCTAATCGCAGCTTCATAAAATCGGCTTCTCGTATTCGGATGCATTACAAAAGCTACAGTAGCCTCCATCCCAATGAAAGAATCGACCATTAGGCCCCCCCGCGGGATGGGACAACAGAAGCAGTGCCATACACACGATTGAATAGGGACTTTCGTTGGAGCCCTGGTTCATCTCCGTCCTTGCCTCCCCTGGCACAAGCACGTTCATCTGTATATCCAGGCCGGGATGTTTGGCGGCACATTCTGCTGCCATGCTGGCTCCAAGATTATTCAGTGCCGCCTTGGACACATTATACGGCCCAACGCCGGGCGTAAAGGCCCATCCCGCACCGGAGCTGATAAAGAGCACCCGTGAGGCTCCACCCGTAACTAATACATTCATAATTTTTGACTACAACTTAACTTTCTATATAAAGTCACTTTGGTGCCTTAAACAAGTTTTTATACAAAGACTTGGCTAGACGCAGGCAACTTTTTGTTTTATTATTTATTTTGTTTATAAGTTTGGTTTTAAAGACGATAAAACGTACCCGCTTCTCATTCCCTTTGCCATTTTTTGCTTGATATGCTGAATTCAGACCATCACAAGCGTTTTGCATCAGTCCTTTATCAGCTGGGTTAATATTCTTAACCGCCAACCTAAAGCTATTTATAGCTTTATCAAAATCGCCCTTGTGATAGTAAGTCCATCCTAATCCACGAAAAACATCCTGTAAGGCAGGTTTATCGCTTGAATAACTATTCTTCAAAGCTTTTTCAAAACTTTGAATAGCTTCTTCAAAACATCTATTGTGACAGTAAGCCCACCCAAGCTCACGAAAACTATCTCGTAAATCATTCTTAGTAAAATATTTTTTAAATTGAAGATATTCGTGAAATTTGTTAATAGATTCTTTGAAGTTGCCTATCCGAAGATTAGTCCAGGCCTGACCCTTTAGGGCTCTTAGGTTATTTTCATCTTGTTTAGTGACTTCATTGAAAATGCTTAGTGCTTTATCGTAGCTTGACTTATGATAATAAGCCCAACCCATTTCGCTTAGGAAAACTTTTTCGTCAGGTACATTCTTTAACACCTCCTCCCAGCATTTTAAGGCCTCATCATACTCTCCTCTGTAAAAGGCTGCCCTTCCTGAAGATATCAAACGCTTGTTTTCATCAATTACCCAATCTTTTATCCTATCTTCACTTACCATCTCTAAAAGTAGATGTTCAAGGTCTATTTCATCGCCCTTTCCAAGCCTGAACATTTTAGTAACAGGATTTTCTACTATAGGCATCACTCTTTTTGTCATCAGTGAATCCATTGCGATGGATGACATATTATAACCATCATGCGGCCCCATATAATCATCAACACCAACGCTTCCCGGATGCCACACATGGTAAAGAAGTTCTTTTTGATGCCATATTTCTTTCTTTCCTGCATTCACCAAGCGAAACCCAAAATCATATGGTCCGCAGATATATCCAAGAAAATCAACATGCTCATCTGCACCACCAATATTTATAAGGTCCTCACGAAGGGCACATGTACAACCACCATAATTGCGCGTGTGAAAAGGATCATCCTCATCGAGAATCCCTGTGGTTGTTCTATGCTTCCTACTCCAATTGACAGCGCCTGCTTCAACCTCCTCTGTAGATGGATAATTGAAAGGGTAAAACTGCGTATTATGATTCCTTACTTCATCCAGATACAGAACAATATTAGGGTCTCTCTCAAATTCCTTAATAACGCTCTCAACAAATGTGGGCATTACCATCGCATCAGAATCAAAGGTAGTTATGATCTTTCCTTCGCTGGCTACTATACCAACATTATACATTAAGTGCTTGTGGAAATAGGCACTCTCCGGCATTTCCATAATTATCCACTTGTCCACAACTGGCGGCTTCCCCGAACTTTCACACTCCCTCAACCTCTTATCTATTTCAGCAGAACGTCTACTGTAATACTCTACCCAGATAACCTCATACTCATTTCTTGGCACTTTTTGATTGCTCAGGTAGTCAAGAACGTGCAAGCTTTCCCTGCATGACCAATCGATCAATACAATGCTTAATTTGGGCGGGATTTTATTAGTCTTCTGAAAATTATATACTTTCATGAATTCAGTCCATGAACACAGACCAAAATTACAGAAGAATCACAGTTTATTATCTATCAAAGTCTTTACTTCATCATATGTTTTTGCTTTCAGAATCTCAGGATGCTGTATCTGCTTAATGTCATTAGGGTTTATACACCCCAAAGAGTGAGGAACCGCATATACAGTACTTCCCCACACACCTTCCAAAATGTTATAGGATTTATATGGTTGAATAGAAGAGCCAACAAAACTATTTACTCCATCAAAAGAATAAAAATGCTCAATAGGATTCTTCTCTGACGGCTCACGAACACCTTCAGGAATGTTCATAAGAAACCGCTTATGACACTTTGCGCAGTATGTTCGCAACTTTATTAAGTCATCTGTTGCATTAATTCTTAAAGGGTATAAATAATCAACTAACTCCCTGCAATACGGGCAAACAACCCTAATCTTATATAATGACCGGCGTAGCAGAAAGGGTGCATCTGAATCAGGCTTAAATGGTCCTATTCTCTCACATGATAAAACAGAGATGTTCTTCAAAGTTAAAAAATTATGTTCAAAAAGAGCGGTAGTACGGGAAAGATGCTCAGCAAGTTCATAAAATATTTCATCGGGCATTTTAGTCATGTTAAGCCTATATCGTCCGATACAACCTGTATTGTTATAATATTGCTGCTTATCAGCAATAATCCCATTATCAATACAATACTGAAAAATTTCTGTGCCGGGGTATGCCGATAAATAGGTGAAGTGTATCATTAAACGAGTACACCACTTGTCGAAAAAACTCTTTGTTTCCTGAATTGTTTCCGGTGTTTCGGCAAGGTCACCCAAGATAAAATTTCCCTGGACTCCTATACCAGCCTCCTCAGTTAATCTTATTGCTTTTATCATCTGATCGACTGTGATTCTTTTTTTCATGCTTTTAAGTACTTTAGGGCTGGCGCTCTCGAAACCATATCCGATAAAGCTGCATCCCGAATCTTTCATCTCTTTTAATATATCCCGTTCAACATTATTGACACGCAGGTCACACGTCCAGTCAAAATCCATATCAAAATCATCTTTTAATTTCTTTATCTTTCTACAAAACTCTATAACTCTTTCTTTGCGCATAGCAAATACTTCATCATAAATAAAAAGCACATTAAATTTATATTTATTGTAAAAATAAATAATCTCTTCTATCGCACTATTTATGGAACGTTCTCTGTATTTGGGACCCATTGTATGGCAACAGAAGGTGCAATCAAATGGGCAGGAACGCCCGAGAGTCATCGGCATAACCCTTGGCTTATGCCTTGTATGGGCATAGAAATTATTATCTGCTTGGTTTAAATGCTCTAAAAACCTCTCATAATCAAAAGGACTATAATCCGGAAGAGGGAGATTATCGAGACTCTTATTAGTGTCCTCTACTCTGGTATACACAGGTTTACCATCTTTCCAAAATGCAATATTAGGAATGTTGGTAATATTCCCTCCTTTCTCGAGGCAGTCAGTTAATGCAACAACCGTTTTTTCTCCTTCACCAATTACAGCAAAGTCTGGACGGAGATTTGAAAATATATAATCTGCATCATATGTAATAATGTTACCACCGCATACTATCGGTATATCAGGCGCAATTTGCCTTGTGAAAAGTATTGCATCACGCACAAAAATATAATCAGCCGATAAACCACCTACTCCTATAAGGTGAGGATTATATTTTTCAATTGCTTCTCGCAATAATCTTTCCAATGTCAACGGTGCAGAACCATGACACCAATGAATATTCATGTTTATTCCAAAAACCTCGTGACCGGCTGCTTTCAGGGCCCCGGCCAAATAAGGAAAACCTTGCCCAAAAATATCTAAACAAACTCTCGGGTCTGGATAGTTGTTTTTTTGTGGTATTAAAAGGACTCTCATATATATCCCCTATTCATATTTAGTAACTGTGTATCGCCTGTTGCTCAAAATAATTAGACATATGAAAATCTTCACAGCATAGCAAATCAGCCGGAATCGTACAGACCAAACAATGTCTCCAGCAATAGATTTGTGTATCTTATTTTTTATTTTGAACGGTTTACTTTTTGGCTTTAAAAAGCCGAAAATACCATCTCGATTTTATATCAGCCAGCTCTGCTTCTAAATCTTTTATGCAATTGCACGTTTTGGTAAGCTCGATATTCAGCTTAGCTATATTCTCATCCCTTTTGGAAACTTCATCAGTTAATGCTTCTATACTTTCGTCCCTTTCTGAAACAGCTGCCAGTAAAGAATCTATGCTGTTATTCCTTTTTTCAACATCTGCGTTTAACTTGGCTATATCCTCATTTCTTGCTGAGATATCTGACCTTAAACTGTCTATTGTCTTGTTGCACTTGTCGATGTCTGCACTCATTATAACGATATTCTTATCTCTTGCCGAAACATCTGTTCTCAAGCCAACTATTGTCTTGTTGAGTTCCTTGATGTCTGCATTTAGCTTATTTATATTTCCATCTCTGTCTGAAACTTCCTTGTTTAGTGCCTCTATGCTCTTATCTTTGCTGCGAAGCGATTTGTCCACAAGGCGCTTCGCCTTATCAAAAGATTCTGCGATAAAACACATACCATCTTTTTGATATTTCTTGAACTGGGGTTCCTTCGTCTGAATAAGGTCTACACTCCCTAGTTTGTGTGACAGTGCATAATACTTTCCCTTATATAAAACAATATTGAACCTTTTATAGCCCTCTTCCGCCAAGAAAGGAGGTTGTGCAAAACTACCACCGCTTGTGGATTCACTTGGAGGAGTAAAATTCTTTTCACAAGAAAGTACAGACGGAAAATTACAATCGCCACCATTTTCAACCAACTCTTGAATCTCGACCAATCTTTTTGTTAATTGTTCAAGCTCGATTCTAAGACGTGGAATTACAAAAACATTGTTTCGGTGGAAAGTAAGCTCGTCAATAGCACGAAGAAAAAAACTTACCATAAGCAGTGCCATAACTTTCTTGGGTTCACCTACATTAACACCAACATCATTCAATAATTTCCGAAGTGGTGAACCAGCTATGCTTAAACCCTTCTTGTCAAAAATGGAAAATACTAATGCGTCCAACCAATTCCTGCCATAAATCACACATAACGAGGAGGATCTAAAATAAGCGATTATAAATCTAAATACATCCACCAATCCAAATTCATTATTCATTCGCTCTGTCAGGGATATATCAATCTGATCCACTACCCGTGGTCCTACAAAATAATTCGCACTATAATGATCGGACAACACATAATTTCTTTGCAAAGACATTGAATTTATTTCTTTTCTCATCCTATCTAGACAATCGTCAGAGAGAAATCCCAATCTTAAACCGTAGTTATTTCTAAAGTCCTCGCCAATGGAGTATGACCAATCACCCCACCGGCGAGTTTTTCGTGATACCTCAACAGTTTTGAGACAATTAAAAAGAAACGTCATCTCTTTGAAATGGCACTCGACCACTTGTTTCAAAATAGAAAGATTACCGGAAGGCCCATAGATTGCCTTGCTCAGCTCGATTTCGTAATTGGGTGCATTAACTGCTTCCTGAAAGATGACCGGGCGGCTGCCAATTTTTACGACATTGTAGATGGTGGGAAAAACAGAACGTCCGACCTTCTTATTTATCTTTTCCTGATATTCCGCGCAATGCTCGATATATTCTACCGATAGAGACCTATCCATTATTTTGGTTACCAGGACCGGCTCTCGCTGCAACTGTGTAAACCAGAAAATCACTGTCCCAATCTGTTCTTTTTTCACAACGCCGTTTGCCTCCTTATTGAATCGAAAAAGCGGAGCAAGCGGGCCCTTTACTTTTGTTTTTAGAGGCCACGAAGCAGCACAATCTTGTATGTATGCAGTCAATTGTGA
>Ga0209979_1000719_pt1 | contig 41824 bp, 32 predicted proteins | sample AnhtaG_FD_183114 | JGI IMG/M metagenome (GOLD analysis project Ga0209979, IMG submission 183114) | Deep subsurface microbial communities from Anholt, Denmark to uncover new lineages of life (NeLLi) - Anholt_01485 metaG (SPAdes) (version 2) | ecosystem: Environmental > Aquatic > Marine > Oceanic...
TCAATTACCGGCAAATTCATTTTGTCCATAACTATCTCCTATAGAATGTGGTTAATGAAATAAAAACTATATTTCCTACATTCTACAGATTACCTATTTTGAGCGCCAGAAAAATTTGTCACACCCAAACAGGCAAAGACGGGCATTGACGTAGATGAGCAGAACTGATATAATCAGCCCTTTTGGTGGGGGGGAAAGTTGTGGTGAAAGTAGCTCAGACGGTTAGAGCACTGGATTGTGGATCCAGGGGTCGGGGGTTCGAGTCCCCTCTTTCACCCTTTAATGAGGAGTTCTGTCTAACCTCAATTTTGCATAACGCTATGAGAAATAAGAAAAGGAGAAACAAAATGAAGAAACGCACGTCTAATTCAAACCTGTTGTTAAGTATTGTTGCATTGGTTCTTGTTTTAGTTTACCTGGGTTATGCAGCAACAAGGGCAGATGCAAAACAAAGGGCATTGAATCGGCCGCCGGAAGGATTTGTGGCTCTGTTCAACGGTAGGGACCTGGCCGGCTGGAAAGGGCTGGCAGGCAATCCGAAAACCCGGCGCGAAATGAGCCGTGAAGAATTGGCCAAGGCACAAGCTAAGGCAGACGAGGATATGCGGGCACACTGGAAGGTGGTCGATGGTGCGCTTTGCTTTGATGGTAAAGGGCACAGCCTTTGTACGGCAAAGGACTACGGCGATTTCGAGATGTTCGTGGATTGGAAGATAGAGGCAGGAGGGGACAGCGGCATTTATCTTCGCGGCTCGCCGCAGGTACAGATTTGGGACTGGCAGAATACAGGCATCGGCTCGGGTGGTTTGTATAATAACCAGAAGGGGCCAAGCAAGCCGTTGAAACGTGCCGACAAGCTGGCCGGCCAATGGAACACGTTTAGAATTATTATGATTGGCGAGCGGGTGACAGTGTATCTGAACGGCGTGCTGGTGGTCGATAACGTGGTGATGGAGAACTACTGGGAGCGGGATAAGCCGATTTACCCGAACGAGCAGATAGAACTTCAATCGCACGGCAGCTACCTTTATTTCAGGAACTTATATCTTCGTGAGATAACTAATGTGCTGAACGAGCAGGAAAAGGCCGAGGGCTTCAAGCTGTTGTTCAACGGAAAGGACCTGACCGGCTGGAAGGGCAATATTAAGGGTTACGTGGTCAAGGATAGTACGATCGTTGTGGAGCCCAAGCTCGGCGGCGGTGATCTTTACACGGCGCAAGAGTATGGCAATTTCATTATGCGGTTCGAGTTCAAGCTGACGCCGGGTGCCAACAACGGTCTTGGGATTCGCACGCCGATGAACGTCAATGCCGCGTATGAGGGGATGGAGCTGCAGATACTGGATAATACGGCGCCGAAGTATAAGAACCTGCGGGATTATCAGTTTCACGGGTCAATTTACGGCGTGGTTCCGGCCAAATTAGGGTATCTAAAACCCGGAACCAAATGGGATTCCGACGACTGGACTTGCGGCGGGTGGAACTACCAAGAGGTCATTGCCGACGGCAGCCAGATAACGGTTAAGCTCAACGGCACGACTATCGTCGATGCTGATATTTCAAATCTGGATGTGCCGAAGAAGGTGATTGACGCTCATCCGGGCCTGAAAAACGAGAAGGGCTACATCGCTTTTTGTGGGCACGGGAACAAACTTGCATTTCGCAGTTTGAGAATAAAAACTCTTGATTAGTGAACAGAGATTTTCATAAAGCAAAAGGAAAAAACAATGAATGGTAGAAGAAGCAAAAAGGTAATGACAGTAACCCGCCGACAGTTTTTGAAAGGCTCAGCAGTCGCCGCGGGGGCTGCTATAGCTTTTCCGGCAATCGTACCTTCTTCGGTGTTTGGCGCAGACGCACCGAGTAATCGCATCACGATGGGCTGTATTGGTATGGGAGGTCAGGGCACAGGAAATATGAAGGGATTCAGAGGCAAGTCCGGCTGCGAAGTGGTGGCGGTTTGCGATATTGATGCCAAACATATGGGGCAAGCTGCTCAGTCAGCCGGTCTGAATGCGAGTTCCTGTTACACCGACTTTCGTGAAGTACTGGCCCGGGATGATATAGATGCGGTGTCCGTTGCCACGCCCGACCAGTGGCATGTGCTGATTTCGGTCGCTGCGGTCAGGGCGGGTATGGATGTGTTTTGCGAAAAACCACTTACTTTAACTGTAGCCGGGGGGCGTGCGCTTGCTGATGAGGTGAAGCGGTACGGCCGGGTCTTTCAGACCGGCTCTCAGCAGCGTTCGGGCAGCGAGTTTCGATTCGCCTGCGAGCTGGTCCGCAACGGTCGAATCGGCAAGCTGCACACTATGAAGGTCGGGATTCCGGGAAACAACCGAACGTGTCCACCCACGTGGGAAGCTCAGCCGGTGCCGGAAGGATTTGATTACGATATGTGGCTTGGTCCTGCGCCGTGGGAACCATATACAGAGCAGCGATGTCACTATCAATTTCGTTTTATTTTGGATTATTCCGGCGGCCAAATGACCAACTGGGGTGCGCATTATCTCGATATCGCACAGTGGGGCAACGGCGCCGATGATACGGGACCGGTCGAAATCGTCGGCAGCGGTGATTTCCCCAAGACCGGGTTGTTCACGACTGCAAAAACAGCAGAAATAGAGTACACATACGCCAATGGTGTCAAATTGTTTCTCAAGACCGGCGGGGGTAATACACGCTTCGAAGGGACCAAAGGATGGGTTTTTGTAACTCGCGGCAAAATAGATGCTGAGCCGAAGTCGCTTCTAACGAGCAAAATAGGGCCGGACGAGATTCACCTGTACAATAGCAACGACCACAAGCAGAACTTCCTGGATTGTGTTAAGAGCCGTAAGGATACAATCTGCACGGCGGAGATCGGGCATCGCTCGAGCAGCGTCTGTCACCTGGGCAATATCGCAATGATGTTAGGACGGAAATTGAAGTGGGACCCGAAGGCCGAACGCTTCATCAATGACCCGGCGGCAAACAATATGCTTACCCGTGCGATGCGTGCTCCGTGGCGGCTTTGAAATTTATTCCGTCAAACGACGCCGGATTTCCGCTTCGCTACGATATTTACTATTTATTATTTACTATTTAAGCAAGATAAAAGTGGTGCGAGATATCGCACCCTACGTGGCTGGTTTTTAAACTTCGAAAATTGATTATCATTTGTTAGTTATGAGATAGTAGAGTTCTTATTATGAAGGCAAGAGGGATTAATCGACGTCAATTTTTGAGGAAAACAGCCGGTGCGTCCGTAGTTGCTGTTGGTTTTCCCTATTTAGCTGCCTCTTCGGCGCTGGGTAAGGCAGGGGCCGTTGCGGCGAGTAACAGGATTGTGATGGGCGCTATTGGTGTCGGTGGCCAGGGAACGCGGCACGTGGGCGGAGGAATCTGGGTACAGGGAGGTGGTTTCTTGAGCAAGCCGGAGGTGAAGTTTGTGGCTGTCTGCGATGTAAATGCCAACAATCGCAATCGTGCCCGTGACATCGTCAACAAATATTACAACAATAATGACTGTGCCAGCTATAATGATTTTCGAGAGCTTGTTGCACGGGGGGATATCGATGCGGTATTGGTTGCTACGCCGGACCACTGGCATGTCTTGACATCTATCGCCGCGGTAAAGGCCGGTATGGACGTTTATTGTGAAAAGCCGCTCTCTCTTACTATCAGACAGGCCAGAGAAGTAGCTGACACGGTTAAAAGATACGGGCGGATATTCCAGACGGGTACGCAGCAGCGTTCGTGGCGGGAATTTCGGTTTGCCTGTGAGCTGGTTCGCAACGGGTACATCGGCAGGGTAAAATCGATAACGGTCAACGTTGGCGGGCCGCCTCAATGGTCATGTAATGCACCTGCGGAGACGGAACCTGTGTGGCTTGACTGGAATATGTGGCTTGGGCCGGCTCCATGGAGGCCTTATACCTCGAAGATTGCACCCGGCGGGTGGATGGGCTATCGAGATTATTCGGGCGGTGAGATGACCAACTGGGGTGCGCATATGTTCGATACCGCCCAGTGGGCTATGGGGATGGATGACAGCGGGCCGGTGGAAATCATTCCGCCGGACGGCGGAGACTACAAAGTGCTCACCTACAAATACGCCAACGGCACTATTATGATGCGCGACAAGATAAGCAGAGAGGTGCCGGGCGTTCTGTTTACGGGGACCGAGGGTAAAATAGAGGTCAGCCGTGACCACTTGATAACACAGCCGGAAAGTTTGGTCAGGCAAAAACTCGGGCCTGATGAAATACATCTTTATGAAAGCAAGAATCATCCGGATAATTTCCTGCAATGTATCCGCACCCGCGAGAGGCCGGCCAGTGACGCTGAGGTTGGATGTCGTTCAATCACCGTTTGCCATTTGGGTAATATTGCATATTGGCTCAAACGGCCGTTAAGGTGGGACCCTGAAAAAGAACGATTTTTGAATGACCCGGAAGCGGATAAAATGATAGCCAGACCTCTACGCGCACCGTGGAGGCTTTGAAATTTACTCCGTCAAATGACGCCGGATCTTCGATATTGAATATTGACCATTGACTCCATCAAGGGCACAACTGACTACTGAGATATTAATTATTTAAAGACAGCATGGGCTAAAGCCCATCCTACAAAAGACCAAGAGAAGGAATTATGGAGGACTTCAGCATGAAAGTAAGAATCATAACCATCGGGTCCTTTCTAATTCTTCAATTATCAAGCTTCTTCGTTTATTGTTCGGCGGAGGACGTCCTACAACCGGTAAATCGACATGCCAGTGTCGAAGCGCGGAAAGTCCTGGACTATTTGAAATCCGTACAAGGTAAACAAATGTTAACCGGGCATCATGTGATGTACGGAAGAATGAAGGACAGAGATTTGAATTTCATTGTCAAAACAAGCGGAAAATATCCGGCTTTAATCGAATTCGAAGGAGGAATATTTGCCCGGAAATATCATGAAGACTATACCTCCATACAAAAACAATTGGTGGAGGATGCAATTGCCTACTGGAAGGGGGGTGGTTTGATAGCGATTTGCTGGCACTGGGGAAATCCGCTGGAACCGAGGAATACTTACCCCGGCACTAAAGTTAAGTTCGATATCGAAGCGGCTTTTAAGGAGGGAACCGAAGAGCATAAGGCAATGATTAAAGATTTAGATGTTACCGCTGAAATGCTCAAAGAGCTGCGTGACGCCAATGTCCCGGTATTGTGGAGGCCTTTGCATGAAATATGCGGCGGATGGTTCTGGTGGAGTATGCAGGGAGAAAAAAACGCCGAAAGACTCTGGACATTTATTTACACTTACTATACGGAGCATCACAAGCTCAATAATCTATTATGGGTATATTCTTTCTCACAAGAGATGCGTATCAACTGGTTTCCGGGGTTGGAATATCTGGATGTGGGCGGAGTTGATATTTACCGCAAAGGGCAGCAAGACCAACGCAAGAACTTCGAGAAGGTAAGTTCTGTGGCCGGAACCAAACCGGTAGCACTTTCGGAATGTGACATTATTCCGGACCCCGATGTGATGAAAGAGCAGGGATTTATGTGGAACTGGTTCACGACGTGGCACAGCCGATGGATGCGTAAGAACGAACCGGACTACTTAAAACGTATCTATAATCATGAGTTAGTCATAACGCGGGATGAATTGCCGGATTTGAAATAACGAAAGAAGTAAAAATCAAGATGTAAAATTAAGGAATCCCGGTTTCGCCGGGATTTTTTTATTGCCTTAGGCAATAATCCCAATCACAATAGAATCAGCAGGGAAATAATTCAGTCAGTTTGATTAACAAAAAGTCCGCCAAATAAGCGGCGGATAAATGTTGTATGGCTCTGCCACAGGTATTATATGTTGGGAGAATTGCGTGGTGCGAAAGATATGGATTTTATTAGTCATCATAACCTGCATAGTTCATAAAGCTGAGGCGGGGCTTGAGTTAATATGTCTTAGTGAGGACGGCAGGCGCTTCGTCGGCGCAGAATCAGGTGAGAGGTTCGTTGGCTGGGGCTTTAACTATGATCATGATGATTCCGGAAGGCTTCTCGAAGACTACTGGTACGAAGAGTGGTCAAATGTCGTGGAAGATTTCAAAGAGATGAAGGCGCTCGGGGCCAATGTTGTCAGGATTCATCCGCAAGTTGCGAAATTCATGAAGACGGCGAAAGAACCTGACGAGGCAGCTTTGAAACAGCTTGTTCGTCTGGTGAGACTGGCAGAGAAGACGGGGCTTTACCTCGATATTACAGGACTGGGCTGTTATCACAAAGAGGACGTGCCCAAATGGTATGATGCAATGGATGAAGCCGGGCGATGGGAGGTCCAGGCCTTGTTCTGGGAGGCGGTTGCGAAGAATTGCGCACAAAGCCCTGCTGTTTTCTGTTACGACCTTATGAACGAGCCTATCCTGCCGGGTGAGAAAAAGAAGGAGAGCGAGTGGTTAGCGGGTGAGTTCGGAGGCAAGTATTTTGTGCAGCGAATCAGCCTTGACCTTGCAGGACGCACGAGAAAGCAAGTCGCCAAAATGTGGGTCGATAAGCTCAGTGCGGCTATTCGAAAGCACGACAAGCGTCACATGATAACAGTAGGGGTGATACCCTGGGCTTATACTTTTCCAAAAGCCAAGCCGCTTTTCTATTCGAAGGAAGTTGGTGAAAACCTTGATTTTGTCAGTGTTCATTTCTATCCTAAAAAAGGTGAAGTCAATAAGGCACTGACAGCACTTGCGGTTTACGACGTTGGTAAACCGCTGGTGATAGAGGAGGTATTTCCACTGTACTGTGGTGAGGAGGAGTTTGATGTTTTCGTCGATAAATCGCGTGATATTGTCGATGGTTACGTCGGATTCTATTGGGGCAAAACCATCGATGAGTACTCGCAACCAAATGTCGGTATAGCCGGAGCGATTATGAGAAACTGGCTGGAATACTTTCGCGCGAAAGGGCCGGAGATTCTCGATGTTCGCAAGCTAAAAGGCAGAGAGAAAAGTAAAAAGTAAACAATGCATAATCGTGGAAGCCCTTCGGGCGGATATTTAAATAGATGTCTCGGCTGCGCTCGACATGACGGAAGGAATTAACGATGGAGAATTTAGAATTGGTGGGGCAAGCCCCACCCTACGGATATGGCGGTATAAAATGATAAGACCAAATCAACCACACAACCCATCCACAGCGGACGCCGAGAAACGTTGGAAGGTTATTCCAGAATGAGCACAGTGGGAAATCCTCTGCAACGTATTCTGCAGTAGATGCTTGGGTTCAGTACCCATTGTCCTTGAGAAAGCAGAAATGAGGCGAGACGAACTGATCCTAACGGGTAAATGCCGGCATTGCGGCAAAGACATCCGCCGTGTTGTTGAACCTGAGAACGAATAGTCAAAGTGGTGCGAAGAATCGCAGCCTACAGGGCTTAGCGAAACTTGTGGCCCTTGAATCTTTTTTCTTTATCGAGAACGTCTCCTATAAGATTCTCGGTGTGTGATTGTTTTGCATAGGCTTTCATTTTAGCTAAGATGTCCGGGTGCTCATCTGCTATGTTATTCTGTTCGCTGATGTCCTTACTAAGGTCGTACAATTCGAATGGTTTGTTCTTGCCGGGTTTGACGGCCTTGTAGTTATCCATACGCACAGCTACCTGCTCGCGGTGCTCCCAGTAGAGGAATTTGTGCATTTTCTGTTTACGGCCGGCGGCATGCTCGCCCAAGAGTATCGGTACGATTGATATTCCATCAATATTGTCCGGCGGCTCAACCCCGGCAAGCTCTGCCAAGGTCGGCATAACATCCGGAAAATACCACAAATGGTCGTTGAGAACGCCGGCTTTGATTCTGCCGGGCCAACGCACAATCATCGGGATACGCAGACCGCCCTCGTATAAATTTCCTTTTTGTCCTCGAAAATATCTGTTGGGGTCGAAGAAATTATTGAATCCTCCTCTGCCGCCGTTATCGCCGCAGACGAACACAATCGTGTTATCGTCTATTTCGAGCTCTTTGAGCAAAGCGAAAATCTGCCCGATTTGGCGGTCAACCATTTTCACCATAGCAGCATATACCTTTGCATCTTTTGGAACTCCGGGCCAGGGCTTATCCTTGAAATGGAGCCAGGCCGGTTCATCTTCGGGAATCCCCCATCGGCCGTGCGGCGGAGTCCAGGCACAGTAGCAGAAAAAGGGTCTATCCTTATTCTCGCGAATAAACTTTATTGATTCATCAAATATCAGATAGTGTGAGAACTGCTTTCCTTTGTAGAAGTCGCCGGTGTTGCCTTCAAGAGGTACTTTTTCGCCGTTTCGTACGAGATAGTTTGGGAAGAACGAGTGGGCGTGGGTCTGGTTATAGTAACCGAAGAAGACATCGAAGCCGTGCATTTCGGGGACGCCGGTAGTGCCACGGTCTCCGCAGCCCCACTTGCCGAAGCCGCCAGTAGCATAGTCGGCCTGCTTGAGTACCTCGGCGACGGTTACATCCTCGGCCCGCATCGGCCAGACCTGGCTGTTCTTGCGAACTGTGCAGTGGCCGGTGTGCTGGCCCGTCATAAGTACGCAACGGGTCGGCGCACACACAGGCCCACCGGCCAGGGCCTGCGTGAAGCGCATACCCTCAGTCGTCATGTGGTCGATGTTCGGGGTCTCGATGTATTTATTGCCCATACAAGACAATTCGAAGTAGCCAAGCTCATCCAACATTATATAGATGATATTTGGCTTTTTGCCTTTTGCGATACTCTGCGGCGCCTGAGCACATCCCGGCGCCACAAGCACTGCCGCACCGAACCCGACTGCTTTTAAGAAATCACGACGTTTCATAAAACCCTCCAAAAAACATTTGAGGGACTGTCATTCCGAGCGGAGCGCAGCAGAGTTGAGGAATCTGTTTTTAATAGCCCCCTCGGCCCTTCGGCTGCGCTCAGGGCAAGCTATTTTCGCTCGGGGTGTCATCCTGTCATAGAACAACAATCCATCAATACAACTGTTACAAAACACGAGAACTAAAAGGCGTTCTTCTCAGAATTAGCGCAAAGTTCCTGTCTCCGCAATTTTTGTGCAACTGTCAGATGTGCTCGACCTTTATCCCGGCAAGCTGGCAGTATGCTTTGAGCGGAAGCTCCAGGTCACCGTATAAGAAAAGCTGGTGGAAGCCCTTTGTGTCGCGGCAGTCGGGCACATCATCCAGCTCAAGCTCGACAGAAGTGCGGCAGCCTCCGGCGGGCGGTGTCTCGATGTTGCGAAGCACACGGCCTGTGCCGAGGATGATCTTGTCCGGGCCGTTGAACTCCATAATGGTAACCTTTTGGCCGATACGCCAGAGCACCTGGGGTGCAACGCCGAGCGTGGACTCAGAGTGGTTGCGAAGGATAAAAGGTTCGGGTGGCTTGTCGAAGCCGTCGAGTTTCGTCGGGCAGGAGCAGTGGGCGCCCATCAGGGTGTTCCTGGTAGTGTTTGGTGCGGGGTCCTGCATGAAGCCGGGCCGGTTGCACAGAAGGCTCGTTAGCCGCAGAGAGATAGCGGCATTCCAGTCGGCCTCGCAGCAGCCGACCGAGCCTTCGTCATTAAGCCGCAGCCAGGCGATGCAGGGGGGACAGGGGATCAGCCGACTCCCAATCAGACCCAAACAATCCATCGAGATGCCCTGGCAGTTCTCGGCGGCCATAATACGTCGGGCAACGACGTAGCACTTTGCGGAGTTAAGAATGTCTTGCCTGTTCGGCTCGACAATCTTCTTGGCTTGCTTAGTGTAGTAGTCGGCAATGTCTCGCATCTCGCTGGTCGTCTTGGCCTTGTTGAACTCCTCGGGGAAGCGTTTGCGGGGGATGTAGTGAAGCGTGGTGCCAATGACGTCAAGCTTGCGGTCCTCGGTCTTGTTGCCTGCGATGATGCAGATTCGCGTGTTTTTCATTTCCCAGATGGTTTTCAGCATCCGCATGCCAAAGGTCAGCCAGTTGAGGTCTTGTGTTGCAGCGGTAAAGACGCCGTCGATATTTCGGGTTCCCTGGAGGTGTCCGGTAAAAGAGGTGCCCATAGGGCTGAAGACAATCGTCGGGATTTTGCCGCGGTTCTTGGCGATGTTGTTAACGTGAGGCCACGAACCGGAGGCACCGTGGTGCAGGCACATGCAGGTAACGACCAGCCCATCCGGCGGAGCTTTCTTGAGCTGCTCGAGGTAAGCGCTGACAGCGTTATCGCTGTCGAGAGGCTCACTCCTGACGTCAAGCCGGACGTCGAACTTTTTGGCGGCGGAGGTGAGTATCCTGGTGTATTGGCGCTGGCGTGCTGCGATGTCGTATGCGGCGCCGGGCCAGCCCATCCAGTATTTTTCAACCTTCGGGCGCGCAAAGACCGCCTGGATGAGCGGTTTGCCGGCGGGCTTCGGCTGGGCGGCATACAGCGATGAAGCGAAGTCAAGCAGGCCAATCTTCGTAGCCACAGCCATAGCGCCTGCAGTCGTCAGGAAACTACGACGATTCATTGTGAAGGGACAGCCGGATTTGGTACAGTTTTTGTTAGTTTGCATTGTGTTTCCTCCTTATATGCAATTTTTCATTACCGAGGGCATAAATTGGCCTTTTGCGAAATACATAAATCTGTCATATTCTAATACTGGTTGGCAGGGATAATCAAGGGAATAATCCTTTTGGCTTGTAATTGAGTGGTGCGGTGGTTATATTTTTTGCTGGTAGGCTTAAATTGTGGTTGTTAGGAAAGTGCCTAAAGTGAGCTAAAGTGCCTAAAGTGAGCTAAAGTGAATTCAAAACGCTAGGCGCTTTGGATACTTCAAACTTATCTATGGCACGAGTTAGTTCACTTATTTCACTGGCTAAGTTACCTGTAAAAAGTTTTTAGACAATAATTTGATTGAGGCTTCGCCTCAAATCCTATCGTTTCTGGATTCCCGCTTTCGCGGGAATGACAACTTATTTTGATTGTCTAAAAACTTTCTAACAACAGCATAGCTTAAAGGAGTGGAAAAATGAAATCCAAACTCGTAGTTGTCGGTGCCGCCGGTCGAATGGGCAAGCGCATCCTTTCGTTAGCTACTGAGTCCGGCTGGTTCGATATTATTGCAGCGGTCGAAAGACAAGGCCATCCCGATATCGGCAAAGACGCCGGGCTTGTGGCGGCGGCAGGACCAATGAATGTTAAGCTGGCCGATATGTTTCCGGCTGCCGGTGACCCGCAGCCCCGTCTTGCGACGGGAGTCGCTGGGGCATGTGTGGCAATTGATTTTTCGCAGCCAGAAGCAGCGGACAAGACCGTTGATTACTGCCTTGGAAATAACGTCGCTCTTGTATCAGGTACTACCGGCTTAAGCAACCAGCAGCGAGAAAAGATCAAAGCAGCTTCTGAAAAAATTCCCATTATATACGGCACTAATATGAGTGTCGGTATGAACGTTCTGTTCAATCTCGTGGGTAAGGTCGCAACAATGCTTGGCGACGAATACGATATAGAGATAATCGAGCAGCACCATCGCTTCAAAAAAGATGCTCCGAGCGGCAGTGCTCTTACATTAGCCGAGAATATCTGCAAGGCAACCAATCGAGATTTTCCCGAATCTATTACACACGGCAGAAGCGGCAAAGAAACACTGCGGCAAAAAGGCACTATCGGCATGCACGCAGTCCGTGCCGGTGATATCACCGGCGTTCATTCGGTAATCTTTGGCACATTAGGCGAGACCGTTACTCTCAATCATACGGCCAACAGTAGAGACACTTTTGTAAGGGGGGCACTGCGGGCGGCAAAATGGCTCATCGGAAAAGAGCCGGCTTTATATTCAATGGCCGATGTCTTAGGTATAGAGTAGTTTAAGGTGTCTTCACAATATCGTAAAATATCTAATTTACCGGAAAGCGGGTAGTCCCGAATAGGTCGCCGCTCATAGGCCATTTATTTGATGTTAGATTCGCAATAATCCACCCTTATGTCATCTCTGAAAAACGCAGCGAGGTAATCTCTCATAATAATCAATAATCATTTATCAATATCGAATATCCGGATCCGACGGAATTACTTAAGACGTGCACCTGAGGACTACTCGCCCTCCCTTATAAGTCTATATACCTTGATATTGGTAATTCCGATCTTTTCATAATCACTGTTATCGTCGAATTCGACAAGGCAGACTATATTCTCTCCCATCGGCTTTGCAGCTATTGGTCGGCACCTCAGACCTGGAAAATACTGTTTAGCGAATTTCACTAAATTTGCAACTTGGAACCAACCCAATTTATCTCTTTCGTCCTTAGTTCCATTCCCAGCTTATTTGCCGTCTCAACTAATTCATCTTTTGTAAATCCTATCTCACTTTTACCCTTACCGGACTTGTACTTCTGTCGAAAAAGTGCAATGATTATCTTGTCGTAATCGGTCAAGTTCAAATCATTAGCCATTGTACAACCCTACTTCTTTTCCAAAATTAGGACATTCTCATCGATTTCCATCTTTGTTGCTGTAGCTGCTCGTGTACGCCACAATTCTATTTCTTTCACTCTGTAACCAAGCGATTCCGCGATTTCTCCAAGTAGCTCCGCAGTTGGAATCAATACTCTAAAAAAAGACATCTGATCGCCAACTACATAAGCCAATTGACAATTCTTAGCCAAGAATGGTTTTAACGTTTTCAGATGTCTGTACATCCCGCCAAAGTAGTGCATAACTATCCTGTGGTAATGCCTTTCAAATCCCGACGTCTTATTTAGTTCAAGTCTTTTCGTTTCAATTTGCTCAGCTATGGACGTGATGTTAGAAAACCTTTTCACATAGTCGCCGTCAGTGTCCGAAGCAAAAACATTTCGTGAATTGCTCCGCAGCAAGTGTTCCTTTATGTTTCTTAATTCTCGCTTGTTCCTGATAAAACCAAGTAGTACGCTTTCCAACCGGGTACTTCTCGTATAGTCCTTTTCATTAGGATACGGAGGGGAAGTTACAACGAAGTTTACCTTCCCCATTAGCTTCTCAGGCAAATATTCCCCGACTTCTCTGGCGTCACCTAAGATAATCCCCACATCCCCAGAAAGATGTGTACTCTCAACATCGCTTATCATTACCTCTGCAATATTCGAGAAGCCTTGAATCGCTTTCACATCACTCTTAGGCTTTGTTCGTCCAACTTCTGGCCCGAAACGGACATTCCCGGCTACCCTTACAATGAAAGCCGCAAGCGCCAGCAGAAAGAAATCCTTTATAGCCATGTTCTCAATTCTTTGTATGATTTCTCTAATTATTAGAGTCTTAAGCAGTGGTTGGGGACAGATAAATCCTTTTGGAATTAGCTTCGTCTGTTCTTCAGGTAACTCCAGAACACCCTCAATTTTTACCGGTATTATTTTCGTCTTGTAATCAAACAATTCTTCTTGAGGTTCCTCAATCCCATAGGCTTGGTAAGAAAGTCTCGCAGAGCAGTAAATGAACGCCAGATACTCACGTAGGATTTCAGGTTCGTATCTCTGATACGTTTTCACTTTGGAGGCAAGGACTGCTATCGGATTCGCTTCCAAACCGTAGGAGGAAATCCCGCTCTTAAGAGCTTCTACCGGTGTGGTTCCAGTCCCACAAAACGGATCAAAAACAATATTTTGCTTATTAACCCCAAATCTTTCGATATAGTACCTGACAAGATGTGGAGGATACCCAAGTATTGATTGGTACCAGTTGTGAATTGCAGTGTCTTCGACTTGAATTTTGTTTCGTTTATGATTTTCTAAGGTTGCAATGTTTGTCACTTTTACGGTTCCCTTTTTGGTCGAGAAACTATCACAATGCTATTGAGGAACCCATCCGGTCCTCAGGCGGTCCTTTCTGTGACAAGTAGCTGTAGACGGTAAAACAAATTCTTGTCTAAGACTTTATGCACAGTTTACAATACTACAAAACATTACTTTCCGTCAAACGTATTTTGGAGGGGCGGCCAACCAAGAAATCCCTCATTCTGGACTGATGTAATGTGTCTTTAGTTTTTTCTTTTTGTGTATACCTCCAATCCTACCACCAGTTTGCCCTGTATAGTGAGCGACATTACTAATTGAAACACCATAATATTTCGCTGCGCGACTATTGGCAATTGAGGGGCGTGTTCCTCCCCGTATCATCTTTCGAGCAAACATCACAGCCTTAAATAGGGTTTTATCAGGTATATAATCCATCACATCTTTTCGTGACATATCTTTGCCCTAATAAATCCTTAAACTATTGACATATCCCATTGCATAAATTGCAAGGTGCGTACTTCAATTACACAATACTCAAAAGCGCATTTCCCGTCAAAGAAAATTTTTACAAACTCCCGGCCGGCTTGCCAATATTTGCCTTAAACCTGAATAGCATATGGAGATTCTTCGGCTTTGCCTCAGAATGACAAATTGTGTTTTGAGATAGTTTCTTATACAGCTATGGCGGGTAGCCCCGTTAGAAATTGTCTTTTTTGAGGGTTTGGGCCCATCTGTCGAATTTGGGTTCCCTCCGGGCGGGGTCTCTCTAACGGGGCCAGTCGAGGCCCTTGATGCCTCGAATTGTCAGATTTGCATCCGGAAAGCCGTCTCGGGCAGGACGAATCTGCTTAGCGTCAAGCAAACGGACCTGGCCGTCAACGAAAAGGTAGTTCCTGCTGCCTTGCCAACACCACCATCCTTTATCGTCATTTAGGGGTGAATGATTACTTAGCCATTCGCCGATAAGAATCTTTCCGGACGGCTTGGCTACATTCAGGCTTCGCTGCGGAATAGAGGGCTTGGGATTGTTATAGGTGTCGGCAGGGCTGTTCATATCGTCAATCTGCTCAGGGCTGTGGTAAAAAGCCATCGAGTAAGCGTAACTCGTGGACTCGTAATTGTCCCTGGCGGCGTAGTCCTGTGGACAGAACAGGACCGAAGGATTATTCGCATCGATATTGCCGCCCAGATAAGGTTCGACAAGGAAGCGCCAGCCGCGACCCATCCAGAGCCAGTAGGGCGGGTCCGTTGAGACAGGGTCCTGGGCACAGGGGTACGTGTTTTCGTATTCGTTGAGATAGAAGCTCACGGCTAAATGGATTTGCTTGAGGTTGTGAGCGCACTTGACTCGCATCGCCATAGATTTAGCTTTTCTAAGCGATGGCATAAGTATAGAGAGCAAAAGGGCAATGATTGCTATAACGACGAGCAGCTCCACAAGGGTAAACCCCGTTAGAAAACTCCGGTGTCGCTGCCGGACGTCTGTTTGGCTTCCCGCGAAGCGGGGTCCCTCCCCGTGTTTTTCGGGAGATCTTCCACTTTTTCGATTAGGAATCTTAATTTCTAACGGGGTAAAGACGAACCGCCAGCGCTTCTGTTGTACCTTTTCGTTAAGAAAATACTCTCTTGCCATTTTCACTATTTATTAAACAACACGCTGCGCAATAACAATATAATGGATAACAGAAGAATTGGTACGCCGATTATGCCACCTATGAACCGGAATATCAATATAATTATCTCAATAACGGGCAATTATCTGTTTAGTGTCCATGCCCTCATATCACGATACGCGGAACAGCCCGTCATTAACAAAACGGTGACTGCCGCTGGTTCTCAACAGCTAACAGCTTTCTTAACAGACCAATAGAGCAGAAATAACCCAGGAAAAATAATAAGCAAGAACGAGAACAGAATCAGAACAATCTCAATGTGGAGTAATTCTCCTATGACTGCTGAAAGCACAAATAGCAACAAGAACAAAAAAGGTGTTTTCCGGGAAAAGCCTACTGTTGTTGCGGCCATCTTCTCTTGTCCGGATTTGCGTATGTTATTAATCAACAACCAGATAAGTGCTGCATAGATTGCCCATACAATGAATTGAGGTCCAAATCCAGGCAGTTTATCCCAGTGGAACAATCTGGTATAGCCTACATACATTAAGAGAAGAAGGATAATAATTATTTTGCATGCCTTTGCGCTTGGGAGCAGCTGCCTCATAGAATAGTTGTCTCCGCCCGTCTTCTTCCAGACAACCATCAGGAGAAGCAATAGAGCACCAGAAGAGGATGTAGACAATATCGAGATGAGTGGTGAAGGTGAATTGACAGAAGTAAATAGTCCTGCCCAGATCAGTAAGAGAATGAAAAGATACTTGCCTCGTTTTCTGAGCCACTGTGGAAGCAGTCCTACAAGCTCTCTGGACTTTGTAAGATACGTTTCCCCAATAAATAGCGGAAGCATGAAAGCAAGAACTGAGTGCCAGAATAATACCAGCAGAAGTGTTTCAAATAGCGCTATACCTCCTACGCTGAGTATAGGCCCTTCTTTGGAGTATGAAATCCAGACAACTTTAGTCAAATATGCCTCATACATTCCAAAGAGCATTCCTGCCGCATACAGCGAACCAAGAGTTGGCTTTCCATAGGTCCAAACAATGGAAAAGAAAAACAAGGTATGCAAGAAATACAATGGGAAAACAATAAGTATGCCCAATGGCGCGAAAAAGGGGAACGGAGTAGATCCTGCAATCACTTCTGCGAAAAATGTAGAAAAAGCCCCTAAGATAATCCAGAAAAAAATCTTAAGTCTCCTGGGTGGGCAAGTGTTGATGCCATTGTCTATCATAATCATTCTTGTATATATTGGTGTTGGAAGCCAAAAATAATTGCTACTCAACTGTAACGCTTTTCGCCAGGTTTCGAGGTTTGTCAACATCGTGTCCGCGGAGCACGGCAGCGTGATAGGCCAACAGTTGCAGCGGCACGACGGTCAGCATCGGCTGCAAAGGCTCCGGAGCATCGGGTATGGTAATTAAATGGTCGGCGTGTTGTTTGATATTCTCATCGCCTTCGGTTGCGACAACGATGGTTTTGCCGCCGCGTGCCCTGACTTCGGCGATATTGCCCATAATCTTTTCATACTGCGGCCCGGCTGTGGCGATGAAAACTGCGGGCATACCATCAACAATCAGGGCAATTGGGCCGTGCTTCATCTCCGCAGCGGGCAGACCCTCGGCGTGAATATAGCTTATTTCCTTGAGCTTCAAGGCCCCTTCGAGGGCAACCGGATAATTAAAACCTCTGCCCAAGAAAAGCCAGTTGTCCTGGTCGATATTTGCCGAAGCGATTTGTTTGATATGGTCGGATTGTTTTAGTATTTGGCTTATCTTATCCGGTATTTGAGAAAGTTCGTCGATGTATTTGCTTGCCTGGTCGCTGCTGATGTGTCTTCTTCTTCCTAATTCGATTGCCAGCATTGTCAGGACCGCAACCTGTGCGGTAAAGGCCTTTGTACTGGCAACGCCGATTTCGGGACCCGCGTGCAAATATATCCCTGCGTCGGTGGCTCTTGCGATGGAAGAGCCAACAACGTTGACAATGCCGAGCACCGTTGCACCTCGCTCTTTGGCTTCCTCTACTGCCGCGAGAGTATCGATGGTCTCTCCGGATTGGCTTATTGATATAACGACGGTGCCGTCTTCGATGATTGGGTTGCGATATCGGAATTCACTGGCGTATTCGGTTTCTGCCGGGATACGTGCCAACTGCTCAAACAAAAATTCACCGACCAGGCTGGCGTGGAACGCTGTTCCGCAGGCGGTCAGGATGAGCCGTCTGGTGCGTGTCAGGTCGCGCAGGTATGAAGCTATTCCCCCAAGTTTAATCCTGTTGTTTTGGCGGTCGATTCGACCGCCCATACAGGTACTCAGGGCCTTTGGCTGCTCGAAAATCTCTTTGAGCATGTGGTGCGGGAAATCGCCCAGCTCGATTTGTTCCAATGAAAATTCAATCTGCATTAGCTCTTTGCTGACGGCGATGTTGTCAATTGTTTTGGTATGGAATCCCTCCGGGCTGACGGTAACCATCTCGCTGTCGGCAAGGTATATTGCCTGAGCGGTATGCTCTATAATTGCAGCGGCATCCGAAGCTAAGATATATTCGTTATCACCGACGCCCAAAATCAAGGGGCTTCCCTTTTTGGCGCCGATGATTGTATCGGGAAAATCTGAGCAGACAATCGCCAGCCCGAAGGTGCCGTGCATCTCCTGGAGGGCCCGCTGAACCGCCCATTCAAATTTATTCTGTCCATCGGACTTGTTTTGTTCATCTTTGCCGTCGCCTTTGGCATAGAAATAGCCGATTAAGTTTGCTATCACCTCCGTATCGGTTTCGCTGGCAAAGGCGGCTCCCTCATTTCGGAGCCATGTCTTCAATGTGCCATAGTTTTCGATAATGCCGTTATGAACGACTGCGATTTTGCCGGTATAGTCCAGATGCGGATGTGCATTGATAGTGTTTGGCTCGCCGTGTGTGGCCCAGCGTGTATGGCCGATACCGAAGGTCTCGGCGGTGTCAGGCTCATCTAAAATCTCTTCCAGAGCGTTGATTCTACCGCTGGTTTTTTTGATTCTTATCGCACCGCTGCCCAATAGCGCCACACCAGCCGAATCGTAGCCGCGATATTCCAGCCGCTTTAATCCTTCTATAAGGATTGGCTGTGCAACTTTTTTACCAAGATAAGCTACTATACCACACACTTTTATATTCCATATATTGCTCAATCACACAAAGTCTAACCAAAAGGTAAATCGGCAAAAAACGCCTCCGCCATAACGCAATGCCAAAAGAAAAAAACATATTCCCGCAATTCCAGTTAAAATTTGCTTATTATTATAGGGCGATTTCGTTCGTCCAACAAATCAATTCTAACTAATCGTTTATCAGACATTGCTATTTGACGAAAGGGCTTTTATATCGTTTAATTTGGTTATGATAGTGGTTATCGATTATAATGTTGGAAATGTCAAGAGCGTGTGTAACGCGTTTCGGTATATCGGCTGCGAGGTAGAGCTTAGCTGTGAACCTAAGACCGTTGAAAATGCCACCGGCATCGTTTTGCCCGGAGTTGCAGCTTTCGGTTATGCCATCAGCACTTTAGGTTCTCTTGCGGAGCTGATAAAAGAGGTTGCTCTGAGCGGCAAACCGCTTTTGGGTATTTGTGTCGGCTATCAGATGCTTTTCGAGAAAAGCTGCGAATACGGCCAACACAACGGCCTCGGATTAGTCTGCGGAAACGTTGTTCCCATCCCGCCCGGCCGAGTGATTCCGCACATGGGCTGGAATTTGGTCAAGCTGCCGGAAGATATGGATATATTCGCCGGGCTTGGAAGTGAGAAACATTTCTATTTCGCACACTCTTTCTATGCCGAGGTTGCAGACAGCCAGGCCAGGGTCGCATTTACCGACTATGGGTTCGATTTGCCCGCATCGGTCCAGAAGGCAAATATATACGGCACGCAATTTCACCCCGAAAAAAGCGGGAAAACCGGATTGAAGGTCTTGCAGAATTTCTATGACATTTGTAAAAAAGATAAGAACAGAGACGTATAGACACAAAAGCGCCCAGAGCCGTTTTTATGAGTGAGTGATTTGCTTTGTTGAAAACATCAGGCCAGAGCACGTCATTGCGAGCGAAGCGAAGCAATCTCAAAGACAACGATGGTTTTTCTGCCCATCACACGAGAGATTGCCACGGCCCTTCGGGCCTCGCAATGACATTTTGCAAAGATATTCAACATAGCATTCTTGATTTTAGTCGGTACGAAATACGAGATACAAACTTATGCTGACGAAAAGAATTATTCCCTGTCTCGATGTTAAAGATAACCGCGTGGTTAAGGGTGTCAATTTTCTGAATCTTCGCGATGCGGGCGACCCTGTGGAATTAGGTGCAAGATATAGTGACACCGGCGCCGATGAGCTGGTATTCCTCGATATAACCGCCACCATTCACTTTCGAAAAACGATTGTCGAGCTTGTTGAAAAGGTTGCCGAAAACGTCTTCATACCGTTTACCGTAGGCGGCGGCATACAAACGGTCGAACAAATCGACGAGCTTCTGCGAAGTGGAGCTGAAAAGGTTTCAGTAAATACCGCTGCCGTTGAAAACCCGAACCTGCTTGCCGAAGCTGCCCAGCGTTTTGGAAATCAATGTGTTGTCCTTGCCATTGATGCCCGCCGCTCGAAAGAGCGCCCCGGCAAATGGCAGGTCTGCGTGAAGGCCGGCTCGGAACCGACCGATATTGATGTGGTTGAATGGGCTGTTAAGGGCGAAAAACTGGGTGCAGGCGAAATATTGCTGACCAGTATGGACGCCGACGGTACTAAAGCAGGTTATGATAACGAACTCAACAAAGCCGTTACCGATGCGGTCAATATCCCTGTAATCGCATCCGGCGGTGCGGGAACACTCGAACACCTTTACGACGCCATCGTTGACGGCGGCGCAGATGCGGTGCTTATGGCTTCGATTACACACTTTGGAAATTACACCATAAGACAAATGAAAGAATACCTCAAAAGCCAAGGCATACCTGTAAATCTATAAAACTCTGCAAACAGCAAGCTGCACAGCAGGCTTGACTCCGGAAAGCAGTTGTGCTATAGAGATAGAGCAAGAACTGATATAAGCAGGAGAATAATAGTGAAGTTTCATAGTATAGAGCTGCCAGAAGAAAAAATTGCTGATTTTTGCCAGCGGTGGAAGATTACTGAATTTGCGGTGTTTGGGTCTGTGCTGCGGGAGGATTTCGGCCCAGACAGCGATATCGATGTCCTCGTCACTTTTCAGAGCGATGCTCCCTGGAGTATGTGGGACTTACTTGATATGCGCAAGGAGCTGCAGTACCTCTTCGGTCAAGATGTGGACATAGTAGAAAAAGCTGGCCTACGAAATCCCTTCCGCAGGCATAATATCCTGAACAATATGGAGGTTATCTATGCAGCCTGAGCAGCGTGATGCCGCTTTGCTGTGGGACATGAGAGAAGCGGCTTGTGAAATAGCTCAATTCGTAAAGGGTATAAGCTACGAGGAATTTGAATCTAATAAAGTTCTTCGTTATGCTGTTGAAAGGCAGATACTGGTAATTGGAGAAGCTGCCGGACGTGTTTCTTCAACCCTCAGAGATACCCATCTGGAAATCCCGTGGGGTTCAATCATCGCCCAGCGGAACATTCTCGCTCATGAATACGGCGAGATACTCGTAGAACGGATATGGCGTGTGGCCACAGAGCGTATTCCGGAACTTATCAGACTGCTTGACCCTCTAATTCCCCAGCCTCCAGAACAAGACGTCTAATCACATCTTGAAAATTACACCATAAGACAAATGAAAGAATACCTCAAAGGCCGAGGCATACCTGTAAATCTATAATATAAAAATGCAATTAGTTCCATGGGTAGCACGCTCAAAATCTTTTTGGGCGTGCTCTTACGTGGCAGGGAAACTGTCAAAATCTATGGGGTATGCATGCCCGTATCATATCAACTCAACCACCTCCAAACAAGTTTGAAGGTGCCACCCTGTTGATATTTCCAACCTTAAAATGCAACCACAGAATAGAGAACACAGTTTCTTATTTTCTGGCTCTTCTCCAAAAAAGTTGGTTGAAAACAGCCTCTACAGAGGCTGGGATTTATCGCTTTGGAGGCGCCAGCATAAACATAAGTGGGTGGCACTCAAAGAGTTACCGCCCTATGCTGTATGCCGCCATAGTGGCGCTCGCCTCGCTCCAGCGTTGCCCTATCCTCCACCATGGCAGACAAATTATACCAAGGTATGCTGTTGCCCACAAAGCGTTAAATCCGAGGACGTTAGGCTGATTTTTCAGTCTATAGTCACCAACTTTTGGGGATGAGAGCCTATTTTCTTTTTTCTTTTGATTTTTTGATTTTCAATTCATACTTTTTTGAAAAAGTCAGCCGAAAAAATAGTCAGTTGACCAGTTTGGGCTCGAAGTCCCGGTGGTAGCGCCGCAATAATTCGTCGATGTCGTTCGGGATGATGTAGAGCTTGCCCCAGATTTTTTTGGTCTGGTTTGGGCCAAGGCCGCCGATGCGTGGGTCGGCGTGAATGCAGACGATTACACCCTGGAAAAGCTCCTGCACGTCTGTCCAGGCGGTGGCCAGCAAAGCTTTTCCATCGGCGGAGAAGCACCCAATCAATTTGTTGGCCGGCACATCCGGACTGAGCGGTCGTGGATTGACGTCGTTGCGATCGATACCGGCTGGGACGTAAACCTGCCCGCCCCGATAAATGGCTTCCTCTGTCCGGTTCGTTTCGTTCAGCCGTGTCAGGCCCTTTTTGGTGAAGATAAAGCACTTGCGGATGTACTCGTCCTGGCCCAGGCCGGTGAAGTCACCGACGCGGATGCACGGCTGCATCCATTCAACGTCCACCGGTTTGTCGGTCAGGTTGGTGAAGGTAGCCTCGAAGAGGATTTCATCGGCCACGACTGCGAACCGATGCATTACCTCGACACCGGTTGCCAGCGAGGTCTTGACCTTGATTTCGTGAGGTGATTTCGAGACCACTTCATTCTGCTGCGGGATAATAGTTTTGTCCCAGCGGCGGTGTGTCGAGCCTTTTTTACAATAAGCCTCCATGCAGTCAATCTTCAACGGCTTGTCACCCAGCAGCGGGTGTGTGACCGACAGCATCCGGCTGTTGTAATCCAGTTTGATGTTTTGGTCAGGGGCAGCGTCCAGCAGCGGTGTAACCTGCGGTTCGACACAAGAATTCAAAAACACAACCACCCACGCCAATAAGACCACTGATACTACTTTGCCTTGAACCATTTTATTTCTCCCAAAATCGTATCTCAATCAAATAATAGCTTAGCTGTTCTCTATTTATTCGGATATTGTATTGTAGAAAACATTGTAGATGTCATTTCCACAGAGCATTTTGATATTTCATTTTGGTATTATAAGAAGCGCTATGTCGATTGTAAATGGTGGAATAATGAGCGTGGTTTTACCAGCCACCGCCTTGAACGAAGCGATGGTCTTGCCGTCCACCGGGTCTATCCAGATACCTTTGCCGTTTTTGGGCACGGTAACTGTTATGGTCTCTGCGGCGAGCTTGGTGTCATGGTCCGCATAGTGGTGCAGGTAAACGCCCAGCCGCTCCTTCGACGAGAGAGCATAAGCTCGGATGCGTTTGGGGTCTGAGACAGCGACACCGGTCATCTTGATATCCGCGTCCATCTGTGCTTTGAAGTCATCGAGCACCTTGATGTATTGCCGTTCCTTTGGTCCAAGATAGATGTTCATCGTATGCCCATGTTTTGCGTAGCTCGTGTTCCAGAAGATGAGGCTAATCTCGTTGAAAAATGCAACCCAAGTTCGGATGCGCATACGCAGCGCCGAGCGCTCGTCCCAGTTTGACTTCGAGTTTCCCTGTTCGCCCACTATGACCGGTTTGCCGTATGACTTCCATCGTCGTGCCCTGTTCACCGTCACTTCGTCGGAGGCAAGCTCATTTTCCTTCTGATACCAGTGAGGCGAGAGCAAATCAATCACGCCCACATCCGGTGGGTCCCAGCTCGTGGTGACAGGGTGGTGGTAAGGGTCGATGGAACGTACATACGACGCCGTAGTCTTGTACCACTTGTCAACGGCCTTGCGCTCATTGAGAAGCTCCCAGAAGTCCACGTACGCGCCCCAACGGTCAACGGAATATTTCAGGAACCGTTTTACCTTTGCCATGCTCTCGAGGTTGTTTGGTTCCTGGAGGCATTCCTGCTGGAAGCCAAAGAAGCCATAGAAGATGCGCCAATCCAGCTCTCGCAGCCACTGCATGAATTCGTCGGCATACCTGGCCTGGGCCGCATTATAGTGGTCGAGGTCCTTGTATATCGCGTAGGAGTTGTTCCACGGAGAGAAGCGGAAGATGTTGAAGCCTGCTGCGCGGTAGGTCTTAAAGTAGTAGTCCGCATCCACCCTGGAGTCTGGCGCGTTCGGGTCACCCCTGAATCCGCCATCCATGCACCAGTTTTTACCGAGGAAAGTGCCTTTCTCGTTCCAGTCATTGACGCCGTTGTTGAAGCCGATAGGGAAGAACGGCGTCCCATCATCAAAAACCCATCGGAGGCGATTCTTCGGGTTCTGTCTCACGAAGCCGTGACTCTTTGATGCCACACATTGGAAACTTCCCGTGCCCCGTGCTGACTGGCCGCTCTTGTTGGAGAAGCTGTAGGAGTATGTCCAGCTCCCCGTCTCGCTGGGAGCCAGCCGTGCTTTCCACGTACCAGTGTCATAAAAGAAGCCTCCGGCCTGCACTTTCTTGCCCGACGGCGAGGTAAACTCGACATCGATGGTGACATCGAAAAAATTGTTCGGATAGGAACGCTCATGCTTGAATGTGAGTTCCAGGATTTCTCCCTTTCCGCCATAGAGCGGCACCGAAGAGCGATTACAGAAGTGGGTAACTTTGAAGCCTGCACCGCTTAAAGTCGGCGCACCACTTAGAATGGTCCCGAGAGTTAGAAGAGTAAGAGTATGCAAGGTCATAGAAAAAACTCCTTTCATTCTTGTTGTTTACTTTAGCCATTCGTATAGGTCGTAGTGCTCCTTACTCATGCCCAGTTTTTCATATACTTTTTGTGCCGACTTGTTTCGTTTGTCCACATACAGACGCAGCCCTATTAGTTCCGGCGATTGTTCCACCTGCTTCTTCAAATTCAGATACAGCTTCTTAAACACTCCTTGTTCGCGTGCCTGGGGAACGATATAAAGCGAATGTATCCACAGCACCGTACCGTTGCGCCAGTCGCTCCACTCCGGTATTGCCAAAAGCATTCCCAAGACCTTGTCTTTTTCCTCCGCCACCCAATAGGTTCCTCGCGCCGGTTCCTGGAAAACGCCGTGTACCCCCCTGCTTACTACAGTTTTATCCAGACCAAGCCCCTCCGTTTCCCGTGCCATCTGCAGTTGCAGCTCAACGATACATTCCGAATCGCTCAATTTTCCTTTGCGAATCTCAATCATCCCGGCGTGCCTATTATTTGACAATAATTGCTTCGTAGAAAACATAAGGCCAGAGGTCGTCATTGCGAGCGCAGCGAAGCAATCTCAAATATAACGATGGCTTTTTCTGCCTATCACGCAAGAGATTGCCACGGCCCTTCGGGCCTCGCAATGACATTTTGCAAAGGTTTTCTACAGGGCAACAATAATTAGTCGTTTCTCCATATTGTCCTGGCCGAAAAACTCAGAAAGTATCTAAATACGTCTTGATTTCCCAGGTGGTAACCTGTTTCTTAAACTCGCCCCACTCTCTTGTCTTTACGTCAATGTATCTTTCAAACAAGTGCTCTCCGAGAACCTCCTGCAAAACTTTGTCCTTTTTTAACGCATCCAGAGCTTCCTGTAATGATGTTGGCAGGACGTCAATATTTTTCTGAACCAGACTTTCATCATCGAGACTGTATATATCTTCTTCGACCGGCTCAGGGGGTGTCAGGTCATTTTTAATTCCATCCATGCCCGCTCTTAGCATAACAGCAAATGCCAGATATGGATTGCAGGCAGGGTCCGGACATCTTAGCTCGATTCTCGCGGCTTCGCTTTTGGCCTTGAACCATTTCGGCACTCTCAAAAGTGCTGAACGGTTCATAGCAGCCCAGGTAACGTAAACAGGCGCCTCGAAGCCGGAAACCAGTCTCTTATAGGAGTTGACAGTAGGGCAAAGAATAGCGCACATTGCATTTATGTGTTTTATCTGGCCTGCGATAAAACTAAAAGCGATTTTCGACAAATTGTATTTATGGTCCTTGTTGTAAAAGGCATTTGTTTTTGACTTGGTATCGAACAAGCTTTGATGAACGTGCATTCCGGAGCCGGGCTTTCCCATCTTCGGCTTCGGCATAAAGGTCGCATGCAGGTCGTGCATTTGAGCGATTTTCTTCACAGTGTATTTTAACGTAAGCACCTTGTCGGCCACATCCAGACATTGTCCGTAATTGAAATCTATTTCGTATTGACCGAAGCCGACTTCGTGATGGGAGGTTTCGACCTTAATTCCAAAACTCTCCAGTGCCGCTATTATCTTTTTTATGGTCCTGTATCCTTCATAAGAAGAGAGGTCGAAATAGCTGCCATAATCGATAGGCGAAGTCCTGTTTTGGCCGTCAGCCCTGAACAAATAGAATTCCGGCTCAGGCCCAACGTTATATTCAAAGCCCTCTTTTGCAGCTTCAGCGGCTGCCTGTTTGAGAATTAATCTGGGGTCTCCTTCGAAGGGGTTGCCGTCCGCGCCGTAGATATCACATATCAGCCTTGCGGTTCTGCCGTCTTCGGTCAGCCAGGGTACAACAGCGTAAGTTGCCATATCCGGCTTCAAGAACAGGTCGCTTTCCTGGATTCTTGCAAAACCTTCAACCGAAGAGCCGTCAAACCAAACGCCGTTACGTGATGCATCCTCTAATTCTTCGACCGGTATGATGAGCTCCTTTATAACGCCTAATAAATCGGTAAATTGCAGGGTGATAAATTTTATATCGTCTTTTTCTGCCTGTTTCAAAACCTTCTGAACTTCCATTTGGATTCCTTTCTCGTATCTCGTATTATGTATTTCGTAACCTGTGCTAATCTGTTTCAATCTGTGTAATCTGTGTTTTCGTATCGAATTATTCTGGCCTTTATGCTGAAAACTGCAAGGTAAATTTCAAAAACGCAGATTTTTTGGGGTAATCAAAGAACATAATCAGAAACAAAATCAAGATAACCCCTCGAACCTGGTATTAAGCTGGAGTGCCTATGAACGGATTGTAAGACGGTTCGCAGCCCGTCCCGCCATATATCATCCGAGATGTCGGAACGAATCTCGTGGACTTCTTCCAGACCCTCGTTCAACGATTGAGCAAGGGCACCCTCCGGTACTTCACCATGGATGGCTGCTTTCAAAACATCCGCAACAATGCGGTCATCGATACTCCGGTCGCTGCGATACGCCGAGACCAAAACGAACTCGATGTTTTGAAGCACATCTTGATGATCTCGTGTCATCCGTTTCATCAACTTTCGAGGTCCCAGTGTTGTCCCTAAGTCTTTTTTCAAAGCCATCTGCCTGATATTGACCTTTTTTTGCAAGGCTCGTTTTCGCTTCAATCGCTTTACCTTTGACATACGAAGACTCCTTTCAGACAGTCCTTATCAGAATAGGTAGTGGCTACTTTTCCGCAGGTCATTTGTGCCCCTTTGACTTTTTAGCTTTTTGGGGGTTATAGTTGGGATTCGGTGTTAGCATCTGGGCGTTTACTTTGTTTCGCCAGTTCGCCAACAGCTCTTTTAGCTCTCTGGTCTTTTCCGGCAGTTGTTTAGCAAGGTTATTTTGCTCGCCGATGTCTTGCTTTAGATTGTAAAGCTCGAACCTGCCATAGGGGAACAAGATAGTTTCGTCAAACCATTCGAGCAGCTTATAATCGCCCTTACGGACAGCTCCGCAGGGGCCGATACTGCTGGAATGATAATGCGGATAGTGCCAGTAAATGGCCCGGTGGTTAAGAGTGCCGCTTTGCATCAGAAGCGGCAACAGGCTGACTCCGTCGATAGACTTTCCGGCCTTGTTCTCTAAGCCAAGGATTTCCAGAAAGGTCGGGAAAAAATCCACACTGATTATAGGCTCACTGCAAATACTGCCCTGCTGGACTACCCCGGGCCAACGCAAGATTAAAGGTTCCCTTATGCCACCTTCATACAAATTCGCTTTACCACTGCGCAAAGGAGTTTGTTTGGCCGACCTTTCCAATCCGCCATTATCACCGAAGAAGACAACAATGGTTTCCTCGGCAATCTTTAGTTCATTGAGTTTTTTAAGTAACCGACCTACACTGTTATCCAGCTCCTCAATCATCGCTCCAATCACCGGATTGTTCTGCGGCAAATCGGCGCCGGGCTTGTTTCTATATTTTTCGACCAGCTTTTTCTTTCCTAAAATCGGGCCGTGGATGGTGTTGTGCGTAACGTACAGGAAAAACGGTCTGTCTTTATTCTTTTCCATAAACCCCAACGATTTTTCCGCAATTATTTCTACATTGTGGGCATCGCTTTCGGGGTCGTGACTGGAAGCCGGTTTGTAAGTAACAAAGTATTCATCGAAACCCTGCTTGTCGGGATTGTAGGGCAGAGACTCCGGCGGTTTTTTGGCGATACTAAGATGCCACTTTCCGAAACTGGCGGTGGTGTAGCCCGCCGTCTTGAGGACCTCTGCGATGGTTATTTCTTCTAACGGCAGATATTTTTGCCATTGGGGCTGTTTGTATTTCTCGTTTGGATAGTTACCGCCTGCAATAAAATCGGTCAGGTGCAAACGGGCCGGGTACTTTCCGGTCATAATACTGGCGCGGGTCGGCGAACAAACCGGGCATGCGGCATAGGCGTCGGTGAATCTCATACCCTCTTCGGCCAACCGGTCAATATTTGGAGTTTCATAGAAACCGCTGCCGTAGCAGCCCAATTGAGACCAGCCCAAATCATCGGCGAGGATAAAAAGAAAATTCGGCTTCGGTTTAATATTTTTACCTGCCTTCGGAAATCCTGGTGTCCCGGCCGAACATCCTGGCAGCACTAAAGTTGCCGCTCCAAAGCTAATTGATTTGAGAAATTGTCTGCGGTTCACTGTGAGGTCTCCTTCACTACAGTAAAAGATTTTGCTTTCCGTATAGGATAAACAATTTTCTCGCTTTTGTTAAGAACATTTTAAGGCTATGCCTTCGTGCAGAATTTTGCCTATGCAGTTTCTATTTTCTCAAATGTGAATTTGTGGGCGTCGGCGTTGATTTTTATATTGTCGGCGTCGGTGAATTTGCCGGCTAAAAGCTCAGTAGCAAGCGGATTCTCCAGCCGTTGCTGAATGCTCTGCTTCGGCATAAGAAACCACCCTAAAGACTCGAACGATCCAAACGCTTGGTGAAATCAGTCAGTATAACAACAATGGCTTTTCTTCAAGTGTTCCGGTTGTTGGGTCCACTTTAAAGCCAAGTGATTCTAAAACAACTACTCCGAGTAAGACCTTATCTATTATATCAGAAATCAAGATATTGAACGGGCCTTCTTTACCATTAACCTTTATCCAAGCTTCAGCTCTTGAGATCTTTATACTCCCTGCTCCCGTAGAAACCTCTTCTTCAGTGGTTGGTTTAATACCAAGCTCGTCGGCTAGTTTTATTGGCAGAGTAGCCAAGCTTGCTCCAGTATCCACTAAAGATTTGACTTTCTTAGAGTGTTTTCTTTCTAAGTCACTGATTTCGATATCAACCCACGAATGTCCCATAATATACCCCATGACGGGTGTTTAAATCTTTCTGATTCGATTTTACAAATAATCGACAATATCAATTTTACCAGAAAGTGTGGCAGAGTCAAATCTTTTTTAATCCGGGTTTACATTTTCTCGAATGTGAATTTGTGGGCTTCGGCGTTGATTTTTATTTTGTCGCCGTCGGTGAATTTGCCGGCTAAAAGCTCGGCGGCTAATGAGTTCTCCAATCGCTGCTGAATCGTTCGCTTCAAGGGCCTTGCACCGAAGGCAGGGTCGTAACCCTCGTCCATAATCAGTTTGCGGGCACTGTCAGTGAATTCGAGCTTTATGTGGCGGCCATTCAAACGCTCAGCTAAGTAGTTCAGTTGAATATCGACAATCTTTCGTAAATCGTCTTTGCCGAGCATGTGGAAAACGATTATTTCATCAATCCGGTTCAAAAACTCCGGCTTAAAGAGCTGTTTTAGCGCATCTTTGACGTGGGCCTCGATTTCCCAATCGGCGCCGGATTCTTCGGTGATTTGCTGAATCTGATGGCTGGCGATGTTGCTGGTCATAATGATAACGGTGTTTTTGAAATCGACGGTTCGGCCTTTTCCATCGGTCAATCGGCCATCATCGAAGACCTGCAGCAGCACATTGAATACGTCCGGGTGGGCTTTTTCAATCTCATCCAACAAAATCACCGAGTATGGCTTACGCCGAACGGCTTCTGTCAATCGTCCGCCTTCTTCGTAGCCGACATAGCCCGGCGGTGAGCCGATGAGCCGGGCTACGGAATGCTGCTCTATAAATTCGCTCATATCGATTCGGACCATAGCATGCGGGTCGTTAAACAGAAAATCCGCAAGCGCTTTGGACAGCTCGGTTTTGCCGACGCCGGTCGGCCCGAGGAATAACAATGTCCCTATCGGCCGATTCGGGTCTCCTAATCCCGACCGGCTCCTGCGAACCGCATTGCAAAGTGCCGCAACCGCTTCGTCCTGCCCGACTACGCGCCGGCGAATTGCGTCCTCCATCTTCATTAGCCGTTCACGCTCTCCGCTCAACAACTTTGCAACCGGTATTCCCGTCCATTTGGAAACAATCCCGGCGATGTGCTCTTCGGTTACTTCGTTGCGGATTATAGTTTTGTCGGATTTGGAGAGTTGGGCTTCTCTTTCTTCAAGCTCCTTCTTCAAATTCGTAATGGTTTCATACTTCAAGCGAGCGGCGGTCTCCAGGTCGCCTTTGCGCTGGGCATCTTCGAACTGGTTTTGAGCATCTTCAAGTTTTTCTTTTAAAGTTTTTATCTGGTCGATGTCACCCCTTTCGCTTTCCCACTGTGCCGTTAGTTTTTTGTCCTGCTCTTGCAGCTTGGCCAACTGCTTTTCGGCATTTTTTAATCGTTCTTTACTTGCCTTATCAGTTTCTTTTTTCAGAGCCTGGCCTTCGATTTGAAGCTGAACAATTTTTCTGCGAATACTATCCAGCTCTGCAGGCAGCGAGTCATTTTCAATCCGCAGTTTCGAGGCCGACTCGTCAATCAAATCTATTGCCTTGTCCGGCAGCCACCGGTCGGTAATATACCGGTTTGACAAAGTCGCAGCCGCGACAAGTGCCGAGTCGGTAATCCGAACCCCGTGATGGGTGTCATAACGGGCTTTTAGTCCGCGAAGGATGGCTATGGTTTCTTCGACGCTCGGCGGGTCAATCAGAATCGGCTGAAAACGCCTCTCGAGCGCAGCGTCTTTTTCCATATACTTTCGATAATCGTCGATGGTAGTCGCTCCAATACAACGCAAATCGCCCCGGGCAAGTGATGGTTTTAGCAAATTACCCGCATCAACCGCTCCTTCGGCTTTGCCTGCCCCTACTACGGTATGTAACTCATCGATGAAAAGTATTATTTGTCCTCCGGCAGCGATGACCTCTTTGAGCACAGCCTTGAGCCGGTCCTCAAATTCGCCCCTGAATTTCGTTCCCGCTATCAATGCCCCCATATCCAGAGCGATAATCCTTTTATTTTTCAAACCAGTAGGGACATCACCTGCAATTATCCGCTGAGCCAGGCCTTCGACGATTGCGGTTTTGCCAACGCCCGGCTCGCCGATGAGTACCGGATTATTTTTCGTTCGGCGGTTGAGGACCTGCATACATCGCCGAATCTCTTCATCTCTGCCGATGACCGGGTCGAGCTTTCCCTTGCGAGCCATCTCTAAAAGGTCAATCCCGTAGCGCTCCAGTGCTTTGTATTTATCTTCCGGATTCTGGTCGGTTATCTTTTGGGGTCCACGAATCTCTTTTAGGGCGCTCTCAATCTGTTCCGGCGTAATGGAGTTGAGTCGTAGAATCTCTTTCGCATCGCTTTGTACCGAGGCCAGCGCAATGAGCAGATGCTCCACACTCAAGTATTCGTCGCCCATCGCATCAGCCCGGTTTTGGGCATCCAGGACAATCTGACTGAGGGCCGGGTCCGGTATAAGCTGATTACCGCTGCTGCCCTGCGGCAGTCGCCCAAGCTCGCTCTCGGTCATCTCTTTAATTCGCGGGACATTAGCGCCTATCTTTTTCAAAATCTCAACCGCAATGCCGCTGTCCTCGCCGCAAACAGCGTCTAATAAATGCAATGGTGACATAACAGTTTGCGATTTGGCCATCGCAATCTGCTGAGCAGTTGCCAATGCCTCCTGGGCTTTTAGTGTGAATTTATCGAATTTCATAGCTAACCTTTTTTACACAGACGGAATTGAAATTACAGACATACTCTAACCCTCAATAAGTGCAAACAGCGTGCCCAAACAAACTAAAATTGTAATTGTTGCTGTAACAAGCAGTTACAGATCCCCCAAATTTCTGCCTGTGTGCCAATTTGGCAGGTATTTGCCCGCATTCTCACTTGGGCGTTCCGTGTTCGATATTCCTTGTGGGGTTAGCGACTTAGCAGGTGGTAATATTTCATATTGGCAGGCGCCAATACTTGCGATTTGGGGTCTCTTTTAATGGATGGTCTGCAAAGCCGGACGGGAATGTTATACCAGGCGGCGTTTGGCGACAATGCTCGGCTCAACTGCGACAGTGTGGGCAGGTGTTACTCACCACCAACCCAACCTGTTTTCACATTGTAAATGAAGTTACCTCTCAGGCGAGTACTGATGTACACAGCATCACCATTGATGGCGAAAACGGCCTCCAGCCTTTTGCGTATCCTGATTTGTGCTGCTCCTGAATGTGACAGAGCATCGTGCAGGTCTGTTCCGTATTCCAGAATCTGATTGTCGGAAAAACCCGCTTGTCGCATCACTCGTACAATGTCGTCGGAGCTTAGGGTAAGTACGTTCCGGTTACTCAAAGGTACGACCTGAATCCCTCTTTGCGCACAACTAACCACGCCAAAAGCCAAAAGCGCCAGCAACAATGACACAATAATCACGCCACCGCCGCTAATTTTTGTTTCGCGACTTATCAGCTTCACTGCTCTTTTTTCTCCTTTTAATACGTTTTTCATCTGGTCGGACGTGAACGTAATAAACTATCCCGAAGCCTCATCCTAAAATCCTCTTCCGCCGGTCTGATTGGAGCCCGAACTGTGGACGGTTCAGTAAAGTCAACTGTTCGGTCTGCGTCGGGTATTATGCGTGCCGTCACGAAAACAGCGATCTCCCGGGTGGCACTTTCGTCGTTTGTACTACTAAACAGGGCCCCCAATAGTGGAATTTTACTAAGGCCTGGGACCCGCCTTTTGTCCGTACGTGTTCGGTTCTCGGTCAGGCCGGCCACGGCAACTGTTCCGCCGTCTTTGATACGCACGGTGTTCGAGGCTGTTCGCCGCGTGACCACAGGAAGGTCGCTTCCTCTGCCGCGAGGTATGCTGTCACTGACCTCGATGACCATTTCCAGTGTAATATCATTATTGTCCCCGATGTGGGGTATGATATTTAACTTGGTGCCGGATACAATTTCCTGCAGTTCAGAACGACTGTACAAGTAGTATTGTTCCGGTGAGGTCAACATATAGTACTCTTCGGTCGTGACATTGATTTCCGCAACCTTTCCGTCTTGGGCCAAAACCTGAGGTTGGGCCAGTATGGTCGCCTGGCCATTTACAGTGAGAAGGTTCAGCGCCATTTCCAGTGCATTGGTAAATTCTGCATCAGGTGTATACCCGATTTGGATGCCCCACGGCCATTTGCCGCCGAAGTCAAGCGTCCCCGAGGGGCCGCTCCCTTGAAAGTCATTGCCAAATGCTCCGATGCTAACTCTGGGCCAACCCCACTCGACACCCAGATTCAGAAGGTTACCGCTTTCCATCACGACAATACGAGCATCCAGCAGCACATGAGCTGGGAGCCGGTCCATCTGTTTCAGGTCAGAGACGATACGCTCCGCCAAAGCCGGTGGTGCGGTAACACATACTGTGTAGGTTTTGGTTCCCGGTGGACCAATTTCGCCCTGAACGTAAGGCTTGAAGGCAGTAGATAAGAGTCCCACTGCTGCCTCGGCTGAGATATAGTTCATTCTTATGCGACGCGTTTCGCTCACTTCCGGGAACATCGAGTCTGTTATGCCTGCTGAGGCAACCAGGTAATAATACGGTGTCTTCTTCACAACATAAGGAGTGCCGGCCAGGACAATATTAAGTGCTGTTTCGAGCGGAACGTTTTGGAGCTCGGCGGTTACTATGCCAACAACGTTTTCATCGGGAATAATGGGAATGCCCGACTGCGAAGCAATGTCCTGAAGTACCGTAATCAGATCACCTTCGATCCAAGTGTAAGTAATAAGCGGTACTTCCGGAGCAAAAGGTAAGTTTGGTTCTCCAGGAGGAGCCTCCTGCTGAGCCAAAAGGTCTGCTAATGACTGTTGTATTCTTATTATATTCCTCTCCAATTCCGTTTTCGGTTCTTCCTCAGGGGGCGGTATAATAATAGGTTCCGGCTCGACTCTGAGTATACCAGGTTCCGGCTCGACTCTGCGTATACCAGGTTCGGGCTCAACTATAGTAGGAGCGGGGCGTTTCGGCAATTCGGGCACACCCAATTTAATATCCTCCCTGACGTCAGTGAACGACTCGCTGGGTGGATCGAAATCGAAACCTTCTTTTGTGCACGTAATCTCACCGCTCCAGGCGTACGGTACTGTAACAGTGAACCTGCCTTGAGCGTTGGTTTTATCGGAGCTTCCGCCGTTATTTGCTGAGACTAATACACCTTCGATGGGTGTCGTGCCAACCATCACAACATTGGAGATAGTAAATGTCTTCAGTATCGCACTGAAGCCCTGGTTCAGTTGATCCCTGGTAACGGCAGCAGTGTATGTTTTCTTAGTTAGTTTGAAGGTATAACCTTCTTTTACTGGTGTTACTGTGCCCTTCCAGCCATAATCCACCGACAGTTGGTATTCTCCATTAGCGTTGGTTGTATCAGAACCTCCGCCGGCATCTGCTACTATAAAAACTTCTTCGACAGGTTCCCCTTTGTCAGAGATTATCTTGCCGGAGATTGTACGCTTCAACAGTGTTGCGATGTAGTTCTGATCAATCTCAGGGTTAAGAAGATTAGTGTATTGCATCTCAGGCGGTTCAAAGGTGTAACCATCTTTCGTCGGTGTAACCGTGTCGCTCCAGCCGTAATTAACGTTGGCGCTGTAAGTGCCGTCAATGCGGCTGGTAGGGTTGCCCGGCAGACCTCTCATTGTTACGCCGCCGACTTCAACAGAACCGGTAATTGTGAAGGTAATCATTTTCGCAGAGTAGTTCTGCCTTTGGTTCGTGCTGATGGCAGTGTATGTTTGAGTAGCCGGTGTGAATTCATAACCGTCTATCATGGGCGTAACCGTACCGCTCCAGCCCCAATCGACTTTGGCACTGTACAAGCCGCCTCCACTGGTAACCGGATTATCTAGCAGACCCTCCATTACTACACCATCCATAGCGGTTGTACCGGAAATGGTTAAGGTAATCAATGTCGGACTGTAGCTCTGGTCATCTCGGTTGCTTTTAACCATACTGTAGGAAATAGTAGCCAGCTTGAAGGTGTAACCTGCCTTTGTGGGTGTAACCGTGCCGCTCCAGCCGTAGTCAACGGTGGCAGTGTAATAGCCGTTCTCATCGGTAACCGGATCGCCCGGCAGGCCCTTCATTACTACGCCCTCCATACCGGCCGTGCCGGAAATTGTAAAGGTCGATATTACTGCTGTGTAGTTCTGATTGGTCTGAACGCCAATAAGATCAGTGTATTGCATCTCAGGCGGGTCAAAGGTGTAACCTTCTTTCTTTGGTGTAACCGTGTCGCTGAAGCTGAACTCAACGGTGGCGCTGTAAGTGCCGTCCTTGCGGGAAACGGGATTGCCCGGCAGACCGTTCATTACTACACCCTCCGCTCCGGCAGAACCGGAAATTGTAAAGGTAATCAGCGCACCTTTGTAGTTATGATTTATCTGGTCCCTCTTAACGGAAGTGTATTGTTTTTGACCAGGTGTGAATATGTACCCTTCCTTTGTGGGCATAACCATGCCGTCCCAGCCATAGTCCACAATGGCCTTGTAAACGCCGTCGCTGCCTGTAATCGGACTACCCGGCAGGCCGTTCATTACAACGCCCTCCATATCAGTTTTACCCGAAATGATAAAGGTAATCATTTTCGCAGTGAAGTCCTGGCTTTGATCGCTTGTAACTTTGGTGTAGGTTTTATTGAGTGGCTCGAAGGTGTAACCCTCCATTTCGGGTGTAACCGTGCCCTTCCAACCGTAATCAACGACCTTATTATAATAGCCGTCCTGGTCGGTAATAACAGGGTCGCCTGGTAAACCCTTCATCACCACTCCGCTGAGCCCTACTGAACCGGAAATAGTATAAGTTTTCATTCTCCCCTTGATCTGCGCTTGAACACTGCTGTCCGGGGCGCAGAACAAAACGATGCAGAGGATTATCACACCGCCCGATAATATTCTCCCGTTATCTTTCCTTGCCATAAGTCAATGTCCCTTTCTAGCCATTAACTGGCATTCATGCAGCTCTTTTGCCTTGTATCGGCAATCAAGCTTCTCTCTATTAGTAAAAAATCTGTTTACCAGCACGTCTATCACCCTTCTGTGCTTACCTACTTAATTCAATACCTATCTTCTCTCCTGGCCGTTCAGGTTGAATGAGTTCAACGACCCTCTCGTCCCCCTCGATGGAGACGCGTATTGGTTGTTGATTGGTTACTACTTCGCCGGGGGCAGATTCTAAACTCGCCGTAACAACATACGTGCCAGCGGGGTAGTTTGATAAATCAAAAGCTCCGGAGAAACTCCTGAATGTGAGCGGCAGCATCAGACCCGACCTGCTGCTTGTGAGCAACATCCTTCCCCCCTCCATAGGAATGCCCGCAAGGTTTGTAATTACGGCGGTGCACCTGGGCATAAAGTGTATGTTTCCGTAATTGCCGAAACTGGCAACAGCAAGATACCTGGACCTCTCCATGGCGGCAAAGTTTAGCCTCACCGGCTGGACCGCATGTACGGCCTCAACCTCACTGTTTGTAACGCAGATGTACGCTGTTTTTACGCCGGCGTTCTGGCCGTCAGGATAAGTGGCATGCAGACTGAGAAGCGTATAATAGCCGGCGTGCATATTTGAGGTTCTTGGCATGTTTGTTCTAATGCGTATGTTCTGCCGCCCGCCGCGGCGGAGCATAAATTTATCGGGCATTAGCTCCACCCACCCAGAGCAGTCCAAATCATTCCCAACCAAATCACCGAAAGTAACACCGTAAAGGCTGGGCGGTATTGTCAGACTCGGCCTGACATTGACGGCCTCATCCGAATCGTTACGGACTCTTATCATCGATGTTCGGGTAGTCCCCGGCGGGCTCTCCATGGTAACCTCGGTCGGCTCCACTGTAAGTGCCACATCGCTCGCCACCTTGGTAACGGTCGGGTCACCGACAAAGTCTATCTCCTTTTCAATTGCCCTTGAACGCCGGCCGTCCACGTATATCCCTGCCCATACCTTGTATTTCCCGGATGGCAAAGACCGCCCGATGTCACTTTCTAACATCAATTTGGCACCCGGGATGATGCCGGCGCCTTTGAATTCTGTCATTGTAACTTCCCGCCAGTGCCCACCCGAGAAGGCCCTAACTCTTCCGAAAACCTTCAGGCCGGAAAAGGTCCCGCCTTTGTTTTCGATATTCGCTGAGATAAACGTTGTCGCCGGGTCTAATCCGTTGGGCTCGCTGAAATTCATTCCGACGCCACACAATTCTACTTTGTGCCTCATCGCCCGACCGCGTTGTATCTCGAGAAGAACAGGAACCAGGTACCGGATAATTATACCAACTTCCCGTTCTCCCACAGGCAGCTCCAGCGTGGCAATAATTCCCGCACCGTAGAATCCACGTGTGCCGGGCGGCACTCTTATAGTCATATTTACAGGGACAATCCTCAACGCTCTGACCTCGACTTTGTCTTTGGCCATGGTTATCCAATTCTTGCACGAAGCCAGTGTTGATATGTCAAAACCAAAGTTAGGTGAGTTAGGATCATCAAGAGAGTCAGGCTCAATAATACGCCACGTGCCATCCTCCCACTGGCTTACATCGACCAGAGCCAAATCTATTATGTGGATATCGTTCGGGTCGTAGTTTTGAAGCTCAAAGGATGTCTTGGTTATCTTGCCGGGGGGAGGTGTAAGGTCTATCCTCATCGGCTGGACTATAAGCTGGCCAAACGCCGGCTCCACAAACAAAAATATAGTCACTATAATTCCGATAGCACAAACCAGATAACTATGAACTATCGCGTTTCGCTTTTCCACTTTCTTGTCTCCCAACAACTTTATTTCCGCTGAACCTTTAACTCCTTTAACTCCTTGTTGTGAAGTCGAAGAATATTCAAGAGGCAATTTCAAAATTCCTTATTCATTATTCTGAGTTCATTACTGTAACTTTGTGGCTAATTTCCTTAATTTTACGCTGATACTACGGCTTTTTAGATTTTCGGCGATTTAACGACCTTACTTTTTATTATTGCTTATAAAAATCCTCATTAAAGACCATTAACCATCAATTCTTTGCCTTATATCAGCAGCTTAAAGTCCCCATTTTCGAGGGCATTCATGCTTGCTTATTGTCTATCCCTGCCATGAAGACATTACCAAGTTTACCATTTTTTAACTTGGATGTCAATACTTAATTTGCCCATTTCGCCCAAATTAACAAAATTGTTTATAAAAAATTAGGGAGGGCGGATTTTATCCGTCCCTCCCTGTAAACGTTTAAATCTCCACTTTTACTACAGTTACCGGAACAGAGGTGGATTACGGCCGTCGTCAACAACTTGACGACGGCCGTTTCCTTCTCAAGTAAGGTAACTACATTTACTTACTTATCCTACTGCGGACTTGGCTGAGCTGTGGGTCTTACCATAATGTGAACGTTTGCTACGTGCAGTTCCTTATTAGGATCTGCATTTAGAATCCCTACATCCTTGACTCTCACACAAACTCTTCGTTTTGCCCAGCTTGTCGTAGCATCGACGAAATTGTCGCCATCTATCCAGGTTGACCACTTGCCCAGATTAGATTGAAGTTCCAGGCCGGCTGCCGTTGGATATACTGAAGAGCCGAGTTCCAAATCAAAGTTGCACTTTATCTTAAAGTCCGTGCATCCATAGTACTTAGAGATGCTCTCCTGGTTTAACTTGATTTTCAATTTCTTGCAGTCTAATATGCTTACGTAGTAACCAACGTTCATGATCACCTTGACTCTATCGCACGAAGGCATAAATTTGAAGACGACAGGCCATGTGCCCTTTTCCCATTTGTAAGATATAGTGTCTCCTGCAAATGCCGGCATTGCCAGTGCCAGTAAGATCAATCCAATTATACTTTTCTTTAACATCTTATTTCCCTCTCTTAACTAGCGCCCCGGAAAGGCCGATATCGGCCTGCGGAGCTAATTAATTAAGTTTTCCGCCCAGGAACAATACACGCCTGAGCCACACAATACAATCAGCGGGCCTAAACTTACCTGGCCGACTCGGACGGGTGTGCCCGCTTTACTGCCTGCCTGAGCCGGAGCCCCATGAGGTTTACGATCTCGAATATGCGAACTTTATTCCCAATCGCTTACTCTCAACCGTTCTACCGCCTCAAGACCGGGCCGGTTTCTTCAGACGGCTCGCAAGCGTCCTTGCAGCTTGCGAGTTATCAGTTTTTCACTACCTCACACCTCCTTTCTCCCCAACCATCTAAGGGAGGGGTTCTTCTGTTTGGACAATTTCTATCCACAAATCCTGGGCGTATAATCTATTAATCATAACGTAGCAGAATCCCCTTTCAGCGCTATCTTTCTAATTAAGGCGGCATTATCGTAAATATAATAGTGCCGGTGTATCTTCCAGCAAGGTCCTGGAACCTGTTCTCCACTCTGAATTTCAGTACAATGTCGTGGGACCCATTTGTCGGCTCCGATATAGCCACTGGTTTTGCCATTGGGACAAATCCACCAGTTACCGGTGCCTTTATAAAAATACGGTCAGGCGTTATGGTGCCTCCTCTGTAGTGCCTAAGCTTCGTCATAGAAGCCACGATAGGGCCGTGGAAACAGTTGGATTTGACCTTCACCGTTAATGTTGCTGGTGAGTCATAGGCGCCCATCAGAAACGGAAGGGTCCCGAGGTCAAGTTTGTCCGGCGTAACAGATAAGCTGACAAATGGCTTACCAGGATCCACCGCCTGGGCAGTTCCAGCCAACCCAAACAACGCCACTCCCACTATCAAAGCCGTTACTAATCTTTTCATTGTTTTCCTCCCCCAAAACTAAACTACTTTACAACAACGATTTTCTCGTTTTCATTCGCCTACAGCAGGCTTAAGTCCGTCGGATTTAAGGCACTACGTTTTGAGCTTGTTCTCTATCAGTATCTACTGCCTTAGTGCCGACTGTTATTAACCTATGGAGCGCCTCCTGGTTGCTTAGCTAAGCTTTGCCAGACGGATAGAAAGTGGGGATACAAAAAAGAAATGATATACGTGATGTCTTTTCATCTCTCCTCGTCATCACTCTCCTCATTCCCAGCCTGGCACCAAAGAAGGATTAGTGCCGGGCAAACAGCAAGGCCCTACCTGCAAACGAGCCTACTATGTATCTCATATACTTTACTAACTTACCAAATTTACCAGTTTTCCTTCTTGGTGTCAATAGCTAAATTCTAAAATTTACCTTTTTTTTATTTTTTTTTGCGATTTAGACTTAGCCGATTTTTAGTATTTTACTCAATTTCTCCCAAAATGTCAATGTTAAATTGCCTAAATTCTCGCACTTAGCTATTTTCCCTGCTTTTTTCGGGCCTTGATTTTCTAAGACCATCCTGTGTTAAATGAGACAGCCAATCGCCAGCTTTACATAAGACTTTATAACACAAGGAGATACGACATACAATGTAAGGTCTAAATTGAGTTTCGAGGGCTGGGTGAGCTCGCGAAGTCTCCCAATGGGTAGGAGCGGTCACAAGAAATTTTTTATGCTCTTCTATCTTTATTTTTTTGTTTTTACAGATTTTGAAATATCCTTCGATGCATTTACTTTTTCCTGCTGCGAGGTCAAATTCTTGGTCTGATAGTAATATTTCATCAAACAGAACCCGTAAGGGGAGGGTAATTGCTCCTCTTATAGTTTTGCAGGTCTGATTCACACCTGCCGGTAAAGCTTACCCTTAATCTTCTTGCAATATTGGCCGGTTGGATGTAAAGTGGACGAAAATTTGTCGAAAATGCGTTCGTCTTTTAGAACATTATGATGTCCTAAAAAAACAGGGTTTTGCGCCCGTAGCTCAGTTGGACAGAGCAACGGATTTCTAATCCGTAGGTCGCAGGTTCGAGTCCTGCCGGGCGTGGTATATGAGCAGAGAAATAATCGCTATCCTGGACTTTGGCAGTCAGTACGGTCAATTGATAGCGAGGAGGGTTCGTGAGCAAAATGTTTATTCGCAAATTTGTCCCGCCGACATAACAGCAGAGACATTGTCACGATTGGGCGTCAAAGGAGTGATATTGTCCGGCGGGCCCGCAAGCGTCTATGATAAAGATGCACCGAAATGTGACGAGAAAATCTTTGAATTGGATGTGCCGATTTTAGGTATCTGCTACGGAATGCAGTTAGGCTGTCAGATTTTAGGGGCAAAGATTGTCGCTGCCCAAAGACGTGAGTACGGGCGAACAACTTTATCTATTCTTGAAAAAAGTGATTTGTTTGCGAATATCCCGGATTCAATCACGGCCTGGGCCAGCCATGGCGACCAGGTCGCCCCCGCCAGTATCAAGCGGGGGGATGATTTCGTCAAATTAGCAACTACCGATACCTGTCCATTTGCTGCTGTAAAGCACAAAAAAAGGAAATTTTTCGGTGTGCAGTTCCACCCTGAGGTCTCACATACGCCCAAAGGAACGCTGATTTTGAAAAACTTCCTGTATGATATTTGCGGCTGCAGCGGCGACTGGAAAATGAGCGATTTTGTCAGTGAGACTGTAGAAGCGGTTCGCTCTCAGGTCGGCGAGGCCAAAGTGATATGCGGCTTGAGCGGCGGTGTTGATTCGTCCGTTGTGGCTTCGTTGGTCCATAAAGCCGTAGGCGACCAGCTTGTTTGTATTTTCGTTGATAACGGCCTGCTGCGAAAGAACGAACGCGAAAATGTCGTATCAACCTTCCGGAACCATTTTCATATGGACTTGCGGGTTGTTGATTGGTCAAGGCAGTTTTTGGCAGGTCTGGCCGGCGTAACCGACCCCCAGCAAAAAAGAAAGATTATCGGCTCTGAGTTTATCAAGGCCTTTGAG
>Ga0209979_1000721_pt1 | contig 41744 bp, 41 predicted proteins | sample AnhtaG_FD_183114 | JGI IMG/M metagenome (GOLD analysis project Ga0209979, IMG submission 183114) | Deep subsurface microbial communities from Anholt, Denmark to uncover new lineages of life (NeLLi) - Anholt_01485 metaG (SPAdes) (version 2) | ecosystem: Environmental > Aquatic > Marine > Oceanic...
TTTATCCTAAAATGAAAAATATAAAGAAGGAAAACTTTTTATGTTTACTTCTTGATGGTAAAAATAGAATAATAAATAAATTCAAAATTTCAGAAGGTTCTTTAAATTCTTCCATAGTGCGTATAGTGAGAAACTTGAATTCAGAAAAAAAATAAGTGTGATATGAAATAAACAATTTAAAAGTTAATAATTTTGCTTATAAAGCACTTCTATTTTGGAAGTGTTTTTTTATTTGCAAAAATAACAAAAGGAACTGACGATCTGGTTATTAGGTTTTACAGAAATACTGAAGTGATAAACGTAAATCAGTTTATAAATTCCACTAGAGACATAAGGGCATTAATCCATAATTCTAGATTGAAAAGCAAGGGATAAAAATGGCAAACAAGAATAACAATAACAACAGAAATGGTTATAAATTTCAGGGAATAGAATCCCCAAATTATACACAGGTGCCTAATGTCTTTCTAGATGAATTAATGTCAGAGCTAACAGGATCCGAGTTTAAAGTTCTTATGTATATAACTAGAAGGACTTTCGGATTTGGTAAGAGGAGCGACAATATTTCACTAAATCAAATTGCTAATGGAATCACCAAAAAAGATGGCACAATTTTAGATAAAGGAATAGGATCCTCAATAAGACACGTTCAGAGAGCAATAAAAGGCTTAGTGGATAAAAACATTATTGTTAAAGTGAAAAGAGCTAACAAAGAAAAAGGTTTAGAATCTACTAATTATAGCCTGAAATTTAAAAAAGACCTATTCAAACTCTATGGACATTTTGACCATAGCCCTATGGATATTTTGACCATAGAACAAAAGAAAGTTATACAAAATAAAGAAACACAACAACAAAAAAATAAAAATGTTGTGTTAAATTCAAAAAAAGAAAAAGAATTAATTGATAAACTCATAAAGTTAAAAGTAAAAAAAGATGTAGCCAAATCTTTAATAAGAACTCATGATCATAAGAAAATAGAATCTTATATTGATTATGTAAATCAAAGAATTAAAAAAGGTTCTAAAATTAGATCAATACCAGCCTTTTTGATTGCTGCAATAAAAAATAATTATCAGCTACCTGAAAATTTTAAAACAGAAAATGAACTTAAATTATCAAGACAGGAAAAAGCTAATTGCTGTTTTAAAGAAAATAATAATGGGGATTGTTTAGTTTCAGGCTCTATAAGATTACATACGTGGTGTGATCAATGTGAAAAATTAAGAAAGAAATAGATTATGAAATTAAAAATCTTACATATAAAATATTAAAAAAATAGGTTTAGATAAATTGCCGGGTGGAATAAAGGAATGATATTATAAAAATTGAAGTGAATAGATGAACTGGATTGAGATTATAGGTCTTATTGGAATTGGTGCTGTTATAACAAAGGTATTAGACATATTTTAGCTTTAAAAAGCTATGGAAATAGTTATGAGATATGAGAAATCTCGAGGTAGGAAACCAAAAGATGTAAGTAAAACAAAATGCGGTTTTGATATTAAGTCTGGTAAAAGATGTATCGAAGTCAAAGGGAATTTAATTAAGAGATTTTAGCTGGACAAAATTAATTGACGTATTGCAAAGTTTAAATTAAAATTAGTCTAGCTATATTTTTCTAAATTTAAACCTACGAAATCGCCAATTTTTTTTGGGATTTATAAAAGGAAGATTGATTTTGGAAGTAAAGATAAACAAATATGATAATATTCAAAAATATTGAGATAAAAAATTATAGGAATATTCAAAATTTAAGAATAAAGGATTTAAAAGATCTCAACATTTTTATTGGACCGAATAATTGTGGAAAAACGAATTTTTTAAAATTTACATCGAATTTCTCTAATATAGATTTTGATCCTAAACGAGATAGATTTTTTTGTGAAAAATGTGACCAAGTTAGAAAGTCTTATTCCACAAAAATAAGGGGAGTTATAGAGCTTAATAAAGAAACTATTAATCAAGAAGTTACGGGGGTAACTAATCAAATCGAAGATATCTTAAAAAAAGAAAATAAGTGCGAAGAGGCTGGTAAAAAAAAGATTGAGTTGTTTTCAAAAAAGAAAAAGAACAAGCTTTCTTCCAACCATGTTTCTATTTTCTCCCACCCTTACATTCGACAACAAAAGAAATACTATCGCTTTTACAGGAGTAGTGATGTGTATGGAATACGAAGATGGTAAGAAGAACCTTAGTAACCTCATTATTTGGGCTGAACAGAACACAGATAAGCGCAGTCGGAATGAAGCAACAACAAGATTACATCTGATAGACCGGCTCTTCTTTGAATGCCTCGGTTGGAAGCACGAAGACTGCACAGCGGAGGAAAGGGTTAATGGCAAGTACATAGACTACTCTTTTCGTTGCCCAGAATGTCTGTTGGTAGTCGAGGCAAAAAAAGAAGGTGTCTACTTTGAGCTCCCCGTTGGCAAATCAAGGCAAAAGCAGGGTATTAAGTTCTTCTTGGATAACTTCCCTAAAGTATATAAAGCGATTGAACAAGCGACCAGCTATTGTCAAAGTCACGGTACTCCTTATGGCGCTGTGTGTAACGGCCACCAACTTATAATTTTTGTTGCTAGTCGAACTGATGGACGTCCCCCGCTTGATGGCAAAGTACTTGTATTCAACTCTCTTCTAAACCTAGACGAAAATTTTCTCCTAGTATGGCAGTGCCTATCGGAACCAGGTATAGTGTCTCGCCGTCTTTCAATAGAGCTGCAGGATGTTAATATTGCTCCAGTGCCAGAGAAGCTATCAAAGGGAATCACTGGCTACCCGCGTTTCAAACTAAGGAACAACTTGCAAACGGACCTGCAAATTCTTGGAGAGCTCTTTATTGAGGATATAGCCAGTCGGGGTATGAATGGCAACGAGCAAGAATTCTTAAAAGGATGCTATTGTGAAAGCGGAGCTCTTTCGCAATATGCGACGATAAGCAAAGATATACTGAGAGCACGCTATTCGGCAATTTTCCAAGACCAAGCTAAAGGGCTTTCTCTTATGCCTGTGACAACCAAAAAAGGCTTAAGCCCAGATTTCCTTGCCAAAAGCATGAGCCGAAGGCCAATTCTTCTAATTGGTGATATTGGCGTTGGCAAGACCATATTTATTAAACATCTCTATCAGGTTCGCGAGCCTGAAGTTTTCGCAAATGCGCTGGTATTCTATATCGACTTCGGACATAAGCCCACGCTGGAGAAGGATTTACGAACCTTCATAGAGAGTGAGATTGTGGCCCAGCTATTGGAAAAGCATAATATTAATATTGAGGAGCGCAACTTCGTACATGGCGTTCTGCACCGTGACATACAGCTTTTTGATAAAGGTATATACAGTGACATAAAGGAAACCAACCCAACAGAGTTCAAACAGAAACAGGTAGAATTTATTGCAGAAAAAGTGCGTGATAAAGATAGCTATCTCAAGAAGTGCCTCAATCACATCGAGAGAGGCCACAAGAAGCAACTCGTAATCTTCCTTGATAACGTAGACCAGCGCTCCTATGAGTTACAAGACCAGGCTTTCTTGGTTGCGGAGAGCATGGCAGAAAACTGGCCGGTTACGGTTTTTATTTCTATCAGACCAGAGACGTTCTATAAGTCTAAGATATCCGGAACTATTAGTGCCTATCACCCGAGAGCATTTACGATTGCACCACCGCGAGTGGATGAGGTAGTAAATAGGCGTCTTATCTATGGGCTCAAGCTGCTAGAGAAGGATCAATTTCCGTTATCGGGAGATGTGAGTGTAAAAAGTGAAAGGCTGGGTAACTATATAAAAGTCTTAATTCATTCGTTCAGCAATAATCTCTATTTAATGAAGTTTCTTGATAATATGGTGGGCGGGAATATTCGTCTCGCGTTGGAATTTGTCCGAGTGTTCATTGGTAGTGGCCATGTTGACACAGGAAAAATTCTCGACATATTCAAAGTTCAAGGAAGCTACTTGGTGCCACTACATGAGTTTATTCGTGCTGTTACATATGGTGACCACGAGTACTATAGCCAGGGTACGTCCGAGATTATGAATATCTTTGATATCTCAACGCCAGACGGTAGGGAACACTTCCTCTCCTCTATATTGTTAGCTCAGTTAGACAGTTGGTCGCAGCACTCCATCAGTGATGGATTTGTTCCGGTGTCAGACATCTATGCATATGCACAGAGTATTGGATTCAATCCTTATCAGATAGACTGGGCAATCAAAAGACTCCTTCGCCATAATCTCATTGAATTGCCAACCAAGGCGCGAGAAGCTGAAAGGATAGTACCAACCTCTCATTATCGCATCACTACCATCGGTTCATATTATGTCAGAAAACTAATTAGAAAATTCACCTATGTGGATGCGATGATAGTAGACACCCCTATTGTGGATAAAGACCGGCGCGATAAAATCGATGATGTGGATATAATAACTGACAGGCTTGCTAGGGCGGAACTATTTTGCGACTATCTTGATGCCCAATGGCAAGTATTGTCAGACCAAGAACTATCCTTTTCATGGCCCTCCGTGAGATGGTCCATAGCCAAAAACATAAAATACATCACAGGTAAGATATCTATCAGGGAAGACTCTCCGCCGACCGATGAGCTGGATGATACACCGAAGTAGCTTGTCCAAACTTCTTCCATAGTGCGTATAGTGAGAAACTTGAATTTAGAAAAAAAATAAGTGTGATATGAAATAAACAATTTAAAAGTTAATAATTCTACTTATAAAGCACTTCCATTTTGGAGGTGTTTTTTTATTTGCAAAAATAACAAAAGGAACTGACGATCTGGTTATTAGGTTTTACAAAAATACTGAAGTGATAAATGTAAGTCAGTTTATAAATTCTATTAGAGACATAAGGGCATTAATCCATAATTTTAGATTGAAAAGTAAGGGATAAAAATGGCAAATAAAAATAACAATAACAACAGAAACGGTTATAAATTTCAGGGAATAGAATCCCCAAATTATACACAGGTGCCTAATGTTTTTCTAGATGAATTAATGTCAGAGTTAACAGGATCCGAGTTAAAGGTTCTTATGTATATAAATAGAAGGACTTTTGGCTTCGGTAAGAGAAGCGACAATATTTCACTAAATCAAATTGCCAACGGAATTATAAAAAAAGATAGCACAGTTCTAGACAAAGGAACAGGATTATCAAAAACACAAATAATAAATGCTATTAACAAATTAGTTGATAAAGGCATTATTATTAAAGCAAAAAGAGCAAGTGAAAAAAAAGGTTTAAAAGCGACTAATTACAGCCTGAAATTTAAAAAAGACCTGTTCGAACCCTTGTATACTTTTTATACTAGCCCTAGTAAAAAAACTTTAATAGAACAAAAGAAAGTTATACAAAATAAAGAAACACAACAACAAAAAAATTTAGTTGTAAATTCAAAAAAAAGAAAAGAATTAATTGATAAACTCATAAGGTTAAAAGTCAAAAAAGATGTAGCTGAATCAATAATAAAAAATCAGAATCACAAAAAAATAGAATCTTATATTGATTATGTAAATCAAAGAATTAAAAAAGGTTTTGAAATTAGATCAATACCAGCTTATTTGATTGATGCAATAAAAAATAATTATCAGCTACCTGAAAATTTTAAAACGGAAAATGAACTTAAATTATTGAGACAGGAAAAAGCTAATCGCTGTTTCAAAGAAAATAACGGTGATTGCTTAGTAGAAGGCTCCATAAGACTGCATAGTTGGTGTGATCAATGTGAAAAATTAAAAAAGAAATAGACAAAATATTGGGTAGATAATTATTGAAATGAGGGATAAGGATAGAAAGATAGTAGCTATATCAAATATAGACAAAAATGAGAGGCTACCACCTATTGATATTAAAACGGGGAACCAATTTGATGGCTGTTTCAAACTCATTTTAAGTCTTTTTCTGTTTTATCTGCATTAGAGAAAATGTAGGAAAATAAAAATCTCCCTTACCTCTACTCTAGAAGAATGATAAGACTCTCTCAATCGCATAGAGAAAAAATTTTTTACACATTAGCTTTTGATAATCTTGAAATTACCAATTCTAATTATTTAAAAAATTTCTTATAAACTTGCTTTGTTAAAAATAAGGCAGAAGGAGGAGTAATTATAATATATACTCCAGATGTACCATATCCTTGGCAACTCCCCCCTCAAGCCAGAGGAGAACTTGGTGGTGGTACTACAGAGGAAGAATTCAAAGAAACTATCGAAAAAGCTCAAATAGGAGTAAAATATTTCAAGGATAGAAAAAAGATAGCCAGAGAATACAAGAGAAGATTAGAGAAACTTACTACTAGCAAAGAACCAAAAACATTTAGAGAACCAAAGAAAAAAAGAGATAAAAGCTTGAAATTCTAGAATGTTAAGTAAATGTCAATTTTAATTTTTAGAAGAAAGCACATTGCTAGGCAATTTTTATTTTAAATTGGCTTGTTTTTTAAGGAAGAGATTGATAATATAAAAATATGAACTTAGAGAAATTAGAAGAAATTTTGAATATAATTAAGGCGTGGTTTACTAATAATGCTGATTGGTTGCAGGCGGTAGAAGCAATAGTGGTAATTGTTGGTTTGCCTGTTGTTTTTTTCCGTTGGCTATTTGCATTACCATATAAGCCAAGGGTTAAATTATATTTTGATCCGAAAGAAACATACTACCAACTTCCCGCGATAGATGTGGGCAAGGATAGTTTTTGGCTTCACTTAATTGTGAAGAACAAATCACCGTTTGCTGATATAAAAAATGCCCAAGGTTTTATTAGTTCAGTGTGGGAGATAAGAAATAATAAAAAAGGTATGCTTCCCCTATTTAGAAGCCAAATAAAATTACACTGGGCTCACGAAAGAGATAATAAACCAAAAGATATTATTGGAGGAAGAAAGAGAAGGCTTGATATATGCTACGCACTTGAGGGTGATAAAACCCTCTATCTTGCTACAACACTTTATCCCAGTGGCACACAAAGAGTATTACCTCCTGGAGAATATATTTTCTTGGTTAATTTAACCGCAGAGAATCTATCTCATTCCGTCAATTATTTATTGCGAGTTTCTTGGAATGGTAAATATACGGAGCTAAGAGCTACGACATATAAAAAAAATATTATAGAACTTATTTTTGGACTTACAAAAGAAGTCTTAAACAAATAAAATATTAATAGGAACCAAATAACAACATCACATCCGTCAGCGTAGTGTTAGGCATAATTTGGTATTAAAACAACCCTTTTTTCGTGCTCAAAAAATAGGTTCTAATGTCGTCCAACGACTAGGAGACCAATATAAAATCGCCAATAAGGCGATTTTTGTTAGAATAAGATAATATTAAAAAAGGAAACCCTAAGTGCCAAAGCATAAACTCAGAAAATTGAAAAGTGATAAAGGGATTCTACTGGAAAATCTTTTGAAAGTTGAAGCAACTGACCATAGAGAGATTCAAGAGGAAATTAGAAAAAATCTTAGAAGTTTAGGGTATTATGTAAAGTTAGAAAAAAAGATTTGGGCAAGGCGAGAAGGAAAAGTTGATGTGTTTGCCAGAAAAGACAATTATTCAATAGGTATTGAGGTTGACCATTCTCAAATAAGAAAGAAATCAATTGAGAAATTAAATGCTTTAAAGCCAGAAAAAGTATCACCCAAAAGGTTTTTTCTTAGGGAGAGATGGTAAATATTATAGAAAAAGCTCTTATTGGAAAAAGATATCTTAAAATTTCAGATATTGCTATAGAAGGATATTTTGGCTGTATAAAAGCAATAAAACCATTATTAGCAGACCTTGATTCTAATTCTTCTACGCCTGGCTTCTATATAAATATTTCTGGTAACGAATCTAACCATTCGAATGTAGTTCGCCTTACTTTTTTCACATACAACACCCAAGAAACAAAAAAAATAATAGATACGTTTCTAAGCAATAATACTAATGTAGTTTCATTACCACTGGAAGATTTTGGAGATGAAAATTTTAAAGAACCAATAGAGTGTAAAATTTCAGAGGGATACGGTGGCGAAGAAATACGGTTTAGAAATTTTTTAAACACCTATACTCACATAGGATTAGATTTATTAGATTATGACATTTTATATTCTCGGAGGTTGGTGGCTGAATATAGATTAACTTATTCTACACAAAAAATTTCTCCCAAAATACTTTTTGAACCCGTCTTTTCAAAACATAGTAAATTTTTCCTTCAACTTGATTCTGGTTCTATTAAACAATTATGGAAAGATTTAGATTTTTGGCATCCTATACGAATTCCAGGGTGTGTCGCAGATTGGACACATTTTTTAGTTAATATGTTATTGCCCGGGGATTGGATTTATATGCAAAACAGATTGACAGGAGAATTATTATTTAAATATTTCTTCCTTAATCCATCTCCGAGACCGCCAATAACGGGTAAGGAGAGAATAGAAATGTTAAAAATATTTAGTCTTGAAGATTTCCATTTATGAAATATAGGATAAATTCAAGCCCATACAAACACTTTTAATTTCAAGTAGTTTCTCCTTCATCATTGCCATATACTACTTATTCTCCAGAATTATAATAATCTTTGAACTGGGTGGTAAAAAACCTTCAGAACACTAAAGAAATAAAGGCAAAAAACTTGACATTCTAGAATGTCAATTAAATGTCAAATTTCAATAAATGACTTTTAAGAATTTTTGCCCTTATTTAACCCTCAACCCCCATTTCTGAATATAAAATAAGGGTGAGTTAGCGAGCGTAATCCAGCAATAGCAAACGTAAGCTAGCAATAGCGAGCGACCGAGTTCAACAAATAGAGAATAAAATTAACAATAAATATATATATAGTCGAAGGGTAAGATTTTAGCCTTTCAAATTCCTTTTCCTTGATTGGTGGATAAGATTTGGTAGAATGATAGAGAAAGTTTGTAAACGATTAACTCGTGGAGCCAAGGAACAATCTGGAGAGTTAGTAGAAGTTTTTAAGAAAATATGGTCGGATACTTGGGGAGCACGAATGGAAGATATTTAAGAAATTTTTTATATTCAAAAAATGGGGTTTAAGCATCAAAAAATTTCATTAAGCAAAACCGATAAGGTTTCGCTTTTTTAATTTTCTAAAAATAAATTGAAAAAAGGCAAAAAATAAGTTAAAGTAAATAAAAACAAAGAAGGAAATTTTATGGGAAAAACTTCTACTAAATTAAATACAACCGCTAAGCCCTTTGTTAAGTGGGCTGGAGGTAAATCTCAACTTTTAGACCAATTTAAAGATTTATTTCCTAAAACGTTTAATAATTATATCGAACCTTTGGTTGGTGGAGGAGCTATCTTTTTTCATTTATTTAATACTAATAGGATTAAAAAGAAGGCAATCCTTAATGATATAAATCCTGAATTAATGAATTGTTATAAGGTAATAAAAAATCAGGTCGAAGAAATGATTAAAAAGCTTAAAGAACTGGAACAAAGGTATAGAAAAGCTCCCAAAAAGATTTATTATCAAGTAAGAAAATTGGATAGACAGAAAAGTTTTTCTAAATACTCTCTGGTAGATAGAGCGGCAAGAACCATTTTCTTAAATAAAACTTGTTATAATGGTCTCTATCGAGTAAACAGTAAAGGGCAATTTAATGTCCCTTTTGGTAGATATAAAAACCCTACTATTTGTGATGAAGAAAATCTCAGGGCGGTTAGTGTAGCTCTTAAAAAAGCCCGACTGAAGAATAAAGACTTCACAGTATGTTTAAAGCTTGCAAAAACAGGAGATTTTATTTATTTTGATCCTCCTTACTATCCTTTAAGCAAGACAGCAGACTTCACCAGCTATACTAAAGAAGATTTTACCGAAAAGGATCAAAAGAGATTAAAAGAAGTATTCAAAAATCTTACTGGGAGAAAGTATAAAAGTATGCTTTCTAACTCTAATACGGATTTCATTCGTAATTTGTATAAAAATTTCCAGATTTATGAAGTTCAGGCTAAAAGATATATCAATAGTAATCCTCAGGGTAGAGGAAAAATTGTAGAACTTGTAATCACTAATTATCAACCATGAAAAAATTAGATTTGTATCAAAAACTAGGTCTCCACAATGAAGAACAAGTTTTCAGCTTCTTTATGGATTCTTTACGAGAGTCCATTTTTACCTGGGACTACTTTATAGACTGGAAAAAGATAGCCAAGAAGATAGATAGATATAAAGTTGAATTGAATATTCTTAACTCATTAGTTGGAGAAAGGAATTCAGAAAAAAGGTTCATCTCCTTAATGAAAGAATATCCTCGTGTCAAAAGAGTTTTACCACTATTGATTGCCGTAAGAATTAGAAAGCTAGATAGTCTTCCTATTGCGGACAATGAAGATGTAGAAGATGATCGTTCGGAACTAAAAATAAAATATTTCAAGATTAATAAGGAGATAGATTCAAAAGCAGAGAGGGAGCTTAAAAGATTTTATGTAGAGTCAGGTCTAAAAACTCTATTGGAACAAAAGAATATTAAAAATTTAGTCGATTATTATACAGGAATAGAGGTCGGCATGGATACAAATGCCCGAAAAAATAGAACAGGAGATCTCATGGAAGATATAGTGGAAAATTACTTAATCAGTACTTTTTCGCAAGATAGGAACATAAAAATAGTTTCTCAAGCGAACAAGGAAAAAATTGAAAATAAATGTGGTGTAGCCATCGAGGTAGACAAGGTGAATAGAAGATTTGATTTCACCCTCCTAAATAAAAATTCTGGAAAATTAATTCTTATGGAGACCAACTACTATAGCGGAGGAGGAACGAAACTAAAGGCAACTGCAGGGGAATACAGACAACTATCTGAGTTTTTAGAGGAACAAGGTTTAGTGTTAGTTTGGGTCACTGATGGCTTAGGTTGGAAAACTGCTCAGAACTCACTAAGAGAAACTTTTAGAGAGAATGATTTTGTACTCAATCTTGCTTTATTGAAAAAAGGAGCGTTTAGAGAGATTTTGCTCTAAGAAGAAATATGAGGATTCAGCCAGAAAAATTTGAGTTGGAAAAAACAAGTGTTTGGTCCTTCCCTGAAAGAGGGAAGTGGGCGACTCATTCGGGAAAATTCAGAGGAAATTGGTCTCCCCATATACCGAGGAATATTTTATTACGATATTCTCATGAAGGAGACATTGTTTTGGATCCAATGGTTGGTTCGGGCACTAGCTTAATTGAATGTAAATTAACTAAAAGGAAAGGGATTGGAGTAGATATCAACCCGGACTTTATTGAGTTAGCTAGAAAAAATTTGGTATTCGAAACTACCGAAAAATTACCTAGTCAGAAGCTAAAAATGGGAGATGCTCGAACCCTTTCTTTTTTAGAAGACAAGTCGATAGATTTAATACTGCTCCATCCTCCCTATACAAATGTTATTAAATACAGTAGGGGCAAGATAAAAGAGGATCTTTCTAATATTTATAGCATTGATAAGTTTTGTAATGAAATAGAAAAAGTAGCAAGAGAGATGTACAGAGTGCTTAAACCAAATAAATATTGTGCCGTTTTAATAGGAGATGTCCGTCGGCATAGACATTATGTTCCTCTAGCTTTTAGAGTAATGCAAAGATTTTTAAGAGCGGGATTTATTTTAAAAGAGGATATTATAAAACACCAATGGAATACCAAGACAGAAGTTTATTGGAGAGAAAAATCTAAAAAGTATAATTTTCTTTTGATAATGCATGAGCACCTCTTTGTATTCCGAAAGTCGGATGAAAAAGAAAAAACTTATAAATTTAAAAATAGTAAATTGTAGAAAGCTAATAGGTTTTTGGTGTTTTTTGTTCTACTAATTAGATTATAAAAAAGATAAGAAAATGTTTTTATTCTTAACTAGGAATTTTTAACATAGATAATATGGTCCAGTATAAACATATATTTAGAAAAAGCGAAAAAGAAAAGAGAGAACCCTTAGGAAATCCAACACTCTTTGAATTGATTAAACATATTGATGTTTTCTATATTCCAGATTTTCAAAGATTCTTTAGATGGGATACTAAAAACATTTCACAATTAATAAAGGATATTGAGAAAAGTATCAAAAATAAGACAGAACTGTTTTTCGGTAACATGCTTTTTAAAGAAAAGGGTAAAAACGATTTAGAAGTAATCGATGGTCAACAAAGGATAGTTTCTTTTCTTATCCTACTTAGAACATTAGTAGATTCGAAGAAAAAAATAAGAGATGATATTAAAAAAGAATTTGAGAGTATTCTGGAGAACACTACAATCACACAAATAACAGAGGGAAAAGTTAAACTCTTAAAACCTATCCATGACTTTTTTAAAGAATTCATACTAGAAGGTAAAGAATTTAGTAAAAAGATTTCTGAACTGGAAGAGCCGAAAAAAAATATAATTTCTGCCAAAAGAAAATTTAAGAATTATATTGAAAAGCAAAAAGAGAAGGATGCTAATACATTAGCAAATTTTTTAAAGAAAAGTATCAGAGTAGTTGTCATCTACATCGAAATAAATGAATATGAAATATACGATTCAATAAATTCAAAGGGAGTACCATTAACAGATGCAGATAAGATCAAAAATCTTTTATATAAAGAAGCCGATGAGTCTGAAATTGAAAAAGTTAAGAAAATTTGGTGCGAAATGTTCGAAATGTTTAACTTTTCTTCAAAAGCTCTGTCTAAATTTTTAAAAACCTATTGGATTACTAATGAAGAAAAGGCGGGAACTACTTTCTATAAGAAATTTTACAAAAAATTTTATGATGAAAAGGGAAACTCAACTAAGGTGTCTAAAGATATATTGAAATACGCAAAGATTTATAAGGAAATATCCAAAGAAGAGCCACGTCTAGATTATTGGGGTAAAAGGAAATATGGAATGCAAATTGTAGATGTCTTGAAAACCATGCAGTTTTTAGGTATTACAACAAGCTACATTATATTTATGCAACTAAGGGCAACTTTCAATAAAACATTCGAAAAAAGAGGAAATTTAATAAAAGACATGAGAGATGTTTTCCAAGATATTGAGAAACTCTCATTCCTTCATATTAATTTGTTTGGCCAATATCCCCAGAGACTTAAAAATATTTTCTCAAGTTGGTCTATTAAGTTTAGGAAGGGAAGAGGAAGCAGAAAAATATTAAAAAAGTTTAAAAAGGAGCTTCGAGATAGAATAAACCCATTCCTAGAGAGATATAGTTTAGAAGATCGAATCCGATATTGCGGACGAAGTACTGATAAACCATTTGGATTTAGCTCAAGAGAACTAGCATACATGTTATTAAAAATAATGAAGTCTAAAATGCGCTCTAACACTATAAAGCGAAATCTGAAGGATTGCGAAGATAAAACGATAGAACACATAATGCCTAAAAAATATATAACCTATTGGGAATTAGATATCAAAAAATATATAAAGGATTGGCTAGAGTATAAGAATAGAAAAGAAGACGAGAGGGTGGAAATGTATGTAAAATTGTATTTAAACGATCTGGGGAACTTAGGACTACTCGACTCTATTACTAATAGCGAGTTAGGTAATAAATCATTTAAAGAAAAGAAGAAAATATTAAATGAGAAAGAAGCAGATAATAAATTATTTGAAGATGTTATCTCTGGGAAAGAATGGTCCTTTAAAGAAATTGAGGAAAGAAGAAAAAAACTTTGTAGAATTTTGAAAAATGAAATATTTAAACCAAATGTAAGATGATTTAAAATACAGCTGAAAAAATCAATTTTAGACAAAGCATTTAAACGAAGCCTGGAAATTAATTATGTTTTACTTTATCTGGATTATTATTCTTATTTTTGTCTTATTCGCTTATTTATTTTCTAATGATTTATTTAATTTTGTAGCGCTGGGAATATGGTTTTTGGGTGCGTGTATAAAAGGATGGGAAAAAATAGGAAATTATAGAGATTGGAAGAAAAAGAGTAAAAGAGATGAAAAGAAAAAACTTGATGAAGTTGCAGAGGATATAGCTCAAAGTGTTCGTACACTCAGCGGCATGTGGAATAAAAAAGAAAAAGAAATAAGGGAAAATTTCGAATACGAACGTAGAATAAGAAAGAGAAAATTTATAACAGAGCTATTTGAATCGTTAATTTTAAAATAAAATCAAACCAAAATTTAGACCGAAGTGGAGGGAAATTTGACTAAAAAAATAATAAAAAAAGCAATAAGAGATTTATTAAAGACATTTTCAGAATATCCTGATATTTTTCTTACAGAAAATGATGTCTGTTGTTATTTATTTGCTATTTTAATAAAAAGTAGTCTTAGTTCGTTAAGACCTCAAAAAACTAGAGATGCTTCTTTTTCAATACCGATTCATTCAGGAATTAGATGGTATGGCTCTTCGGGAAAACTTAGATACTTATCTGATATAGTATTACTTAAACCTAAAGATTTAAGGGTTAAAGATAGGTCAAGCTTGAGATTACCATCAAGATTACCATCAAGATTACCATCCAAAGGTTACGGCTTTAATAGTTATTATGGAATTATTGAGATAAAACTGAGAAGGGTTAATGGGTATTCAAATAATGAGTTTTTGAAAAGGATTGAGAAAGACGTAATTAAGCTTAAAAATATTAGGGAAGAGACTAAAATTTATAACAAAATAAAGAAACCCATTTATTGTCTAGTTTGTTTAGATAAGAAACACGATATAAGGAACGATATTGAGAAGATAGTAAGCTCTATTATAAGACCAGAAGAGAATATTTTTTTTAAATATATTTTTAATAAAAGCAAATAATTTTAAAAAAGCCCTTCATTGGGCAATTAATGTCGGACAAGTATCAAACGAAAAATATTTTAAACCACTTAAGATGTTTGGTCTTGATAAAAATATTATAAAGAAAATTAATTATAAGCTGACGCTGGACAGAATCATAAATAATGTTCAAAGAGATTTCGTCTATGCACCTCATATTAATGCTATTTATGCTTTAGCAAGAGAAGAGCTGTGGTCCCGTTTATCAACTCAATTAAAAAATGGAACTTTTAATTCATCTCTACCAATTACTATAGAAGTTCCTAAACCTTCAGGTTTTACTCGTCCCGGCTCAATACTAAAACCATATGATAGAATGTCTTACCAACTAGCGGTAGATAACATCGGACTAGTGGCTGAGAAGCAACTAAATAGATCTAGAGTTTTTAGTAATGTCCTACTGAAGAAAGATCCGAAAGGTTTAATGTTTAAGTCTTCGGGAGAATGTTATTCTCGTTTTCAGAATAAGCTTGTTGAATATGCAAAGAAGAAAAACTTCTCTAGTGTTTTAAAAGCTGACATAGCTTCTTACTTCCAGAACATTAATCAACATACTTTAATTAACCTTTTAAGCTCTGCGGGTTGTGACAACCTAATAGTTTCTTTTCTAAAAAAACTTTTATTATTTTTTACCGAAAAAAGCTCTCGAGGAATTATTCAAGGAGTTTTTCCCTCTGATTTTCTCGGAAATTTTTATCTTTGCTACCTCGATGGAGAATATAGTTTAAAAAAAATACCTTTCTTCCGTTATGTTGATGATATCTATTCATTTTTCAGTTCAAGAAAAAAGGCCTATCTACATCAATTGCAATTAATAAACTGGTTAAGAAAAGAAGAGTTGTATTTAAACGAATATAAAACTAAGATATTGCCAACCAAAGTATTATTAACGGAGGAAACAAAAATTAAAAAGATGTTTGAAAGAGCTAAAGACGAGATAATATTAAAACTTGAAGAAGTGAAGGAAGAAATAGAGGCATTTTATTTATCTACAATTCAGTGGGACTTTTTACCAAGTGGAGTTATGGAACCCGAGATAGATTATGGGGAAGTAGATATAGATGCAACTAAAAAACTTTTTGATCTTAAAGATGTAGACCCCTTTACTAGAGATAAAATTGATAAACGTTGCATTCCAGTCTTTACTAAGTTTAAAGATGATTACGGAATTGAGTACTTTTTAAAAGAGTATACAAAAAGAGCCCATATGGCTCAAATTTTCGCAAGTTACATAGGAAAAATCATTCGCTTAAAGCCTGACTATATAAGAAAAGCAGAGAAATTATTGCTCGATAAAGATATCTTCTTTGAATACCAATATATGTGGTTATACGCAGCTCTTATGGGTGCAAAAAAAATTAAAAAAACTACAGTTGATTTTTCCATTAAACAATTGAGGAATGCTAACCTAAGCGAGGCACTAAGAGCGATTTGTGCGATTTTCATAGGAAAGTTTGGCAATACAGTCCAGAAAAGATTATTTAAGAACCACTATTCTCAGGAACAATCTGGTTATGTTCGTTCTGCTATTCTTCATGCCGCTCGCCATTTTCCTTCCTCAGAAAAAAATGCTTGTTATAGGGCATGGGGTGGTCACAATGAATTGAATTCTCTTGTCTTATGTGCAGCCAGAAAAATTTAAATGAGATTTAACCCAATGTTACATAAGACATATAAGGCTTTGAAATAAAAATCGCCAAGAAGGCGGTTTTTTTGCATAATAATTAGAAATTATTATGCCTTAAATAGTTGACATTTTAGAATGTCAAGTAAATGTCAACTTTTAATTCCTACAAAAGAAGCGTTTTAGAGGCTTTTAAACCTCTAAACCCCCATTTCTGAATATAAAGTTGGGTGAGGGAGCGAACGTAATCCAGCAATAGCGAACGTAAGCCAGCAATAGCGAACGTAAGCCAGCAATAGCGAGCAACCGAGCCCAACAAAGAGAGAATAAAATTAACAATAAAAATATATATAGTCGGGGGTAAGATTTGGCAGAATGATGGAGAAAGTTTGTAAGCGATTAACCCGTAGAGCTAACTATCAAATCCTTTTGAACTTGATTTTTCTTTTAAAATTCTGTAAAGTAAAAATAGGTCTTTAATAGATGTAAGTCTTTAATAGATGTAGATCTTTAATAAAAATAAAAACGGAGGTGAAATACGAGATTTTTGAAAAGAACCAATATGTTAACAATTGTATTTTGGGTATTAGTGGGAGTTTTTGTGGTGATAGTAAGCGGCATGTTCATTCCGATGTTGACTTCGGCATTGCCGGCATTAAGGGTATATCTGATTCCCCTTGTGTTTATTTCTTGGGTCGCCTTCTTTGTATTGGGCTTGGCATTAATAGTTTTGATTGTGAAGAAAAAAGTGGAGGGATTGCAAGGATTGCCTAAAAAGTTTTTATTATTAACAGGGGCTTCTGCTGTAGGATTTCCTGTTTTTGTTCTTTTGCATAATGCTGTTTATGGTTTATTCGGCGTAGAGGAACCTTTCTTTTTTATTTTGGCAACTATTGTGTGTCCTTTGGGTTTTCTGGTTGGTGCAATAGGCACTATAGTGCTATTTCGTAAGAAAGGAAAAAGGCAATAAGAAGAAGAGAGAAAAAATGGCATTGAAAGGAAAAAGAACCAAATAATCATTAGAGAGTTTTCTTAATGAGATAAAAGAGCGGTGAGGTGCGTGCCAGCAACCGCTTTTTTTATTCACCCAAACTCAAAATTGGCACTCCACAAGACCCTGAATTTCCAGTAAATCTTCCCTAATTCTTACCCAATCTATGGTTCTGAATGTGTCCAATAGGGGGAGCCTTAGAGCAAAATCGCCTGCAAAAGTGGCGATTTTTTGGTAGAAAAAGAAAATATAAAACAAGGAAACCCTAAGTGCAAAATCATAAAGTCAAGAAGATTAATTATAATAAAAATGGATTTAAATTAAATTTAGTCAAGGAACAATTACCAAAAAATTATAAAATTAGATAAAGAATTTACAATTAAAAATTAAATACTTGACAAATTTGTATTTTTAATAGAAATATGCCATATTTTTAATATAATTAGCCAGAGGTGGCTAAAGAAATAAAAATTAATATTAAGAGTCCGATTCTCGGGCTCTTTTTTATTGGGATCAATATCCCCCAATAGATATAGGAGTAACAGAATAGTACCATACAAGCCCCGCCCAGGCTGTAAATATCCCCTATGCCCCCACAGAGCAGAAGAGGGAAGCAGTTACTGTAAAATACATAAATCAAAAGAAGAAGATATGCATCTAACTTCAACGGAACGAGGATACAATTACAGATGGCAAAAGGTAAGAAAGATATATTTAAGAAGGAATCCTTTATGCTTTGAATGTCTTAAGGAAGGAAGAGTTGAACCAGCAACAGTAGTAGATCACATCAATCCACACAGAGGTAACCAGGATAAGTTCTGGGACAGCGATAACCTCCAATCTTTATGTGAATCTTGTCATAACAGGAAGACAGCGAAGGGAAAATAAAATATTAAATATGGCAAACAGTATAACTGTGTACACCGAGTGTGTGTGCAAATTTATTTATAAAAAATATAAAAAAACATTAATAAAGGGATAGGGGATATTAAAAAGCTACAGCCCTAAAAACCCGAAACCGCGGGGTAGGTTCGCGTTAGTTTCCGCAACTAAGCATAGGGGGGGTCATTTTTTATAAAAGACGATGATTATAAAAAAAATTGAGATAAATTTATTGAATTTAGCAAAATACAATCCGAGAAAAGACCTGAAACCAGAGGATATCGAATATCAAAAAATTAAAAGAAGCATAAAAGAGTTTGGATATGTAGACCCGATAATAGTAAACAAAGATATGACGGTCATCGGTGGAAACCAGAGGCTAAAGGTTTTAAAAGAGTTAGATTATAAAAAAGTTGATTGTGTCGTTCTGGATCTGGACAAAATCAAAGAAAAAGCATTAAACATAGCATTAAACAAAATAGAAGGAGAATGGGACTTAACAAAACTAAAAGATTTACTGCTTGAAATTGATACCGGGGAAATAGATATGGATATAACAGGTTTTGAGTATTCGGAACTGGAAGAAATCATGACAAGAGTTTATGTTCCAGAGGAAAGTGAAAGGGATGACGAAGTTCCACCTATTCCAGAAGAACCAATTAGCAAGCCAGGGCAGCTATATAAATTAGGGGAACATAGACTTTTATGCGGAGACGCAACAAATATTAAAGATGTAGAAAAGCTAATGAACGGAGAAAAAGCGGATATGATATTTACCGACCCACCTTATGGTGTTGCTTATGACACTGACAAAGCACCACTGGGAAAACCTAAGAGATCACTGGGAAAAGTAACAGGCGATGACCTTCCGGATAAGGAATTTAGAATTCTTTTGCAAAAGGCATTCAAAAATGCCTTTAATACAATAAAAAAAGATGCCAGCTTTTACATTTGTTTTGGCAGCGCGAAATTACATTTACTAATGCCCATTCTTTTTAAAATAGGATATCACTTATCAAGTTTAATAGTTTGGTATAAAAATCAGTTTGTTTTAGGAAGGTCAGATTATCACAATCAGATGGAGCTTGTAGTTTATGGATGGAAAGAGGAATACATAAACGAATGGGAAGCAATTCTATATGGATTTAAAGGAGAGGCTAAACACAGATGGTATGGAGGCAGAACCCAGAGCAATGTGTGGGAAATAGACAGAGAATATGCAGGAAGCTATTTACACCCAACTATGAAACCAGTTGCAATTATAACCAGGGCATTAAATAATAATACACTGATAAATAATATAGTCCAGGACTTATTCGGTGGATCAGGTTCAACACTAATAGCCTGTGAAAAAATGCAGCGAAAATGTTACATGATGGAAGTAGAACCAAAGTATGTGGATGTAACTATTGAAAGATGGGAAAAATATACAGGTAAAAAAGCAAAACTAATAAATAAATTAGAGGAGGTAAAAGATGGCAATTACAGGACGTAAACCAAAACCAACAAATTTAAAGATACTTGAAGGTAATCCAGGGAAAAGACCATTAAATCTAAATGAGCCTAAACCATTACCCATAGCACCAGAATGTCCAGATTGGCTTCTGGATGAAGCAAAGAGGGAATGGAATAGGCTTGCACCTGAATTAGAAAGGCTCGGATTACTAACAATAATAGACAAAGCAGCATTTGCAGGATATTGCCAAAGCTATGCAAAGTGGAAGGCAGCAGAAGAATTTATTAAAAAGAACGGAACGACATACAGAATACCTAAAACAGATAAGAGCGGAAAAGTAGTATCAGTTTATATCGCATCATTTCCAGAAGTAGTAATTGCCAATCAGAGCCTAAAACAAATTAAATCATTTGCATCAGAATTTGGACTAACTCCATCTTCAAGAGGAAGGATATATTTGCCAAACGAGTTAATAGATGATGAATTTGAATCATTACTTGATTGATAAATATTTAATGAAGAAACAGCAAAAAGAGTTAAAAAATTTATTGAGAGGCAAATTATATCTTATGATATTAATTCTCAATTTATTTAAACTCCTTTAATAGATAAAAAGGGGAGAAGATTTTAATATCATTCCCAAAATTTAGCGACTACATTGGTCTTTTTATATATTTTGTTAAAAATATATGCAGTTTTGTCCAAAATTAAACAAAGATAGGGGTAGGATGATAGCAATCCATACCTACCCGGTTTTCGTTGGTTTATTGGTGTTTCCTTAGTGATTTCCTTATGCTTTTTTAAGCTATTTTAGTATCTTTACGATTTGTTAATCCCCTTTCTTTTATTTTTTATCACTTTTTAGTCTAATTAGTTTATATGTTAAATTATTTCACATAAAAATAATTTCTTACAAGTAATGCTAAATACATTACAGTTTTGATTTTATGATTTTTACTACTATAAATAAAAAAGGGGATATTTAACAAATGGGATTGGGATAAAAACTGATTTGAATTTCTCAAGGCTTTTTCAACTTTTTGCATAGAACATAATATTTTGTATTACTTCTACATTAGAACGCATTTAAGGGCTATTTTATGAGAATTTTTGTATTTTAGAAACTGGTTTTTATCATTTAATTTGCAATAAATTGCAAATTACAAATTAAAATGTTAAAATATTTATTTCCTAACATATTTTATGTTACATATATAAATAATAGAATTATTTTATTCTATAAATATATTTAATCGCAAGGTAGGGTGGGGGGGAATGCAATTAATATATTTAAATGTAGATAACTTAATATATATAGATATCAATAATATTTAGCTGCTTAATATATTTTATAGGCAGCTATTTTTATTTTAAGGCGATTATTAAAAAGATTTATTTTAAACAAAGAGCCACCTTAAAAAGGCCGCGTACTCGCAAAAATACAGGCATTTTTAGGTGGCAAATTATACAAAGAAATATTTTAACATACTTAGAATAAAAAGGAAATATTTAAAACAAAAAATATTTTAATTATTAAAAAGTAAAACTAAAACTAATTAAATTACACCTTAAATTAAATAAAAAATATAAAAAAGAGGTTAGACAACTTATGAAAAAAAAGTTATTGATATCTTTATCAATCCTTATTTTACTCTTCTTTACTGTATTTCCTATTGATAATGCAGAAGCTAAACGAGGATGTTGTTCAAGTCATGGTGGAGTATGTTGTGAATATGGACCACAACCGAATGGAAGAGTTATATGTTGTGATAGATGGCGTGGTTCTTCCTGTTTTTATAGTGAAATGGTTAAGTGTCAAAAACCGGATACCACCTCTACTACCACCTCCACTACCACCTCCACTACAATCTCCAACACCATCTCTTGTAAAGATGTAATTTATTCTTATGATTATTCAAAACCCACTCTTAGAATGGGTAGTAGAAGTGATTGGGTAGTTGAATTACAGAAAATGTTAAATCATGCATTATATAGAACTACAAATGATTTAGTAGTAGATGGTGCATTTGGACCAAAAACAAACCACACTGTAAAATATTTCCAACAATCATATTGTATTACTGTTGATGGCATTGTAGGATCTCAAACATGGGGGCTTTTAAACGCTGTTTGTAACCAATAAATAGGAACTGAGATTAGACATTTATAAAATAGTAAAAGTCTAAGAAGTAAAAAAAATGAAAAAGATATTTAACATACTAATAATTATAACCTTATTTCTTTCAATGAATTTATCTGTAAGTTCCTGTGCAATAGCTCCTGAAGTTACAACAGAAGAAATAGAAGTAATAACAACTGAGAAGGAAGTAACAGAAGAAACTACTGAGGAAGTAACAGAGGAAATTACTGAAGAAACTACTGAGGAGGAAGTGACAGAAGAAACTACTGAGGAAGTAGCAGAGGAAACTACTGAGGAAACTACCGAAGAAGAGACTACTGAAGTGACCGAGGAAAAGGCTTCTGAAGTATCAAAAAAAGAAACAGCATATGTAAAAAGAGTTATAGACGGAGACACCATAGAAGTAGAACTCAATGGAAAAGCTTACAAAGTAAGATATATTGGTATAAATACTCCTGAATATAATCAACCATTTGGTGATGAAACAACTCAAGCAAACTCCTCTTTAGTTTTAGGTAAGACTGTAATATTAGAGAAAGATGTTTCAGAAACAGATAAATATGGAAGACTGCTTAGATATGTATTTGTAGGAGATTTGTTTGTAAATGCTCATCTTGTTAAGTTTGGCTGGGCTCAAGCTGCTACTTATCCTCCAGATGTAAAATATTCAGCTTTATTTGTTTCCCTTGAGAGAGAAGCAAGAGAAAATAATAGAGGCTGCTGGGCTATTGAAGAAGAGCCACCGCCACCTACTGAGGAAGAGCCACCGCCACCTACTGAGGAAGAGCCACCATCTTCTGGTAAGTTTGTAGGGAGCAAAAAATCTGATGTTTATCATTATCCAACTTGTAGATATGTAAAGCAGATATTACCTGAAAATCTAATATGGTTCACAAGCGTTGAAGATGCAAGAGCTCATGGATATAGACCTTGTAAAGTTTGCAAGCCACCATAATAAAAGAATTCACATTTTAGAGAAAAACGGCGTTTTAATTTGCCTTGTTATATCAATAATAATAGGCTTATATGAGCTCTATTGGTTCTTATATAAAGGTTCTGAATTGGGGTTAGTTTTAGCTGTGTTGTCTTTTGTTGTTAGTTATATTTGCTTTTATTTGTGGAGTAAAAATGGAAAGGGATTTAGCAATAAAAAAATTTAGGAGGTAAAAAAATGTATATTATTATTGCAAGATGGATGACACATCCTTTATTCCTTCTATTTGCAATTGTTATCAATCTTTTTATAGGAGATTATGCAAATGTGTTTATTTGGATTTTTATATGGCTTTTTCTTAACTTGATATTTGGCAGTAACTCTTATTTATATAAGTTATGGGAAAGAAAAAAATCAGAAAGATTAGAAGGGAAGATAGAAACAGAAATAAGAAAGAATTCAGAACAACATTATAAATTATGGGGTGGAGTAGGAGAAAAAGATGAAAGAAGTAATAAGCAAATATATGAAGAGTACTTAAAGGAAAGGGAAAAAGAAAAAGATATTTAAAAACTAGTTGGGTTAAGGGCTATTTAAAAGATAACTAATAACACAGAAAGATAAAAGGATTAATATGTCTTCAGTTTTTTTTAAAAAAATATCTCCAATAATTGCAACTTTTTTGATTATTGTATATTTGTCATTTACCTTTACTGGTTGTCCTTCTAAACCTGCTGAAGAAGTCATTGAAAAAGCTACTGAAGAAGCAGTAATTAAAGAAGAAAAAGAGCCGACAATAGAAGAAGATATAGATAAAAATTTGGAAGAGTTTTTTAATATTTATGATTCTTATGTAGAAACATCAGATAAAGAATTAATTTTAAATTTGCAATCTGATGAAGTTTATTACGAGATAATCCATTTTATCGGTGAGCTAATAGATGCAGTATCAGAAAAATCGAAAACCACAGAATTCAGTACAGATTATTTATTATTATTCGGAGAGGAACGTACTATAATTGAAAAAATAAATGAAATAGTGAAACAACAAGATTCTATAATATCTGAACTTCAAGAAAGAGCTATAAAAATTACTGATTCGATTAAAAAAACTTTAGCAAAAGAAATAGTTGATAATCTAATAAAGCAAAATAGCCTAAAGAAAGAAAAATTAGATCTTTATGATAATTTAACTAAGTGTATATTCTATGAGGCTTTGGTTATTAAAAGTCATGTTGAAGGTAAAGCTTCAACGTTAGAAATGAACATAGTATTAAATAAATTTAATCCTCCGATTGAAGTTTTTGGTAAAAAGCTGATTGAAGTAAAAGAAGAATTGGATGTTTTACAAAATGAGATATCAGACCTTAAAGCAAAGCTAGATAGTCTTGGACCATAAATAAAGGGGTCATTATGAATAATATTGCATCGTTTTAAAAAAAGATATATTTATCTAAAAAATATATATTTTTTAGGTAATGGGTATTTTAAGAAATGGAGAAAAAATTAAAAATGATAGAACAACAAAAATTAAATATGAAGGTTCCTCAGGCTATTACTGAAAGAATAAATAGGTAAGTTATAAAATAAAAGCGAATTAACAAAAGCAAAAACATATAAAAAAAAAGGGGGGGTTAAATGATTTTTCTTAAAAAAATATCTCCAAAAGTTGTAGCTTTTTTAATTATTATATATTTGTCATTTACATTTACTGGTTGTCCTACAGCAAAACCCATAGAGGAAACTACTGAAGAAGTAGAAGAGATATCAGAAATAATAATCGAAAAGGAGAAAGTTGAAGAAACTACTGAAATAACAGAGGAAGAAACAACTGAAGAGACTACCGAAGAACCAACAACAAAAGAGGAAAAAAGTCCATATCCCTTTTATAAATTAGAAGAAACTTATAAAGAATTTATTGATGAAACAGAATATGTAATAATTTATATGTATGAAGTTTTAGATGCAATTAGCAATAAAGACTTAAAAGCACAAAAGGAAAACTTTGATTTATTGATTGATACTACTAATAATCTAGCAAAAACTCGAAAAGAATTAGACTTTCTTTTAATATTTATTGATGGTGATAATGCTATTGAAAAGGAAAAAATTAATATAATAAAAGACAGTATAGATACTGTTAAAGAAATAGCAAATAATGTTGTTAAAACTCTTGAAGCAAAAACTGAACATGACTTAAAAAAATTAGAAGAATCATTAAAAGAAATTACAAATTCATATGAAAATTTAGTTAATTTACATAAAGAATATGTAAAACTAGGGGGATAGGTAAAATAAAATATTAAAATTCAATAAGTTTACATAATAAAAATTATTGGAACTTATTATAATACCTAATAAATTGCTGTATTTTATGGATTTTTATAAATTTAATTACTAAAATAAAAAATAAAATTATTGATATTTTAAAAAAGTAAAAAATAAATAACTAAGATTTATAATGATTTTTTTTAAAAAAATACATCCAAAAGTTTTAGCTTTTTTGATTATTGTATATTTGTTGTTTATATTAACAGGTTGTCCCTCAACATTACCTACTAAGACTACGAAAATTATTGAGGAAACTGCTGAAAAATTAATTGAGGAAACAACAACACAAGAGCAAACTACACAAGAACCAAAAGAGGAGACAGAGCAAGAAACTGAAATAACTATTGAACAGGAAACCGCTGAAGAAGGAATAGAAGAAACTACTATTACCTCCACAAATGAAGAAGCCAACATGGGAATGTTAGCTTATATCAATGACGGTAACATTTATATAAAAGATTTACCTAATGGTCAAGTGAAACAACTAACTACTGATGGAAAAAATCATAATCCTAGTTTTTCTCCATCAGGTCAGTGGATAGCTTGTTATAAGAATGACAAAATCAATTTAATACAAATATCAAGTGGTGAAACCAGAGTGATAAAAACTAATGAAGTGGTAGAATTTTTCTGGTCACCAGTATCGGATACCATAGCATATATAACATGGCCAGGAAGCTTATTAGTAGCAAGTTCTCCAGAATGGCATGAGCATGAATTGGTTCCTAATATTGACGGTAGAGAGGGAACAGCTGTGAACGATATAACTTGGAGTCCTGATGGTGAATGGATCGCTTACACTCAAGATAAATGTATAAAGAAGGAACCATCTCCTGGATTTTATTATAGCTTATGTAAGATTAGAAAAGATGGTAGCGAAAAAACCGAGCTTTGTGGTAGCAACTTGCTATTAGGTGTACCTCCACCATTACCAGATAATTATTATGCATCTATAGTAGCCACTTGGTCTCTAGATGGTGAATATATCATATTTTGGTCTGCGCTTACTGCATCAATTTTGGCTGATAGCACATCACTTATGGTTATACCTTCCAATGGTGGTAATCCAAGTAAGTTAGTTGAACACATGCTTATATATTCAGATTTTTTAGACAATTCTTCTAATGGTAAATTACTTGCTATTACTGAAGGTGCTTATAGGTTTACATGGCTACAAAAACATATTGTTATTGTAGATATATCTAGTGGTAGTAGAAGCATTATTACTGATAAAAATATATCTGCTTTATATCCTAAATGGTCACCTGATGGTAAACAAATTGCATATGTAGCTGCACCGGACATTGGTCCAATTATTATGGATAGCGATATTGTTAAGGCTGGGATGGCAAAACGCCGTATCCGGGTTGTTAATATCTCAAACATGAAAAAACTCCAATTCAAACAACTTACTAATGATCAAGCTTACAGAGATGAATTTCCTATCTGGTCTAGAGATGGTAAATACATCCTTTTTACTCGAATTGATACTGAGGATAGATCATCCTTATGGCTTATCTCGGAAGTAGGAGGTGAACCCCAACAAGTAGTTAAAGAGCTAACACTATCTTTAGAATGGCCTAGATTTTATGGTCACACATGGTGGAATGATTGCTTCGATTGGTGGCAAGGTGATGTAATTACAACACAAAAATAATAGGATATGTTTAATGACATCAGTATATATATCACTAACAAGAAAACTTATGGATAAGGAGCTTCAGGAACATGCTTTATGAATTACATAAAAATGATTTTATATTTTTTACTGAATTAGTAAAAATATCTTTGAAGTTTTTACAAGCTATCTCTTTAAGAGTAAATCAATTAGGAAAAGCTTAATCAATGGTACAAAAAAATATATTTTAATTAAAATATTTCATATAATATGCAATAAAAGTATATTTTGATGAAGCCATTTCGTATAAAAGTGAGTTATACGCAATAAATTTGAAGTCCTCAATTGGATGAATACAATTTTCTTTTGATATATTTTCATATATAGGAGATTTATTAACTTACGATGAAACTAGAACACATTGTAATAAGAAGAGCAGAATTCGTCGCTGGTTCAAAAACTAAACCTGAAGTAGATGTTTTTGTACAAACTCATGCTAAACGTATGCCACTGAATCTAAAAAAATTAAAGCCAAGACAAATAGTCTGGATGAAATGGACATCTGGTCCTATAGTTGCAAAATCAAAAATTCTTTCTTGGCATGAGGGAGAAATAAAAAATGGAGATATTAAATATGCTAGAGAATTGACGATAGGTACAAATCTATTCAGCTTAGATAAATATTGGGATTATGTTTCAAAGAAGAAAAATTGCTTTTTCGTAGTCATTAGGTTGTGTGAAGAAGAATGGTTAGACAAATTAATTTATCCAGAGATAAAAAACAACAGAAATTCTTGGATTTATTTGGATACAGAAGAAAGAAAGAGATTATGGCTATCAAACTTTTCACCCCCAATCATCAAAAATGAATCTGGAAGAAATATTCCTGCTGGTATTAGATTTGAAGTATTTAGAAGAGATAATTTTTCTTGTATTTATTGCGGACGTTCTGCTCCAAATGTTGAACTACATATTGATCATAAAGTTCCTTGGAAAATCGTTAATAAACATCAAATAGATAATTTGGTTACTGCCTGTAAAGATTGTAATCTCGGAAAAAAAGATAAACTGATTTAATATGGAAAAACGCCAACTGTTCATTGTTTCTATGAATCCCTTTTACTCATTTGAAAAAATAGACTTAAAATTTACTCTTCGGTCGCTATCGCTCCCTCGTCTTCGCCCTACGGGCTCGGAGCGTATAACAAGCGGGTATATGAAAGCGGGGCATTAAAATAATAAAGGAGCTAAAACCATGAGACCAATGTTTACAATACATGTAGGAGAACACCTTGTAGGTTCATACATTGAGAAAAAATTAAAGGATTTTAATGTATGGGTTCCTTCCAAAGACAAAGGAGTGGATTTACTTGTAACAGACTCAAAAAACAAAAAAACGGTTTCTCTGCAAGTAAAATTTTCTAAATATTTTTTAGTAACCCATACGGAGGATAGGTGGCAAATGGGTTTAAAATCATGTGGTTGGTGGACATTAAACCGAGACAAGATAGAGCAATCATCTGCTGATTTTTGGATTTTTGTATTGCATAGTTTTATTAATCAAAAAGATATCCAATATGTGATAATAAAACCAGAAGAACTATTAAAAAAACTAACAAAATTACGTGGCGATGTTAAAACCCTCTCAAGTTATTTGTGGGTTACTAAGAAAAATAAATGCTGGGAAGCAAGGGGATTAAAGAAAGAAAAACAGATTTTAATCGCAAATTATATGTATAATAATGAAGATAGAAACTTTACAAACTATTTGAATAATTGGGAACTTATAAGAAGAAAGTTAAAATAATGCACCGCCATCACATAACACAGAATATACGCTACAGCTTCATCTTGCCTTTTAGGACATTTTGCTATCGCAAAACGTCGTATATTCTGCTTCCGTTATGCTAAATCAGAAGGTCACTAATTTCAAAAACTGACAAATATGACTAAAGGTGTGTACAACCGAAAACTTTAATAAATAACTATCAAACTACTTATTATATGAATAATTGGAAACAAATACTAGATACTTTTTTGTTACAAGCACAAAAAGGCGATTTGAAAACTTCATCATACCCTAAGGAATACAGTGATTTGAAGATGAAGGTTTCTTTTGGTATGGGCGTATCAGCACGTGTTCCGTGGATTGCATTTACCGCTCCAGAAATGCAAGTTAGTAAAGGTTTTTATCCTGTTTATTTGTACTACAAGGAATTTAATGTCCTTATCCTTGCATATGGAATAAGCGAAACTTACGAGTTTGCTAAAACATGGCCTGCAGAAATTATGAACTCTACATCAACGATTAAAGCGTTTTTTGATAAAGATGTGCCACGTTATGGAGATTCCTTTGTCTTTAAAACTTATAAAATAAAAATTGAAAAGGATAAAGTAGAATATGTTACTTCTGATGAAAGTAAAATAATAACTGAAAAGGATATAGAAGCCAATTTACAGACTATCCTCGACTATTACAAAAAAACCGTCTCTATTGAAATCAGAAAAGAGGATTCAGTTTTAAGCCGAGGATTATTTTATATGGAGAAACAATTAGAAGATTTTATTATTCATAATTGGGATAAAACAGAACTGGGAAAAAGATTTGATCTGATTATTGAAGAGGGAGAATTAGTAAGCCAACAGTACCGTACGGATATTGGATTTGTTGATATTTTAGCAAAAGATAAAAAGACAAAGAGTTTTGTTGTGATTGAATTAAAAAAGAATCAAACAAGCGATGATACTATTGGCCAATTGACCCGTTATATGGGTTGGGTTATGAAAAATAAAAATGATAAAAATGTTAAGGGAATTATAATTGCTGCAGAATTCGATAAGAAATTGGAATATGCTATAAATGCTATACCTAACATTGAAGTTTTCTTATATCAAGTTGATTTTAAGCTTAGTGAATTTAAAGGAGTATAATCTTTCTTGCGAGCGCTTTTTTTAATTAGTGATGTGATCTTCTAACTTTGAATTTTTCAGACTTCATCCGAACGTTGCACTAGAATTCAATCCCTATTGGGAGAGCATATTTCCGATGTTATACACCATATTAATCAGCGGTCTAAATAAAGAAAGAAGGCAGATCTATGATTAGAGCAAGCGAAATGGAAGACGATGCCCCCGATCTCTGGATTGAAAAACAAGAAAGCTCTTTTGCGCTAAGATCGAAAATTGAAGTTGAGGATGTTCGGCTTACAGGGGAAGAAGGTATGCTTAAACGGGTAGATTTAGAAAGAGACGATAACATTAAAGATATGAGGATCTTAGTATTTCATAGAGAAACCAATTATAAGTTAGAACCAAGATATGCACATCATATTATGGATTTATGGGAGCATAAAAAATAGAGTTGTAAGCATTGGCTAAATTTTAAACTTATTATTATATAAAAGGAATTCAAGATTTCTTAAAAAAATCAAATAGTATTATTTTTATAAAATTATACAAAAACTAGACATAGAAGTATTATATAAGAAATTATTAAATGAAAAACATAAAATTATAAGAATAGGGAAGGGAATTAAATGCGCCTTAAGAGTCCAACTAAAATTAACACATTACCTTTGATTACTTTTGTTCGTCATAGAGATAGATACAAGGTTGACAAAACATATCAAAGAGAAAATGGTACATGGAGTAGATCTGATGAACAATATTTAATAGACACAATTCTTAGAGGATTTGGAATGCCTCCTATTTTTATTCATGAATTTAATCAATATGAATATATTGTAGATGGACAACAAAGACTTAATACCATATGGAAGTTTGGAGATAGTAAACTGCCATTAAATCTAAAATATTCAGAAGACATAATTAATGATGAAAAAAATAAACAAAAGAATAATGGTAAACCTGCTTATAAATACATTGAACTTCATAAAGATTGGCAAAATAGATTTGATAGTTATAATCTACTAATAATTTATCTTGAAGATTACAATGATGAAGAAATTAGGGATTTATTCAGAAGACTGCAACACGGGAAACCTCTTATTCCAGGCGAAATATTAAATGCTTACCCTGGTGAAATTGTTTTAACAATGAGAAAATTAGCGGACCATAATTTCCTTAAAAATATCGTTGCTATTAAAGCAAAGCGATATAAACATTATCATTTAGCTGCTCAATTTTTATTATTAGAAAGTAAAGGAGTTACAACTATAACTCCAAATTTCATATATGAATTTTTTGAAAGGAATAGCAATCTAACTACAAACTCAAAAAATTATTTAGAAGTGAATAGAATTCTAAATTATATTTATGATGTTTTTCAAGGTAGAGTACCAGAGCTTAGAAAATCTGGTTGGATTATTACACTATATCTGTTAGTTAGTTACCTAATAAAACATTATTCAATAGATAATAAAAAAAATAGTTTTAAAACATTCTTTATAAATTTTTACAAGACAATTATGAGAGTAAAAACTATTGGGGAACCAGAACTTTTAGATTTTAAATCAGCTATTACCAAAGGAACTAATAATCAAACAAATATACAATCAAGGCATAATATTATTCTAAAAAGATTTTTAAACAAATATAATCCAATGAAATTAGACGAGAATAGAATTTTTAATGATGAACAAAAAACAGCTATATATAGAAGAGATAAGGGAAAGTGTCAAATATGTGGTAAAAAGCTAATTTTTAATGACCCAAATACACATTTCCATCATAAGGTTAAATTTATTTATGGAGGAAAGACTAAAATTAAGAATGGATTATTAGTATGTAAGGATTGTCATCAGAATAAGATACATGGGAGTAGATTAAAAAAAAAGAATTGAGCAATTTTTATAAATTTTATGCAGAAGATTTTTTATATTTAACTTTTAAACCAGATTATGATGTAGAGAAACGATTACAACAGCTTTATAAACTAAAAGTGAAATTGCAGAAGCTAGATACAGAGATGTGGAAAGCGTTATGTAAATTAAATTTTATATCTAAAAAATATGGAAGGATTACAAAGAAAGGTGAGAATGTTTGGTTTGCATATTACGACCATGAAGACAAAGCAAGCTATGCAAACCTTAATTATGCTATTAATAACGATGGTTTTTATATCGACGTAAATGCCGAGATAAGTAGATCATTTAGAAGATTTGTAGATAGCATTAAAAAGAGGAATAATCAATTTGATTCTTTAATTAATAATATTGGATTTGATTTTAAAGTAGTATTATGGACAAAATTGCCATTAGCACCTGAAAGACAAAATAAATTCTATTGGAAAGAAATCTGTGAAATAAATAAGAAAAATATAAATAGTAAAAGCATATTAAAAAAAATTGACCTAATTGAGCAAGATTTTGAACAAATTGTAAAAAAAATGATTAGTGAGGTTGAAAGCAGTTATAAATACTCCCCTAATGATACTAAATATTTCAAAAGAACTTATATTAGTGGCAGGAAAACAAAGAAACCACTATCATCTTGTGTAATTCGATTTAGATACTTAATAAATAAAGATAGAATTCTTGGAATGGAGAGGAAAAATTTAATAAAAGAGATAATTGAAGTTTCAAAAGAGTTTAAAAAAATTATTGATTTTATCAATAGGTAGTTAATATATCATTTGTATTAATAATGAGATAAATTTACAGAATGTCCTTAACAATTAAGATCATAAAACTGAAGTATAATTAAAATTTGATTCTAATTTGGATTGATTGATTTTAAAATCTATTGCTAATTAAAGGTAGTTAAATAAATATTTATTATACTTTTTTAAAAATAATTATTAAATGGCATTAAACTAGCAATCCTTATTAATAAATTTAAAATAATTTTATAAGTTAGATAATAATATGAAAAAGAATTTATTTGCTGGTTTATTTGGATATACAATTGGTAGATTTTTAGGTTCATTAGAAAGATTAGGAGAGATTGATAAAGAATAAAAGAGACAGAGATTACAAATAAAGTTAAATAGAATTGTAGAATTCTGCAGTGAAACTCCTATAAAACTAAAAGAAATCTTTGGTAAATATTTAAATGATAATGGAATTATAGATATTCAATTTAAAGTTGATAATCCTAAGGATGCATTTAAACAACTTGACAGAATAAATCAGATAAAGATTAAGCTCGAATCTTTTAAAAAAGAAACTGATCTTATTATTAATGAGACAAAAACATTACTTCAAGATGTAAGTATTTCTTATGTAATAAAAGAAGATCTAAGAAGCATGATTTAAAGTCTTGAATCAGAAAGCATTAATTTTATAAATAATTTACTTACTCAAATAGATAAGGGAAAACTGAAATTAGAAGAATATTTAACTAAAAGTAAATAATATATATAAATAGTACAAATAAACACATAAAAATATACATTAATTTTATTTTCCAAATATTTAAAACTTCATATTCTCGATTATTATATAGTTTTTGAAACAGCTTTCTTACTACAAAAAAGTTTTAATCCTTTTTAGTTAGCTTATTAAAAATATCAAAGAACGCAGCTTTTTAGTTGATTCAATCATTAACTCTTATATACTTTCTGAAAACTTTAAACAAAGTAAAGAATTAGAGAAAAAAAGAAAAGTGCAAAGAAACGTTACAAGTCAATTAAAGGGGATTGTATACCATCAGTAACAATATATCTATATCCATATTGTTCTTATTGTGAAAAAATTTCAAAAAACATTGATATTAAAAGATTGAATTGAGATAAAAATATAAATATATATATATTTTCAATTAGGTTCTAATTAAAAATAAAAAAGAAAATAATCCTTTATTAGTTATAAAAAATTTTGAATCAAATGTTAGAAAAATATATTGCAACATATCTTGAGTTCAGTCAAGTTTATAATTCCCCAGCACTATCTCTAGGGGAGATAGGAGAATTATGCACTCACCTGGAAAAAAGCACTTATTTAGAACTCCTTTGTAAGATTAATATTGCACTATGGGGACATTATAAAGATATAAATTTACAAATAGGGCTTGCCAATCTCTTATTTTCTAAGAACGATGCACAAAAGGTGATAGAACAGGCAAAGTTAAGAAAAGCTTTTATTTTCTATAGACAACAAGTTCTATATTTAATCAAAATAATACTCTTATCTAAAACAGTTGTAGGAGAAAAACTTAAACACGATAACACTAATAAAGAAATACTTGGAAAAATTCTACTTTCTTTGAATGATTATACAGAACCTATAGGGAAATATATTAATATTTTATCAAAGAAAAATGAGGCAGAAAGTTTAAGACAAAGTTTTTCAAGAAATTGGTATTTTATTCATTCTGGAATTTTTTTTAACAAAATTGTAAGAAGTTTAACTCTTTGGTCAGAAATTCCCACCACTGCAAGAGGAAAAAATCTTCTTCAGGAGTTTGAACTTAATCCACAAAAGGAATTTTATGAAGAAACAGGATTAGATATTCTTGATTTTATTGGATTTGCTATGACAACTCTTGGTCCTTATTTAAAAATTAATATAGAAACTGCAGAGTCTAAAGATTTCTTTATAAATAAAGAAAAATTTTTCTCAAAATCAAAGATATTAGATATAGAAAAAAGAAAATTATTTAATCAGCTAATTTTAGACAAAGATAGATTTGATGAAATATATGAGAATTTCGTTGAAGAATTACTTGATGGAAAAGATATACCTGAGTATAACTTTTTACCATTTGAAGATAAACCCCTTTTAGAGATATATGACAATTTACTGATTACAATTGATCCTATCTATTTAACAAATAAGGTAACTGAAGGTGTATATTGGATATTATTAAATCGTTTTGGAAAGCAAGGAGAGTATAGAAAAGGGAAAGGCAGAGAGCTTTCTAAATATTATGGTTATTTAATTCAGGAATATGTTTATCAAATATTAATTAATATTTGTGATGATGTATTTGAAGTTCCTTCAACCACTAAGAAAACGGCTGATTTTATAGGAATAACTAATTATAAAAATAAACTTTATTTAATAGTAATAGATTCTAAAAAGATAGCTTTAAGTTATAAAACAATAATACTGTCAGATAAAAAGAGTTCATTAGAAGATTTAGAAAGAATTTTTGGTAGTAAAAGTGGATTTGTACAAATTTATGAAACTATAAGGAATTTAAGACAAAATAAAGTCAAAGATTTTAGTATTAACATTAAAGACGTTGATAAAATTTTTCCAGTTTTAATTACTGATAGAGAAATTTTCGAAGACCCATTTAGTAGACTTTTATATGAAAATGAGTTTTTAAACAAACATAAAGAAGGGTTATTATATACCCCAAGTCCTATTATTTCTGAACCAATTTTTATAAATATAGATGAACTTGAAATAATTGAAGCTTGTTGTAATTCTTTAGGAAAAGGAGAATTTATAGAACTTCTTCTAAAAAGAAATGAGCTTCTAATGAAAAGAATTTCGCGTGATGGAATAGAAAATATTCCAATAGATATTTTTCCTTTATGGAACAATCTATGGGAATTAGGTTTTATGGAATTCAAAAATGAAAATTTAAAAAGAACATTCTCTGATTATTATAAAAATATAACAAAAAGATTATTTGGAAAAGAATCTAATTTAATTCTAGATAAATCAAATAATTAATAATGTGAACTATTAAATTAATAATCCAATCTAATTTAATAATCAGTTATGAAAAATAAATCGACAAAAAACGAAATTTACATTTTTAAAAAATTTGCCAAATTATCCCGCTATTCAATCAATCCAAAATCAATTGTAAAGAAAGAACCCCCAGAACCAGATATATCATGTAGTCTATCAGATGGAAGTATCATAGCATTTGAATTAGTAGAAATTATAGATGAAGATTATGCAAGAAAATTTTATGGTTCTTTTAAGATTGAAAAAGCTTTTTATGATGTGTTAAAAAAACAGCCTCAAAATAGGAAACAATTTGAAGTAAATTTTAATAATGCAATTTTGAAGGTAGCTTTTAATGAAAAAATTTCATTCCGTAGAAAAAAGAATTCTGTGCCAAAAATTCTTAATTATCTTTTAACTTTGGACAAAACAGCTGAGGGTATATTTCGTCCTAAAAGTCTGAGTATAGTTAAGCATATATTATTAGATAGAGGAAAATTTAAAGTACAACCAAAAATTGAAGTTGATCGTAGTGCATGGATTGGGGATCCTTGCAAAAATCAGATTCAAATTAAGTTTGAAAAAAAATATAAGATTAACTCCAGAACCGAACTCCTAGCCTATTATAAATTACAACCAGATCCTATTGAAAATCATTTGTTTCATAAAGTTCAAAAGTTTATCATAGAACATATTAAAAAATCAGTATTTCAACGGGTTTGGATATATTCAGTTATGAAAAATGAAATAGTGTTTATTTATCCTAATTGTTGAGATGTTAAACAGATAGATTATAATTTTGTGTTTATTTTAAAGTTTCTAAGGATCTCTTAAAGAAAAACCCTAGATTAATTTGTTAAAGCGTTTTAACAAAAAATAGGCAAAATATAACCTTTAGGACTTCTAAAAACACACAAATTTTTAATAGAGAAGCTAAGTATTGTTAAGCCATTTTATAACAGATAAGATAAGTGGGCAATAAGAATATGAACCTTACAAATCGATATAATGCAAGAAACGACCCTGGGTATAAATATTTCATTATACCACTAGGGTCATTTCCTAAACTCAGCTCAATCTAATTAGCTACTGAAACTACGGTGAAGGAAGAATAGTAGTTGCGCCATACAGAACGTAATCCCAACCTTGCCCTGTATAAATCCACTCACTTGGAACACCGTGCATTGAGGGCTCTAGCAGTGCAACCCAGTCAGTATTCTTCATGTTTATCTCTATGTCAGTGTGACTGCTAATGCTCCAGCTAAAGGTTACCTCTACATCGCCATACACATCTGCCTGTCCATAGAAGTAGCTGTATCTGTCGTCATTAAAAAGGTTCCATCATGAGCATTTGTCCACAAGTTCTACATAATAGCAGTTCTCTGTGGTCGACTTATGTGTCACTATATTCATTGTCTTTCCGTTGCCATCGTTTCCATACGCTATTGAGGGTTGCTAGCGAAATATACCTAGTCTTATTTAATCAATCGGGTATAGGCGAAATGAATAACAAGTTACGCCGTTGTTGGTGAATGACCAATTCCCCACTCCCCATCCAGGAATAGGTAGATCGTCGTTGTGTTGCTCCCACAAGGGTTTCCTTGTCGACCGTGCATGAAAGTTTCCCCAATAAAGGTCACCACCAGGTTTTCCTCGTGCTTGGTCAAACGTATCATATAAACCAGCAGGAATTTGAACCCATGCTTGCCCGTCGGTCATGTCGTTGTCCAGAATTTGGAAGGGAGAACCTTCAACAAAACCTAACATGCCTGATCCATTCAGTGGAACGAGTATCTCATTTGGCCCCATAACCTTAACGGTTGGTCCGACAACTAGAACATTATCGAAGTTAACTGTTGAACTGTATCCCCCTAAGCCGATTTTGCCCACTGAGTGTGCCCCATCTGTAACATCAAACAGTAGAACTCCGTCCTCCCAGACCTTGATGGATGGTCCCTCTACTTGAATTTCGTAGTAGTACCAAATACCATTAGTTGTTACAAGGTCTACTGGTGGAGCTATTTGCGAGAACGCACCAGCTACTCTCTTCCATAGTTTGATCTGATTTCCGCCACTTGAACCTCCCTCAACCATGTAGTAGTTGTCCTGGTCGACGTACCTAAAGACCAGGTTGAAGTAAGTACCCGACAGCTTCTTCACATCTACTTCGAATACATAATCGGTCCAAGAACCACTTCCGGCGACTGCTGATACAGCTCCCACGTACGAACCCCCTATATGTTGATAGACATTGTTACCGGCATCGTCCACAATAGCCCCGCTACCAGTTATATTTGTCCATTGAGACAGGTCACCATCGAAGTTATCAACAAAAGGACCAGCTTTTGTAACAGTGTTGAAAGTATAATGATCTCCTTTGGGTGGTTCTGTGGCATTGACTGGTGTAGCTATCGAAAGTACAATCGCTAAGCATATCCCAAAAATTGCTAATTTCTTCATATTTTTTCACCTCCTTTTTTTAGATTTTTTATTTAATTTTAGGTGTAATTTAATTAGTTTTAGTTATAGCTTTTAATAATTAAAATAATTTTTGTTTTAAATATTTTCTTTTAATGCTAAGTATGATAGAATATCTTTTTAAAATATCTTGCCACCTAAAAATGCCTGTATTTTGCGAGTACTCGGCACTTTTAAGGTGGCTTTTTATTTAAAATATTTTTATTTAATAATCACCTCAAAATAAAAATAGCCGCTTAAAAATATATTAAGCAGCTAACTATAAATAGATATTATATATTTAAAGTTATCTATAATTAAATATAATAACTTCATGACCCTCTACCCTACCCATAACATGATATATGTTATAACTTACAATATAAAGTTTAATATATTAATTTATATTTTGCAAATAAAAATGATAAAAAAATAGCTTCATAGAATACTCAAATTCCCATAAAACAGTCCCTTAAACGCGTTCTAAAGTTGAAGTAATACCATTTTTAAAATTGTTGAAAAGAGAGACTTGGAACTAAAATGTTTCATTACCCCTTTATTTGAAAGATCTTACCTATTTTTAATACTTCAAATACTATTAAAATCAATATAACCCCTGTTTATATAAGCGATTTTACAATAATCTATCTATTGGGACATTGCCAAAAATAACCATTTTCCTTTAATACTGAAGAGATAGAAGAATACGTTAAGACGAAGATAGAATTCATTCTTAAAAAATACGAGAGCAGGCTGGACAGGGTGTGAGGGAAAATGAGTAAATGTATTATAAAAACTCTAATATATACAAAGGGGTATTGGTCAAAAGCTAGAACCTTTATAAAATATTAAAAATGTTGTAGTTTTGAGGTTAAAAATAATTCTAAAAAAATTGTTGACACGGGTATATTTTTAGTTTATAATATACGTAAATTGATTTTATATAATTTTTACGTATAATTAACTTAAGATAGCTATATCCAAAAATGGACTTGAATTATGAGCAAAAGTATATTCAATAAAAATTATTATCTGAAGGATAAAGCCTGCACAGAAAATAGTATATGTGGAATTTGTCTTAAATGGAAAAATGGAATCTGTAATGGATATTTTTCAAGAATTATAACGCATGAGGATTTAAAAAAAATTTTATCGAAATTGAGGGAAATTGTGAAAGAAAAAGGCTATATAACAAAAGATGAATTAAGAGAAATTGCTAAAAATTATGGAATAAAATTAACTGATAGACTATTAAATCATTACTGCGAGCTGGGACTAATTGAACATAGCATTAAGAAAAAACTTCCAGGTGTTCCCGGAACAGTATCATTTTGGAAAGAGGTAACTCCAAAAATCTTATATGTGATACAAGATTTAAAAAGTGAAGGATATAAAATAAAGTTAAAGAAAATAAAATATTGGCTAGACCTATTTAATTTAAGTGAAAATGATGTAGAAAAAATTAGAAAAATGCAAAGAGAGGATATGGAATACAACAGAGATATTTTGTTTTCAATTGGTATAACTCCAGAACAAAAAAAGGATTTATTGAATAATTATCCACTAAAACTGTTTGATTATAAAAAACTAATTACCCAGCTAGATATATTCAAAAAAGTAGTAAGTTTTAAAGCCTATGTTGAATTAAATCAGAAAGAAATTACAAAAATTTATGTTGATAGTGGAACAGTAACTAAAGTTCAATATGGTATATCTTTTACTAAAAGTCCAATTGACGATATTTTGGATAATCCAAAAATAGATATAAATTTAGATATACCAGAGATAAGAGTTAGTTATAGCGATCCAGTAAATAAAGAAGTTGTTTTTAAGAAAGATGGTTTAATTAAAGTAATAGATAATTAAAGGTTGGTAAAAAATATTATAATGAAAAATTAACAAGTTTTTAAAAGTATATTTAGTACTTAATATTTTAACAAAGAGGGGAAAGAAAAACTATAGTCTGAGGTTAGCTTATAATTCTATAATTAATTTTAAAGTAATAATTTAAAATAAAATAAAACTAAATAAATAATTAATTAAGACACTCATTTTTTGGGTGTCTTTTTTATTTGAGAAAGGACTAGTAATAAAATGAAAAGTAATATTAAAGTTTTTAGAACTTATAAATCTAAAGAAGATATAAAAGACACTTTAGATGATATTTATGGTATTGTGTTTGAAGAGGTTAAAGTCAAGCTTATAAAAAAGAAAAAACCTAATATTGTTAAATTATTAAATCAGTAATATGGGGTAATAATATGGATAGGGAAGATGTTGCCTGCTATGTAAGAGTATCAAGCTCTCTTCAAGCTGGTAAAAACAAATACAGCATACCTGAACAAAAGGACATTTTAAAAAGAATTTGCGAGAGTAGAAATTGGAACCCCACATTCTTTGAAGATATAGGAATATCTGGAGAGACAATTAGATTAAGACCACAATTAAATGAAATGCTTAATTTCTGTATTGAAGGCACTTTTAAAAAAGTCCATGTAACTGACCAAGACCGATTGACTAGAAATCTTAGGGATTTACAGTATATAAAAGATATCTTCATAGAGAATAATGTCAAGCTTGTCATAAATGGAAAGATCCTGGATTTAAGTGATGAAGATGATGACTTTAAATCAGATATAGACGGCGTATTTAGTAAAAGAGAACGAAAGATGATCGCAAGAAGGACAGCGAGGGGGAAATACCAAAAAGCCAAGCAGGGTAAAATACCAACTGCAGGTTATAATATCCCTTATGGCTATAAGCGTGATGACCAAAGCAGAATAGTAATAAACGAAGAAGAAGCTAGAGTTGTAAGAATGATATTTGATTGGATAGCAAATAAAGGTCTTAGCTGTTATAAGATTGCAGAAAAGCTAAACACTCTAGGAATACCAACCAGGTCAAAAAGTTATGGCAAAATTATACGATCAAGAATAAACAATAAGATATATGAGGCTAAATGGACTAGAAGCTCAGTAAATCATATTGTAAGAAAAGAATTGTACTACAAGGATAAATATATATATACAAGTAAGTATTATAAGGAGCCAGTCTTTATTGATAAAGAACCAATTATATCTAGAAAACTTTTTGAAAAGGCAAGAAGTCAAAGCACTAAAAATAAAAGTTTTAAAGGTAGAGGGGCAACTGCATTATATATCTTACGAGGTAAAATGAGATGTATGAAATGTGGCAGAGCTTATGTTGGTGGTAGGTGGCACTCAAGTAAATCAGGGAAAACTAGGTATTACTATCGTGATTTGGGAAAATCAAATAAGATAAGGGAATATGAGGAAAAATGTACAAGTGCTTCAATAAAAAAGGATTTAATTGAAAACATAGTAAAGAAAGATATAAAAGAATTTTTAGTTAATCCTAAAACATTAGAACTTTATCTAGATGGTGGTAAAAAAGAAGAAAGTGGGCTTGCAGATATTGAATATCAGATAATAAAAAATAATTCAGAAATGGAAAGACTTATAGATTTATATTCAGAGATGTTTACTGATAACCCAGTACAGGAAAAAATCATCAAGAAAAAGATAAAAGAAAACAAAGAAAAATCTAAAGCATTACAAGCTTTAAAATTTGAAGTAGAACACAAAGTAGAAATAATGAAGATAAAAAAAGATAATCTTAGAAATATATCATACCTTCTTGAAAAAATAGGAGAGGGGATAGAAAAACTTGAAGACTATAAGTGGAAAAGAATTATCGATAAGTTGGTTGATAAGATTGAAATAGATTCAATTGGTGGACATGGTAAAACTGTTAAATTGGATATTCATATAGATTATAATTTTGATAAAATAGTTAGTGAAAAACCTTCTCACTGTACGGACCAAGTCCATAGTACATCCAAGAGAAGCTTTAAGACCTGCAATCCGTGAAGCAGCTGCATCTATAATTTTTATTCATAATCATCCTACCGGAGACCCCACACCAAGTAGTGATGATCTGGCTATAACTAAAA
>Ga0209979_1000722_pt1 | contig 41724 bp, 39 predicted proteins | sample AnhtaG_FD_183114 | JGI IMG/M metagenome (GOLD analysis project Ga0209979, IMG submission 183114) | Deep subsurface microbial communities from Anholt, Denmark to uncover new lineages of life (NeLLi) - Anholt_01485 metaG (SPAdes) (version 2) | ecosystem: Environmental > Aquatic > Marine > Oceanic...
GAGATGTTAGCGAAAATTAGCCCCAAAAGTGGTTCGAAAAATGGGGGTCATATCCATATCAATAATGGCATGATGATGGTGATACTAAGTGATGGCTAAACATTAACCTGGATAATCATGGATAGCACGATATGGCGAAGTAGCAATATCTATTTACCAAGCCTATCCCTGTAAGCCTATCTTCCCAATGGTCTAGTATGGGTTAGGCTTAGTTTTGACGAGAAACAAGCTATCTAGTCGCTTCTGGGCTACATTGACAAGTTGTTTTAATATCTTATAAGATTGTTATGTCTATAAAGGGAAATAGGTTGATCAGCAAGAAAAGGACAGCACTCTTCAAAGAATTTGTAGATAGAAATATTCAAAAGGCGAATGCCGTCACAAGAAAATCCACAAAAATAAGCCTTCTTGATAAATCCATAATTCTAATTTGCGATGGAAGAGATTTAATTGAGGAAAGAGAATGAAATAAAATCATTGATCGATAAAATAAATAAGGAGGGGTGAATTGATTCAATTAATTGATTTAATGATTCTTATGGTGGGTTGCTATATTATAACAAGAATGATGATTTTCTTATTAAGAGACGATCCTAAACAGTCTACCCTGGCAATTGTGATTAATAAAATATTAGCCGCTGGAACAATCATAATTACTATAATCTGTATTATTTTAGCAATGACTTCTTTTGTAAGCACTCTAGATCTTGAAGAACTTATAGGATAGCCCCCATTTCGCCCTGAGAGGCCGCTGGAGGAGAGATCTCAGGAAAGGAGGAAAGGAATGCCTGAGGAAATAAAATGCCCTAAGTGTGGAAGACCCGATCCAGAAAATTTACATGCTGAAAGTAATATTAGTTCTCCAGCAGTGGGGGAAAAACCGTTTCCAAAATCAAAAAAAAGAGGGCCAAAATATGAATGCCGTAAGTGTAATCACAGATTTTGATGATAGTTATTTATAAGAATGAGGCGCGCGGAGACCAGGCCTCCCGAGATTGAAAAGACGCTGTGCGTTAATTGCCTCGTTAGAGAAACGCTTTGCATTTGGGGATTTTCTCACATTTTAGATAAACGATATTTTTCACCGCATCTACTGTTTAATATGTTTGTTTTGTATATCAGCAAATGGGACAGGGTGAAATTGTAAGAATCTATGCGAAAGGAAAATCATAGTGAAAGAAAAGCTACCAGAAAATGAATCAGAATTCTTAAATCTAATGGAGGAAATCGATAAAAAACTCATAGAACAGAATGTGTTTATACACCAGCGCTCTCTCTATGCAATCAGAGAGGTCTGTATGCGATTCAAAATAGAACTAGAAGTAGCACCTCAAGGAACTGCCATCCCTGGAGTTTATCAAGGCAATAGCCTATCGTTACATGTTGAAAATTGGTATAAGTCAAAATATGGAGATAGATTAAAAGTCATTTTTAGCCCTGGTTACGCAGCAATTCTCATCAAGGGTAATCCATACAAAATTAAGTTTCCTCTAATCCTTGGACGGATTAAACTTGTGTTTGATCCAAATATAGAAAAATATAATAATCTTAATATTACTTCACCAAAACTTAACGCACTTCTGTGCATCGAGGGTTTTACCTCTAATTTTGCACGAAGTCTCTCAAGAAAAGAAATGTTCAAAATAGCTAATTTTTTTGCATCCGTCCTAAGTACGCTTCAGGGACTGACAGAAATTAAATCAATATCTTTTATACCAGAAGCTAGGGCAGATTTAGATCCAGCTGTGTCACATATTTTCTCACAGCCCCCTCACTATGGACAAAGCAAATGGTCTTCACTCCAGTTTACAGAAAAATTAATCAAGTCGTATTTAAAATTAAAAGGTGAAAAAATCCCTAGGAAGAGACACGATTTAATCACGCTGTCTGCGCTTGCTGAGAAGAATGGTCTCGCACGTATTCCGAGAGGCTTGTTGAAAAGAATTCAGTGTCCGGCTGGAGTGAGATATGGGGAAATTCCCGTAACATTAAAAGAAGCAATTGACGCACATCACGCTTCTTTAAGTATTTGTAAGGGTGTAATCCCACAAATAAAATCCGTTCTAACGATAAACCTATAATTAAAGAAAGGAAAAGATATAGATAAACTTCTGAAATCAAACTTAAAACATATTTCTGCCTTAACAAAGTTTCAAAAAAGTATTTAAGTAAAAATTAATTTAGACCTCTCCCTTTGTCACCAATTTGTCACCAAATTTGATTATAAACGCTTAACTATGACTATGGATGGTTAAAGGTGAAAGTTTCGTTAGCTGTAGTTATCTTCATTAAATTCAGTAATGTTAACAATCTTGAGATAATTTTATGTTATGATTCTTTGAGAATAGGTTTCGGTTATGTAGTTGTTTTGGTTGGATTATTAGATCGTTTCTTTAATAAGCTTATCTCAAACAACAAGAATACAACTGTCCCTAAAATTAGAGCTGATGGTATAACAATTGCCTCAACACTAATGTGTGTTTTTGACAACTCTATAAACAAGCTGCCCACAATAGCATACGCAATAGAAAATCCATTCCCTATTAAAAATACATTAAATATATTACGCCCAGGTACTTCCCGTTCGTTTATTTTCTTATCCTTATTCCATCCCCTCAACCCTCCGGCCACTTTTAAAGCCAGCTATACAGCAATGAATGCTGGTTGTCCCAGGAGCCAAGATGTGGTGTATAATAATCGTTCAAGCATTCCAATCATCATAGAATGTTCTTTGTTTGGTATGATACCTTTAATTGTCTTTTTTTCACCAAGACCAATCCATAATTTTTTCATGACGATCAAGATTAAAACATGACCAATTACAATAGAGATAAAATATCCAATTGCATAAATCATGTAATCATACATCGTGTTAACTTCCTTTAACTGACGACAATATTGATATGATTTTAAGTTATAGCACCTGAAAATGCAAGGCTGAATTTCTCTTTCCAAGGGGTATAGGGATGCCAGGATTCCTAAAGGTCTATCCCTATGGATACCTTAGGATATAGGAATATACACGCAAAACGATCCCTTAGTGAATTTTATCCCCTCTGTTAGCTTAAATTAAGGTTTTATATCTTTCTTATAATAAATAACTTAAGTATTTTTTTCTTGACAAATTCCATTTTGTGTTATATCTTATTAACGGAATTGCTTGAGTTTCGATTAGTCGCCTTTATGGTGTGCGTTCCTTCGATGGATAGAAGCTCAAGACAGCCTGTCTTTTGACAGGCTTTTTTATTTTGGCCACATTTGGACCCACATTTCTTTATGAGCAATAAAGCGTCTATACTCCTTACCATGCTTTTTTCCTTGATAATAACGATTAATTATTCCCACCACATAATCCGCTAATTGTAAAAGATTATTTCCCCTGTCGGGCTGCATCTTCACTTTCTTAATAATATCTTTTGCCTCAGTGTTTAATCTCTTTTTTAAATATTTCCCCAATTGAGAGCGAAAAACTTTTTTACCGGTTTTATCTATAACTACAATAGCATTTTTTAGGTGTGGTTTTGCATTTTCAAAAACATAACTACATACAACTTTATAAAGTGATTCCTTAACTTTAAAACCCTCGCCCCACAATTTCTTTGGGTCTTTATTTAAAACAAACCCAAAATAAACAAAATTATACGGTGCTACCGCATTTAAAAATGCTAATCTTATCTTATGAGAATTTTCTTTAAAATGGAAAACAAAGCCTTCTGGATAACCTAATTCTCTTGATAGCAGAGAAATTCTTCTGTCGCACGCCTCAGCCTCTTCGTGATCTCCAAAAATGACTAAAGATATGACAAAAAATCTACTTGAGCCAGAATCAATTTTTAGTCCCGGATCGCCAGATTCGTCAATAAAAACTAACATGGAAAATTTAATTTTGTATTTGATAATCATTATAACAGATGTGATGGGGAAATAATGATTTTTTTCTGAAATTTGCTGAAAATTAAGGAAAATTAAGGAAAACCAAAAATCTAATACCCCGGGAGATGATAAGGGGATTTTTTGTTGGAAATATTGTGGTACTCCTGTAAAGATAGATGTACCCGGGAATAAAAATACTATAAAATAGCCCAGGCCTAAAGATAACTTATTGATCCTCTAAAACTTATATTATAATTGGTATTGTCGTCAGGGCCGGCGGGTCTTTAAGGAGAGAGTTTTTTCAATTAACTCCTAGTATTTTAGTCGGAATTAGTTGAGTCCGGCTTAAAAACCTTTTTGAATGGATGGGGCCCGCTCAGTGAGTATTGCCTGGGATGGCGGGAATCACGGTGGTGGAGGTTTTGACTGCTATAAGAGGCAGTTATTCTTTCATTATTGAACAGATTACATTACTCTTTTTTGAAAGTATCTTAGGCCATTTTCTGAAATCTTCCTCTGTTATGTATAGTATTGAAGAAAACTGTGCACCTGAGCGTTTAATAACTTTTACTCCTTTAGACAATATTATTTGGAGTAGAAGCTCTAAAGGTAATTCTCCGTACAATCTTATGGCTGCCCCATCCTGCCAGGGGATGAAATCCATCACCCCAATTTTATTCCCAGTAGAATCATCAAATCTTATGGAGATGGGCGGCTCAGGATTTTTATACATTTTGGGAGGGACAGGTTTCAATTCTCTTTTAGAGTTGAACTGATACCCAGTAACCGTCATTACTTTTTTTGGAGTTCCTTCCAATATTACATCGAACGGAGGAGTGCTTGGTCTCCGTGGATAGAACGTCAAGTGAGATAACAGATTGCAAAAAAACCTGTTTAATGAAAATGCTTCATCTTTGTGAATAATCAAATTCACATAAATAGGTAAAACAAGAAACTTGTCATCAAATAAAGGAGCAAGCGAACCTTCTAAGCCCATTTGCCCAGGGAAAGACACTCCGTATTCAATTACTCCTTTATCAAGGACTATCACCATATCTGGCCAATGATTAGATTTAAAACCTTGATTTAGCTCTTTTACATGTTCTGCTAATGTTTCAAGTTTAGTATCGGAGTCGAATCCAAAAACAATCCCAAATGTTCCAATCGTAGTAAGCCTGCTTCCTGTTGGTCTTTGATCCGACAGGGAAAGGGGGCGTTTCTTTAGCTCTTTACACGAAGAAATTTTCTTATATGCATCCCCTAGCTCTTTTTTATTCAGACATGACTTTATCTCAATTACAGCTACCGCTGTGTCGTAAGGAATTATTTGGGATTTTTCTGAAGAGCGGTATATAGGACTTGAAAAAGCATCATAAATAATTACATCAGTTTGTCTGCTGATGTTGTTTTCGTTATCTATTAATATTCCTGAAGTTGCACGAAATCTTTGAGGTAAGTGCGAGTTTAAAAATTCTTTTAAAATCTTTTCTACTTCTTCGCCCTTTTCTCCCGAATGAGGAAGGGATTTTCGAATGTATTCGAATTCATCCCTTAATAATTTCGCTGCATCGGATATTAAACTTGAAATTGTTGGTTTTCCCATCTACCGCCTTCCTTCTTAACAAAGAATAATTGATTGCTGTCAAAGTTGAGATGATTTTACTTCCGAGTATCCGTAAAGTCAAATTCAGAGAAATCTCTCTGAATCTCCACTGGTGGAGGTTCGGATAGACTTTTTCCTTTGTCACCAATTTGTCACCAAATTTGCTTAAAATCGCCTAATTACGCCAACTGGTGCTTAAATGAAAAGACAAATGATAATACTGAAAAACCAGGGGAAACCAGGTAAATAAGATGGCGGGGCCGACGAGACTTGAACTCGCGACCTCTGGCGTGACAGTCCAGTGGTCTTCAACATCCAAATAGAAACTATAGATTTGCCACAGATTTGCCATTCAGTGGCAAAAATAACCTAAAATAACATACTATGGCCTAAACTGTACTCTGAGGAAAACTATTGAAAAATAAGGGGTAAGGCTGGCACGCCTGGAGAGACTCGAACTCCCGACCCGCTGCTTAGAAGGCAGCTGCTCTATCCGACTGAGCTACAGGCGCGCTTGGTCTTTCTTTGACTATTTTGTTTTAATATATTAACGCTTCTTCGCCCGCCTAAGATTCAAATCGGGGAGATCGGATTTGAACCGACGACCTCCTGCTCCCAAAGCAGGCGCGCTAACCAAGCTACGCTACTCCCCGAAGCTTATTCAAAAAAGGGGACGGTTCCTATTTTCGGGAAAAAATGGGAGCCGTCCCCTTTTCCTGGGAACTCATCCAGGTCTAAGACTTCGATAATCTTAGCAAAACAGAAGATAGTTGTCAATTTGAGCTTCTTTTTAAGCCCCTCTCTATTTCTCTCCTGTCTATTTTTACCACGATAGGTCTTCCATGGGGGCATATGGATGAATTCGAAGTTTTAAAAAGCTCTCCCACCAGATAATTCATCTTTTCTATTGATAAGGTTTGCCCTGCCTTTACAGCAGTCTTGCAGGCGAGTGTGGCAAGCAACTTCTTTTTTTTATTCTCAATTTTTTCTTTTTCCATTTCCTCAAGGAGTGATAGGAATATCTCCTTTGCTTCCTCTTCTTTGAATATCTCAGGATACTCTTTTAAGGCAAAGCTCTTGCCTCCCATAGCTTCCACCCTGAAACCAGCTTCTTCCAACAGAGCTTGATTACTCTCAAAACTTATAATCTGGGAGGGAGAAAGCTCAAAAAGAATTGGAAGAAGAGCCAGTTTATGCGGCCATTTCTTTTTTTTGTCGGTTTCTTTATATTTTTCAAAAAGAACTCTTTCATGGGCATTGTGCTGGTCAATAATAATTATCCCTTCTTCTGATGACGCAACAATATAAGTATCCATATACTGACCAAGGACTCTCGGGCATTTCCTCTCTTCCGCTTTTACCGGTGAAAAAAAGCCCTTCCACTCCATCTGCTTTTTTTCAGAAATCCTGAAATTACGAGAAGTCGTTTCTTCTTTAATCCCCGGGGGGCTTTTTTCTTCTTCCTGAGTAGAATAAATCTTCTTTATTCCTATTTTCTTGCTCACAGCTTTTTCTATACCCCGGGCTACAAGAAGGAAAAAAGAGCGTGAATCCTTAAACCTGACCTCTGCTTTTGCCGGATGAACATTGACATCAACCTCAGAATAGGGGCATGAGATAAAAAGGAAAGTTTCGGCAAATCTGTCCTTCTCAAGAAAACCTCTATAGGCTTGATTGATAGCAGCCTGAAGAGTTCGATCTCTGACCGGCCGTTTGTTTACATAAAAAAGCTGATGAGTTCTATCCCGGCGTCCTGAGGGGGGAGATGATACATAACCAAATATTTTATTGTTTTCCTCTCCGTATTCGACCTCCAAAAGATTCTCCATAAGGGATTTTCCAAAGACCTGAAAAATCCTCTCTTTAAGACTGCTTACAGACGGGTAATCAAAGACCTGCCTTTCTACATGAAATAGAGAAAATCGCACTTCAGGGTAAGCAAGGGAAACAAAAGTGAGATATTTCACAGCTAGGGACAGCTCAGACCTGTCTGAGCGGAGAAACTTTGCCCTTGCAGGCAAATTAAAGAACAAATCTCTTACCTCAACGCTTGTTCCCCTCGGATAAGCAGTGTCTGAAACTTGAATAATTTCCTCTGCCTCCTTTTTTATCAAAGTACCCTTTTTCTCTTTTCCATCAGATGTCTTCAAAATCACTCTGGAAACAGCAGAAATACTTGGAAGTGCCTCTCCTCTAAAACCAAGGGTGAAAATCTGATTGAGGTCTTCAATAGTAGCAACTTTGCTGGTCGAATGCCTCTCAAAGCATATCCGGGCATCTTCCCGTCTCATCCCATGACCATCATCCATGACTTTTATTAGCTTTTTCCCGCCAGCTATAAGTTGGATTTTTATCTCTGAAGCCCCTGCATCCAAAGAGTTCTCAACTAATTCCTTAACAGCAGAAAACGGCCTCTCAATAACTTCACCTGCAGCAATTTTATGTGATACCTCAGGCGGAAGAAGTATGATCTTTTTCATAGGATTTTATTTTATCTTTTATTTAACTGAAACAAAAGAATTATCCTTAACATAAGCACGCCATAGCATTTCTTTCCCCTCCCGAATTCCTATTCTCGGCTTCCACTATAACTCCGGAAGTCAGGCCGTCTTCTGACTTTCTGACCAGGACCATTCCAATAAGGTTTTCCAAAACATCAAGGGTAAAACGCGAGTAAAATGAAACAGGAAGTATCACTTTTTGAAAAAATCTAGAAAATATTTTGAGGGCTTTACAGACTGATTACCTGCCCTGTTGTTTCACCTCTATCCACTTTTAAAATTTTTACTCTCGCCTCTTCTCTCTCACAATAAGGGGAGGATGGGACACGAACCTTTAAATAATTGGATGTTAGAATTTCATCCCGGGCTTTTTCCTTTTTTATTACAATAGCATCACATTCCTTCCCGATAAAAAGCTGGCGGAACCTAACATTCTTTCTTACAGATAAATCTCTCAGAAGTCCTGCTCTCTCCTTTTTAACTTTGCCGTTTATTTGCTTCCATGTAGCAGCAGCAGTCCCGGGACGAGGAGAATAGGAAAAAACGTGAAAATAGGTCAACGGTGACTTATTCAGGAAACGATAAGTCTTCATAAAATCATCCTCGGTCTCTCCAGGGAATCCAACAATAATATCTGCTCCCAGGGAAGCATGTGGAGATTTCTTACGTAAATGGACCAGAATTTTTTCATAATCCTTTATCTTTATTTTCCGTCCCATGCGCTCCAATATAACATCAGATCCGCTCTGCAAGGACAGGTGAAAATGAGGACATATTTTCTCACTTGTTGTGATGTGTTCGAGCAGAGGAGGCTCTAAAAACCGCGGGTCAAGTGAGCTCAACCTCACTCTTGATAAGCCTTTGATTTTTTCAATCTCTTTAAGCAACAGCATAAGAGAACTTTTAGGTTTAAGGCTAGATCCATAGGAGCAAAGATGAATTCCTGTCAGAACAACTTCTTTAAAACCCTGTTTAATGAATTCCTTTATTTGAGCAAGTATTTCTCTTTTCTCATAGCTCACACTTCTGCCTCTTACGCTGGGAATAATGCAAAAAGTACACTTAAAATCACACCCATCCTGAATTTTAACGAGTGCCCGGGAGCGGAAAGGCAAAACCGGGCTGTCTCTCTTTTCACCGGAAAGAGAAATTACTTTATCTATAAGATCTTCTTTTCCTTTGTTTGGAAAAAGACACCAGACCTGGGGCATTTTTTGTAAATCCTCAGGTGCCCGCTCAACATAGCATCCGGTAACGATCAATCTTGCTGCGGGATTTAAAGAGGACACTTTTCTTATAAAGCTTCTTGCGTCCCTGTCTGCCCGGCTTGTGAGAGTGCAGGAATTGACGACAACTATATCGCTGCGGAAATAATCTTTTTCATACTTTAAGCCAAAATTCTGAAATATATTTGACCAATAAAAAGCCTCTGCTTGATTCACCCGGCAGCCAAAGGTTTGGATAGAAAAAGATGTCATGTATTCTGCTGGATTTTCTTTGACTTTTCTTCCACCTGAGATGCCATTTTCTCCCGGAATTCCTTTAACTTTTTCTCCAGGGATGGCTCTTTCAGGCTTAAGATCTGGATGGCCAGGAGTGCAGCGTTTGAAGCACCGGACTTTCCTATTCCCATAGTGGCCACAGGTACGCCTTTTGGCATTTGAACTGTTGAGAAAAGAGCATCAATGCCTTTAAGATTGGAATCTCCTACCGGGACACCAATAACAGGCCGGACTGTGTGGGCAGCAACAGTACCCGCTAAATGAGCAGCTTTCCCAGCAACAGCGATGAAAACTTCAACTCCCTTCTCTTCATAAGATTTTATAAGTTTGAGGGTTCTGGCAGGAGAACGGTGTGCTGAAGTGACCTCCAGATTAAAAGAGACCTGGAATTCTTTGAGTATCTTTAAAGCATCTTTTACAACCTCATAATCCGAATCACTTCCGATAAAGATAACAATTTTCATCTTTTATCCTCCTTTACAGAACCAATATCTCTCCGGTAAAACATGCCATCAAAAGATATCCCTGGGATGGCCTTGTATATCCTGTCCAGAGTTTCACTCAAGCTCTCTTCAGAAGCACATACACCCAGCACTCTTCCTCCGTTTGTATAATACGTTTCTTCCTGGTACTTAGTACCTGCATGAAAGAGAGTGATTCCAGGTATCTTTGAAGTTTCCTCCAGACCTTCTATCCGCTTTCCTTTTTCGTATTCCAGCGGATATCCACCAGAAGCTAAAATCACACACGCAGAAGCTTTAGGACTCCATTTAATTTCCTGTTCTGATACTTCCTCTCGAACAATAGAAAGCAGCACATCCACAAGATCACTCTCCATCCTCAGCATTTGAGGCTGAGTCTCCGGATCTCCAAACCGGCAGTTATATTCCAGGACTTTGGGCCCTTCCTCTGTCAGCATCAACCCCACATAAAGAACACCCTTATATTTTCTCCCTTCCTCAAACATTCTGGTCACAGTAGGAAGGACAATTGATTCGGTTATCTCGGAAAAAAGTTCATCATCAATATAGGGGGACGGTGAAATCGCTCCCATTCCTCCTGTGTTCGGGCCCTTATCGCCTTCAAAAGCAGCCTTATGGTCCATTGTTGTGACAAGAGGGACTACGTTATTTCCGTCTGAGAGGACGATAAAAGACATCTCTTCTCCTCTCAAGAATTCTTCAACAAGGACTTTTCTCCCCGCCTTTCCAAATTTCTTCTTTACCATAATTAAGTTAACAACTTCTTTTGCCTTATCAAGGTCTTCGCAGATTAAGGCACCCTTTCCTGCAGCCAATCCGTCAGCTTTTATAACCAGAGGATATAAAAACTCCCCTGTGTTTAAAATTTCTTTTGCCTCTTCCGGTGATTCAGCAATTCTGGACATTGCTGTAGGTATTTTATTACGTTCCATAAATTGCTTGGCAAACACCTTGCTTCCTTCCAGTTCAGCCGTGGACTTTCTTGGCCCGAAGATCTCCAGTCCTCTCTCCTCAAACTCATCAACTATTCCAAGAGTCAGTGGAAGCTCAGGACCCACCACGGTTAAATCAATCTTCTCCTGAGCGGCAAAATCAGCTAAGCCCTTGATGTCCGAATCTCCGATTTCCACATTTTTTGCAATGCCCATAGTTCCCGCATTTCCGGGAGCACAAAAAAGCTTATTTAGGCGCGGGCTTTGAGATATTTTCCAAACAAGGGCATGCTCTCTGCCTCCAGAGCCAATCACTAAAATTCTCATCTTAAATCCCTCTTTTTTGACTCATTCTGACAAAAAAGGGCCAGCTCGTCAATTAAAGACTAGCCTCTTCATCTTTTATATATTTTTCTCTAAATTATCTATAAATAAATCAGCGAAGTCAGGGTATGGAAAGATGCTTTTTATAATTTTTGAAGCAAGCGGGACGCCCTCTTTCAGGGAAAGGCAGAATTTCATCTGGAGAAAGTTCTCACGAAATTTTCTCACTTCTTCCTTCACTTTTTTATCTCTCACAATCACATCTGCTATCAATTCCGAGAGCTTTTCAAAGTCTTTCTCTATCATTCCAAAGCGTGTCATTTCCTGAACTCCCATACGGATTCCACTCGATTTGAGAAATGTCTCATCATCCGGCAATGCTTGGTAGTTAGTCACAATATTGTTCTCTTCCAGACGACGGGCAATTTCGTGGCCTTCGCCGTGGGCTTTGATCCGGATAACAACCTGATGCGTCTCCGTGAATCCATCCTTTTCGTCTCCTTCTACCTGAATCCCATTATCCTTTAATGCCCGAGCAAAAGCTCTGGCATTTTTTCTGACCTGTGTCTGATATTCTTTTTTAAACTCGTTTATTTCATAAGCAGCCATCAAGAGTGCCAGGAGGGTTCCCAGATGATGATTACTTATCGAACCAGGGAAAGCACGGCTTTTAACATCCAGCCATAACTTCCTCAGGGGACTTCCTTTTGGAAAGTTACCTGCAATTATTCCTCTTTGAGGGCCAAAAAATGTTTTATGCGTACTCCCTGTTATAATATTTGCCCCTTCCTCTAAGGGCGTCTGAAAAGTACCATACAGCCCCAAAACATGAGCCATATCGTACATAATAACAGGTTTTACTTCCCAGTCCTTTATCAATTCAGAAACAAATTGAATTGGTTCCTGAAATAAAAACATGCTTTTTCCAAATACCAATAGTTCCGGTTTATGCTGCTCCAGGATTTCTCCGAGCCTTTCAAGGTCGATCTTATAAGGATTTTTTTCTAAAACAGGAAAATTAATGACATTTTCCTTACCCGTTTTTGGATCTTCCGCTACATAATTAAAAAGAGCACCCATGGGCTGAGAGCTGAGATGTCCACCCTTGGTCAATTCATTATTCATAACCAGCTTCATCTTTCGCATCGGCTGTCCTTCCGGACGATCTCGATTGATATAGCGAACCATACCTTTAAACACAACTTCATTGGCCATTTGTCCGCTTATAGTTCTTAATTCCACTTCAGTACAGTTAAAAAAACGGCAGAGCTCCTGTTTTGCTTCTTCTTCAACCTCCCTGATAAAATCCGTTCCTTGATAAAAATAGATTTCTTCTCCCTTCATATTCCTGTGTTCAGCGTAACGCCCTGAAGGATCAGAAATCTCGCACATCTTCACCAGAAGAGATGGAGTTGTTTCAGACGGGATGAGGTTAAAAGTCTCACGCTGTCTCCAGCTATTATTCTCTAATATCTTTTGAGATAAAGAATCGACTTTCTCATAAAATGAAGGCATTTTTCTTGCTCCTTGAATTATGACATAAAGTTTTTTTCTTCAATATCCAAAATCTTATTGATTCTCCTGCCATGCCGACCTCCCTCAAAATCGGTTTTAATCCAGACCCGGACAATGCTTATAGCCTCATCCAGAGGTAAAACCTTACCACCCAGGGTCAGGCAATTTGAATTGTTGTGGCTTCGGCTTACTTCAGCGGCATATTCATCCCAGCATGGAGTTGCCCGCACTCCCTTAAATTTGTTTGCCACAATAGCCATTCCAATTCCTGTGCCGCAGAAGAGGATAGCCCGGTCACAGTCCCCTGACAGGACATTTTTTATAGCTTTCTCAGCGTAATCTACATAATCCACTCTTTCCTCTGAACTACATCCAAAGTCCTCATAATTTATTCCTTTTCCGGAAAGATAAGCCATAATGCCTTTTTTGAGCTCATAACCTGCATGATCTGAAGCTGTTGCAATTTTCACTTCTTCCTCCTTTTTTGGAAAAAAGGGGGGATCCCTTGTTTTTCTGAAATTCTTAAGCTGTCATTATAACAATATTTTGAGGCGTGTAAAACACAAGATTTCCTTTAAACGGAGCTTAAAAATGGTAAAAGTGATTTGGTTTAGTCTATCTTTAGATCAAACGGCGAATGCTGATTCCTCTTTCTGTTCTCTCTAGTCTTTTTTTATGAGTTTTGAGGCATCAGGCAAAACTTCGATAGCTTTTAAAATTGCCGGGTCACTGTTCCTGTAGACCTTCACCCCCTCTTCAATCCCCCAGATAGAAGAAAATATCTCTCTTTCCAGCTCTCTTTTAATTTCCCCTTTTGCTTTTTCAAACTGTTCCGGGTCATACTTGATCTCACTCGCCTGAAGGAACTCTTTAAAATCTATTAAAACCTGTGAGTCTGCAATAAAATTCTTCTTTATAATTCTTTTACTTCCTGAATCTTTGATATTTGCTTTCTTTTCTCTTGGAAAAATGAATTTTTTCGAAAGAGGAGTTTCATTTTTTGTAAACTTCCGGGCATAAGAGAAGAATGCCCCTTTGTATAACAGATCAAATGTTATATCTTGAATTGAGAATTTCACTTCATAATCAGGTGATATCCCTCCTTGCCCCATTACTTTTCTGCCCTGTGAAGTATACCTCACTTCTCTATTTTCTTCAGGGACCTCTTTTCTGAGCATATAATCCTCAATATGAGTGTAGTCTCTCTGAATTGACCTGCCGCTCGGCGTGTAGTATTTTGCAGTCGTAAGGGCCACGGCTGCATTAGGTGCAAGGGGAATGACTGTCTGTACAAGTCCTTTGCCAAATGAATTCTCGCCTACGATTAGACCTCTGTCGTTATCCTTTATAGCTCCGCTTACAATTTCAGGAGCACTGGCACTCCCTCGATTTATCAGCAACACAATGGGAATATTCTCATATTGATTGTCACGCATGGCAAAAAATTCTCTATTGTAATCCTTATTCCTCCCTTTAATTGAAACAATTAGATCCCCTTTTGGCAGAAACTCATCTGAAATCTCAATTGATTGAATAAAAGTGCCGCCGCCATTTGTTCTCATATCAAGGATAAGCTTCTTCATTCCCTGTTTTACAAGAGACTCCATTCTTTCTTCGAACTCCCTGGTTGTTGTTCCTCCAAAGTAACGGATTAAAATATATCCAATATCTTCCTGAAGTATAAAAGAATAGGGCACGCTATGGAGAGGAATTTCCTCCCTAACGATTGTCATTTCCAGGGCTTTATTCAGCCACTCGCGAAAAACCGTTATATTGACCTTTGTTCCTTTTAAACCTCTTAACTTCTGCATGGCATCGTAGCTCGAAATGGGTTTTGTACTCTCACCATTGATATGAGAAATAACGTCTCCTGCCTGAATACCTAGCCTGTAAGCCGGCCCCCCTTCAATGGGAGAAATGACAACCAGCCGGTCTTCCTGCTTCTGGATGATGATTCCTAAACCAAAATATTTTCCCCTTTGATCTTCCCTCATACGAGAAAAATGATCTGGATCCAGAAAATAGGAATGAGGATCCAAAGTTTGAAGCATCCCTTTTATAGAGGAGTAAGCCAGTTTTTCATGATCTATGTCCTGGAAATAGCTATCTTCGAGAATCGAAACGATAGAGGACATTTTCTTAAAAGATAATCCCCAGATATCTTCATCTTTGGCAGGAAGAAGGAAAAGCACAAGGATTAAAACAGTAAGGAGAGCTATTTTTCTCTTCATGATCAGTCCAGGTAAATTAATAGTACCAAAGCCTCCGAATCTTGTAAAGTTCTTGTTGACTTATCCCAGTCGAAGGGCTATATTTTCATACGCATCAGGCCTCAGAAAAAGAGATAAAAATGTTCGGAAACATAGGACTTCCTGAATTACTCATAATTTTTGCTATTGCACTCCTCATTTTTGGCCCTAAAAAATTACCAGAGGTTGGAAGGTCTATAGGAAGGGCTCTTAGAGAATTCAGAAAGACATCGGATGAAATCAAAGAAAAGATTGAGGAAGAGATTGAGGCTGACGAGCTCAAAGATATAAAAAGAGATATTGAGAAGGACATCAAAGGTCATGCCGAAGGCAAAAAAGTCTCCTGACAAGATGACCTTCCTCGAACATCTCGACGACCTCAGAAAAAGAATATTTTACTCCTTCCTTGCCATTGTTTTTACAATTGTTCCGGCATGGTTATTCCATAAACAAATCTTCGATATCCTGGCTTTTCCTGTCAGCCAGTACCTTCCTGAAGGAGAATCACTCGCTTTCACCAAACTGACCGAGCCCTTTATGGTTTATATTAAAGTATCCTTTTTGGCAGCGATTTTTGTCATTTCACCTGTCATCTTTTTCCAATTCTGGAAGTTTGTTGCTCCAGGCCTTTACCAGAGAGAAAAAAAATATGTCATTCCTTTTGTTTTCTTCTCATCGACCTTTTTTGCCGCCGGAGCCATCTTCGCTTACTATGTGGTTTTCCCCTTTGCCTGCCGTTTTTTCCTCGGTATGGGGGCTGATTTTCAGCCGGTTATCAAGATGGAGGAATACTTCAGCCTGGCTATCCGAGTGATCCTAGGAATCGCTCTGGTTTTCGAACTTCCTACCCTGGTCTTCTTCCTCTCCCGTATGGGTTTGATTACCGCTAAATGGATGACGAAAAAATTCAAATACGCCTTCCTGGCTATCTTTATCATCGCAGCTATCATCACTCCCACCCCTGATCCGATCACCCAGAGCATCGTTGCTGTCCCTATGCTCTTCCTTTACGGGCTGAGCATCCTGATCGCTTTTTTTTCAGAGAAAAGAAAAAAAGAGAATGTAAAAGAGTCAGAATCTAAGGAAGATTTAGCCGGATAGCATGACCGGTTCGATAATAAAATTAAGGCCATGTTTTCCCTCCTATCTTACTGGTCAAAAATAAAAGCAGGAAGTCCAATTCGAAATTATACAAAAAGTTTACCCATATTTTTCAGAAAATGAAAAAAGAAGTGAGGCTTATCGGCTTAACAGGAACAAACGGCGCAGGTAAAGGGGAGGCCGCCGCTTATTTTAAAAAAAAGGGATACACCTGCTTCTCGCTCTCGGATTTAATCCGCGAAGAACTTATAAAAAAAGGAAAAGACGTAACAAGGGATAACCTGATAAAAATGGGAAATCAATTAAGAGAAAAAGCCAGCCCTGAAATTCTGGCAAGACTTATTCTGAAAAAGATCAGAGGAAGAGCTGTTATAGACAGCATTCGTAATCCCAAAGAAATTGATTACCTGAAAAAACAAAAAAACTTTATTCTGTTGGCCATCGACGCGCCTGTTGAGTTAAGATATAAAAGAGCAAAAAAAAGAGGGAGAGAGGAATCCGTCTCAACCCTTCAGGAGTTTATAGAAAAAGAAGCAGAAGAGAAAACAAACCGCAAAAAAGGGCAGCAGCTTCTGAACTGTATAAAAATGGCAGATTTTGTTGTTATTAATGACGGCTCCCTCGAAAATCTGCACAAAAAGCTGGAGAAATTGATATGAAACCAAAAAGAATTTCCAAGGACGAATATTACCTGGGTATTGCCGAGGAAGTTGCACGGCGCAGCACCTGTTTCCGTAGATCCATAGGTGCTATCATTATCCGGGATGACCAGATCATCTCCACAGGATATGTGGGAGCACCAAGGAAAACAAAGGACAGCCTCGAACATGGTTCCTGCCTCAGAGACAAGTTGAATATCCCCCACGGCCAGCGATATGAGCTGTGTCGAAGCGTCCATGCTGAACAAAACGCAATTATTAATGCTTCCCGGGCCGGAGTTAGCCTTTTAGGAGGCGACATTTACATCCACGGCAGCATTCCAGGCAAATTCCAGCCGATAAATGCCTATCCATGTTTTATATGCAAAAAAATGATCATAAATGCCGGTCTAAACCGTATTATCTGCTCCACAGAGGTCGGGAAAATGAAAATTTTCCGTGTTAGTGACTGGATTAAAGAATGGCAGGAAGGTGACATCATCGATGACAACCATCACTACGGCTGATATAATCAAAACCTCTTCCAAAACTCTATCCTGATTATGAGTCGAAAATAAATAAAGGACTTTAAAATGAACTCAAACAGAATCTTCTTTACTTCTTTTATAATCCTGGCTTTTCTTTTCCTGGCATTCAAGGTTTCTCCGTCATGGAGACAAGAGGACCAGCCAGTCTCTAAAACCAAGGTCAACCTGCTCCAGCTCCTGGGAATCACTCCTTCTTCAGAATCTGTTGATTATGTCCAGAGTAAAACTGAATTCCAACTTCATACCCTGCTCACAGAACAACGCCACCTCAAAACATGGAATCTAAGCAATAGAATTCAAGAGGATTATAAAAGCGGCCTTCAAATGCTTTTCTCTGTGGATGATGACATCGTTAAAAGGCTTGAAGTTTTAATCCGAGAACCGGCCCTCCTGGAACAGGCTGTCCAGGCTGTTGAAGAAACTCTTCTATCCAACCACAAAATATATATTTACGGCTGTGGTGCAACTGGCCGTCTGGCTAAACAGATGGAAAGCACCTTCTGGCGTCCTTTCTGGAAAAAAGTCAAAAGAAGGGGAAAGATCTGGTCAAAAATCAAACCTCATCTGGGAGAGTTCATCGAGGAGCATCTTATAGGAGAGATGACAGGCGGAGACCGGGCACTGATCAGTTCACTCGAGGGATTTGAAGATTTGCAGCTTATTGGACATCTCCAGCTTGAAGACAGAAATATTAAAAAAGGAGATGCTGTTTTCTGTGTAACCGAAGGAGGCGAGACTTCTTCTGTAATCGGAACTATCTTATCCGCTTTGGACCAGTGGAAAAAAGCCAAAACCTATGACCCAAAAAAAGCCAAAAAAAAGCTCTATTTTATTTATAATAATCCCGATGAAAGACTCCATCCTTTTTTGAGAAGCCGAAAAGTACTCGAAGAACCCGGTATAACAAAAATAAACCTTACTACAGGACCTCAGGCTATAACCGGTTCAACACGTATGCAGGCTACAACGATTGAAACTTTTGTTGTAGGTAATATTTTGCAAACTGCACTTGACCGAACTTTAAGAAAATTCCTCTCTAATAAAGACATGTCAAAACTCGGCTTCAAAAAGGAATACACCCTGGAAAAAAAGCTAAAAGAATTTTCTCTTATCCTAAAAGAGGTCAAAAACAACCTTCCTGCAATAGCCAAATTCACTAAACTTGAAGCTTCTACTTACAAAACAGGGCATTTCTCAACCTATTTTGCCCAGGAAGGACTAATTACAGTCTTTATCGACAGCACGGAAAGAAGCCCGACCTTCCGCCTTTTTCCGCTGGACACAGTTAAAGAGGAAAAAAGGAAAAGCTGGATTCAGGTCTGGACTCCTGCTGCTAATCTCAAACAAGCCTGGCAGGCTTTTCTTGGGAGATCATTCAGAGGGCTCTCATCAGGGTTCTATAAAAAGCCCTTTGAAACAAAGATCGAGGATGCCTATCTAAAAAAGGCAGCCCTGGAAAGCCTAAAAAACGCAGGAAATAACCAGCAGTCTCTCTATAATTTTTCTTTTTCTGAATTCAACCTTAAAAACCGAGGTCCCGAGCAGGGAGACCTGGGAGTTTTGGTTTTAATCTCCCCTGAAGAAAAGTTACTTAAAAAAAGGAATTCCGATTTCTGCAAATTCATCGAACTCTTTTCAAAAGAGGGGGCAGCCACAGCCATGATCCTGATCACAGATAATTCCCAAAAGTCCATATTTAAGCTTATTCGAAAAATTCATGGTTTTGATCCAGAAGGAGACGATTCTCTGGTCTTTGTGCACATTAAAAGAAATAACGACCCCCTCGGCATCAATCAGCAGATAGCCCTTAAAATTCTCCTCAATGCTCATTCAACAGCAGTCATGGCTCGCCTGGGAAAGGTCATCGGAAATACCATGACCAATGTCAGTCCGAGCAATCTCAAACTTATCGGCAGGGCAACCTACCTTGTTCAATCTCATGTCAACGATGTCCTCAGCCGCCCTCAATGGGTAAAACTATATGGAATCCAGAAGTCCATTTCCTACGGCGAAGCAAACGCTGTTTTGTTTGAGGCCATAGGGTTCCTTAAAGACAAAAAAAGAGAAGCAGGTCAAACTGCAGAGGTTGCCCTCTCTATCATCAGGATCCTCGAGTCCCTTCGACTTAAAGAGAGAGTTTCCCAGGAAGAGGCCTTGAGTATCCTTAAAAATATGGGTCTGAGCCAGTACCTTTTAAATGTCACTTCTCAACAGAATTAAATTGGGGACGGTTCTATTTTTTAATTGGAAACGGAAATAAATTGCGGGCCGCCCCTATTTATTCTTTATTTAATGGCGGCGGACGATTTCTTTGACCCTCATAAGCTGGACCTGAAAAGAACGCTCCATCTCTTCAAGGCGGCTTGAAATATACCTTATGGTTTCCTTAATGCTGGGTATAAGGATATGTTCTAAAGCATTTACCCGCCGGCGCGTGACTTCAATCTCATGAGAAAGAAGCTCAACGGCCTTCCATAGGCGGGCCATCTCCATCATATCCTTGAGAAGCTCCTTAGTCTTTTTTATGCCTATATCAAGCTCACTTTCTGTGTTAAGAAGGTCATAATCAGAGACTTCTTGCTCTTCAATTTCAAACTTTGGGATAGTTAGATTAAAAATCCTTTCTTTTTTTGTTCCCAAGATTAATTTTCCTTCTGGGATAAGCCTCTCCAGCTCTTCATGAGACATTCGACCCCGGGCAAGGACAAAAGAGAGGAACGCTTTTTTCAATTTTGAACTAATCCCTTCCTGGAGTTCATAAAGCTCCCGCATTATCTGCAAGAAACGGCGCATTATTTCTTCCAGTTTATCTTTAAGAAGCTTATGCCCTCTCTCCGCCAGAACAAGGCGCCTGCGGAGCCTCATAAGCTCCATTCTGTTAGGATTGACAGAAAGTCTCATAACTTTTCAGTATAATACTTCTCCAAATATTCCGGACGAATTCTCTTGAGTTCAGCCCTTGGAATTGTTCGGAGAAGTTTCCACCCCAGATCCACCGTGTCTAAAATAGAACGCGATTCAAATTCACCCTGTCTTACAAATTCATCCTCAAAGAGGTCAGCAAATTTTAAATACAGCTTATCCAGATCACTCAGAGCCGCTTCCCCCAGGATCAAAGCCAGCTCCCTGGCTTCTTTTCCCCGCGCATAACAGGCAAAAAGCTGGTTAAGGACATCAGCATGGTCCTCCCGCGTTTTTCCTTCACCGATGCCTTTATCCTTAAGCCTGGAAAGGCTGGGGAGCACGTCTATGGGAGGATAGATTCCTTTCCGATGAATCTCGCGGCTGAGCATAATCTGCCCTTCCGTAATATAACCCGTTAAATCAGCGATGGGATGGGTTTTGTCATCTTCAGGCATAGTAAGGATAGGAATAAGAGTGATAGAGCCTTTTTTTTCTTTAATTCTTCCTGCTCTCTCATACATTGATGCCAGGTCTGTGTAGAGGTACCCTGGATATCCTCTTCGGCCTGGAATTTCTTTTCTGGCTGCGGATATTTCCCGAAGAGCCTCGGCATAAAAAGTCATATCCATAAGTATTACCAACACATGCATATCCTGCTCAAAAGCAAGATACTCTGCACAGGTTAAGGCGAGCCGAGGTGTTGCGATACGCTCAATGGGAGGTTCGTTCGCTAAATTTAAAAAGAGCACTGCTCTCTCCAGTGCTCCTGTGTTGCGGAAATCCTCTATAAAAAAGTTCGCCTCTTCAAAAGTAATACCCATAGCGCCAAAAACAACTGCAAATTTTTCCTTTTTTCCTAACACTGCTGCCTGACGCGCAATCTGGGCGGCAACCCTGGCATGGGGAAGACCGCTTCCCGAAAACAGGGGAAGCTTCTGCCCCCTGACTAACGGATTCATTCCATCAATGGAAGAAATGCCTGTCTGGATGAACTCAGAGGGGTAGTCCCGGGCGTCAGGATTTATTGGGCTTCCGGTGATATCGATCATTTTTTCGGCAATTATCTGTGGTCCATGGTCTTTAGGCATTCCTGAGCCGTCAAAAATCCGGCCAATAATTTCCTCTGAAACACCAAGCTGCTGGGAACGCCCTAGAAACCTTACTTTTGACTTATCCACATCAAGGCCCATAGTCCCCTCAAAGACCTGTACGATTGCTCTTTCTGTCGAAACATCAAGCACTGTGCCCCGTCGTAAAATTCCTTCTGCCGTTTCAATTTCCACTAATTCGCCGAATTTTACATCTCTAATTTTTTCCACAATAACCAAAGGACCAACAATATTGGAAACAGTCAAATACTCTTTATACATTTTCTTCTCTTATCCCTTTTTTCTGTAACAATTTCTTAAAAGCATCATCAACTTTTATATAGACCTCATGGATACCGGCATCCTCTTCAGGAAGAAATTTCATTTTTGAAATTTTTTCTCTGACTTCCAGCGCAAGAATCTCATCCAGAACTTCCCCCTCTTCCAAGGCGCTGATTCCTGAATGAAAAAAATGTAAGATTGTTCGAAGCATCAAATACTGCTTCCTCAACGAAGTATAAGTGTCCTGAGGATGGAAGGCATTCTGATGAAGAAAATCTTCCCGGATAGAGCGCGCAGATTCAAGAACAAGTCTTTCCCTGGCTGAAAGGGATTCAACCCCAACAAGCCGGGCAATTTCTTGAAGCTCTGATTCTTCTTCAAGAAGCTGCATGGCTTCCTGCCTGAGGTCAGTAAATTCTTCGGCTACCTGGCTGTTCAAATAGTCTTTTATGTTCTCTACGTACAGAGAATAGCTCAAAAGCCAGTTAATGGCAGGAAAGTGCCGCATGTTTGCCAGCCTGTCATCAAGAGCCCAGAAGACCTTGACCACCTTAAGTGTAGCCTGAACAACAGGATCTGATAAATCCCCACCTGGTGGAGAAACGGCGCCCATAACACTCAGAGTTCCTAACCTCTTATCTGATCCCAGGCAGACCACTTTGCCGGCCCGCTCATAGAATGCAGCAATACGGCTTGCCAGATATGCAGGATAACCTTCCTCTCCTGGCATTTCTTCCATACGCCCTGAAATTTCCCTCAAGGCTTCTGCCCAGCGGCTTGAAGAATCTGCCATAAGGGCAACAGAGTATCCCATATCACGGAAATATTCAGCAATAGTCATGCCTGTGTAAATAGAGGCTTCCCGGGCAGCAACAGGCATGTTTGATGTGTTAGCTATTATGACAGTCCTCTCCATAAGAGGCCTGCCCGTATGGGGATCTTCCAATTCTGGGAAGCTGAGGAGCAGGTCAGCAACTTCGTTCCCTCTCTCTCCACATGCAACAAATACAATGATTTGGGCGTCCGACCATTTGGCGAGCTGATGCTGAACAACAGTTTTTCCACTGCCGAATGGACCAGGCACACATCCCGTTCCACCTTTCGCCAGAGGAAAAAGAGTGTCAAGGACTCTCTGCCCCGTAGTCAGAGGCTCATCGGGCATAAGACGCTCATAGACACCCCTGTTTTTCCGGATAGACCAGGTCTGAAACATCTTGAGCTCTTTTACTTCTTTTTGAGTCTCTATCCTCGCTACCGCTTCCTCGACTAAAAATTTGCCCTTTTTTATTTCCACGATCTTTCCAGCTGAACCTTCAGGAACCATGATTTTATGTTTAATGAGCGGTGTTTCCTCCACTTCCCCTATAATATCTCCTTCTGCAACATCTTGACCTTTTTTGGCCGTAGGATTGAACCCCCATTTTTTCTCCCGGTCCAGAGGCGGCAGTTCGATACCTCGTGTGACAAAGTCTCCCTCTTTACTTCTTATGATATCAAGAGGCCTCTGGATTCCATCATAGATGGAACTCATCAAACCCGGGCCCAGTTCCACACTTAAAGGCTTCCCGGTTAAAAACACAGGTTCCTCTGGACCGATGCCTGTTGTATCCTCGTAGACCTGGATAAAAGCCATGTCTTCTCTGAGTTCGATTATTTCTCCTATTAGTCCCAGTTCTCCGATTTTGACCATGTCATACATCTTGGCTCCCAGACATTCTGAGGCAACAACCAATGGACCTGCGACTCGAATAATTTTACCTTGTTTCATCTTCTCCTCTTCTTTTAACCAAAGAATCCGAACCTGTGGCTTTGATGGCAATCTCTCTCATTTTTTTCTCAAGGTAGTCCGTAACCTCCCTGTAATCCGAAAATCCGACCACCACAGGGCAAAACTTCTCTCTTAACCTTTCTCTATCCTCCTTCAGAGGCTCAAAGAGGTCTTCTTCCAGAAAACAAAGAGCAAAATTTTCCTTTTTTAGGGATTCCATGACTTTTTTAGCTTCTTCCACGCTCTCTGGAGAAAACACTTTTATCCCCAGAGCTCTTAAAGCAAAAACAACATCGGCCTTTCCTACTACAGCAACTTTATCAAACATATGTCTCGCTTACCCTTTCCTTTAAAATACCGGGAGGAATCTGATTGATCTTCCCAACACCGAGAAGCCTCACCATATTAAGTTCTTTCCTCTTTGCCAGTCCATATGCAAAAACCGGCTCAGGCCCAAATACAATATATTTAGCCCTCTTCAGGTACTCCAATAAAAAATCCTCAATTCCGCGTTCCAGCTCTACAAATGTTTCTCGCTCTTCAAGAACATCTGTCGCTTTTGTCCAGAGCTCATAATAGGGAGTGGCTTTAAGTTTCTCTCCGATCTCGGCAAAAGAAAGGTCAAAGTTCCGGAGTAAAATTTTATCATCCAGAAAACCGCCTTTTAAAATTCTTTTTTCAAACTTATCTCTGGTTAAACCTGAATACTTCACTCTACAAAACATCTTAATATTGCCCAGATCGATTTTATGCCGGATATAGTCTTTTATAAAAGAATATCCGGACCTCTCGGCAATTAACACCGCCTTGTCAGGGCGGCTTTCTTCAAGGAATATTTTCAGGATGTCCTCTTCAAGGAGAATTTTTTCTATCAAACGATAAAGATTCTCTTCTTCTTTTTTTATGTATTCATCCAGCTCGTTCGAATCCTTGATCTTAACAATTTCCTCAGAGTATTTTCCTGCATCAAAAATAACCTTCATAGCGGAGGAGAAATCACTCTCCTCGGATGCCTCTCTGAAAACAGCCTTCTCAACCAAATCTTTCTCCAGCACACGCACCCTTCCCACAGCATAAGCATAATTGAGCCTGGAGGGTTTTTTCATATTTTTAAAACCTCCAGGATTTCATTTTCCAGTCTGGAACGAAGTTCTTCTTTTAACTTTTCTTCATCATAGGGCTCTTCTTTCTCTCCCTCTTTCATGATAATCTTCCTTTTAAGCCCCTTTTTTTCTAAATTTTCCTTCTGGAAAGCTCTCTCCAGAACTTCATTAATAAGTTCTTTTTTCCGCGAGAGAATGTTGATTTTTTTCTCCAAGCGAGATTGTGTAACCAGACGGCTGGCTTCAAGCCGGCCCTGTCTCTCCGCCTCTTTTACCAGCACTTTCACCAACTCCGAAGCCTCTTTTCGAGCTTTTTCTTTTATTTCTCCGGCTTTCTCCTGGCTTTCATGAATAATTTTATCTGCTTCTGCCTGGGCATCATCTAAAATTTTTTTCAGTATTTTCTCTAAGCTCATGTTTTTCTTAAAGCTTCTAAAGCTTTATACCGTTGAGAAGGAGAATCGTAATGAGCAATCCTAAAACAGCATACGTCTCCACTAAAGCAGCCATAATAACAGGTTTCATGAGGTCTTTTGGCTGTTTTGCTACCATGTAAACACCAGAAGCACAGACTTTTCCCTGATGAATTCCTGAAACCAGCCCGGCGAATGCAACCGGCAGGCAGGCAATAAGAACTTGCCAGCCCTGGTAAATCGTAAGAGATTTTAGGGCTTCTCCTACCAGGCCAAGTTTTAACATGACTAAAAAGGCGCTTAAAAATCCGTAAATGCCTTGAGTTCCTGGAAGGGCCACCAATAAGAGTAGGCTTCCGAATTTTTCCGGGTCCTCACTCATAACTCCACTGGAAGCCTGACCTGCAAGTCCAACACCAATGGCTGAACCAATCCCACCTAGCACAACGGCAAGCGCTCCTCCGAAGACAGCTAAAGTAAATCCTAACGCCATTTCTGTCACCTCCTTAGATACTTTTAAACTAATCTATTCAGATAAATTCAACAAACTTGCTTTCAAGCTCAAAAGGTTTAAAAGGCTTGCCTCCAGATTTAAAAAATTTGCTGAAAAACTCGACAAACTGAAGGCGCATAGAATGAACAAATGCGCCCAATAAGCTGATTCCCAGGTTGAACAGGTGGCCGCCAATAAAAATCAAAGCTGCCAACAACCATCCAACCCATGGGATTGCTAGGGCTGTCTGGCAGAGAGTGTTTACCACCATAGCGATAACAGTAGTGGCTAGCCCCAGAGCAAGCAGGCGTGAATAGGAAAGAACATCGGCTAGATACCTGGAGATATCGTATAAGCTGTAGAGTCCGCCAAAAAAACGGGCAAAAGGATTGCGGCTGGGAGACGCAAAAAAAACAATTCCGGCCGCACCTGAGAGCGATAAAATCCCCCAGATTGGCCTTTTGATCACAGCATAAAGAACAAGGGAAGGAAGGAGCAGCAACCATCCTCCCTGGACAAAAATGGACTGAAGATAAAGTTTGTTCTTTATTCCATTAATCATGTTCAACAGGGTTCCGAACCAGACCTGAAAAAAACCCAGAGCAAGGGCAATTCCTAAAAAAGAAAGGGGATCCTGGAGAGGGTCTAAAACCATAAGCTTCCGGATAGGGAATCCAAACCAGCCTCCGATCAGAGCTCCAAAAATAACAGTCGAGATTCCCAGGAGACAAAGAAGCTTCAAGAATTGAAGCAGGCTGCCCTTTGGTTTAGCAAATTTAATGAAGAATAGGCTTACTAGTGTTATCAATAGTCCGTAACCTGCCTCACTAATACACAAACCAACAAAGATGAAAAAAAATGGAGCCATTGGAAGAGTAGGGTCAAAAGAGCCGCGTTGTGGAAGTCCATAGAGTTTGGTTACTACTTCAAAAGGCCTGCTCGCCTTCGGATTTTTTAGGATAACCGGGGGATCTTCTTCAAGAATAGGTTCCCGCAAGTAAATCTCTGTCACTTCTGAATAAGGTTGAAGTTTGGATTTTAATTTTTTTGTATCTGAAGAACGGATCCAGCCTTCCATGAAAAAAACTCGTTCTGTCTCGCCAAGGAAACTAAAAGAGGATATTTTATCCCGCTCATTGAGAAGCACGTCATAAACAACCATGAGTTTTTGTTGATAAACAAACAGACTCTGCCCTTTTTTCTCAAGATCTTCAAGTCTTTTCCTCTTTTCTTCAATATCCACATCGATTTTTTTAATAACTTCTTTCACTCCGTCCTGTTTTTCGGCCCTGCTCAATATTGGCTCTGTGAAAAAAAGAGGGGAAAAGTTTAATTCTTTAAGAGTCTTTTCAAAATGATCTTTTTCCCTCTTTGGATAAATTAGCATTAGATAAAGGCTTCTTTTGTCCTGATCTATGACTTCAAACCAGAGAGATTCTTTTTTACTTATTTCCTGGAAATCTTCATAGCTTGAGATGGGCAAGGACCCAAGGAGAATTTCTGTCGAATCAGTTGGTCTTAAAGATTTAATAGGCAAGCTTAAACTTTTGATCGGATAAAGAAACTCTTCTTCTTTCTCTAAGAACTTGATCTCAGAAAGTAACTCATTGTGTTCATCCTCGAGTTTTTCAATCTTGTCTAAAACAGCAATAAAATCAAATTTTAATACTTCATTTCTTTTCTGGCGCTCCACCTGCGGTTTTTGAGTAAAGAGCTTTTTTACAAATCCCTTTCCCTCCCACCGGGAAAGATAGTCCAAAACATGGGATAAACGATGAAGTCTGTGCTCAAGCTCAGTTACTTCTGTGGAGGAAGATTGAAGCTCCAGCTCTTCAAAATCTGCTTTCTCAATTTGAATTAGCCCCTCTTCTTGAATAGAAGAAAGGACCTCCATTTTTACGCAAGCATGGGCAAGGATCTGTACTTTCAGAACTTCGGCAATAGCCATGCGCTAAAGCGACTCTCCCCCTAAGTAGTTATTTATTTTTTCCGCAGCTTTTTTGACTGCTTCGGACATTGTTTTTTCTGCTCTCTGACGCAGAGCCTCAGTATCCACCTCTGCTTTCTTCCTGATTTTTTCTGCTTCTTTTGCTGCTTTCTGGATTATAATATTCTTTTTTTCTTCAGCCTTTTTCCTGGCTTTTGCTAAATAATCTTCTTTGATTTTTTTTGCCTCTTCAAAAGCATCCTGAACTATTTTCAAAGCTTTCTTCCCCCGAGTTTCTTGAATTAATCTTCGCGCCTCCTCTTCAGCCTCCTTTATCTTCTGAAGGGCAGCAACAGCATCATCTTTTACTATTTCTTCACCCATTTTTAATAGCCCTTTACCTGGTGTTAATCCAATCCCTCTTTTTCTCAAAAAGAGCCTCTTTTTGCCTTTCCAAAATAATCTTGATTCGCTTCAATTAAATACGGAAGTGCTATTATATCCAATGCCTTTACCTTTTTAAAGGGAAAAATATTCCTCAAACTTTAACGCTTAATCAGAATATTTTCCCTTTATACGGTTTATCCTTTGGGAGTAAAAAAAATGAACCGTCCCCATTTTTACCTGCAGGGGTTTGATTCATCAAGCCCATATTTTTAATCGTCCAAATAATTGGGGAAGTTTGGTAAGTCGGACATTAGTATTGAAAAAAAGAAAAGAATATTTTTATTTTTTTAGGGTAAAAAGGTCGTATAGAGATAATAGGCCCTGAAATCCAGCTTCTTTCGCTTTACTTCCTTTTCCAACTCTCTAAAGGGAGATTTATAATCAAACAAAGAAGATTTAAAAAGCACTAAAGCTCCTGCTCTGATAACATCACGAAGCAGGGAAAAATCCATTTCATTTTCCAGGTGAAGAACAAGATTTAGTCCAACAGAAAGTAAAAATTTCAATTCATCCAGAACCAGAGCTGCATTCTCAGATTCTCGAATGCTTAAATCGGTAATATGAATCCAGGCACCATTTCTTCCCAGTTCTTCAAAGGAATGTTCTAAGGTGCCATTATGATAATAAACAAGCCAGCCCCCGCCTTTCTTGCATGCATAAGCCAACTCATTAAGTTGAGCTATCTCCCTTTCCCTTACTCTGTTGGTGCAATAAAGATAGATCCCGGTTCTTCCCATTTCAAGGAGGTCAAAAAAAGAAATCGAATCCTGCTCTTCATCTGGCTCAAAAGACCCATGAAAAAAATATCCAAAAATCGCTCCGCCTTTTTTACATGCTCTGTTCACAAGATCAAATTCAGATAAATTTTTCCTAACTTCATCTGAAGTATAAACGTCAGCACCAGCTCCAGCGAGCCACTCAAGCTGGAAGCGGTCAAGATTACCAGAGTCAATCAGGCGAAACCGGAATCCTTTTTGACGGCAAATTTTCACTGAATCTAAAAGGCTTGGAAATTCATACTGGTCATCCCGGACAGTTATATCCTCTCCTTTTTGAGCTCTGGAAAGAATCTTATAAGCCTTCTCAGGAAGTTCCAGGCTTTTATCCTTCAGATTTTCGTTTTCCATTTATTTCTTATTTTTTTCAGTTTACATTTCTTTCATGAACTGAAATATCTTCCCTTTACTTTTCTCTTTTGCCTCCTCTGGCCTTTAAGCTGAGAGTCTCGAAACATATAGCATCGCATAAATGGTATGTCAAGTTAAGCACCTTGAAAAAAAAAGCCTTATCTTTTATTATCTGGCATAGAGCCATTGGAAATGAAAAAAGGCATCGTACTTTACTCTGGAGGCATAGACTCAACAACCGCTCTCTACTGGGCTCTTAACCAATATGAGAAAATCTCTGCTCTAACATTTGATTACGGACAGCGCCACAGGATTGAAGTAATTATGGCTGGAAATTTAGTGCAAAAGCTAAACATCCCTCATAAGATACTAAGGATAGACCTCAAACAGATCGGGGGCTCAGCCCTCACCGACACCAAGCTTCCCTTGCCTAAGTACGAAAGAATGGAAAAAATCGAAGAGGGTCTTCCCCTGACATATGTCCCCTTCAGAAATGGTATATTTCTGGCTTTGGCTTCAGCCTGGGCTGAAGTCGAGGGAATAAGGGAGATTATCTGCGGCTTTAATATCATAGACTCCCCGAATTATCCTGATACCCGGGATCAATTCGTAAAAGCAATGCAGGAAGCTATAAACCAGGGAACAAGAATATCACCCGACCAGGAAATAACTAAAATCCTCGCTCCTTTTGTAAATAAAAAAAAATCAGAAATTATAAAGGAAGGCCTTGCCTTGGGAGCTGATTACTCTTACTCCATTTCCTGTTATTCCGGAGCAGAAATTCCCTGCAAGAAGTGCTCCTCGTGTATGCTGCGTCAACAAGCCTGGGAAGAGACCGGATTAAAAGATCACTTAATTCTCAGGCTGGAGAAAGAAGGGAAAATATGAGCTGGATATTAAAAGTAAAGGAGAAATTTCAGGCTGCGCACTTTTTAAAAGAGTATAAGGGAAAATGTGAAAAAATCCATGGGCATACTTTTCAAGTAGAAGTGGAGGTCGAAGCAAAGGAGCTTGACAAAACAGGGATCGGTTTTGATTTTGCCGTAATAAAACAAAAATTATCTGAAATCCTGCCCGACCATACTCTCCTCAACGAGGTTTATGATTTCAACCCATCCGCTGAAAATTTAGCCCGGAACTTTTTTAATGAATTAAGAAAGCTCTTCCCTGTAAAAAAGGTGACGGTCTGGGAATCAGAGGATGCCTCAGCCACATATTCTGAAAATAACTGAAATATTTCCTTCCATCCAGGGGGAGGGCCTCAGACAGGGCGAAAATACCCTCTTTATTCGCCTTTCAGGCTGCAATCTTAAATGTTCCTTCTGTGACACAAAATACGCCTGGCAGGAAGGGAAAAAATATCCAACAGCCCAGGTCCTGGAAGAGATTAAAACATTAAAGCGCCGCTTCCCAGCACGATGGGTTTGTCTCACAGGAGGAGAACCGCTCGTTCAGGATGTGTCTGAATTAGTAAAAGGTCTAAAGGAAGAAGGCTTTAAAGTCCAGGTTGAAACAAATGCCACGTTTTACCGCCCTCTGCCAGTAGACTGGTATTCTATTTCTCCCAAGCCAGACAAATATAACTACCGGCCAGAGTACAGGGAGAAAGCTAGAGAGGTAAAAATAATTTTGACAAAAAATTTGGATTTTGAACTGATCCGCCAATTAAGAAAAGAATTTCCTGAGAGGACACCTCTTCTTCTCCAGCCTCAATCCAACAGGAAATGGAGTGTGGAACTGGGATTAAAACTCCTTAGGCAGGCTTTGACAGCAGAGCAAAAAAATATAAAAATCTCAATTCAGCTCCATAAAATATTTGGTTTGCGATAGATCTAGATAGCCAGAGCATAAAACTCTGGACATCATCTCTTAAGATGACAGAAAATGAAAAAAATCATCTTAAAATTCATCACAAGAGGCGATTGATTTACCCTTAAAGCTATGCAACAATATTTTCTCATCAAAACAAAAAAATATATGATACCGAACTTTTTTCTATCTGTCTTTCAAATTTGGTTAAAGGTGTATGATCTCTAATAAAACAGAAGATTTTAATTTAATCTGAGAAGTAACTTTTGAAACAAAAGAATAAAAAAATACCCTGGCAAGTAATCGCCTGTGCTCTTTTTGTATTTATTTTTACCAATCTCTTCTCCTATTTTATTTTCAACCACATTCCCCGTGTTCACGATGAAATTGATTATTTATTTCAGGCAAAAATATTCAAATCCGGCAGGTTGTATGTCCCTTCCCCCTGCGCAAAAGAATCTTTTGACTTCCCTCACATGGTAAATAACGGCAAATGGTACAGTCAATATACTCCTGGCTATCCTTTTCTCTTGCTGCTTGGACTCCTTATACAAGCACCATGGCTAATAAATCCAATTTTAGCGTCACTCTCGATTATTCTTTTTTATCTTCTAGGCAAAGAAATTTATAACTCCAAGGTTGGCATCCTGGCTGCTTTTATGGGTACTATCTCTATCTGGTTCCTGCTGATGTCGTCCACAATGATGTCTCATACCAGCGGCCTGTTTTTTATTACTTTTTTTCTTTATTTTTTATTCCGCTCAATCAAAAACCCGTCAATTGCCAATGGATTACTTACAGGCATGGGATTGGGGATGGCTTTTCTTATTCGGCCCTATAATGCGATTCTAATCTCTACTCCTTTTCTAATCTATTATGTAGTTTTATTAATTAAAAATATCAGGAAAAGATTAAAAAATATTATAACTTTTGGACTTGCCGTAATTTTTTTCCTTTCAATATTATTGATCTATAATCAAATCACAAACGGTCATCCTCTAAAGATGGGATATTTTGCCTCATATGGTGTGGAACACAGCCTTGGTTTTAGCCGAACAGGCTACACAGGCATTCCCCATACTCCTTTTTTAGGTTCATTTAAGATCGGAATTAGCTTAGCTTCACTCAATAAATATCTATTCGGATGGCCTATCTCTTCTTTCCTTGCTTTCCTTCCGCTCTTATGGATAACTAAAATAAATAAAGAAAATTCTAAAAAAAATATTCTTCTTTTATCAGGATTTTTCTCTCTTTTGATCGGTCTGTATTTCTACTGGGGAACCCATGTCTTTATCGGACCAAGGATGTTCTTTGAAGCTATCCCGATTTTCTTTTTACTCAGTGCTTATGGGATTACTGAATTTCCTCGACTCATTACGTTAAAATTCAAAAAGCTAAATAAAGCATTGTCTAAAAAAGTGACCGCTGGAGTTTTGATCGTTTTAATAGCTTTTGCTTTTTTTGTTCGTTTCCCCTCCTGGATCTGGCCTCCGTATACTGGGAGTTACTATGACGGATTTGCTAATAATTTTGCCGGAGTAACCCCTAAAATACACAGAGCTCTCAAAACACTTCAGCTTAAGCAGTCGGTAATTATATTAAAATTCCTTTATTATCCTTTTGAGTATTTCCCTGATGGCTGGTGGAGCACAGGATTTCTTTACAACGATCCTTTCCTCAGTGAAAATATAATTTATGCAAACGACAAAGGTGATAATAACATTAAACTTTTACAATGCTTCCCAAAGAGAAAAATCTTCCTCTATTTAGGAACACTGGAAAAAGGAATGCTTGTCCCCCTAAAATTGGAAGGCAACAGGATTATTTATGGGGAACCTGTAACTTTTGATAAATCCGGGAAAAAACATATAAAACTTATAAATGACCCTAAACAATTTTATAAAATCTACTCTACGGATTTCGGGAATTTTCTGGATAAAATCTATAACCAGAACATCTATTACAAGACAGATGTTGCCCGGCTTATGGAATTGGGATTCCTTTTCAAGGACAATAAAAATTACAAGGAAGCATCTTTTTATTTTGAAGCCGCTCTTCAAATTGAAAAGCAGCCAGAAATCAGATACAGGATTCTCAGTCAATTGACTTCCTGTTACTTTAAAACTGGAAATGTAGATGAAGGAAAGATTATTTTAGAAAGGACAAGAGATTACTATAAAAGGAAATTCTTCAACATATTCCCTGAAAAAGGTTTCTAAATCATGAAGTCAGAAAAGAGCTCTGAGACCAAAAAAGTAATCATATTGGGAGCCGGGCCTGCAGGATTAACAGCTGCATACGAAGCCTGTAAAAGAGGATTACACCCGATCGTTTTTGAAAAAGATAACGAAGTTGGCGGCATATCCAAGACCGTCAGTTATAAAAATTACCTGTTCGATATAGGGGGACATCGATTCTTCACAAAATATGAAGAAGTCAAGGATATCTGGAAAAAAATATTAGGAGATAATTTTATAACAAGACCCAGGTTATCCAGAATATACTATAACAACCGTTTTTTTTACTACCCGTTAAAGCCACTCAATGCTCTGACGAATCTTGGATTGAGAAACTCCTTTTTGGTTCTTTTGAGCTATATAAATTCACAGATAAGCCCATACAAAAACGTATCCAATCTTGAAGAATGGGTATCGAATAAATTCGGGAAAAAATTGTTTAATATATTCTTTAAAACCTATACAGAAAAAGTGTGGGGAATACCATGCAAGGAGATCCAAGCAGATTGGGCAGCACAGAGAATTAAAAGCCTTTCATTAGGCAAAGCTATATTTAACTCAATCGGATTTATAAAAAGAGGTCAAGTCACAACTCTGATCGATGAATTTCAATATCCGAGGAGAGGGCCGGGACAGATGTGGAACAGCGCAAAGGATTTAGTCCAAAAGCAGGGAGGAACAGTAAAACTCAACTCAAAAGTAAGACAGTTCACTAAAAAAGGAAACAAAATAATTTCCGTCCTCACAGAAAGTAATGGATCCTTGCAGGAGATAACCGGAGATTATTTTCTATCAAGCATCCCTCTAAAAGAACTCATCGAATCCATAGACCCTCCAGTACCAAATGATGTTCTGGAGGCTGCCAGGCAGCTCCGATACAGGGATTTTTTTACAGTTGGACTTATGATTAACAAAGCTAACATATTTCCGGATAACTGGATATATATTCATTCTCCTGAAGTCCGAGCAGGCCGAATTCAAAACTATAAAAACTGGAGCCCGGAGATGGTTCCTGACTCTCAGACAACATCTCTGGGATTAGAATATTTTTGCTTTGTCACAGATGAAATTTGGAATAGGGAAAAACATGAGCTAATCGAACTGGGGAAAAAAGAAGTGGTTCAGCTTAAATTTGCTACAAGAGACCAGATCAGCGATGGCTTCGTTTTAAAATCACCTAAAACTTATCCAATATATGATGAAGGATACCAGGAAAGAATAGAGATAATAAAAAATTACCTATTAACAATAAAGAATTTGCAAACAATGGGGCGGAACGGCCTTCATAGATACAACAATCAGGACCACTCTATGTTAAGCGCAATTTTAGCCGTTCGAAATATTCTTGGCGAAAAGCACTCAACCTGGGACATAAATATCGATGATGAATACCATGAAATCATTGAAGAAAATAAGAAATAAGGAAATAATAGTTCTGCAACATATATATAGTTTGTGAAGCTTTTTAAAAAAGAGAATTCAAAGAAAAATGAACTTTAAAGATAATCCAGCAATAAATTCTGAAAAGAGCCGCATCAGGTCTTTTATTTTCAGCAAAAGTCATAAAACTTCCATTCAACTATTCAAGTATGGCTTTGTTGGCGGAATTGCCTTCTGCGTTGATTTCGGCTCTCTCTTTTTTCTAACAGAAGTTATTAAAATCCACTATTTGATTTCAGCTGCTATTGCCTTTATCCTGGGACTTTTGACAAATTATACCTTGAGTATTCTCTGGGTTTTTCCAAAAAGGAGTTTAGCTGATAAGAGGGTTGAATTCTTACTGTTTTTGATTATTGGCCTGGTTGGACTTGGCCTTAATGAAGTTATTATATGGCTCTTCACGGAATTTATTCATTTTTATTATTTGATATCGAAGTTATTTTCAACAGTTGTTGTATTCTTTTGGAACTTTTTTGCACGCAAGAAACTCCTTTTTAGTTAAAATTGGGAAGAGATACCTGGAATATTATTTGAGTTAATAAGTCGATGAAATTTAAAAGTATTTTAAAAGTTTTGGTTTTTGGTGTTTCCATAGGATTTATTTTTGGATTGGTAAGCGCAATTCAACTTATCTCTTCTCATAAATACTTTCACTACAGGATGTTTCGTCTAATCTTGTTTAATCTGACTGAGCGCATAAATGTTGGAATAATTTACGGTCTTATAATAACGATCTTGTTTATTCTCCTTTTATCAGCAATTTCTTTTATCTGGCGCAAACTGGTTTTTCCCTATTTTAAAGTCAGGATAAACAGAAAAAAGAAAATAACTCCATTGGCCAAAGGATTCGCTTTTAGTCTTATATTTGCTTATCTCGCTTTTTTTATTCTCAAATTTGCCCTGAGTCCAGAGCATAATGCCAACTTCCTTCTCGTTCACTCTTTAGTTGTTCTCTGTCTTTTTCTCATTTTTCTGCGGATTGAAAAGGCAGGCTCTCAATTGGCAAATTCTAAAATATATAAATTTGCAAGATTATTCAGAATAAAATTTGTGGCTGGAGTTGTCGTTTCAATTTTTATTTTGATTAATCTGTTCTCGTTCAGCCAGAAATTGTTTAACCCTCCTTCTGGGCCAAACGTACTTCTGATAATAGCCGATGCATTAAGACCAGATCATCTCGGCTGTTATGGATACAACCGGGCGACATCTCTCCAAATTGACAAATTTACTGCTGACGCACTTATCTTCGAAAATGCGTGGAGTAACTCCCCCTGGACTAAACCTTCAATGGGAACTCTTTTTACCTCTTTGTACCCAACTGAACATCAGGCTTTTTACTGGACAGATGATTTGTCCGATAAAAACTTGTCCCTACCAGAAGTTTTCAGAAACAAGAATTATGCCACATACGCTATCCAGACAAACCCCTGTATCACAGAAAAACATAATTTCAAGCAAGGCTTTAAATATTACGAGGAAATGGTTTTAGAGAAAGCAGAAATAGTCACTGCTCATTTTAACTCCTGGGTCAAAAAACACAAAAAAAAGCCATTCTTTGCCTATCTCCACTACATGGATACCCACTCCCCCTATAATGCTCCTCGGGAATTCAGCGAAATCTTTGGAATTAAAAATAACACCCCTTTAAATCCGGGGGAATTTAAAACGCTCGATATCAGAATATTGAATGAAATTGGCTTATCACAAGGCGATAAAAATCAACTGGTCAGTTTGTATGATGGAGCTATAAAATATTTTGATTATAATTTTAAAAAAATAATCGATAATCTTGAAAAACTGGGAATACTTGATAATACAATTATCATTTTAACTTCTGACCATGGAGAGGAATTCTGGGAACATGGTGGTTTTGCTCATGGCCACACGCTCTATAATGAACTCCTTCATATCCCGTTAATCATCAGATATTCCTCCCACTTGCCTGCTAAACATATAAAGCCCCATGTACAGCTGCTTGATCTTTTTCCGACAATTCTCAGCATGGCAAGAATCAAAAATGACTTTGAACTGAGAGGGAACGACCTAATCCCACCAATTCTCAACAACAGAGACTTCAACGAAGAAATATTTTTTGAGGGCCTCTTGTTTGGGGCTTCAAAAAAAGGAATTTTAAAAGAAAACTGGAAGCTAATCGAAAATACTGGTGAAAGAAATGATGATACCTTTGAGACCCTGGGTGAATTAATGAAATATCTATACCCGGAATATAAAAAGAGTTTAGAGCTTTATAATCTTGATCAAGATATCCAAGAAAAAAATAATTTAATAAACAAATATCCTGATATTACAAGAAAACTCAAAGCGTGTTTACGTCTATTCAGGATAGAATTATCTCCCTATCAACAAACCAAAAAGATAAACCTCAAAAAAAAGCTGGAAGATTTAAAAACTCTGGGATACGTCAAATAAAAAACATCACTCAAATAACATTAAACTTTTCACTAAACTAAAGAAAAGGGATAGTAGATAAAATTATTTGGCATTCGTAGGCTGTTCTTTCTTCTTAAACCACAAATATCCTGAGCGGGTTAAATACACTCCTCCAAAAATGATAATGGCTCCACATATTTGTGAGAAAGTAATTTGTTCTGAAAGAATAATGAATGCAAAGAAAACTGAAAAAACAGGGTTAATGTTGCCGTAAATAGCTGTTCTGCTGTTGCCAATACGCTTAACAGACGTATACCAGATAACATAACAAATGGCTATAGCAAAAAGAGCCGAATATACAAGGGCTGCCCAGCTTAGGGAAGACACTTCATTAAAGCGAAGTCGCAAAATATCTGCAGCAGCAAAAGGGAGATAAAACAACGCCCCGATACCCAGAGTCAGAGAAGTCCATTTAATAGGAGATATTTTTTCCAGGAAAGGCTTTGAAAAAACAGTGTAAACTGCCCAGAGAATGTTCCCTGTAAAGATCATCAAATCTCCCTTTGAGGCCTCCCATGAAAAATGGAAACTCTCACCTTGTTTGGTTATAACAAAATAGAAACCAATAAAAGAAATAAAAATTCCCAGCCATCCTGCCCAATGTATCCTCTCATGCTTCAAGAGAGTGCTAAAGAGTGCAATGAATAATGGCGTCATGGCCATGATGATTGATGTATTGGAGACAGTTGTCCAATTTAATCCATGGATAAAAAGTAACTGGTAAGCCGTATGTCCGATAATCCCGAGAACAATAATTTTCCATAAGTCAGATTTCGGGACAGAAAAACCTTCTTTGCGAATGAAGAGCACAAAAATCAGAATAAAAGATGCTAAAAATAAGCGAATCCCGTTGAACTGCTGTGGGGAGAATTCGCGGAGTGCTAACTTGATAAATGTAAAATTGATGGCCCAGAACAATATTGCTAAAAGCACGAATAAGTCTGTGGCGCCAAACTTTTTATGTTCTTCCATTTGAACAGAGAATTATAGTTAATAAATCGTACCAAGAAAAGGTTAAAAGAATAAGATTTCTGGCAGAAGGCAAAAAAAAGGTATTTTAAATTAAGATCTGGTTTTATTTTTTGATTTTTCTGGACCGGGGATAAAAAGCTTCTACGATTGACTTAAGCCCACCTCTCGGATTGAACTCTCCTGTGACAACAGCCCGCACCGGACGACAGGCTTTTACGATATCCTCCATAATGCGGTTAACAGCATTTTCATAAAATATCCCCATGTTTCTGTAGGCAAGCAGGTACATCTTTAACGATTTAAGCTCCAGACACTGTGCTTTTGGCACATATCGAATTACTATGGTTCCAAAATCAGGTAGATTGGTTTTGGGGCAGAATGAAGTGAATTCAGGAAATTCTATTTTTATCTCATAATCTGGAAACTGATTGGGAAAAGTCTCTATCGCGGGAAGCTTTTCCTTTAAACCAGCCTTGGCTTCTCTCTCTGTCATTCGGGGCATTATCTTTCCTCTTATGGTTCCTTTCTGTATTTTTTAGCAGTATATATCAACATTAAAGAGAAGACAATCGACTTAAGATTAGTAACTTGAAGCTTTTACCTGTCTTTAATCTATATAGCCTAATTCTTTTAATTGGTTTTGGATAATTTTAAGATCCTCTGGCGTTACTTCTTTGTTTACAGGCAAACTGCTTAAAGGATGCTTGATTCTTCCCCAACTTATTTTCTCCCAGATTCTTTCATGGAAATAATAAAGAATTATTCGAATGCCATGAAAAAATAGAGTAATCATAGTCATTTCTTTTAAACTATGAGTAGCAAACCAGGATATAACTAACAAGATAGCAATACCTAATATTCTCCATACAACAGACTTAATCCAAGCTCTAGTTCGTGTCTCTAAGGCCATTCTTATCTCCTTCCTTAATTCTTATGTTTAACAACTTTTCCTTTTTCTATATATATTGTTTGATTCTAAACTGCAAACAGAGATACTGGTACAGAGCAAATCATGTTAGCATAAGGGTTTTTAAAATTTATTTAATACTTAACAAACTAAACAGATTTAGAAAAATAATTTTCCCAATGTAACCAAGCCAAGTATTAACGTACATATTCCTACAATCAACTTAAGATGTTTACTTCTAAATTTTTTAACAGTATACGCCGCAAAGGGAACAGATAATATAGCTCCAAGAACTAAAGATGGAGCAAGATTCCATTCAATCGTATGATTAGTGAAAATTAAATATGCGATAACTCCTACCAAGCAAGTCAAACCTTCAGCAAGTGATGTGATGCCAATTGCATTTTTTAATTTAATTCCAGAAAGAATTTGGCCGCTAGTCACGAGTGGCCCGTACCCCCCTCCACTTATTCCTTTATTAAACGCAGCCAAAATTCCGAGAGAAGTGATTTTTTTCCATGAAAATTTATATTTTCGATTCAGGCTAACAAGAATAACCACACCCATACTGAAGACCAGAAGACCGATATAAAGCTTTAAATAAAATACCGGCAAATTTAGTGCTATAAGGACTGCTACCAAAGTGCCAAAAACGCTGCATCCCGCCATAACAGAAGCAATTTTAAAATCAGTTGTACCAATTTTAAAGTTAGCGTTTTTGAACTTATGATGAAAGAAAGCTGCGCTCAAACCTGTGACTAACTCAGACAACAATATAGCAGGAACTATTTGGAGAGGGGTGTATCCCATGATGAGGAGAAGAGGAGTTAGGGTTGTCCCATAGCCCATGCCCAGTGAAGAGTCGATATACTCACAAATAAATGCTAAAATGATGATTAAGACAGAAAACTCAAATAAATCCATAAGTCCTCCTGAATTCTTTCAATACCTAACAATTTCCAAACAATAGAGTTCCCTTTTTCCCATCCAGAAAAGTCTTAAACAAGGAAATTGCCTCCGTTTATAACCTAATATTACTCTTATTGTAATACAATTAGAGTACATGTCAACAATTTAATTAAAATTTTTAAATAATTAGAACCTACTCTTTAGTTTACGTCTCATGCAATACTAAACGCGGTATTAGTAGGCTATCATCAGTGGCTCGTAATCATATAGCTTTGAAACTAGCTCAAAAAATCAATACAGAACCTTCCTGTAATTGAGAGAAAATTGTAAATTTAAAGCAGAATTTATTGTGAGGGAAGAAGCTTAAAAATACCCCAGGTTTTTAAGCCTTTGGCGGATGATTTCTACTTCCTCAGCAGATAGCTCTTTCTTGTCCAGACTTGTTGCCGATAGGAGGTCCCGTAGTACATAGACGACAAATTCGTTCACACTGCTAAACCCGCTTCCCTCGATGACTGTCTTGATCTTGTCATAAAGGGGACGGGGAATTTTTAATGAAACCTTATCTTTCTCCATTGTTTAATTCTAAATATGGTATTCTCTAAAGTCAAATCTTAACGTGTGTAATATTTTATACTGAATTGGCGGTAATTGCTTTATATTATATCGCAAGTTAGAGAAGGGCCAATCTAACTTAAGGGTGTCCTTGGGGGGGACACAGATACCTGCTGCTAGGATACACACCGGCTCTGCAGCCCAGCCAACCTCTTTTTAGCATCCTCAGCCTCAGGAATACAAGTGTCAGCATCCTTCCAGAGATCAAGGAATTTCTTATAGCGATCTATAGCTTTGCCTGACTGTTCCTAAACTTTTTTATAATTTTAAAATCTTTAAATGATAATCTTTTCATCAAAAAATTAGCAATTTTATGGCTAATATTATTACAAAAAAAATAAATAAGCTCCTAATCCACAGATTTCCCTTCGCAATAGCTAATTTTGTACCCAAAAAACCACCTAAAGCCATTGAAAAGGCCAAAGGAATACCAACAGAAAAATCAATTAGTGTATGATAATAAAAGAAAATGCAGGCCACTGAAGAAGAAAATATATTGAATATTTTTGTTATAAATGCTACCTGAAGGAAATTCAAACCAAAAGTTAATATAAGAACGTAGCTTAAAAAAGTGACGTAACCTCCACTAAAAAAACCTCCATAAATACCTAAAATAAAAATTAATAGCGCACCACCGCCAAATTTCATCTTTGAAATTTTTTCATTCCTTTCTTGAATGCCAAAATCTTTTTTTAAAAAAAAAGAACTCGCAATAAAACAAATCATAATCGCTATCACCTTTTTCAAGATATCCTCTTCAATGGCCAATATGAGACTAGCCCCTATAAGTGAACCGCAAATTGTTAGAATAGAAAAAAAGGCAATTATTTTATAATAGGATAATTTTATTTCTTTTCTAAAACCAATAGCTCCACTCATACTTAAAAAGATCAATGCGAACATATTTGTTGCCACAGCATTTTTTGAAATCATCCCCAGTGATATTAGAACAGGCACGGTTATTAACGAGGTCCCACCCACTGATATACTTAGAATACTTACAACAAAAGAAAGGGAGCAGACTATTAAAATACTAATTAAACTCATTTTTTTCTACCCCTTGATTTTTCGCCGCTTAAAAATAAATGTCTCCAATACTTTCCAGCTCGAATAGTCAGCAATCAGAAATTCCAAAACTATTTTCAAAAAACGCTTTTTACATTTGTTCAATTTCAAAGATATTTTTCAACCGAAAATTTAAAATGTGAGGGTATATCTTTCTGCCTTAGGCAGCAAAACAGTAAATATGTGTCCTTTTCCAAGCTCACACGCTTAGCCCGTCACTCTGAATCAGCTTTTCGTCTCAGCCGGATTTCCTTTTAGTCGCGAGCTCAAGCATGAGGCAAATACTGATAAATGCGATGATTAATAGTGCAGTCAGTTTATGCCTCCTTTTTTAATTTCTAAACAATTTGAGCCCTGTTTCTTATCTTACCCTCCTGCATATTTGTTCTTTCGTGTGTGGGTATACTCATGATATTTTGCTAAGCCTTGCTGTCGTCTTTTTCTCCCTTAAATAAAAAAACTGTGAATATGCTCCCTTTGCCATCTTCGCTGGACACCT
>Ga0209979_1000723_pt1 | contig 41699 bp, 49 predicted proteins | sample AnhtaG_FD_183114 | JGI IMG/M metagenome (GOLD analysis project Ga0209979, IMG submission 183114) | Deep subsurface microbial communities from Anholt, Denmark to uncover new lineages of life (NeLLi) - Anholt_01485 metaG (SPAdes) (version 2) | ecosystem: Environmental > Aquatic > Marine > Oceanic...
TCATGTTTCTAAATCTTTTTGCTTGTTCTTGCAGGGATTGGCCTTTCGTTTCTTTCAGCAATTTCCAGGCAACCACGGTGCCTCCGATAATATCTATCATGGCTGCTATAACTCCGCCATGTAGAGCCCCATCCCCTGGGTATCCGCGCAACTCATCTCTCATTGCAAGCTTGATACTTATATTGTCGGCATCCATTGGCTCAACTGTTATGCCCAAGAGTTCAAAGAATGGAGGATAAATTCCCTGAAAACCCAACTGAATACCCATTTCCCTCAGTAATTCTTGATGCTCTTCATTAATATCTTGCATAGTTCCGTTTCTTCGCTTTCAACTACGAAATTCGACTGAATTTACATTAGGTAGACTTATAGCCTAATGACTTGTATTTCGTATGTCAATATGTGTAGTGTTAAAGAAGTCTAGATATCCGATGAGAATACTTATAAATGGTGCAGCGATATACTCGCTCAGTCAGCTTTAATGATAGCCTTAAGTTTTATAAGCCGACAGACTGTCTAGCCAAATCAGTGTCTGAGACATCCGTGCTCAATAGTATCTCTACGGCCACCTTCAATTCCTGCGGCTTGAACCCAAACGGCCCCAACCCTCCAGCATATGCGACGCGACCATCCGTCCCAATCAGATATAGCCGCGTAGGCATGGCGGCATATGCGCGATTGACCGAATCATCGATATCGTCCACCAAGGTCGGAATCTCATACTTGAGTTCAGATTCACACCTTGCTGCTACCTTTCTGCGCTCCTCCATGGTCTTGGGATCGTACAAGTCTTTGGCGGCCTTTGACCTGCGGAGCCTCAATACTAAACCGAATATACCTCCACCGAGCCACCACCCATCAATTGGATGCGCTTCACGTAGATAGATCAGAATGAACTGAACCTTATCATTATACTGCTCATAGAGATCGTGGAGACTCACGGTCCCGTCTGCAAACGGAGGTCAGGTGTAGCTCCCAAAGATCAACGCTACTGGTTTCCTGCCCTTAAAGTCAGATAAGCGTATCGAGTTCTTGCCATTGGCGTCGTACAATTCAAATTCTGGGGCAATATCTCCCACCTTCGGTGCAAGAGGGTCGTACTGTTTCTGCCATGCCCTCATCTGATTCCGCGCTCGAATTACTTTCAACATGGCTACCCCCTATTCTGCGAACGCTCGTACGTACCAGTGAGCATACTCCGGGGAGCTTTGCCTGTCAATGCTGTGGGCTATAAGAGAAGGGAGCTACCTCCGTCACCTGGCAGCTCCCCATTTCTCTTGATGTTTTCCTTACTGACCTGTCCTTTAACTGGGGATTGTCCAGTCTATAAAGTGGGTACCGTACGCACCGAATCGGTACCGATAATGGGTGCACCATCGAAGGTCTGACCGGTGAGAGTAGCCTCGGTGTCCCCTGGCATGATGTTAGTCTCCTGAGTCTTGAAGTGCAGAATTATGTCCATGTCGCCGTCGTCGTCCACATCCTCAACTGCCCAGCGGACAGGTGGTGCACTGGCAAAGAGCACTGTGTCAGGGTCAACCGTGAGGGCATCAAAGACATCGGTGGTCAGGATAGCCACTGGGATTACACCGTGGCTCTTCAGGTTGATGGAGTTGGGGCAGCTCCAAGGCTTGATGTCAATCTTGATGTCAATATCCCCACATGTCCGTGCGGCGACTGGAGCTGCAAGCATTACAGCCGGGGCAATCATCAGAGCCATTGCTAGACATACAAACAATACTTTCTTCATCATTATCACCTCCTCTCCTATTAGATTACCATATAGGCTCACCTACTTTTACATAGCGAGCCACACGCCGTCAATTTGCCATAAGTTGACTATACTTAACTATGCCAACACGTTTTTACTTGTGTGTATACCTCCGAGAGGGCTATACCTGTCAATGCTGAGGGCTATATAAGAGAGGGGCCACCCATTCTCGGGCAGCCCCCATAATCCGCCTGGCTAGGCTATTATAATACTCATGCGTGCGTCTATTGCTGGGTCTTATCCTTATGCCAGCGCTTTCTTCATCTCAGCCCAGTCTATTATTACTGCTGGGTAGATGCCATCTATAGGTACATTTTCCATGTTGACACACGCATCTATTATCGCTTGCTCCGAGGGTGCTTCCCATATGCAGGCCAGCTTTCCAGCTCCCACCGCTGACCAAGTAGTAATACAGTACACGTCTGCGGTAAAGCTATCTATTACGGCCTTAGTGATGGCCATTTGGTTCACGCTCGTCGCTAACCTTGGGTCCATGGTGTGAAACACTAGATACCGCGCCATCTTAGTTAACTCCTTTTCTATCGAATTTATCAGGCTGTTGAAGTGCAACTAGCCGACCGCTTCACCGCCCGCATGTGAAGAAGTCATCTTTTATCTAGCATGGGCATCACCTCCCTCGCTCGAGCGATATGTAGCGAGCCGGGTTACCTATGAGTTATACACAGTAGTGTGTTGTGTGGGAGGATGATACTCTGTGTTTTTTTGCCTGTCAATCCCCCAATGCAGGAGGGCGCGAGAATAGGCTGTCAAGTTCGAGAACGTGGCTTGGCTGTATTCGGCTGGGGGCAATCGCCTATGAGCAATAACAAGCACGTGTATGCCCGTCACAAAGTGACTAGTATGCTTTTTGTAGCAAAGGCAGCATTGAGATAGATTACACGGGGAAGCAGTCGGGGTTCATGAAGTAGTTACACGGTTGGAACGGGAGGTTGTGCTGGCAGCCTTAAAGCCTCTCCAGCACCTCTTGCGTCCTGCGCAGCCAGTAGTCCATCCCCATCTCGCGGAATGCAACATACTAGGCTTTGTATAAAATGTCCCGAATAAGGTTGATCACGGACTATCCGGAGAGATCGAGAACCAGCTTCTTTATTAGATTCAGGCTATCCTTTTACCGGGTATCGGTACCTGAGAGAGATAGACCTCTTCAACTTTTATAACCCCTATTTGTTTGATGTAGAAATAGACCTTGCCCTTCAGCAGCGGTGACTCTTTGGATAGCGCCTGAGCAAGGTCATAGAGCGGCCCGGACCTTTGAAATCCCTCGAAGGTGCCCTTCACCTGATAGGATGACCAGGGGGCTTTATAGACCGTTGCCGCAACCTTCTTGGTGCTAATCAAGTTCTTTTTGGTTTTATTCATCATCAGGTCTGCGAATATCAGGATATCCTCGCTTGCTGCCGTGAGCGAGGCGATAAGGGCACAGTTAGGCTTCCCCTCGTCATCTATGGTGGCTAGGAACTTCACCGCCTCTGAGTCGTTGATAAGGTCCATAACCTGCTTAGGCATCTTAGCCATGAGGTCACCTCCTTTTTCTCAGCCGCTATTTTGATCCCACTCTGGCCTGCAAGCCAAACGATTCTACGAGCTGTTTAAGCTTTTGCATATATTCGTCAGTGGGGGGTTGAGTGCATTCAAATTCATAATTGCGGCCTAATTTTTTATATTTTGGCTCGCCGAGCCGATGGAAAGGCAGGAGGTCTACGGTGGTCACGCTACCTAAGATGCTCACAAATTCCATGATATCCCTGATATTTTCCTCCGCATCGGTATATCCTGAAATCACAGGGATCCTTATGATAATAGGGATCCCTTTATCAGATATTCTTCGCGCGTTCTCCAAGATCAACTCATTGGAAACCCCAGTATAATCTGCATGTTTGACAGGGTCTATCTGTTTGATGTCGTAGAGCACCAGATCGACATACATTAGGGCTTCCCCAATAGTCTTCCACTTTGCATGGCCACTTGTATCCAGTGCTGTATGTATACCCTTTCCATGGCACTTCTTCAGAAACTCCACGAGAAATCTGGGTTGCATCGTTGGCTCACCACCACCCACTGTAACACCACCCCCTGAATTTCGATAGAACAATATATCCCTCTGAACCTCCGAAAATGCCTCCTCAGCAGTCATATATTTTCCGATAAGCTCCCTGGCCCCGGTGGGGCATACTTCGGCGCATTTCCCACAGTTCTGGCACTTTCCCTTATCTGTCCAAGGTCCATCCGCGGTAAAGGTGATCGCCCCCTGTGGACAGGCATCCACACACGCTTTACACCCGATACACCTGCTATCGTTAAATGCAATCTGGGGGTATAACTCCTGGCCCTCAGGATTGTGGCACCACAGGCATCTCAATGGGCATCCCTTCATGAAGACAGTGGTTCTGATCCCTGGCCCGTCCTCCGTTGAATACCTCTGAATGCTGAATACGAGGCCCCTTCCCCCCTGGGCTTCGCGATTCACCTTTCCCCTCTCACAGTCTGTGTTCTATTCTAGCTATGATCTCATCCTGCAAGGAACGACTCATGCCCACGAAATAGGCGTTATACCCGGTGACCCTCACCAGCAGGTTACGATAGCTTTCCGGGTTTCTCTGAGCATCCTGCAAGGTTTCCACATCAATGACGTTGAATTGAAGTGAGGTGCCGCCAAGTTCATCATACGCCTTTAGGAGAGCGGAAAACTTATCCAATTGCTCATCGGTTTCCAACACAGAGGGATTGATGGTCATTGTATGTGAGGCTCCTGACGGGAGGAGGTCAAAACCCAACCTTGCAACGGATTTCATAGCAGCAGTTGGCCCTTTAACGTCACAACCTTGGGATGGAGAAACGCCGTTTGATAATGGCTCGCCGGCTCTTCTGCCATTCGGTGTTGCCGCGGTAAATGCTCCATCATGAATGAAATGGTTCCAGGAAAGGTATCCTGTCCTGAACCTTTTTCCGGTTGGAGTTACATACTGGCTCACCTCTCGACACCAGAAACGAAATATTTCCCTAGCAATAGAATCAGCATAATCGTCATCGTTTCCAAATTTCGGTGCCCTAGTAATTAATGTCTGGCGTATGTCCTCTTTCCCCTCGAAATTCGTTCGTAGAGCTTGTAATAGTTCTGCCATAGTTAATCTCTTATCCTCAAAGACGATCTTCTTTATCGCTGCTAGAGAATCTGTAGCAGTCGCTATTCCGATCCCATTGAATGTGGTGAAGTTATAAATAGCTCCACCGTCCCTTATATCTCTTCCCATGTCTATACAGCCATCTATAACAGCAGATAAGAATGGACAGGGCACGTATTTTGCCCTAAGATTATCGCAGGCCGATGTTATCCCAGTGACATATCTTATCGTCTCCTTAAGCTGCTGTTTATAGGCTTGCATCACCTGCTCAAAGCTTTCAAATTCTAAAGGGTCTCCAGTATCTGCTCCCAGCAACTCCCCTGTACGCCAGTCCTTGCCATCATTAAGGACCAGCTCCATGCTCTTAGCAACATTGAAATGCACATCAACCGTCCCTGAGGTATCTTTGCCCTGCGCCGTGTTCTCCAGACAACCAACAACACCATAGTCAACTGCATCCTCATGAGACATACCCTCCCCCTCCAGAGCCTCAATGACTACATTATCGAAGTTGAGGATGAGGGGAGAGCCCTGTGTATCACGGATCATCTGGCAAACCCTGAGTAGGAGTTCCTTCGGCGTCCCAGCGTGAATCCTCAGGTTTAGCTTAGGCTCTAGCATGTTCAGTTCCTGGAATGATTCCAAGACGAGATAGGTCAAATCATTTGTCAGATCCTCGCCGTTGGGCCCCTGACCTCCGAGGGTGATTAATTGGCCAAACCCTGCGTTTCGGCCATGGGGCCCTCCAGTGGTCTGGTAATCATAGGCATAGTTGTGCTTGATAGAGAAACATTGAAAGAGCTCCTTCATTTCCTCTCTGCTCAGCCGCCCCTCTTCTAGATCCCTTCTATAAAAGGGGTATAGGTACTGGTCGAGCCTGCCGTAGGAAATGCCAGGTCCAGGGTATGACTCGGCAATCATCTCTACCATGTGGGAAAACCAGGTAGCCTGCAAAGCCTCGTGAAATGACCTCGCTGGTTTAAAGGGAACCCAGTCACAGACATCAGCGAGCTTTAGAAGCTCTTCCTTTCTTCCGATTTCGGCCTCAGCCTTGGCACGCCTTCTTGCCTCCTCAGCATAGCGATGGCTGAACTCGCCTATTGCATCGCAGCAGATGATTATCGCTGTTAAGAATTCCTTCTTTTCCTCGGATGCGATCCTCTCGAGATAACCCTCCGCCTCTTCTTTAATTCCTCCAAAGCCCTCTTGTAGCACCTTGGCATGGTTCTGGATGATATGGCCAGGGGTTATGCCGCCGCATGAAAGGCCCACGCTGAGTATCCTCTCCGATCTCTCGATGAGTTCAGCCTCGATTCTTGTGAATTCCTCGGTCTCTTCCTCAGTGAGACAAGTTGATAGTGAGGCACAGAACCTACCTCCCACGATGAGCTCGTCGTCGAGGATGTCAACCGGTATCTCCTGAAGCACCCTCTGGAAGAAGAGCGCCTTTCTGATGACCAAAGGTTGCTCCCAGAAGTCAGGTGGCAGATCCAACTTGATTGCCATCGCTGCTAGTCCGTCCCTGTTTGCTCGTAGCACGCCTCCCAGCATATCGGGCACCGAAATAAAATCCAGGATCTGATAGACAATATCGTTGGGTATACCGGTGGTGAAGGACATTACGTTATTCTGGAACTCGCGCTCGTCATCCATGAAATAGTAGTCCCTGAGGCGTCTTATCCTCGGTGACAGCATCTTTGATACTTCCCAGAGCTTTCGCTCAGCCATGACCTTCACTCCTCCCTTGTGGTTCGACTATCTTATCACCGGTGGGCTCATTTGGTAAAACCTTACCAACCGATAAGCGACAAATCAATCGCTGAGAAACCTTATAAATGCCATCCACCATCCAGAATAAAGATATTCCCTTTTCGTTCCACCTGTTCGCCAACCAAGTGAACCAGTCTGCTGCCGCTGCCATCAATAAGATAGACGCCAATCACGGTTATTTCGTGATAAAACCAGGATAGACCGGTGGTCTCGATATCCAGGTATGCGCCAAGCATCAGACTTGCCTACTCCCTGTTTCTTTCGATTCGCCCTTCAATGTAGTTTGGTCATATTATAGCACTTAGGCAGTAACAAGCACGTGTATGCATGTCACAAAGTGACTAGTACTCTTTTCTAGCAAAGGCAGTATTGAGGTAGATTACATAGAGAAGCGGTGTGCGTGCGAGATGTAGTTACAAAATTGCAACGTGAGGTCGTGCTGGTAAGATAAGGAGCCACCCATTATCGGGTAGCCCCCCGCTCTTTATCCTTTCTATATCACCAGTGAATAAAAAGCAGGATTAAACAAATAAGGAATGCTATTGCTGGACCTGCGATTACCTGTGGGAACTCTAAATCATTTCCATTGTCTGAGTCCATCATCTCAGCACCTCCGCCCTATTGATTCAAGACATCTCGAGTAGCTCACATAATTCGCCTTGCTGTGCTGACACCTCGGTCAACCTCTCCTGAAGGCTTCCCTTGACTTCACGAAGGCTTCCCTGAAGATCAAGCATCAGCCCAGCATCAAAGCCATCATAGCAAAGAAGGTTAGGTAGCGCAATCTCAATACTCCGTACCCACGTCATATGTCTCTCCGTCTGTGGTCACTACGATATTTCCGCTGACATCTGTACCGTAGACATTTGCTCCAATATTATCCAATGCAGTTAATGTTTCATCATGAGGATGTCCATGGGAATTACCTGCACCTGCCATATATATTGCAACTTCAGGCTGAACAATATCTAGGAATGCTTGGGAAGAGGAATATCGAGAACAATGATGGCCGACCTTCAGGATTTCGATGTCGGCAAGCACACCATCCGCTATCATGCTATTCTCGGATTCGGTCGTAGCATCGCCAGTAAATAAGAAGTCTATATCGCCATAACTCAAAATAAGTACGATGGAATTTCTATTTATATCGCTAGACAGAGGCTCAACCGGATGGAGCACATCGAATACTAAGTTGCCTACTACAATGGTGTCACCCCTACGAGCTTCTTTGACCTCTGCACCTTCAGCAGTGACCTTGTCCATGAAATCGCTGTAGATATTGGAGGTATAAGTATGGCCATTAAGCCAGATTTCCTCGATGTCGAAATCATCCAGGACCTCAATAAGACCGCCAATGTGGTCAGCATGGGGGTGAGTGGCTATCAGCACTTCAAGACTACCATTTACATAATCCTCAAGATATGCAGTGACACCAGGTGAACTATCACCCCCATCAATAAGCACCTCGGATTCGCCCAAGTCAATCAGAATGCAATCGCCCTGTCCGACATCAATGAAATGAACTTGCAGTTCAGATAAGGGTGGCTCTACACAAACCGCAGCAACCGAAACTACAGCAATTAAGAGAACAGCTATTATCGCTATAAGTGCTTTTCTCATTGCCTACCTCCTGTCCTTTGTGGTGGCAAGCATATGCCGGGGAGCTTTGCCTGTCAATGCTGTGGGCAATATAATATAAATAAATTGGGGTGGACTTCCCAGAGATTGCTATGCTTGAATGTTGTCAAAAGCTTTTATTTGTGGTAAGTTTATCCACGCAAATGCTACAGGGGGAGAAAATAAACGATGGCTAAGCAAAAGTTGGATAAAGAAACGCGGAAAGCCATATTAGACGCTCGAAAGTGGATACAAGATGTCGCAAAAATGGATGGCAATGAGGCTCAAACACGGGCACGTATAGAGCGTATCTTTGAAACAATTATGGGATACCATGTTTTCGACCATATTACAAGGGAATACGCAGTTCATGGTGTTGGAGATACTGAACATTGTGATTTTGCTATCCAACTTGACCGAAAAGAGACATCAAAACCTGACCTGCTTGTTGAAATTAAAAGAGTAAACATTGACCTCACACCAAAGCATCTTAAACAAGCTGCATCCTATGCCATTAATCTTGGTTGTGAATGGGTATTGCTAACCAACGGCAAGGAATGGAAGCTTTACCACATCTCTTTTAGCCAACCTCCACAAACAAAACTCATAGATTCTTGGAACCTTATTGATAATGACCCTATACCGTTAGCCGATAAATTCGACTTGACTAGCTATAAGAACATAAAAAGGGGTGGATTGTCACGACTGTGGGAAAAGAGCAACGTGCTTACTGCACAAAACATTCTCAAGGCTATTCTATCAGAAGAGTCAATAGTATTAATCCGACGTAAGCTGAAGAAAGCAACAGATGTTACGGTCTCCCCAGAAGAGCTTATTGGGGCTATCCGCTATCTGTTAAACGAAGCGGCAATTGCGGAAATGGAGAAGATTAAAATATCTCTACCAGTTAAAAAGCAGCGGAAGAGAAAAATTATTCCAAAGAGCAATAAAGGGAAGGAAGAGCCAGCAGCACAGCCGGTAGAGAGCGAAAAAACGATAAAACAGCCAACGGAATATGAAGAGCTGAAATTGGCAACACCGCCAAGTGAAAACTAGAGCGGCCAGCTAGAGAGCGCCGTCGACACTATCGGACCAGTGTATAGATATGGCGCATTGGGATGTAGGAGAAAGTGCCACGCTCAAGAATGCGGGCTGGGCATACCATCACTTTGTGACCCGATACTACTTCGTCCAGTCAGTGGGAAGGCGGTGTGCGAGCAATACCTTCACATGGTCACCAACCGTCGGTGGCGTCAACTTCCACCGTCACCCGGAGGTCACACCCCTTCACATATATTGTAACCCCCCCCTAATCACCACAACAGCATCGTTCGAGGATCCTGGTGATAACTTCTTGCCTAGAAGGAATTCAGCAGCGAGAAAGACACTAAGTCAAGGTTTTGAAACGGGGTTTTTCTCTTCACCACGTTCGGGAGATCTCCTTGGTAATTACCAAGCAAGAAATCGTGGGTTAGAGGTCACATCACCCGCTCCAATTTTTATTCACGTAGCTAAGGGATAATCTCAGATTTCAAGGTCTTCTGCCCATTAGGTCCTGTCTTCAACTGTTGAGTATCTTTCTTTGGTTGAATCCCATAGTAAGAATTACTTTGACAGTTCTCCATACAGAGCCTGCAATTATTGCACTTTTGGTGGACCCGTTCGATAATACCATCTTGCCTGCTATTCATAGCCCCGAAAGGACATGCATTGGCACACTGGGCAAAGCTGCAGACACTGCAATATTTCCTCTTCCAGCTATTAAGATACGGTGTCGCGGAGGCCTTTCTGTTCCAAATCGCGGCTTCCTTTATCCACTGCCGCGCTGCCCCGCGGTTCACCAACGCATAGATTATCGGTGCACCCACTAGGAGCACTGCAGCGATGCGGTGGATAAGGCGGATCCAGCTACCTGCAGCTAGTGCTGAGAAAGTTGGTGTGTATAAAATCAAGCCGGTAGCCAATAATGCGAAAAAGGCTCCTACCACGACCCAGTGTAATATTCGCCGGTTGCTTTGTGAGCGTGTTACAATTAGGTTATCGCCACTCATGTTGCACCCCTGTTAATGCAGCGTCAGGAATCATCCTGCTCGCTAGCAGGTGCAACGTCTGGCAAGCTAGAGCCAGAGAGTTCGGCAGGCGTGGAAGTATCGCGATCCCACCGTGACCATGAATCTGGCCCGAAACTATCGAATTCCTTTTCCGCACCGCAGAACCGGCACACGCCTTTGCTGGTAGGGCCTTCGGGGGTCTCTATTATCCAGTAGTGGCAACACTTGCCTTTGCAAGTCGATTCTTCGGGTGCAGTCTCCAGTTTGTTTCCCATCACACACCCCCCTTCTTTATATCCAAGGTTATTCTAGGTCAGGGGATGATGAATGTATGTGACTTTTGTCCCATGGAGGAGGTGATGATAGGATGGGCATGGGGTGAGAAAAGGGGGAGAATGGGATGGGTAGGGGGAGAGCGAATGGAGGACTGGATCGGGTGGGGGAGTTTGAAAATAGGGAAAGCAGGAGTTGCTAGCGCTCCTCGATAATTATTTCAAAGGGCCAGCGTATGGCTCCAGTGGGGCAGACGTCTTCGCACTGGGTGCACCAGCGGTTGCATGAGGTGCACTTTTCTTTCTCTATTACAGTTACAACGTTGTCGACCAATACCAGGACTTCGCACTGGCACACGCTAATACATAAACCACACCCATCACACTTATCCCGGTCGATCACCGGCATTTCAACCACTCTATTGGCCTCCCTCCGGAATCATCATATCACCAGAGCTGACTAGCGGAATGTGACTTTTATCTCAAGAATATGCATCCACCATGTCTTTAAGGGCTTCTTTATCGGTAATTACGATGCGGTGGCGCTCCAACCTGATCGCCCCTTCCTGTTCAAGGGCTTTGAGCGACCTGCCGACTACCTCGCGGACGGTGCCCGCCATTGCTGCCATCTCCTGCTGGGTAAGCCGCGGCCTGCGGCCAGTGCCATCTCCGGCATGCTCCAGGAGTATCTTGGCTACCCGGCCAATGACGTGTCTGAAGGACAGGTCCTCGACCAGTGATCCAAGGTGGCGCGCTTGTCCCGCCAGAACCTTAGTGACATTCAGGGCTACCTGGGGGTGATCCCGGAGGATAACCTCCAGGTCACTCCTTCTGATACCGTAGAGAACAACGGGCCCCATAGCCTGGGCACTGGCAGGGTTGGGGCCGCCATCGAAGATGGAAACGTCATTGAAGGACTCTCCGGGGCGCACGATGTTCAGAATCTGCTCTTTACCCTCGGCCGAGGTCTTGAACACCTTCACCGCGCCGGAGGCTACAAAATATAATACCTCAGCGGGCTCCTCCTCGATCAGGACTAGCTCCCCTCGCTGCAACGTTTTCTCAAAGATGAATTCCTTGATCGAATCGAATTCAGCAACACTGAGCCCGTAGAAATAGGGGACGGACTGTAAAAACTCTACTGGAACAGCCATATCTCTTCACCGGGGTCGCCGCGGTAGCACCCGGTGAATCATTATACCAGCCATTGGGAGGTGAGGCTAGTATCCATCCTGCCCATTGACGTTAGGGGATTCATCCATCGTGGAGAGGGCGCCGGTGACTTAGTCGTCGTTAGCGGTGTTGGATATCTTCTTCATTGTTTCGTATGCTTTTTTCGCCTCCTCTACCGATGCTTCGTCTTCTAGGGTGGTGAGGTCGCCCAGGCTCTGTCCTGAGGCTATCGCTTTGAGGACACGGCGCATGATCTTGCCGCTCCTCGTCTTAGGCAACGACTCCACGAAGTAGACCTCATCTGGTGTAGCGATGGGCCCGATGACATTACGCAGATGCTTGCCGATCTCCTTCTTTAGATCAGGTGAGGGCGAAACATTATCCTTGAGGGTGATAAAGAGGACAATAGCATCACCTTTTATCTCATCCGGTTTGCTCGCTACGGCAGCCTCGGCCACAGCGGGATGGGACACAGCAGCATCCTCAAGCTCGGCTGTACCGATGCGGTGTCCCGCCACTTTTAGCACCTCATCAGCCCTGCCCAGGAGCCAGAAATAGCCATCCTCGTCCCGCATGGCGAAGTCGCCGGTATAATATGATCCGGGAAAGCGTGACCAGTAGGACTCTTTATAGCGCTGCGGGTCGCCATAGATGTCGAGGAGCATGCCAGGCCAGGGCTTCCTTATTATTAGTAGTCCCGTCTGCCCTGGAGGCATTTCGTTCCCCTCGGCATTAACCACAGCAGCATCTACGCCGGGTAGTGGGAATGCTGCAGAGCCTGGCTTTAGAGGTATGGCCTCAATCCCTGGTGTCGGGGATAGCATGGTGCCCCCGGTCTCCGTCTGCCACCAGGTATCGACGATTGGACATCTCTCTTTACCTATATTCTTGTAATACCAGTACCACGCCTCGGGGTTTATGGTCTCGCCAACGCTGCCCAGAAGCTCAAGGCTGGAGAAATCATGCTTTAGCAGCCTTTCCTCGCCATGGCGCATAAACATGCGTATTGCAGTTGGTGAAGTGTAAAAAATGCTGACGCCGTACTTCTCCACTATGTCCCACCATCGTTCCACTGTGGGATAATCAGGAGCCCCGTCATACAAGACGATGGCTGCGCCGTGGGAGAGGGGAGCATAGACTATTGAGCTGTGGCCAGTTACCCATCCCACATCGGCGGTGCACCAGTAGACCGACTCCTCCCTTATATCGAAAACCCACTTGTATGCCGAGTGGTTGAACACAAGGTAGCCGCCTGTGCCATGTACTATACCTTTCGGCTTCCCGGTTGTCCCCGAGGTGTAGAGTATATACAGCGGATGAGTAGACTCCATCGGCTCGGGCTTAACCATCCTATCGGCATCGTCCAGCAGGGAGGAAAGATAGAAGTCCCTTCCCTTTGTCATGGGAACCTTCTCCCCTGTTCTTCTAACCACGACTATCTTCTCCACGGATGGCGATAGTTTGGCCGCCTCATCGACTATCTCCTTGAGCGCCAGGATCTTGCCGCGGCGATATGCCCCATCAGCGGTGATGAGAACCTTCGCCTGTATATCGTTGACCCTATCCGCTATCGCCTGGGCGCTGAATCCGGAGAAGATCACGGTATGCACGGCCCCTATTCGGGCGCAGGCGAGCATGAAAATGGGCAGTTCAGGGACCATGGAAAGATAAATTGCAACCCGGTCTCCTTTCTTGACCCCAAGCTTCTGCAGTATCGAGGCGAAACGGTTGACTTCCCGGAAGAGGGTGGAATAGCTCAGTACCCTTGTCTCCCCCGTTTCCCCCTCCCAGTATATAGCTACCTTGCTCTTCCGCCATGTCTGTACATGGCGGTCAACACACTGATAGCAGGCGTTGAGCCTGCCTCCGACAAACCACCGCGCGTAGGGTGGGTCCCAATCAAGAACTCGGTCCCAGGTCTTGTACCAGTCCAGTTGTCGCGCCTCCTCGGCCCAGAACCTCTCAGGGTCCTGTAACGAGCGCTGATGGATTTCCGCGTAGCGCTTTGATGGCCACATACGCGCACCTGTAGGTAGAGAGCTTGCGCTGTCCGATCCGCGATCATCAACCATGTGCTTCCTCCATCTTCATTTCTCTTCCTGCGTTATTCAAATTGCGTGTCACAAGGACAAGCACTACGCCAAGAAATGTACTCGAATCCATTCAGTGCCAATGGTGTCGCTGATGCTGCCCGGTCAGGCCTGACTTTCAGCTTCCAGTTCCATTTCCCCGGGCTGCTTACTGGAGAAATCAAACTCGCGTTTCTTCCTGGAATTGAGCCCCCGTTCCAGGTCCTCCTCCTTCAGATGGTGGCCGAATAGGACAGCACTCAAGTTCTCTTCCCTGTATTTAAGGGGGAGCACGTTGGCCAACTCCTCTTCAGATACTTGAACATCTACCAGGGCCATTAAGCGTCCCAGGGCGATCATGTTGCCGAAGATCTCTCTGCCGAATTGCTCTATTCCCAGCTTGCTGAAGGGGATTTCCTCATCGGTGCAGAGTCCCGTCTGGCACACGGTCTTTACTGCGTGAAGTCCCTCTGCCTTGTTGGAGAGTTTGAGCAGGATGTCGGCATCCTCAACCACCGGGTTGGCGATGGGCTCTTTATCAAAGGTGAGGTAGGCCACGCTCATGGCACCTCTCACTGACGAGTCGTAATCATACAGCAGGCTTACCTCGTAACCGAGGTTGGCCAGCAGTGTTGCCAGGCTATGTGATATCACCCGCACTCCCTGGCCGCCCTCCCCCGAAATGATGACCTTTCCCATTGGTGACTCCTTTCTATCCCTGTCGGACGATGCCGATTTCATCGGGGCCCAGGGTCTCGGCTCCGTCAGGGGCTCTTCTATATGTTTTCTTGAAGTGCTGCAGCATTTCATATGCGGAGTTGAACCCCAGCCTGCGCCCGTTGTTCTCGATGCAATGGCAGGTGATATCCACAAAGGCAAACCCGGGCCAGGCAATCGCTTCCTTGATGCAGTTGCGGAGGTGGAGTTGATGGTATACCGTCGTCTTGGCATAGAAATACCTGGCACCGGCTTTCATCAGGTTTTGCAGATTTACCGGGTCATAGGTGGCGCCGGCAGGGGTACTCACCGTTTTGGTGTTGCGGGGCGTTGTCGGCCCTGCCTGACCTCCGGTGAGGCCGTAGACATTATTGTTGTTGCAAAGCACGGTGAGGTCCGGGTTGCGCCTGGCGGCATGGAGCAGGTGGTTGCCGCCAATACTGGCCAGATCGCCGTCTCCGGAGACCACGATCACCTTGAGGTCCGGGCTCACCAGCTTAACCGCCTCGGCCACCGGCAGGGTGCGGCCGTGCAGGGTATATATGCCATCGACATTCATGTAGCCGGCAAGCCTGCCGGTGCAGCCCACCCCGGAAATAACCGTGCTATTGGTATGATTAAGTCCGAGTCCATCCATTACCATCGCTAACTGGATCATTATCTGCCCAAGCCCACAGCCAGGACACCAACTGGTGGGTAAACGGTCCAGTTTAATAAGGTCCTTGAACATCATGGCACCTCCACGTCAAGCTTTTCCCTCAACCCTTGTTTGGCCAGCTCCAGGTTAATCCTCCCGCCGAGCAGCGGTATGTGGATCACGTCCCTCTTGAGTTCACGCTCCACCAGACAGGCATACTGGCCGTCGTTGGCTTCGATGACCGCGATCTTTTCGTAGCCCTGAGCTTGGTTGCGAAGCTCATCGCCGAGCATGGGGAACATGCGTATCGGCCGAAACAGCGCGAAGGTGGAACCGAGCGGGGCGACCACCCGCGATACGATACCGTATGAAATGAGTAGCGCATCGCTTGCTGGGTTTCCGCTGAACTCATAGTCACTATAGCCGGCTGCGACCTTTTCATGTCGGGCCTTGACTTTGTTGAGCCATTCGCGGTACACCCCCGCATCGGCAGTTCGCGGGTTGCCTGCATCATCGTGAGTCAGGCCGGTAAAAAACCGCTTGCCGGTTCCCAGAGGTGGCCTGGTGCGCGGGACAACCTCTACCTCAATATCATCGAGGTCTACAACCTCGTTCAGATGACCCACGAAGGCGTCGCCGAGAAGGATAACTGGTGATAGTGATTCTTCTGCGGCGTTAAATGCGGTGATGGCATAACGATAGCACTCGGCAACTGAGTTGGGATAGAAAGCCAGGGGATAGTAGTCACCGCTGCTGCCATAGTTTGTCTGCACAATATCCTGCTGCGCTGGCATGGTGGGCATCCCCGTGGCCGGCCCCACCCGTTGAATGTTGAGAAACACCGTTGGCACCTCCACCTCGTGAGCATAGCCGATAGCCTCCTGCATCAGGGTAAAGCCTGGCCCGGCGGTGGCGGTAAAAGACTTGGCACCGGCCAGCGAGGCGCCGATAATGGCATTGGCGGCGGCCAGTTCGTCCTCGCTCTGGATGAACTTGAAGTTCGGGTCCTTGACAGCCTGTTCTGCGGCCATGACCAGGATCTCCGTTGACGGGCTGATGGGGTAGCCAGCGAAGAAGTTCGCCCCCGCTTTGAGGGCGCCGAGGAAGAGTGCTTCATTGCCCTGAACTAAATGCCTCATAACTGTCTCTCCCGGGACCTGGGTTCAATAACCTCGATGGCAAGGTCGGGACAGAGCCTCTGGCAAAGGCCAGTTCGGTCACAAAGGCCTTCTATCTCGATGATGGCATCGTCCTTCAACTCCAGCGCCTGTCTGGGGCAGGCCTCCACACAGATGTAACAGCGTTTGCACCAGTCGGCATTCCAGCGGATATTGTCATACTCGATTAACTTGGGTGCTACGGTAGTCATGGGGTGATTTCCTCCTTTCCGCTCCCTATGGTTTCCCCGAAGCTGAAATCTGCCATGTTCACGTCTCTCCGCCTCACTTTTTCTTTCCCGCAACGGCTAAGGAAGGATGATCTGTGGACAGGGTGTTGAGTATTTGCACCGTCCTGTCCCGGGCTGCTTCCCAAAGGTGGCGACAGCTAGGCGGCGTTTCCCTGCAGAGGAAGGAGCGAAGTTCTGCTGCCATCTCAGCGGCCCGGGCAAGGCGATGATCTTCATGCAGCGCTTTATATCCCTGTAGCTTTCTCGGGCCTTCGCTGCCTCCCTCGGCAAAATGCCAGTCTTTGAAGGCCAATCCGCAGCCTACCCGAAAGAGCATGCTGCCTAAAGGCGTCGCTACAGCGGGGATGCCGCACCCTATGGAGAGCCTGGTCTCCGCCCATTCCGCACTCTCATATTCTACCATGATGTGTCCGCCGGGCGGAATTAAGTCTGCGAGGTAGCGAAAAAGGCTATGTAAATCTGTCTCCGAGAGGGTCACGTCTCGCTCCGGGAAGACAATGTTTCTCGCCAGCTTTATCACCTCGATCCAGTTATAGCTGGGATAGGGACCGGAGTTGTACAGCGCCAGTAACAGTGGCTGACTTGCATTACCGGACCTGTCCCGCAAGGTTAGCTGGAAGTAGCGCGCTCCCACGCGATTCTTAGGCCCCAGCATTATTTCTAGAGTGTCCTCACCAAGCGGTTTGCCCTCAAGTTGACCTAGAGGATGATCGCTTCCCCAGGCAGTAGTCCATATATTCATTTGGGGCTCCTCTCACCGAGAGATCACGCTGATGAGGGTAAGGTAAAGCGGTGTACCGTGAAAAATTCTTTCGATCTTCTTAGCCACTCATGTTCCTCTTCCAGCAAATCCAGGTGCCCTTGCTCAACCCTGGAGAGCTTCTCAAGCATGGCCTTACCACTGGGGTCAGAGGTGTTCTTGGCAAGATCGGCATAGAATGAAGTCGCCTGTCTCTCCGCGGCGATGGCTTCCTTTAGAATCTCCAGTTCCGGGGCGTCCTCCTTCAGCTCGCCTTTGGCCTCCGAGGCTGACGGAAATTCTGTGCATTCGATTGGATTAGATATGTCTCCATATGAACAGTACCCCTCTTCAGAAAGCCACATCCCTTCTTCCTTAACCTTCTCCCATTGCTTCTCCAGTATCTTTATGTGCCCCATCTCCTCCGAGGCCAGCCATGAGAACATTTTCTTGCCGCTCTCACTGGTAGTCTTGTTAGCAGCATCGCTATAGTAGCGGTGAGCCTCCTTTTCCCTCTTGATAGCCAGGCTCAGTGCCTCCTGTTCGTTCATCGCCTTTCTCCTCCTTAAACTTTTCTTGCAGACGGTATCTTCGCATACTCAGTGAATTAGTGACCACGCTTACTGAGCTGAAGGCCATCGCTGCCCCGGCGATTATGGGATTAAGCAGGAAGCCGGTGAAGGGATATAGTATCCCGGCGGCAATCGGAATACCCAGAGAATTGTAGGAAAAAGCCCAAAAGAGGTTCTGTTTTATCTTACGCATAGTATAGCAGCTCAGTCCCAGGGTACGGACGACATCGCGAAGGTCATCCTTCACCAGCACTATGCCACCAGACTCGATAGCTATATCGGTACCTGAACCGATGGCGATACCAACATCTGCTTGAACCAAAGCCGGGGCGTCGTTTATACCGTCGCCGACCATGGCTACTGCATGACCCTGCTCTTGGAGCCTCTTGATCTCAGTGGCTTTATCCTCAGGCAACACCTCGGCTAGCACCCGATCAATACCCAGGTTGTGGGCGATGCTCTCGGCACTGCCACGATTATCTCCGGTGATCATGATCACCTGCTTCCCTTGGCGCTTGAGCTCGGCTACCGTCTCAGCGGCAAATTCCTTCGCTGTATCCGCAACTGCAATTATCCCGGCAATCTTACCCTCAACTGCTACCAGCACTACTGTTTTACCCTCCTCCTCCAATTGTCTTATCCTTTTCTCTGCCGCTGCTGTATCGATGCCTTTATCAGCAAATAGCTTCCTGTTTGCCACGAGAATAGCGGTACCGTTATACCTTGCCTCCACCCCTTTGCCGGGTATAGCGGAGAAGTTCTCTACCTCTGGAATAGATATGTCCCTTTCCTCAGCCTTGCTGATGATGGCTTCGCTAAGATGGTGCTCCGAGCGCTTCTCAGCCGCGGCAGCTAGTTTAAGTATCTCATCACTGGAATAGGGGTTGGAGAGCGGAATGATATCCGTGACCTGGGGCTTGCCTCGGGTTAGGGTGCCTGTTTTATCGAAGATGATGGTATCCACCTGGCAGGCCCGCTCCAGAGTCGCCGCGTCCCTGATGAGGATGCCATTCTCGGCACCCTTACCGGTCCCCACGATTACCGCGGTGGGCGTTGCCAGGCCAAGGGCACAGGGACAGGCAATAATGACCACGGCGATGAAGGTGGTGAGGGCAAAGACTAGGCCAGACCCTGATAGATACCAGGCGAGGAAGGTAACCACCCCAATAGCCAAGACGGCAGGGACAAAGTAGGCCGATACCCTGTCCGCCAGCCGCTGCACCGGCGCCTTACTGCCCTGAGCCTCCTCCACCAGCCTTACGATCTGGGCCAGCGCGGTGTCTTTGCCCACTTTGGTGGCGCTGAACTTGAGCCAGCCGCCCTTATTCATCGTGCCGCCGATAACCTCGTCACCGATGTTCTTCTCTACCGGGATGCTCTCCCCGGTTAAGAGCGATTGGTCAACCGAAGAAGTTCCATTCAGAATTACCCCGTCCACCGGGACGCTGCCCCCCGGCTTCACGATGACCGCATCCCCCACGATGACTTCCTCCACCGGGATCTCCTGCTCCTTATCATCTCTAACTACCAGCGCCGTTTTGGGCTGGAGTTCGAGTAGCTTGCGGATTGAAGCCGAGGTTCTCCCCTTAGCCAGGGCCTCCAGCAGCCTGCCCAGCAGGATGAACGCGATAAGCAACCCAGCCACTTCATAATAAAGGTCATCCCTCCCAAAATTGGGATTACCGCTCCAGATTAAGATAGATGAGGACAGGCTCCAAAGATAGGCGGTGCCGGTGCCAAGGGCGATGAGAGTATCCATGCTGGCACGGCGGTTCTTCACCACCGTCCTGAGCCCCACGGTGTAAAACTGGTAGCCAGCGGCCACAATAGGGGTAGCGAGCAGCAATTGGATCAGCGCCATGCTCCCATTGGTAAGGGAGGGGAGTGGCAGACCCACGTGGTGGCCCATAGCAAAGTAAAGCAGGGGGAGGGCGAAAACTGCCGCCACAATAAGTTTTATTTTCAGGGTTTTTATCTCTCGCTGTCGTGCCTCTCTCTCGCGGTCAACGGTGGTCTCTTCCACCGGTGTATAGCCAGCGTCCTTTATTGCTTTTTTAATAGTTTCGCGGGTGGTCAACGCCGGGTTGAAGACTATAATCGCCCTTTCATTGAGGAAAAGCTGGCGGGAGAGTATGCCCTTGACCCCTTTCAGTGCAGCCTCAACGGTACCCAGGCAGTGGGCATTGTCCATGCCGATCACCTTGAGCTTGAGCGTCTCCGCTTCTTCCTTGAGGACACCGTAGCCCGCCTTCTCTACCGCCTGCTCCAGTTCTTGGGGAGTTGTTTCCGTGGGGTTGTATTGTACGTATGCTTTCTCCGTGGCAAAGTTCACCGCTGCGTTGGAGACTCCGGTGACCTTCTTCAGGGAGTCCTCTATAGCAACGGCACAGGAGGCACAGTGCATCCCTTTAATATTAAGTGTGGCCTTCTCTGAACGATGTTCGAGCACTTCTTGCCCCTGGGAAGGCTTTATTTCGTCAGATGTAGGCGCAAGCAAGCCCTTTTGGGAGAGAAACCTATCCCGGCAGCCCGGGCTACAGAAATAATATGTCTCGCCCTCATGCTCTAGCCGGAGCCCAGTTTTCTCATCTACCTCCATCCCGCATATCGGGTCTTTTGCCATAATACTCATTCCTTACTACAAATCTAATCTATAACCTTGATCTTGTCGTTAAAAAACACTCTCACTTCATAGGTTTTTATACCACCATATTTTCCAGCAACCTCGCTACCCTTGCTCTTGTCGCGGCACGATGGCCTACGTTGCAGATAATAGCCACCGGCATTAATAGTGCTAGCTCTATTAATTTTTCAGCTTGTTATGGTAAAGTCTGCGAAGCTTCTCTACTTTGGGCGTAATCACGGTAATGCAGTAAGGGTGTTCACCGTTTCGCCTGAAGTATTTTTGGTGGTAATCCTCTGCGGGATAGAAAGACATAAACGGTGTGACCTCTGTAACAATCGGAGCATCCCAAATATTTGCCGCGTTCAGTTCCTCGATTACCTGCTCAGCAATTACCTTCTGTCTCTCATTATGATAGAAAATCGCAGAGCGATACTGGGAGCCTACATCCGCCCCTTGTTGATTCAATGTCGTTGGGTCATGTATGGAAAAGAAAATCTCCAACAATTCTCTGAAGGAAATTACCTTAGGATCAAAGGTGATCTGAACCGCCTCGGCATGCCCTGTTGTCCCCATACACACCTCACGATAAGATGGGTTTACCACAGTACCACCTGAATAGCCGGATGTCACCTGCTCCATACCATTCAATTCATTAAAAATAGCCTCAAGACACCAGAAGCAGCCACCGGCGAGTGAAGCGACTTCCTTGGACATTGCAGCCTCCATCTGTGGGCTAGATTTCTATCAATACTATCATCCTCGGAGTAAGGGCTTGCGGTGCTTGGCCAGTGATGTAAATGCCTACCTCCTGCATCACCTTTTTCGTCTCTAATCTCGCTCGTATCCATTGGAGGGATTCTTTTTTTAGTGAGGGATTTCGGATAGAAGGCATTCAGGATCAGTCTTCCTGATAGAAGAGGTCGTCGTACAATACCTCCAACCTGTATTTGTGCTTCAGTTCGTCGTGGACTAGCCTCTGGCAGAGGCGTTTGGCTTCCTCGTCACGGAGGGCGCTCATCATCCGGGAGTAGAATTCCACAGCCTGCTGCTCCCGCTTCATGGCGGTAACAAGCGTGCCCTGCAAACCAGTTCCTTCCAGCTTATCACTGCCAGTTAGATGCTCGCTTATCATCAGGTTGGGTATCTTCTCCCTGCGCCACTGTCCCTTTTCCCAGTCTCTCTCTTTGAGCCCTTTAAGTATCTCCAGATGGCGAAGCTCCTCCTCGGCCAGCTCTTTCATCAATGATTTAGCACGAGGATCGTCGGTACTGTCCTGTCCCGCTACGTAGAAGGCCTCGGCGGCGATCTCCTTGTACATCGCCATCTCCAGTAGCTCGGTCAGTTCATCCCGCATCTTGACCCCCCGTTTCATTCTCGGCAAGGCTGATCTGTCGTTAAATCATCTATTTATAAGTCAGCCGCTTAAGAAAATCTTTTAGCGCTAAATTTCCTCGAAGATGGTATCAGCTTCACTCCCGCATACTTTACAGACCAGGGTTCTTTGCTTCAGGCTTCCCTTGCTTGAATCGGCGACCTTCTCCTCTTTTACCGTTAGCTCAGCTTCACCCCCACATTTCTGGCAAACATAGGTTTTTTTCTCTTCATCAGGCACGGTGGGCCACCTCCTTTTTCACTCTTAGCAGAGCCTTATATCCATATTTCTGGCAGACATAAGTTTTTTCTAGTCATCAGGTACTATGTTTCATGTATCCTTTTCGCAATTGTTTTGCCGAAGTCGATACATTTCTGGATTTCGTCTTTATCGGGCACAAATTTAACCGCAAGGCCTTAGTCCATCAATCTCAAGGATGGGGAAATGTTTCTCCTAACGTCAGTATCTTGGCTTTTTTGTAATGTCTCGAAATTCAATTTTTAGCCTAATTTGGTAGAAATGCTATCAAGCAAAGTTGTGCTCTTTGTGTTTTTCGGCAATAGTAGTTGCGAGACTATCCAGTGCCTTGAAATCGTCTTTTGTGGGGAAACCTTTACAGAGTACCGGCTCCAGTATCTCTACCTTAAGGTTAGTGAGCATCGCGGCGAGCTGCTCAACCGCCTTGCCCCCCCAGCCGTAAGAGCCAATAACAGAGACGAAGCTCAGCTTCGGCCTCAAGGCATTTGCCAGGAAGGTGGCATATACAACGTTTGGATGTGGACCAGCTAGCACGGTGGGCGTCCCGATAATAACAGTCGCCGCATCCACCAAAGCTATTGCGAGTTTACCGATATCTGTTGCCGTCAAATCGAATTGCTTCACCATCACGCCTCTTTGGGTTAAAGCTTCAACAAGATATCCTACCATTTCATGGGTGCTGCCATGCATTGAGATGTAAGGCAAGACAACGATGTTTTTGGGCTCATCGAAGACCCAGCTATGATATGCTTTCAAGATGAACTCCGGTCTATCATGTATAGGCCCGTGGCTGGGAGCGATGATGTCAATTGCATAGTCCTTTATTTTCACCAGGTTCTTCTGGATATTCGTTCGGAAGGGCATCATGATTTCCGCAAAGTATCTCTTGGCTGCTTCATAGACCTGCCCTTCGTCAGTTACATAAAGGTCTGTTGTGGCTAGATGAGAACCCAGAAAATCACAGGTGAAAAATATTTTCTCTTCTCTCAAATAGGTAAGCATTGTCTCTGGCCAATGTACCCAAGGAGCATGGATAAACTCCAGCGTTCTATCCCCTAGCGAAATGGTCTCTTTATCCTCGACTGTTATAAACCTCTTCTCTGGAATCGAGAACAGGTCAATGAGCATCCCTTTACATTTGGGCGTAGTAATGACCTCTGCCTGAGGGTATTTCTCCAGGACTTTAGGGAGAGCACCGGAATGGTCCTGCTCTGCATGATGGGCAACAACATAATTTATTTTCTCCACCCCAAGCTGGTTCAGGTGGTTTGTCAGCACGCCCTCCATAGTGGGATCTACCGTATCAATAAGGGCAGTCTTTTCGCTGCCCTTAATTAGATATGAGTTATAGCTTGTGCCATCGGGAAGTGGTATAAGTGCGTCAAATAGCCTTCTATCCCAGTCTATCGCACCTACTGAGTAAATATTTCTTTTTATTTCTCTTACAGCCATTTTTTAACCTTCCTTTATAAAATTATCTTTACTTGCCCCACAGACTGGGCATACCCAATCTGCAGGTAGCTCATCGAATGTTATCCCGGCGCGATGCTGCCATCGTGATTGCCTCTCTCCGGGTTATAAATACGGGCCGCAAACGCTGCACTCATATTTCGCTGTCATGCTACCTCCTGATACAATTAATAAGTCCGCCAAGCCCCAATTAGGTGCAGTAGCAGCTCCGTCTCTGATCACCAGCTAGAGTTTCAGTCCCTTGGCCACACGCTTGCCAAACTCAGGGTCAGCCTTGACAAGGTTCTCAACCATGCGTTGTTGAATCAGCTTGTCCGCCTTACCCAGAGAGTCAACGATATTATCAACCAGGTGGTCTTGATCCAGTTTACTGAGTGAACGGTAGCGTTCGCCTGCCTGCTCGAAGTCATTAGTCAGGCTGATCTTTCGGCGCATTACATTCCCTTCGACATAGTAGTGGCTGGTCGGGTAGGAAGGAGCCTCGCCGGGCATCCCTCCAGCGAGGGTGTTAGGCTCGTAGTTAACTGTTCCGCCACCATAGGGCGCGTACTGCATGGCTCCGTCGCGCTGGTTGTTGTTGACCGGCACCCGAGGCCGATTGATAGGGAGTTGTAGGTAATTGGAGCCTAGCCGATGCCGCTGAGTATCCGCGTAGGAGAAGACCCTGCCTTGTAAAAGTTTGTCGGCGGTGAACTCGATTCCTGGTACAATAGAGGCTGGACAGAAAGCGGCCTGCTCCACTTCGGCAAAGTAGTTTTCCGGATTACGATTGAGCACCATCTTGCCCACCGGCATCAGCGGGAACTTGTCCTCGGGCCACGTCTTCGTAGCGTCTAGCGGGTCGAAGCTCTGTTTCAACTCGTCCGCTACATCCATGATCTGAACGTTCAGCTCGTACTCCACTGTTTTGCCGGAGGCGATGGTGTCGTAAAGGTCGCGAGTGGCGATATCGGGATCTTCCCCGGCTAGGCGGGTCGCTTCATGGCGGTCGATAGAGTGAACTCCCGCCGCTGGCTTCCAGTGATACTTTACGTAGACCTCCTTGCTCTTCGCATTCACCCACTTATAGGTATTGACACCAAATCCTTCCATCATCCGGTAGCTCTTGACCGTGCCCCGATCGGAGAAAAGCCAGGTGATCATGTGGGTCGATTCGGGTGTCAAAGAGATAAAGTCCCAAAATCGACTGTTTGCGCTAGAGCTGGTGGGTATATTTGTATCAGGAGCAGGCTTGAAGGCATGGACCATATCTGGAAACTTGATAGCGTCCCGGATAAAAAACACCGGAAGGTTATTCCCGACTAAATCATAGTTCCCTTCTTCAGTGTAGAACTTGACGGCAAAGCCCCTGGGGTCACGGGCTGTATCTGCTGACCCTCGTGCACCAACCACCGTCGAGAAACGGACGAAGACGGGCGTCTGCTTTACCGGGTCCTGGAGGAAGTTAGCACAGGTATACTTCTCCATGCTCTTATACACCTGAAAGTAGCCGTGGGCTCCGGCACCCTTGGCGTGAACTACACGCTCTGGGATTCTCTCGCGGTCAAAGTGCGCCAGCTTCTCAATAAGATGTACGTCTTGCAGTAAAACAGGTCCACGCTCACCCACTGTCAGTGAATTCTGGTTGTCGCTCACTGGAACCCCTTGATTCGTTGTAAGGTGTTTGTCTTTCTTTTTGTCTTTCATGACATCCCCCTTATTTCGCTAGTGATGGTTTCTATGCTCTATATACCTTTCGGTGAAATCATCTACGCCTCCTGAGACGCCGCAGGAGGCGTAAAGACCCGCGCCGCCAGCTCCTTATCCAACATAAGCAAGGCATCGCCCTTTTTGCCCACCAGCTTCAGCTTAGCGATTATATCGTTGTCGTTGGCCTCCTCTTCGATCTGTTCGGTAACAAACCATTGTAGAAAGATATTCGTTGCGTGATCCTTCGCCTTGATCGCCAGATCAACGAGGTCGTTGATGCGCTTGGTAACGAACTGCTCGTGCTTCAGCGTTTTCTCAAACATGTCCAAGGGAGACGTGAACTCCGTCGGCGGCGCATCGATGGCCATGAGCTTTACCTGGCCGCCCTGGTCATTGATGTAGTTATAGAATTTCATGGCATGTATCATCTCTTCCTGATACTGCACCATGAACCAGTTGGCAAACCCCTTCAGCCCTATATGTGTGCTGTAGGCCGACATGGACATATACAGGTATGCCGAATAGAGCTCTTTGTTTAACTGCTCATTCAGTGCTGCTTCCATTTTCTTGCTCAGCATATAAGTACCTCCACTTACTGTTTTTGTAGCTCCGCTCTATTACCGGTGAGTTCGTAGCCGTAGCCCTGTTGCTCGGTGATGCTTGCCACTACGATGCCCCTGATTCCTTCTCTCGGAACCTATCTGATTAGACCACATTCCTAAACCGCTCTGCGGGGGCACCGCAGATGGGGCACTGCTCAGGGAGGACACCATCTGAGACATAGCCGCAGACGCCACATACATAATATTCGGTGTCCACATCACCCAGCATGTGCTCCAGTGCCTTTTCATAGAGCTTGGCGTGTCCCCGCTCCACGTCGCGGGAATAACTGAAGATCCTCGCCACGTGTGCATTATCTTCCTGGTTCGCCTCCTTGATGAACTGAGGATAGGTGCTGCTGGCCAGGTTCTCCCTCTCGAAGGCGGTCTCCAGGTTCTCTTGAGTTTCGGACACGCTGCCCAGGAGGCGGAGGTGATTGAAGGCGTGGATTCCCTCGGCCTCGGCGATGGCACGGAACATTCTTGCCACCTGGCGATAGCTCTCCTCCTCGGCCTTCAGGGCGAAGGCGAGGTTCCGCTGATGAGCCTGGGACTCAGCGACGAAGCCGTCCTTGAGGTTCTTCAGCGTCTTCGCCCCCTTTATCCCCGGGACCTCATGGGGGACCAGCTTTTCCGCCTTCGCACCGCAGAGAGGGCAACGCTCAGGCTTATCGGTGGTAAGCTCTATATGGTGACAGTTGGTGCATTTCCACAAGGCGCTATCTACCTCCTTTTAAGTCCATTTTTCAGGTTAACCCGCCGGTGTTCGACACAGGCTCACCATTCATACCATATCTAAGGCTGTGAGCCTACAAGCTCATTCCCCTTGGGCGATAGCTCGTAGCCCTCACCCTTCTGGGTTACCAATTCTGCCGCCGCCAGCTCGCGCAGCCCACTTCTAACCCTGAAAAGGGGGAAGCCGGTGGCTTTGGCAACTTCCTCCGGGGATCTCAGTCCTGACTTCAGCGAACGGAGTAGTTTGATTCCAGATTCAGTGGGCTTGCCATCAGGGCTAATGCATGCCATGATATCACCTCTCTTGATTAGAGCTTCTTCATACAGAAATACCAGTCTTTACACTCATAGCCCTGCTTGAGCCTTTCCTCGGCCGTCTCCTGAGTGTTTGGCGGAGGCACGACAACCATGTCACCCGGCTTCCAGTTGGCCGGTGTGGCTACCCCATGCTGATCGGTTGTCTGTAGTGCATCTATCAGCCTCAAGATCTCCGCCATGTTCCTCCCGGTGGTAAGTGGGTAGTATATTATCGCTCTCACCACCTGCTTGGGATCGATGACGAACACACATCTCACCGTCGCGGTCTTACTCTCGCCCTCGTGGAGCATACCGTAGCTGAGGGAAACCTCCTTGTTGAGATCGGCAATGATGGGGAAGGGAATCTTTACCCCCATTTTCTCTTCCACGTTGCGCACCCAGGCAATGTGGGAGCTCACGCTGTCAACGCTCAGGCCCAACAACTCCACCCCGCGCTTTTGCAGTTCTTCATAAATCTCGGCAAACGCCATGAACTCCGTGGTGCATACCGGGGTGAAATCCGCAGGGTGGGAAAAGAGGATCAGCCAGCTGCCCTTGTAATCCTCAAGCTTAATCGTGCCCTGTGTAGTTACCGCCTCAAAGGCCGGTGCCGGATCACCGATTCGAGGTGGTCGAATTTCCTCTTGTAGCTCTTCCATTTCCTACTTCCCTTTCGAATTTCCTGCCGCTCTGGAGCAGTTTCATTGGATATTGGGTGCTCATTGCTGCCCTATTCCTTTTCTTCGTGTTCCTCGGCAATGGTGCAGCAACTGCACTCGCAGGGGCTGCTGCCGGCGCAGGGCTCGCAGCAATAGACCACGCCCTCGCTCTCATGGCCAGAGCCAGCAATGTAACAGCCGCATGCTGGACATATCTGTTCCGCCATCTTCATTCACCTCCCTTCATGGAAATAAATCAATCTTCGAGTTTTTGAAATTCGTCCTTACTGGCCCCACAGACGGGACATTGCCAATCTTCAGGCAGCTCCTCGAATGGTGTCCCCGGAGCGATACCGCCCTCGGGATCGCCTTGCTCGGGGTCATAAACGTAGCCACAAACGCTGCACTCATATTTCGCCGCCGCCATACTTACCTCCTTTCTTTGCTTAATCCTTATGGTAGGAGGGAGCTGTTTTGGGAGTAGTGCCGCGCTTCACCTGATGATAATAGGCATAGGTCATCGGCTCACCTTCCTTGATAGCTTCGCTGGCCACAAGCTCACCGACAAATATGGTATGCGTTCCTACATCCACATGGTTAATCACTTTGGCTTCGAGGTAGGCCAGGGTGTTATCAAGGATGATAGGGGCTCGGGTCTCGCCTAGCTTGTAGGTAACGCCGTCAAGCTTGTCTACCTCCCTCCCGGATTTGAAGCCAAATCGTCCGATAAAACCTAAGGGGGTTTCTTGGTCTAGAATGGAAATGGTGAAGACCCCGCTATCATCGATGAATTCGTGGGTGAGGTTTCCTTTATTGATGCACACCGAAACAATCGGCGGCTCGGATGAGACCTGGATCACGGTGTTACAGGTCTGACCGTTGATCTTGTCTCCCTTTCTGGAGCAGATAACGTACATGCCGTAGCTTATCTTGTGTAAAGCTTTAGTGTCCATTTTTACTCCTTTAACCCTTCATCCCTTGCACAACCCCGCAACGTTAGACTTTCTAATCCTGACTAAAATTCTAGAAGCTCTCGATGACGGAATCCGCGGGAATAGTCAATTAGGTATATCTTCAGTGGAATCACCTTAACGATTACTGAGCTTTCAGCTTTTACACTGTTGAAGGCATTGTGTCTTGACATCACAGCCTTTGGCACTTCAGCAATGTCCTTGTCAGCTAATATCTCAGCCTTTCCAATGTACTGAATACCTTTGATACCCTTATCCTCTTTAGGAATAGGTCCGCTTTCCTCCATAGCTATTGCCACACGTGGATTTATCACAATATTCTTCATCTTTTCAGCCTCTCTCCCCGTGTTGAAATAGATATCTAATCCCCTATTTTTGAAGAAAACGGTGGAGGCACTTGGTTGACCATCAGCATTGGCGGTGGCAATGGTACATGTACGGCACTTCTCCATGTATTTTGCGATCTGTTCCGTCAGAGCGATAGTCATTTTTCTCACCCTCCATCAGGTTCATTTTATGTACATTTCAAAGAACCTTAACCTCCGGAATTCAGATTAACCATGCTTTATCAATAGTTCTCCGCCAGTAGCTCGTAATAGCTCTGGGGATGGGCACAGGCGGGGCATTGCTTGGGTGCTTCTATTCCCTCGTGGACATAACCGCAGTTGCGGCACTTCCATTTAACGACTGCATCTTTCTTGAATACCTTGTTCTCTTTCACATTCTTGAGCAGCTTTCTATAGCGAATCTCATGCTGTTCTTCTACTTCAGCGATTTCCCAAAATACATTGGCTATCTCTTGAAAACCTTCCTGACGAGCCACTTCCCCGGCTTCTTTGTAGAGTTTGGTCCATTCCAGATTCTCCCCGGCTGCTGCCGCTTCCAGATTTGCTGCGGTATCACCTATGACACCCGCTGGGTAAGTTGCAGTGATTTCCGCGTCTCCCCCCTGAAGGAATTGGAAGTATCGCTTAGCATGCTCTTTTTCGTTGTCTGCAGTCTCGAGGAAGATCGCGGCGATCTGTTCATACCCGGCCTCTTTTGCAACAGATGCAAAGTATGTGTACCGATTTCTCGCCTGCGATTCGCCGGCAAATGATGCCAGCAGATTGTGCTCCGTCCTGCTTCCTTTAAGTTTCATTGGTTCCTCCTTCTTACTTTGATTTCTTGACATAAGCCTTGTATTGCCCAGCTTCCTCCTCAATCCCCAGTAGCTCATTCCCCGTTACCTGGCACCAGGCGGGCATGTCCTCTTTAATCCCCTCATCGTCGGCCAATATCTCCAGCACCTGCCCTATCTCCAGCTCTTTAAGCTTGTTGGCGGTGTGATAAATGGGCATGGGACAGTATAATCCGATGCAGTCTAAACTGGCATCTGCCTTAATAGTCCGGCCTCCTTAAACGAAGAGATTGACCTTTCCTTCTTTAGCCTCAGCCAGGTAGGTAGCTACCCCGGCAAAGCTGTCTACCTCAGGGATAAAAGCCTCTTTGGATATTCCCATCATCCCCATAGAGGTGGTGCAGGCGATAAATTTTACCCCCATTCCCTTAGCCATGGCCATCATCTCCTCAAGGGGAGGAGACTTGACATCACGCATCAACCGCCCAATCATCCACTTGCCCAAGCCGAGCATCTGAAATTTTGATAAGGGTAGTCTCTTTGAGCCACCCCGGTTCATGAAGTTGAGCATTCGCCTCATGATCCCCTTGCTCTTGATGCCGCCCTCATTCCGCTTGATAACATTGAGCCCCCAGAAGGTGAAGAACATGCTGACCTCCATTCCCATGGAAGCGGCTCCGATGGCGATATTGAAAGCGGCCAGGGCCTTGTCCAGCTCACCGCTGAAAACTACCAGAGTCACTCTCTCTTTCTCAGCCATTCTCACCACCTATTCCAAAGTCTGCCCGCAGTGGGGACAGACCTTGGACGTTCTCTCCACCACGATATTGCATTTCAGGCAGTACCGCAACTCAACCTGGCATGGCTGGCAGTAAGGCGCAGGGGATATGGCTAGCTCCTCTTCACAGTAGGGGCAAAAGCACCGCCTCTCCTTCTCCTTTGGCTTTTCACTACTTGTCATCTTTCCTCCTCCTTCCGCTGGTTTTCACCGCTTTGCCCTGCTTCTTCAGGTAGTCATCGATGGCCTTATTCAGCGCCTGAGCACCAAGATTGGAGCAGTGATACTTATTCTTGGGCAGCCCCTCAAGCTCCTCGGCCACGAGGGCCGGGGTGATCCTCCTTGCCTCCTCCAGGGTCTTACCCATTGCCATCTCGCTCACTATGCTGGAGACAGCGATGGCGGCGCCGCAACCGAAGGTCTTGAACTTGACATCGCTGAGATGGTTATCGTCCACCTTGATGTAAAAGGTCATCATGTCCCCGCAGACGGGGTTGCCCACCTCGCCGATACCGTCGGCATCCTCGATCTCCCCCACATTGCGGGGGTTCATGAAGTGTTCCATTACCTTGTCGCTATAAACAGGCATCTCATCTCCCTCCCTGCTGACCTTTTAAGAATTTGGAGTATAGCGGCGACATCTGCCGGAGCCGATCAACGATAGGCGGCAGCGCTTCCAATACATAGTCAATATCCTCCTGGGTATTCTCCAGGCCAAGGCTGAATAGTAGCGACCCCTGTGCGATCTCGGCAGGAAGCCCCATAGCGGTGAGCACGTGAGAGGCCTTCAGTGCCCTGGAGGTGCAAGCCGAACCGCTGGATGCGGCTATCCCCTGGTGACTTAAGAGCATAAGCATCGCCTCTCCTTCGATGAACTCAATGCAAAAGCTGGCATTGCCGGTAAGGCGCTGGGTGGGATGTCCGGTGAGGATCGCATGCTCGATCCGGGATAGGAGCCCCTCGATCAATCTGTCGCGTAGGGCAGAGAGGTGCGCCATCCGGGATGCCATCTCCTCCTTAGCCAGCTCAGCTGCTTTTCCCATTCCAACGATCGCGGGCACATTCTCGGTCCCCGCCCTTCGTCCTGCCTCCTGCACCCCACCATCGAGGAAGGGAATAATGCGCACCCCCTTTTTGAGCCAGAGGGCGCCAACACCCTTGGGGCCATAGAACTGGTTGGGGGTCAGGCTTAGCGCATCAACACCGAGTTCTTTGACATCCACAGGTATTGAGCCTGCGGTGGCCACGGCATCGGTGTGGAACAGGGCCCTCGTTTTCTTCACCGCCTTGGCTATCTCGGCGATGGGCTGAATGGTGCCCACCTCGCTATTGGCGTGCATGATGGACACCAGAACCGTGTCCTCCCTTATGCCTTTGCTGACCTCTTCGGGATCGACCAGCCCATGCTTATCCACCGGCACCTGGGTCACCTTGAAGCCCCACCTCTCCAGCGTCTTTGCCGCATGTAGCACTGAAAAATGCTCGATGGCCGAGATGACAACGTGCTTCCCCTGGGACTGCCGGGCGAGGGATAACCCCTTGATGGCGAAGTTGTTGGCCTCGGTGCCTGAGCCGGTGAAGATGATCTCCTCAGGCTGGCTGCCAATGAGCGTGGCAACCTGGCTGCGGGCATCATCCAGCGCTTCCCTGGCCTGGTCTCCCCACTTATGGAGGGATTGAGGATTGCCATAGGCATCCCTGAAGTAGGGGAGCATAGCCTCCAGCACCTGGGGGAGAATCGGGGTTGTCGCTACATTGTCCAGATATGCTCTCTTCATAACCCCTCCTCGGTCATCTCAACCACATTTTAGCCACCAGGCTGCCCCTTGGATGCGACTTTTGTCTCAAAGCTGGGCACCAGACGGGTGCCTTTACTTAAGGCGAGCTTCGACTGCATCCCAGTTGATGTTCTTGAAGAAGGCATCGATATAGTCGGCTCGCTTCAGCCCATAGTCGATCATAAAGGCATGCTCGAATACGTCCAGCACCAGAATGGGGGTACAACCTGCAGGGTGGCCGGTCTCATGCTCGTTTATCCACTGGTTGAATAGCCAGCCAGTTACGTTATCCTGGTAAAGGATAGCCCAACCGATTCCCCGCATGGTGGCGGTGGCGCGGAAGTCCTTCTCCCAATCCTCGTAGCTGCCATACGCACCGGGCAACAGCTGGGCCAGCTTACCCGATTTGTCCAGTGTCCCCTTGCCGCCGAGGTTTTCGAAGTAGTACTCGTGAAGGCGCATGCCGTTGAACTCGAAGCCGAACCGGCGCTTAAGCTCGGCGTACTCCGGAGTGGCCGTTTTTCCCTCCTTCAGCATGGCTGCCAGCGAGTCCCATAGCTTGTTGGTATTGGTGACATAGCCCTGATACAGCGTGAAGTGATTGTTGAGCAGCGTCTCGCTGAAGCCCTCCATCCCGATCAAACCGGTGTAATCCTTAGCAGTGTAACCCATTTCTACCTCCTCTTTCGAAATTATTTTCCGATTGGTGCCCTCTCCTCATCGTAGCAGACTACGGTTCCGCTGCCGACCCTGGTTACTGTTACCTCGTTGCACCAGACATTGCATTGGTACTTCTTGCCTACCTTTTACTCAGTTCCTCCTTGACCAGGAGGTGGTTTCGCTATCTCTCAGCAACCAGGTTCACCAAAGTGACCACAACAGCTCTGCCTTTTCCATACTTTAATAGAATTGTTGCGGAATACAAGATACAGTTTTCGGTGAATAGGCATTGGAACTGACATATTGGTTAGGACAGCTCTCAGACTTGGCATTTCCTTTCACCTCCTTCGTCTAATAGATTAGGGGTCTGATTCTTGTGGTTCTGTGAATATTAGGTAAGTTCGTCTGAGACCGAAGCGGCGACTTACCCTCTCCTCGGTAGCGATCCTCGCAATTGCGAAATGGAAGCTCTAGAGGTTGCATCGACACAATGCAAACAGGAAGCTAACTGAGAGCGCTATTCTTGTATGAGCTCCATCTCCTGATCGCAGCAGACCAGGGTACCGCCACCAACCTTGGTCACCGTCACCTCGTTGCCGCAGACATTGCAGCGGTATTTTTCACCCACATTCTTGACTCCCATTATACACCTCCGATATTCTTTTATGAAGGCTCAAGCAGCCTCCTCTCCCCCTCAATTTTTTTCAGGTCTGTAATGTCCTGGGTAACCTCTAAACAGCCGAGATATTCTCCGCCTTTGCCACGGACCGCAAAGTATCTGATGAGAATCAGCCGTTCCTTTAGCTGAATCCAGAACTCTGCTATGTCCCGCCGGCCATCTCTGAAATCATCCAGGATTTGGTTAACCACATGCACACTCTGCTGGGGATGGCATTGCTGGACCTTTCGCCCGATAACTGCCTTTGCCCTGGGAAAGATTCGCTCTTTGGACTGGCTGAAGTAGCGCACCGTATCTTCTTTGTCAACAAAGGTAATATCGACAGGTAGGGTGTTAAGCAGTGCCTCTAACTCATCTTTTGTTATCGAGCCAATTTCGAAAGTTATTTGTCCTTCTTGTTCTATGGCCTCTTTTGCCAATGCTACTTTTTCGCCAATAGCATCCTCTGGCGTGAAGTAGCAATATCCCAGATCGTCCATCGATGCTTTTATCTCACGCCACTCCACGTCACCGATGAGTTCCAATGCCATAGGGAAGAGTATGTTCTCTTCCTTGTAAAAGTGGTTTGGAATGAGGGCAGTCAGATTCTTAAGATGGGAGAGGAGTTTTCCTTTGAACTCTTCGAGTCCAATGATTTCTTTATCTTCCAAGGTTTTACCTGCTTCTTTGATTTCCTCCCGCTGCTCATCGTGTTCTGCCCACATTATGGCTGGTGGTTGGGTTACCCCATGTTTCTCCAGATAAGGAAACAGGGTGTTCTCCTCTCTCACCTTATGCCTGTCATATTCTTTGAGATGGGTTAAAAGTTCTTCAATTCTCGATAACTCGTTTTCAATACCTGCTAAATCTTGAGCCGGTTCAACCTGGGAAAGAAGAGAGGAAATTCCCTCAACAAATCCTTTTACAAGTTCATGCTCTTTCAACAGGATGTGTATCGGATGGCCGGGCGGGACTTCGCTTTTTGGTTTATCCAGAGACTCTCTGAAAACGGCGAGATGAAGTTCACAGAGTTTTTGTATTTCTTGCCTGGGCAACCCTTCGTTTATAAGCTCTTCCTCTACCTGAGCTATCTCTAGGGGGCCTATGTCTTTCAAGACCCCTCTAAATTTCTCTTTAACCTCATCGGGGCTTACTCCGGCATGTAGCTGCTGAATCAAATCCTTGATCATCTGTTTTTTGGTTTCGTCATCAAATCGCTCATTCATAATATCTAACCTCATCCTCCTCTCTTCAAAACCCCTATCACCGTTCTTGTATTGGTTCCATCTCTTGATCCCAGCAGACCAGAGTACCGCCACCAACCTTGGTTACTGTTATTTTTGAGCTAGCCTCCTACCCAGTTCAAACGCGTCCGCTAGGGCGGTTGGGTGCTCCCTGATTTCTCCTTTCTTATCCACGCCCGGGATAAGAAGCTCCGCGACATACTCGACGCCGATGGATTGGAAGAAGTATTTCACCGTTAGTATGGACCCATCGAACAACTTCCGGCCCTTGGTGGCCCCGACAGCGATAAAGGCACCCTTTCTCCCCGCATCGGGCGGGTTCTGCTTGAGAATGTATTTTCGGGCCCACAGCGCCTGGCACCGATCGATGAGCGCCTTAAGCTGACTGGTCAGCCCGTAGAAGAACATCGGCGAGGCCACTATGACCCCGTCAGCCTCGAGGAGCTTGGGATATATGCTATCCATGTCGTCTCTTATGACGCAATTGCCATCCCTCAGGCAACCGTAGTATTCGCGGCAGGGGGCTATCTTGAGCTTATCGACAACGATCTTTTCCACCTCTGCTCCCTGACTTTGGGCCCCCTTTAGGGCTTCATCCAGCAGTAGATCGGTATTGCCCTTTATCCTTGGGCTTCCCATAATCCCCAGGACTCGCAATTATACCTCCTTGTCGCCGCTTTTTCGAGCTCCCCAACACCATCCTAGCTTTTTCGCGCTATCCTGATGTCACCCAAACAACCTAATAGGGAAATCTACAATCTCTGTAGATATTTATGAGCCTGGAGCGCGGCCTTAGCCCCCTCAGCGGCGGCAACTAGGATCTGTTTCTCTGGGGCATTGGTTACATCCCCGGCAGCAAAGAGCCCGGGCACCCCTGTTTCAGTGGAGCAATTTATCTCGATCTCACCACGCTCATTGAGCCTGGCGACGCCTTTAGACAAATCCGAACTGGGGATCAGCCCGATCTCGATAAAGATGCCACCAACCTCAAGCCTCTTTTCGTCGCGGCTTCTTAAATCCCTGATGGCGACAGCTTCCACACGACTTTCCCCCTCGATCGCCACCACCTCGTGCTCCAAAAGCACTGTTAAATTGGAGGCATCTTTAATTTTGTCAATGAGTATCCGGTCGCCGGTAAACGGTGTCGGTGACACCAGATAGACATGCTCGGCGATCTTGACCATGTCGTCCGCAGCCTCCAGGGCGGAATTGCCCCCTCCAATAACAGCCACCTTTTGCCCAGCAAAGAGCGGGCCATCGCAAATAGCGCAATAGGTCACTCCCTTGCCCTTTAGCTGCTCCTCACCAGCTACGTTTAGCGGGCGGGGCCGTTTCCCGGTAGCGACGATCACCGCCTTTGCCTGATAGCTTTCACCATTAGCTGTCCTGACCTCAAATCCACCATCCTGCCGGGTCAAAGCAACTACCTCTTCACCGATCTTCTGCTCCAGCGGAAACTGCTTCACCTGCTCCTCGAACTTCGCCATCAGCTCAAAGCCTTCAATATACTGATAGCCCATATAGTTCTCCACACCGACTGTCCAAAGAACTTGCCCTCCAATGTCCTTACTGAGGAGCAGGGCATCAAGCCGCTTCCTGGCAGCGTAGACCGCTGCTGTCATCCCTGCCGGACCACCGCCGATTATAATCAGTTCACGCATAAGCTCCTCCGTTGAATTAAAGGCCTAATTTCTCTTTCAGTTTGCCTTCGTTGAAGCCTACGATAAAATCGCCATTGATTTCGATGACCGGGACCGCCATCTGACCTGTTTTACGCACCATCTCCTCACGGGCGGCCCTATCGGTAGCGACATCGACTTCTTGATAGGCGATATTATGCTGCTCGAGGAACAAACTGGTCCTCTTGCACCAGGGTCAAGTAGGGGTAGAATAGAGCTTCACTTCCTTGGCACTCATTTTTTCCTCCTGATTTTGGATCAAATTTTAGATTCGGGGGTAGCCTCTGTATGTAACTTTTGTCTCCTTAGGCACAGGTTTGAAAGTACCAGCATCCTAGCGAATGGTTACTATTTTGTCAATACTTTCCCGTCCAGATTGACTGATAGTCCCCCGTGTGCTAGATTCTTTCCGTATCAATGTGAATAGCCGTTTGGAGGGACGAAAGAGGAGGGTTAAGTGAAGCGAGAGAATTATGATGTGGTAGTTATCGGTTCGGGGATGGGAGGGCTGTCTGCGGCGGCATTGCTTGCTGCTGGGGGTTATAAGACTTTAGTGGTGGAACGATTGCCTCGAGTAGGCGGCCGCTATTCCACGATAGAACATGAGGGTTTTAAGATTTCTACCGGAGCGATAGAGGTGGAGATGGGTGGGGCAGTGGAGAGGGCCTTTAATGCTATTGGGGCCAAGCTAGACGTACGCCCTGTCCCCCCGCTTCGCTATCGGATTGATGGGAAAGACCATGAGTTACCTCCAAAAGGTGGGCTGAGGGTGCTTGTTTCCCTGGCTTGCCAGGATGAAGGCGAGGCGGAGCGTGTCATGGGGGCTTTGAAGCGGGGTTTAACCTGGCAAGAGCCCTCGGACAGCATTTCCTTGCGGGAATGGCTCCTTCAATATACGGAGAACGAGAGGGTGCTGAAGACTTTCTGGGCGCTTGTCAGCCCGACTCACTTTATAAATGACGATGAATTGCCGGTGGGTAAGTTCTTTGAGTACCTGAAGGCACCGAAAGGACAGGGTATCGGTATTGCGCCCCAAGGCAATTTAGCCCTGATGGAATCGCTGGCCAAAGCGATTGAGGCCAAAGGGGGGCAGGTGTGGACTCGGTGCCGGGCCAAACAAATCGTGGTGGATGGTGGGATGGCAAGGGGTGCAATAGTCCAGCGGGGTGATGATGTTATTGAGGTGGTGGCCAAAGCAGTGGTTAGCAATACCGGTCCACAGAAAACTGTAGCGCTGGCGGGGAGCGAGAATTTTGACCAGGGGTACCTGAAGCGGCTAAGGGAAACGCTGAGACCAGCTCCGTTTATCGCGATTCACGCTGCCAGCGATAGGCCCCTGGTAGACTGCGCTTCCCTTATATTTGTATTAGGTCGGAGGCTGAGTGTGATGAACTGCCCGACACTTCTCTGCCCGGAGCACGCCCCCAAAGGAAAGCACCTGCTCATGGCGGGAGGTACACCGCCCTCTTCATTGCCCCCCTATGATTTTAAGAGGGATAAGGAACTGATGATTCAGGATTTGAGAGATAATATCCCCGGATTTGATGAGCATGCTCAGATACTGGTTGCCAGTTATTTCCGTGGGGAATGTCCGGGATATCATAGTTGGCCGGGCTATGACCTGCCGCAGAAGACGTCGATAGAAAACCTATACAATGTCGGTGATGGGGTAAAACCCCCAGGTTGGATAGGACTGGGCGCCTGTGCCAGAAGTGCCGAAATAGCAGTGGAGGATATTAAGCTTCGCGTTAAGCCGGGGTAAGTTACTCTCAGGAAAAGCATTGTTTCAGCTTGATCTTAGAATGTGTCGGAGGGGGCGATATATATCGCCCCCTCCGCTTGGACTTGACCGTATATTGCGTTTTTCTGATCTCAGGGTACTCTACTATGCAGGCTTTTCTGCAGGCTTTTCTCTCTTCCTATACCGCCAACTCACAAGCAGCAAGACGATAAGGAACAGGGCACCCAGAATTGCGCCAATGAGCAACCAGTTGATCCACAAAGAACTAGTGAATTCATCGCTAAGACCGCCTACGACTATTTGGTAATCCCCCGACTCGATGCTGGAGATCGTGAAGGTCACCTGTCCGGTTTGCCCATGAGCGAGGGTTAACCCTTGGCTGTCCATTATTTCCCCGTTTACCTGGAGGCTAGCGATATAGCTTGCCTCATAATTGCCGGTGTTGGTCACATTGGCGGTGACTACAGCTTCCTCTCCCTTCCTCACCGCAAAAGTGGGGAAATCCCATATCTCCCTGCGTAAGGGGCTGATAGATAGGTTACTCACTTCCAAGCTGGGGAGATCAGCAAGTATGGCGAGGACGCTGAAGCTCTCTGGCTTGCCGGTAAAGCTTCCTATCTCAGCGATCTGGCTGCTCTCGGTCTCCACCACCTCCCACAAGCCATCCTCGCTACTATAGCGGCGCATGCTTAAGGCTAACGTTTCAGGGTCCAAATCGCTGACGTTGTAACTCAGGGTGAGCGTTACCGGCTTACTGAAGGTGATGCTCAAGCTACCGCCAAAGTCATAAGCGCTGCCAACTAACGCGGTGCTGGCTGGCAGGGATGGCGCCGTTGCCTCTGTAATCTCTATTAGCTTGACAACCTCGCCTTCACTATCGAGTGTTATGGTACCTTTATCTATCACGAGCAGGTGCATACCATCGGGGCTCGGTGCTTCCAGAGTTGCACGGAGCTTCCCGCTACTTGTAACGCGCTCCTGAGTGATCTCGCCTTCCCAGTTCACCGTCAGGTATTGTGGTCGCCCGCCACCGCCACCTCCGCCACCTCCGCCACCGCCGCCGCCTCCAGGAGTATTGACCGTCAGGCTATAGGTATCGCTCATGGCATAATAGGTGCCAGTCACCGTCCAAGTACCGGCGTTCTCAGAGGTATAGACGTTGGGGGGATCCCAGTTGCCGCCGGCCCCAGCCTCTATGGTGAAGTCGGTCTCACTGGTGACATAGCCCAGGCTGTTTTCAAGGTTATCAAAGGCCTCAGCACTGAAGGCCAGGGTATCGCCGGCGGTGATGGTAGCGGTGTCAGCTGAGATCACGATGTGGTCCAGTGAGCCAGCAATGACGGTGAGCGAGGCGGTATCGCTAATGCCATCATAGGTGCCGGGCACCGTCGTGGTGCCGGTCACCGTCCACGTCCCGGCGTACTGGGAGATATATACGTTTCCAACCCAGGTGCCACCGGCGCCAGCCTCTATGGTGAAGGTTGTGATAGTAGTAACATCGCCCAAGCTATTACCTACGGCGTCAAAGGCCTCAGCAGTGTAGGCCTGGGTAGCGCCGGCAGTGATTGCAGCGGTGTCAGGTGAGATGACTATATAGGCAACTAGGCCAGGTCCCGGGCCAGGGCCGATCGCGCTGACGGTTATGGTCACCGTGGCAACGTTGGAGTCGTCCTTCCCGTCGTTAGCCTTGTAGGTGAAGCTATCCGGGCCGGTGAAGCCGGCATTAGGGGTGTAGCTGAAGGAGCCATTGGAATTCAGGGTAAGCGTGCCGTGGCCGACGTCGCTGACCAGAATTGCGGTGAGCGAGTCGCCATCAGCATCGGTGTCGTTGGTCAGGATGCCCGGCGCAGCCACATTGCGGGTGGTGTCCTCATCCACGCTGTAGGCATCATCTATTGCCAGCGGGGCGTAGTTGGTTAGCCCTATTTTGCGGCAGATGGCTTCCTTGAATTTATCAGCATCGGTTCCAACCGCATACACCCACCCCGGCTCCCAGGAGTAAGGGGCTATATGACCAGGTTGAGGATGCAAAATGTTCAATACCATCCAGTCTTGGTCCTCTGGTATGCGGAAGTCGCCGACGCCCTCGGCGCTGATCTCATCGACATAATTTGTAGCGGCGTCGCGTGCATCCTCTATTGCAGGTCGATCTAATGTATTCTCTTGAACGTCGCTACTTATATTAATGATCTGCTTCAGAGCAGGACTGAAGTATATTGAGCTGCGGAGTTCGTCCACCGCCCGGTCTATACCGGCTTCCATCGGCGTTATCCCTCCACTCTTTTCGATGTCCAGAACATCCTGGGCAACGTCTTCCCGGTTGTCGGAATTTATGACGGTGGGTCTGACCTCCGTGCGAGCGTCGCCCCAGATCTCACCGGCGAATTGGATCACCGTTAGCTCAACATAGCAATCCGGCATGCACTCAGGATCAAGGATAGCTTCAGACAGCCCATCAAGCTGGGTCTGCCACTCCGTGCTGTTCATGGTGCTGGATCCATCCAGGAGCACTGCTAGCTGTATATCAGGCGAGCACGGTGGAGGTGGAGGTGTAGGCGTAGGACAGGGTTCCACTACCACCAATGTGGTATTAACACCGGCGCATTCATCAGCATCGGTTACCACAAGCGTGTAAGTGCCTGCCACCGCCGGGCTCACAAATGGATTTTGCAGACCGCTGGAAAATCCTAGAGGCCCGGTCCAACTGTAGCTCACCATGCCATTCGGACCCCCCGATAGCTGAACAGCTTCTCCTTGACATACGGGCCCATTGTTGGAGGCGAAAGCCTCTGTCTCGCACTCAGCGACGACAACGACGACTCTCTCATCATCATCTACTGGATTGGTCTCGTTGGAGTCGATCGTGGCCGTGTTGTCAACATAGGTCGTCCCCAACGGGAATTCCGCGTTCAGCGTCGCGTCGTAGCTCACCGAGCCGCTGGCGCCGGGAGTCAGGGTTATGCCGCCGGCGCTGGGCCAGCGGATAGTGTCCCCGTTGTCGTTGTTGTTGGGGAAGTCACCGTTAGTGATGTTGCTGATTGTGGTGAAGGCGGTCTGGTCGTAGTCGTCCTCAATGTAAACGCCGGTGGCGTCGGCACTGCCGTTGTTGCCGTAGTCGATGGTGTATTGGATTGTGTCACCAGCATCAACGAGGCCATTCCCATTGACGTCCACCAGCAAGTCCCACGACTTATCGATCCACAGTTTAGGCTCCGTGATGATAACTTCATCACATACGTCGGGGTCGGCGGGTTCGATACAGACGACATTTCTCACTGGTTGTGAGGGGAATGGATCGGTCAGCGTCGCGTCGTAGCTCACCGAGCCGCTGGCGCCGGGAGTCAGGGTTATGCCGCCGGCGCTGGGCCAGCGGATAGTGTCCCCGTTGTCGTTGTTGTTGGGGAAGTCACCGTTAGTGATGTTGCT
>Ga0209979_1000725_pt1 | contig 41678 bp, 29 predicted proteins | sample AnhtaG_FD_183114 | JGI IMG/M metagenome (GOLD analysis project Ga0209979, IMG submission 183114) | Deep subsurface microbial communities from Anholt, Denmark to uncover new lineages of life (NeLLi) - Anholt_01485 metaG (SPAdes) (version 2) | ecosystem: Environmental > Aquatic > Marine > Oceanic...
CTGTGTTAGACTTTAGAGTCTATGGCTCACGAGCAAAGGGTGATGCTCCACCAGAATCCGATTTGGATATATTTATTGTAGTAGAGGAACTTACGTTAGAACAACGCCGACGCATTTCGGAGATTGCATGGGAAGTGGGGTTTGAAATGGACCGCGTCATATCGACCTTTGTGGCCACCCGCGAACAGCTAAAAGTTGGTCCTTTAGCAGCAAATCCGATACTGCAAAAAATTGATAATGAAGGTATTCGTTTATGAGCAAAGACCAGCTTGCAGCATTGTTAAAATATAGGATACAGCAGGCTAATGGATAATGTTAGTTATTCTACAAAAGCATCAGCTTCTATTGTGCTATCCTTGTTGATACGAATGGTGATGGTTCCATCTTTAGGCGTGTAGAACAACTTAGTGTTGCTTTTTTCCTTAATCATCTGTTGTTGTCTTTCATATTGGGTTCGGCCGCAACTGCATATCAAAATATCCGCGTCGAGCTTTTCCAAAAAATCATCCTCTAACGTATTGACCGAGCCGTGATGAGGGACAACGACAATGTCGGCTTTTAGGCCTGGGTGTAACCGGAGTAGCTCTCTTTGTGCGAATTTTTCAATGTCGGAGCATAGAAGTACCTTGGTGCCGGCAAATTCTATCAATGAAACCAGCGATTTGTCGTTGTCACTCAAATCCTCATTGCTATATATCTGTACGCTGGGCCAGAGCATTTTTATATTAGTGCTGCTGCTTAAATTCAAATCTTTGTTCAAGCGTTTTATTTTGAGGCCCTTTTCTGTCAGGCAGTCATTGAGAAATTTTGCTGTGCCCCATTGGTCGGCTTTGTCAAAAAAGTCATCATTGGCATAAATGCTACCGAGTTTGCAGTGTTCTATAACTTCAGGTATTCCATTTATGTGGTCTATATCATTATGGCTTACGATAATGGCTTCGATCTTATTTACTCCGGCGTAATCCAAAAATGGTGCGACAATCCGTCTGCCAGTGTCGCTTTTATGCAGTGAGCCTGCGTCGAACAAAACGTTTGCTTTGCCCGGAAGCCGGACGAATATTGCCTGGCCGTGGCCGACGTCAAGACAGGTAATGACCAAATCGTCCCGATGTGTCCTTTGCCATTTCGTAGCGCCCAGAAAAGCAATCATTGCTAAAACGATCACCGTGTAGATTGCCTTTTTTAATAAGGGACGTTTCATTAAAGGACGCCAGAAATAAACAAAGCTGGCAAAAAGAACAAAACCATAATAGCAGATAATCACTACTCCCGGTACTTTACCTATAAGTATCTCTGATATGTCCCAAGATGCGATATACTCTACAATCCAAATCGTGGAGATAGATAGGAAGTCCACGATTATGCCCAATCCTAATGCTACAGTTGGTAACAGGAAAGACAGAATTATTTTCAAAAACCCAACGGTTAAAATCCCAAGTACCAATGGAAAAGCAAGCACTGTCCACAAAGCCGTAAGGGGCGTAATCGTATGAAAGTGATACAACGCAATACCGGCACCACCCAACCAAGCCGCAAGGCCTATCGAGAATATTGTTATGACCCCTTTGCCCAGTCTTTTCGTTATGTGCGTCAGGAATTTGACATCTCCAGATGCGATGTTCCAGAACTGATTGCCTGTTTTTTCATGCAAAAAGTTTCCAATCCAGCGTGTGAAAAACAAGATTCCCAGGACTGTTGAAAAAGACAATTGCCAGCCAGCCTCAAATAAAGCCGTTGGCCTTATGAGTAGAAGAATTATTGCTGCTAACGAAAGTGTGTTTAGACGATTCGAGTGCCGGCGAAAGAAAACCGATACGCAGAAAACCAAACATATAATAGCTGCGCGCTGTATCGGTGCTCTCGGCGGGACAGTCAGCAAAAAGATACCTATCGCAATTATACAAATAGTCGCTCGGGCAGGTTTCATCAAACCCGCCGCTTGGCATAACCGCCAGATAATCCAAACCAAAATGCCGACATGTAGTCCAGAAAGGCTGATAAAGTGCAATAGTCCCGTTTTGCGAAATGCCCTGTAAGTGCTGCTGTCGATATTTCCTCTATAGCCTAACAACAATGCTTCCAGTAAGCCCCGGCTTCTGTCTTCCAGCGACAGATTGCCCAACAGTGCCTGTGTGGCTGTTTGCCTCATCTTTCTTTTTACTCTTGTAAAAATACCTCCGCGAGGGCTTTCTAATAATTTAATGCCGTCCCGTGATGTTACAGATGCGGCGATAAAGACATTTTTCCTCGCCAGGTATTTTGCCGTATCAAACTGGCCTGGGTTGGTAGGGGGTTTGAATCTGTCCAGCCGGCAGTATGCCTGTATGTTGTCACCGTCTTTCAAATCCAGCACCGGCCCATCAACCTGCACTCTCACAGTGCCGGTCACTTTTGCCCAGCCGTCGATAGTTTCTACTTCGGTGAGCTTAAGGTAGAAGCTGGTGGCCGGGTCGGTGAACTTGAATCTGGCGAATTCCCAGTTTCGGTTTTTGTTTATATACGGCTCAGTTATAATCAGGCCGCGAATCGTTGCCAGTTTCGGGTCATCGGCGACAAGATTGCGGATGTCATTGGGGCTCGGCCGGTGGAAACTGGTCAGCCGAATCGCACCAAGACACACGAAGCAGGCCAAGGCTAAGTACGCTATGGCGTATTGGTAATTGGTGATTGGTAACTGGTGAGTGGTGAGTGGCGAGTAGTGATTAGAAGATTGTTGGATGATAAATAAGAAAACAGTTGCTGCTGTAAGCAAAGCAAGCAGTATCAGCCAGAGCCAGATGAATCGTGTCTCGTCGCCCGTTGTTTGTGACCCGAGCAATGTATGTTGTATCAGAGTCCCTGCAATAAGGCCAACTGCGACAAAAACAAGAGGGCAGGTGCTTACGATTTGCTTATGGAGATTTCTGCCGGCTAATTGTTGGTCAATCAGGGCTAACTTTCGCTGGATGTCGTCCATAGCCGAACAGACTACAGACTCAAGACACAAGACTCAAGGGTAATTTTGACCATACTCAAGAGGCAGGACTCAAGTTATAAATCCGCCTCCAGGGGTGTGGCCAGATTTTCTGGCAGGCGATTTCTTGGTTGTCAATACTCATTCACAAGGTGTAATAACGCCACTTTTGTCATTGCGAGGCCGCAGAATGTGGCCGTGGCAATCTCCGGCTTACAAACGATTGAGATTGCTTCCCCTTCGGCTGCGCTCAGGGCTAAAGGCTTTTTTCGCTCGCAATGACATAGAGTGGTAACGGAGAATGCATTCCCGCTTTCGCGGGAATGACAATGGCAGCGCAGGAATGACCAAGGTGGCGCAGAAATGGCAGAAGGGGGTTATCCCCGGTTACCTGGCTTCGCCAAAAGGAGGTTTCAACAAGGGTAGTCGGTTTATTTCAAAGCTGTATATACTGCTTTGGGTCGAAGTTTGTTTCCATTGTCCAGGTTATAGCTCTGGTGTTTTGAAGGCGATAGCATATCATTACTTCGTAGCCCTGGCTCTCTACCCACGGCTTTAAGAAGGAGAAAGCTTCGACAACTTGCTTTTTCAGTTCCAAATCGTCGAGCATCTTAACAGTGCCTTCGATTCTGACCTGGCGGCCCTGCTCGGCGTTATAAAAGCAAAACTCGACCGCGGGATTGGCGGATAGCTGCTTATTGACATCTTTGTCCCGGCCGGTACAGAAAATAATCCCGTTTTCGTCAGCACGATAGAGCATCATCATTCTGACACGCGGCTGGTTGTTAGCGGTTGTAGCAAGACTGAAGACAGGGTTTTGTGTTGCAAATTCGAGAACTTCATCTTTGGTCATAATCAAGTTCCTTCGGTTACGATTGTTTATTGATTATTTCTTTGCCGTTCATATATTGACGGAGGGGTTTTGGTATTGTTATTGAGCCGTCGGCGTGCTGGTAAAGCTCCAAGATGGGGATGAGTATTCGAGGTGAAGCGATGACGGTGTTATTCAAAGTATGGCAAAATTTGATTTTCGATTTTTCCTTCTGTCTTCTGTCTTCTGACTTCTGACTTCTGTACCGGAGGTTCATTCGTCGGGCCTGGAATTCATAGAATTTACTTGCGCTGTGGGTTTCGCAGTAATTGCCTCGCGATGGCATCCAGGCTTCGATGTCGAATTTTTTCACCTGGCCTCTTCCGAGGTCGCCGGTGCAGACATTCGCTATACGGTAGGGCAGTTCCAGCGCCCGCATAACTGCCTCGGCGTTGGCTAAAATCTCATCGTGGAACTTATTGCTTTCTTCTATGCTGTTTTCGCAGATGACTACCTGCTCGACCTTATCGAACTGATGGATTCTGTAAAGGCCGTATGTGTCTTTGCCTGCGGCGCCGGCTTCGCGTCGAAAGCAGCTTGATAGTGCCACGTATTTTAACGGCAGCTCTTCAGCGCTTACAATCTCGCCCATACGGTAGGCTGTCAGCGGGACCTCAGCGGTTCCTGCCAGATTGAGCTGGTCCTTTTCCATACGGTAAGTCTGGTCTTCAGAGCCCGGGAAAAAACCAGTGCCTGTCATTGTCTGGTCTTTCATAAGAAGCGGCACCGACATTGGGACATATCCTTTATCGACCATGAAGTCCATTGCGAACCGCAGAACCGCCCAGTGCAACAGCGCTCCATCACCTTTGAGGATGTAGTTTCTTGTCCCTGCTAATTTCACGCCTCGTTCAATATCTATAATACCCAAGGCCAATCCCAATTGTACATGGTCTTTGGGCTCGAAATCGAACTGCCGAATCTCTCCCTCCCTCCTTATTTCGACATTTTCCGTATCGTCCTTACCTATTGGCACATCATCATCGGTCGGCTGAGGAATCTGTTGCATAAGCTCTTTAAATTCCGGTTGGAGTTTTTTGGTTAGTTCTTGGAATTCTATTTCAAGGCGTTTTAATTCCGACAATTGAGCCAGCGCGGATTCCTTATCGTCTCTCGATAGTGTAGGAATTGATTTACCGATGCGGTTCTTTTTTGTGGAAATATCTTGCAACTTATTTTTATTGTCCAGAAGAGCGGTATCTATATAGAGGAGATGGTCGATATCGACGTCGTAGTTTTTATCCTTTGCGGCTTTCTTGAACTTTTCAGGATTTTCGCGTATTTGCTTAATGTCAATCATAGTGTTTTAGAGGAGTACAAATATGTTATTTTCAACTCGGAAGTCACCACCCCCAAACAAGTTTGAGGGTGCCACCCAAACGCTTATATTTACCCCGAGCTCGTTCTGCTTTAAACTACTTTTTTACAGTTACGCGTGATTTAGTGCGCTGACTCCAAGGCTATTGTTCATGGCGTTTTGAGCCTACAATGAGCCAAGCCCCGTTTTCTTTCTGGAGACTGTATTCGAGCGTCATAGTACCTCTGTCAGCGACGAATTCAACAGGACCGAACGTGGCCTTGTCGCCTTCAATCGTGATTTGGGGATTTTCAATATTGACCTCGACGCTATCTAAAAAGCCCCGCTCGATTGCTCCGGACATGCGCTCGCGCATCGCGTCCTTGCCGCTGCCTCTGGAAGAGACATAATTTTCAGAAAACGTTGCCATTAGCTTGTCTATATCCTTAGCTACTATAGCTGCTTTCCATTCGGCCATCGTAGTGCTAACGAGCTCCTCATCGGAAGGTCCCACGCCGGGAGTCTGACATCCACAAAGGGTGACTGCGAGAACAACCAGACTCAGGTTTAGAATAACTGACTTTTTCATATTTTCTCTCCTTTTACTTTGTCGTTGTCCTGCTGGTTACCAAGCCGGAACGTCCGGCTGTTACATTTTGCGAAGTGTACCGTCCCGTCGAACTGACGTCAATCATAAATAGTCGTCCGGCATTAGGTTATCAGCATATCAGGTTATCAGGTAGTGGGTATCAGAACAATTTACCTTTTTGCACCTTTCTTTTCTCTGATATATCGAATATAACCATTAATACCTCGAACAACTTCTTCGTATTGCTCTACTGCATAAGTTTATGCGCTTTCTGCCAAACCCAAAGCTTTTCAAATCCCGCTACCGGTTTTTCCTGATATTCTGATTTCCCAGTATCCTGCATCCTGGTTTCCTGATGACCTGATATTCGCCTTTTGCCTACTCCCATCTTTTAATAATTACGACGTTATTTTGTCCGCCGAATCCAAAAGACTCGTTCATCACGACATCAACCTGACATTTGCGCGGTTTATTGGGCACATAATCCAAATCAAGCTCAGGGTCACGGTCTATCAGATTCATTGTCGGTGGCAGCGTGTTGTCTCGTATTGCCAGGACACAGGTAATCAATTCGGCCGCACCGGCTGCACCAATCAAATGACCAAGCATACTCTTGACACTGCTGGCAGGGGTGTTTTTCGCTTCTTCTTTGAAAACCGCTTTGATGGCCTTGGTCTCTATTGAGTCGTTTTCCATTGTGCTTGTGCCATGCGTGTTTATATAGTCAATGTTTTTATAAGTAATGCCGGCATCAGCAAGTGCCGCAGTCATCGCCTGTATTGCGCCTCTGCCCTGTTCGTGCATATCGGTAATTCTGAACGCATCGGAGCTGCTGCCGTAGCCGATGACTTCAGCTAAAATTTCAACTCCCCTTTTTTTCGCTGGGGTCAAGGATTCGAGAATGATTATCGCTGCGCCTTCGCCGAGGATGAATCCGTCTCTTGTAGCTGAGAACGGCCTTGATGCCGTTTGGGGACTGTCATTTCTCGTCGATAGGGCGGTGAGACGATTAAAACCCATAAGGCCCAATGGATGTATCATTGAATGCGCACCGCCTGCAATCATTATGTCCGCGGCACCTTTGCGAATTAGCATCATCGCTTCGCCGACGGCCTGAGTGCTGGCTGCACAGGCGGTCAGACAGCTTCTTGTCGGGCCACGTGCACCAGTGAGAATTGCGATATGAGCGGCGGGCATATTTGGTTCCTGCTCAAGCTCACACATCGGGTCCATTTGGCCGAAAGCGACCTGGGCCCACCGGCCCCAGTCCATTTCGTTTTTGTCTGCGTCCCATCCCTCAACGATTGCAGCGAAAAATACATCATTGTCAACAGAGCCTTCGCCAGCACCCAGATAAATGCCTAATCTGCTTCGGTCTATTCCGTCTGTCGGCTCGGCGGTTTCAACATCAATCTTCGCTTGTTTGCAGGCCTGAGCCGTGGCGCCGATGACAAAGCCGGAGCCACGATTGCTGTCTTTGTGCAACTGCGGATTGTTTGTGTATTCTGCGAAGTCGTAATCTTTGACCTCGGCATCGAACGTGGTAGGGAAGGTCGAGGCATCGAAAATGGTGGTTTTAGCCACTCCGCTCTTGCCTGCTAATACCGCCTGCCAGAGCGTTTCCACATCGTGACCTAAAGGACAGAGGATGCCCATTCCAGTTATGACGACTCGTTCATTTGTATCTTTCTTTAACATTTACTTGTCCATCTCACGCTCGACGTATAAGTGGATAAATTCGAAATTCTAAGCACGAAATCCTAAACAAATCCGAAATTCTAATGTTCAAATTTTCAAAACATATTGTTTGGGTCATTTGAATCTCGGTCATTCGATATTGGATATTCAATTTAGTTTTTTCAGCACTATAGCGGCTGTTTGTCCGCCATACGTATAGCTGCAGGACAGCGCATAACGAATCCTTTTTTCCTGCGGCTGATTGGTAATATTCAAATTGCAGCCGGCAGCTTTTCTGTCGCAGTTTTTTGCAGCGGGTATCTTACCGTCAGCCATCGCGCAAACTGCTGCGACGACATCAAGCGCTCCGCACGCAGCGCCCGTGTTACTCAGCATACTTTTGGTCGGCCAAACGGCCGTTTTTGCTGCCGCTTCGCCGAGAGCCGCCTGGATTGCTTTCGCTTCAGCTAAATCATCGGGCGGTATTCCCGTCCCGTGCGGGATAATCAGGTCCAAATCCACCGGCTCTATCTTTGCATCAGCCATCGCCTTTTTTATTGCTATCTCAATTCCTTTACCATCAGGCTCAAGATGTTCATACGCGGGATTTATACTATTACTATGGCCGGTTCCAACCACTTCGGCGTAAATCTTTGCACCTCGCCCTTCGGCATTTTCCAGATTTTCCAGTATCACTACACCGGCGGCTTCGCCAAAAACCGAACCTTCGGCATCGGCGTCAAAAGGCCTGCAGGCGGAAGCCGGCTCATCATTGTTTTGGTCGGTGGTTCTTTTAAGCAAGCACTGGCGAATCATAACTATCGGATTGACCTTCGCCTCAGCACCGCCGGCCAGAGCGATGTCACTGCCGCCGCGAGCGATAATCTGAGCCGCCTCAGCTATCGCCAAATGCGCAGACGTTTCGGCACACGTGATACTATTGCTCGGCCCCTGAATATCGTGGATGATACCTACATGGCAGGCAAGCATATTGGGCAGGTATTTCAACAGCCATAAAGGCGTTACCATCTCAAGGCCTTCCTTGCCCCATTTATGAATGTCAAACTTGCCGTCGGTAATGCTTGCCGCCACAGCGGGGGCCAGCTCAACGAGGTCGCAGCTTATAAGACCGGCACCCAGATTGATTGCCATACGCTCGGGATTGATATTGACGTTTTCCGGGTCGATACCTTTTGTAATAAGGCCGCTGTGGATAAGAGCTTCGTTTGCTGCTATGACCGCCAGTTCGATGTCTCTGGACATCAGCTTGACGGCTTTGCGATATGTCTTCGGTACATAATTTCGTATTTTATAATCGGGGACCTGGCCGGCTAATTTGCAACTGAAGCCCACAGGGTCAAATGCTGTAATTTTATCTATCCCGCAAGTACCGGCGCAGAGGCCTTCCCACATATCGCTGACGGCTAATCCAAGCGGGGTTATTGCACCAAGGCCGGTTATTACTACGCGAGCCGAATTCATCGGTCTTGCTCCGAATCGGCAGCACCAGCACCGGCTGAAAGCACATCCCTCAAAAGTGATTCGAATACTGATGTGCCTGTATCAAACACGAAGTTTTCCTGGGGGAATTCTTTGCCTGCAAGATTCTGGTCTATATGGCTGAACATCAAATCTATCTCGGCAATTAACTTATCCTCACAGGTGATCTTACCGCTTGTACTTGCCGCTTCAGAGATGATGGACTCAATTCTGGCATCTAATTTTATTGTATCGCCCGGCTTTACGTAGTCGAAAAAGACGGCTTTTTTTATCTTTGCAAGGATGACTTTTTCCTGAAACTTTTTCGCTTCGCCGACCAGTATTCCTGATGTCTGTGCCATCGCTTCAATCATCAAGCATTCCGGCATAACGGGAAAGCCGGGAAAATGGTCGTGCAAATGCTCCTCAGCGAGCGTTACATTCTTGAGCGCTACGGCACGCCGGCCGCTCTGAAACTCAATAAATTTGTCTATCCAAATCCAACGCATTTTCCGCTCATATTAAAGCCAGCGGCAGATTGACTTTGAGCCATCCTGCCGCTAATACCTTAAATAACTTTACATTATTAAGCAGCATTCAGCTTACCTTCAACGTAATTTACAATCGCATTGACGGTGAACAGGTCGGCTAATTTGTTAATATCAGGGTCGCTCTCGAAGGCAGTTATGTCGGTATGCGGCATTTTATCCCGCAGCTCGTTCAACCCTTTCTCGGTCAATTTGCCATTATGGACAAATTCGGAATCATTCATCAGATTCTCAGCGGGGAATAGCTCTTCCCGCGGGATCTTTATTCCGAACGTTTTCTCCAATCGAAACACTATGTCCAGAAAGTCGATGCTTTCAGCTCCCAAATCTCCCATCAAGGTCGCTTCGGTCGTAACCTCATCGTCGTCAACGCCCAAGGCATCGACCAGAACTTCCTGAACCTGCTGCATAATTTCGTCCCGACTCATTGCCATACTTTTTTACCTCCAATTAGAATAAATACTAATATCTAAATCCTAAATTCTAAACAATATCTAATGACCAAAATTCAAATGACTAAAACATTTGGTTTTGAAAATTTGAACATTAGAATTTAGAATTTATTTAGGATTTAGGGTTTAGGATTTAGAATTTGTTTAAATTGTCCTCTGTGTTACGGAATAATATTTTCCATCGTTTTTTCATATTTTCGATTACTCTGGCATCCACTGCTGTCATTGCCGAATTTTGGTCGGCTAAGTTAAAATGCCTCAAACCGAATCGTGCCTCCACAATTCGCTCGCCTTGGGATAAGCCAAAGCCAGTAAAGCTGCTGATGTTTTCTTCGATGGTCTTAGCTTCAACCGTGTATTCTATCTGGGCACCGGGGGCCAGAAAACTTTTATATTTTACATTTCTTGCCTGTTCAAGCAATATCATACTATGGGCGAAATTTTCCGTCCGGCGCACCAGCCACGATGCCGACTCGATTAGCCCTTCCAGCAGCAACACGCCGGGAAGTACCGGAAACGTTGGAAAATGGTCGGCTAAGTATTCCTCAGCTAAAGAAACGCTCTTGACGGCCTTTATCTGCTTACCATTTTCCAGCGAAACAACTTTGTCAATAAGTATAAATCTCATCCACAGATTTCACAGATTATATAATCACAGATTCCACCAATTTTCCTATTTGCAATACGATATACGAGACGCTATTGTTTTTCCAGCCTTTTTTGGCTTTTTTAATTTCTATATGATTGAGTATAATTTGATACGCAGGAATGACAATAAAATATGCTGAATGCTTTTGTTTATGAATATACACATTGCGAAAACTTACAATTCATTTTCCTGACCAGAAGGCTGTGAGAATGTCGCTTGCAGCCTTTTTTGTTGGCCTGGAAAACAAACTGCGGATACCAGCTCCCTCGCTTTGCTCGGGTCAAGTTTCGCAGGTACAGGTTTGGCTCTCAGCGGTCAGGGCCGGCCTTGTGTGTCTGAACTAAGGGCAGGCCGAATTCCCGGGCGACTTTTTCGTCCTCCTTCGCCCGTTTGGATAAAGGTTTCGACTTGTCTGCCTGGTAGGCCTTTTTTCGCCAGCGGCGTACCCGGCTGAGCATTTTGCTTTCATGAGATTTAGTCATTACTTAAAACTGCTCCGGAGATATACGGTTCAAATGCCCGTTTTTTACAGAGTTCAAAGAACGCTAATGTGTCGGCTTGATAGTCCGGCACATCTTCAGCGAAAACAAAACTCCAGACACTGGTTTCAATGTAAATGTGAAACTTCTGCATCATTAGTATTATACTCAAAAAAGGCAGGAGTGTAAAGCAGTTTGTCGTCGGCAAAACAAACTGTGCAATCTGTGCAATCCGTGGTTATTTTGGTTGGCAGATTAGGCCCAAATTTGATACAATTATTCTGGATGAGTTTCAAAAAAATCTAAAAGAAGTAGTCGGATTGTGCTTTATTGACAATTAAAATAATCATATCAAAAAGCTTTAGAAGCAAACTCTTCAAAATCAGCCTCTAAATTTTTCTTTATTTTTTTGTATCTGAGGGACTATACTTCTTATCTATGAATATACGCAGTACGAAAATTTCGGATGTTAAGGGAATTAACGCTCTGATTAGCTCTTATGCCGAGCGGGACAGGATGCTGTTTCGCTCGATGGCTGATATTTATGAAAATCTACAGGCCTTCACCGTGGCTGAGCTCGATGGCGATGTGGTCGGCTGCTGTGCGTTAGAGATTATCTGGTCGGACCTGGCGGAAATAAAATCGTTAGCGGTCGATGAAGCGAACAAAGAAAAAGGCATCGGCAAGATATTAGTAAACGCCGCCCTCGAACAAGCCGGTCAACTCGGTGTGCCGAGGGTTTTTGCACTTACACTCGAGCCGGACTTTTTCGAAAAATTGGGCTTTAAGGTAGTTGAAAAAGAGACGCTGCCGATGAAGGTCTGGAGCGATTGTGCGAAGTGTCCAAAGCAGCAAAATTGCGATGAGATAGCCGTCATAAAAGAAATACGAAATCCGAAGCACGAATGAGGTGAGTAGTGAGTAGTGAGTATTCAACTCACCAATTAACCAATTACCAATCCGTTATCCTACCTGTCGGCGTTGGAAAAGGGCGATGGCCAATGCAAGTATGGCTGTTGTGTAGCACAAGGCGTAAGAAGCAGTTATCACGATATATTTTGCAGGGACCTGGCTGCCCTCATAAATGGCATCGCTAATCCAGAAAATCTGTAAATTCGGGACCAGAAATCTGCCTATTTTGGCCCATATCCATAACTGTGCAAAAACAAAAGTACGGAATGAGTAACCAAATAGGTAATGGATGGAGCAGTTTGTTAGGCCCAGCAGAAAGATACCAAAGCAGGAGCAAAGAGTTACCACTTTGTTGAAATTGGTCAAGACGACCGCCACCAGCAAACCAATTGTAATTAGAGGCAGCAGCCAATCAAATATGGTCATAAAATGGGGTTGTGTTTCGGCGAATCCGCCGAATGTGTAATCGCTTACCAGACCTAACAAAAAAATCCCGATACAGGCTGAGAGCGTTACCACAATGTTGAACCTGGCTGAAAGTGCCACCGCCAGGGCCACAATTATTATTGCAGCCAACAGCAGTAACACCGAGCCGTAGATGTCCACCGCGTTTATGCCATTATCCTGGGGGTTAAACTGCCAGTTGCGGTCGATGAAAGTTAGGAACATGATGCCTAAAGTAGCGAATATGCCGGTCAAAACTATAGCTGTCGATGAGAATTTCCATTCATAAGCATAGTTGAAAAAAGCACTTAGTAGAAATACTACGAGAACGACAACCGCTGCCGTGCCGAGAACCGTCCAGTCGTGCAGGTCATTTACCGTTTCAAGGACACCGTGTCTAATCGCCATCAGCAGGGCAATAGTACAAATATAATGCGCCAGAACCACGGCGGCAGCTACACCGAAAAATTTCGCAATAATGAATATCGGACGCTGGACAGGTTTGCTCAGGACGGTGGTTATAGTCTTATTCTCCAATTCCTGGGCAACAGCGCCGGAAGCGGAAAATATTGCAATGAACAAGCTGGTCAAAAACAGCGTAGATAATCCTATCTCGCGCAAGAGCTTGTTGTCGTCGCTCATTGTGTACATCGTCAAAGACGGACTTATAAAGAATAAAAACAAAGCAGCAACAATGATTATGGCATAGACGGGTTGTCTCAGTGTTTCTATGAAGGTATTTTTCGCTATTGTAAATAACTTATTCATCTTTCACTACCAACTCGCGCCGGCTGTGGCCTCTGCTGAGGTATCGCGATTTTGGCTTTATACCAAAGCTTAATTTTTTTACTATTGTTCCTATACCAAAATAACGTTTATTGTTATATTACGCAACTTGAAACTTGTAAAGAGCATACACAGATATTAAATGAATACTGTGCCTGTGGATTTTTTGTTCGGAGTATAAAAGCGGGATAAAAAATGACAGTATCATCCAAACGCCCTGAACACATATCGCTGGTATCTTTGATTTTGAGCGTGGTCTTTTTCGGTATTGCCTTTTTCTTAGGCCGATGGAGCGGCTTCTTTGCGGTCTCTGCGGTTAGCTGGCTGATTCTCTCGTCCTCTTTGATTTGGCTGGTCTTATGCTTACAGTTCCATCAGCGTGCCTTGGCCGAGCAGGAAAAACTCGATATGAGCCAGTTGGGCAAGGACGAGAAGGCCTCGACAATCTTTCAAGCCAGTGGTGAACGTGCCGGTTTATTTGCCGCTGCTCAACGCCGCCTGCAAATACTCGAAAAATGGTTCATTCCTATATTCTCAGCACTAATAGCCGCCTATCAATTAGGTCTCGGGCTGTATTTATTAATAACCATTCTGGGCGGGGTCGAGGGTGAGCCGAAACAGCCGTTGCTTTGCGCAATTGGTATGACGGCCATTGCATTTGTCAGCTTTTTAATGTCTCGCTATGCAACCGGCATGTCAGCTCAGCCGGAATGGAAGCCGTTAAGGGCTGGTGGCAGCTTCCTGCTGGGTATAGCTGTCTTGTGTTTTGCTCTGGCAATAGGTCTGGCATTAGCACAATTTAAGTTTTTCATCGTGATAAATGTAATCGACTGGATAGTTCCGATTCTGCTTGTTGTTGTTGGTGTAGAAACCGCTTTGAATCTCATCTTTGACATATACCGTCCGAGACTGAAAGGCCGATACAGCAGAAGCGCTTTCGACAGCAGACTATTGGGGGTTATAAATGAACCGGGCGGAATATTCCGCAGCGCCGCAGGTGCCATTGATTATCAGTTTGGCTTTAAGGTCTCTCAAACCTGGTTTTATAAACTTCTCGAAAAAGCAATAACACCTCTGGTTTTATTTGCCGCCGTTACGCTCTATTTATTAAGCTGCATTGTCGTAGTGGCACCCAATGAGGAGGCAATAATAGAGCGTTTCGGCAATCCCAAAAACGATGCGAATGATGTCAGGCTTGCCGGTCCCGGTTTGTCTTTGAAATGGCCCTGGCCAATAGATATTGCTTATAAGTACCCGACCAAGAAAGTTATGGAGCTTAACATCGGCTTTGTACCCAAACCGAGAAAGGATACTGATAAAGTGGGCTATGGCCCATTATTGTGGGGCAGGGAGCACTATGAGGAAGAATATCAATTGCTCGTGGCCAGCAAACAAACAAGTGCCGTATCCGACGAATCAGCCGTGCCGGTGAGCCTTGTTATGGCTGCCGTTCCTGTTCAATACAGGGTGAAGGAGAAGGATTTGTATTCTTTTATCTATAATCACAATGATCCGGAAAAACGGCTCGAGGCCATTTGTTATCGCGAGCTTACAAAATTCGCGGCCAACGCCATGATCGAAGTTGATGATGAAGCTGACCTTGAGCATAGTCTGCTTGGAGCAGGCAGGTCTGAGGCCAAAAAAACTTTGACTCATGAAATCCAGAAGGCAGCAGACGAGGCGGGCTTAGGTGTTGAAATCGTATTTCTGGGGCTGCAGGGTATTCACCCACCGCCTGAAGTAGCAGCGGATTATCAGGAAGTTGTCGGCGCGGTCCAAAAGAAACAAGCACTTATCTTTGAAGCCCAGGCGCAAAGAAATAAGAGTTTGAGCGCACTTGTTGGTTCAGTGGAAGCCGCCGATAAGCTCTACGGTCTTGCGGCAAAATATGAGCAGGCTGAAGACGTAAACAACCCGGAGGATATAGAAAAGCTTGGTGATGAGCTGGATACGGCACTTGAAGAAGCCAAAGGCGATATCTACAGAACACTGAAAGAATCACAAAGTTACGCCTTTGAAAAAGAGACACTTGCAAAAGCAGCCGGAGACCGCTTTGCCGATCAGCTTACAGCATACAGGGCGGCAAAAGAGATTTACAAACGCATGCTCAGATTAACGACCCTCGAAGAGACTCTAAAGAATATACGAAAATATGTCGTGGCCGCCGACCCTAACGACCATCAGGTGATGATAATCGATGTTCAGGAGAAATTAACCCCAAGCATATATGACATTCCCGGTTTAGAGGAGAGCAGCGGAAAATGAAGAATATAGCCCTTACAATTTTTATCGTATTGGTAGTCGTAGTTTTAGGTTTGTACCTTATCACATTTCAAGTCAGGGAAACCGAATCGGCTTTAGTAACAAGATTCGGAAAACCTGTGCGTGAAATTACAAACCCAGGTCTTTGTATCAAATGGCCCGCACCGATAGAGCGTGTGCACAGGTTCGACTCTCGGATGCAGGTTTTTGAGGCAGACCTCGGAGAGACTACTACTAAAGGTGCTGTGCCGATTATCGTAAATACTTATGTTGTATGGAGGATTGCCGAGCCTTTGAAATTCCTTAATGCCGTTGGGACCGTCAAAGAAGCTGAAGTAAAACTGTACAGCCAGATTACTGACACGCAAAACAGAGTTATTGGCCAGCACTCCTTCGGTGAATTTGTAAACAGCGATACGACGAAAATAAAATTCAAGGACATCGAAGACGAGATGCTCAGTGACCTTAAACAAACCGTAAGCGACGAATACGGGATTGAAGTGAAGACCCTTGGCATAAAGCAGCTCAAGGTCAGTAAAGATGTTACGGAGAAAGTTTTTGACCGGATGAAGGCCGCGAGAAATCGTAGGACGGAGAAAACTATTTCCGAGGGTGAGGGTCAGGCAACCAAAATAAAAGGCGATGCCAATCTTAAGAGTTCGGTGCTGCTTACAGCCGCGGAGGCAAGAGGTGAGGTCATTCGAGGACGTGGTGACGCCGAAGCTGCGAAACATTATAAAAAGCTGGATGAAGACCCTGAGTTCGCAATGTTTCTGCGGAATATCGAAAGTTTAGAAAAGATACTAAAAGAACGGTCAACTATCTTTTTACCCCCCGATGCGGAGCCTTTCAAACTGTTGAAGAAAATCCCGTCCCTGGAACCGAAAAAGTGAATAACAAGACTTCAGTGAGTCAGTAAGAAAAACGTTAAGCATATTGTACCAGAAGAAATAGACATAGCGCAAGAGTATGGCAGAAGAAGATAAACAAAGTAACAACAACTTACAACCACAGGTACTGGATAAGTCTGCGACCGAAGACCTTGACGCTGCCGGCAAGTCACTATCAGAAGCACTGAGAATCAGCTTTATTATTCTGAAAGTGATAATGGCAGTGCTTATCCTTGCTTTTCTGGCCTCGGGTTTTAAGACGGTCGGCTCTGACGAGCAAGCTCTTGTTTTACGATTTGGGAAGATTCGAGGAGTTGGTGAAAAGAGAGTTCTCAAACCAAGGACCTGGCCGTACTGGGTGTTCCCGTATCCGGTGGATACAATGGTAAAAATCCCGGTGGAAAAAAAGGTGGATTTAGTCATAAGGTCATTCTGGTATTATCAGACACAAGAACGTATGCTCGCTGAACCTTCTATCGAAAAGATGCGGGTACTGCCCACGTTGGATCCTATAAATGATGGTTATTGTATTACACGAAGCGAAAAACTGGATGAGCCAATATCCGGCTCAGGCGAAAGTGACTACAACATCGTCCATTGCAAGTGGCAGCTAACATACCAAATTTATCATCCCGAACGCTTCTTTACGAATGTTTACGTCAAAGAGGTAAAACCTGGAGACATTTACTTTGATGTTATAACAAAAAGTATAACGCCACTCTTGCAGAGCCTCTTTGAGGATGCGATTGTAACTGCAACGGTGAATTACACTATCGACGATGTCATGTACGAGCAAGTCGCAGGGCTAACAGACGATGTGAGAAAATTGCTACAGGAAAAACTCGACACGATAGAAAGCGGCCTAAAAGTAGTTCGAATACAGATGATAGACAAAACCTGGCCGCTGCAGGTCGATGAGGCGTTTCAGGCTTTAGTTACTGCCAGCCAGGACCTGGAGACGACAATAAGTGAGGCCAGGACCTATGAAGAAAGAACTCTGAATGAGGTTGCCGGTCCGGTTGCTCAGGAATTATTTGAGGCTCTACAGGATAAAACCATTAGTGAAGAGGAAATGGATTCGTTGTGGTCTCAACTGGCCGGTACGGCCCAGGAGAAAATTACTGAGGCACGCGCCTATCGAGCAAAAGTTGTAGCAGGTGCCAGAGCCAACGCCGAATATTTCCAGGAATTGCTGCCTGAATATCGCAAACGTCCGGAGCTTGTTATTCATAAAATCTATCAGGACGCAATAGAACGTATCTTTTCCAATGTGGATGAGAAATTTATTATACCTAAAGGCGCAGAGTGGCGAATCCTTGTAAACAGGGACCCATCGTTAAAACCCAAAAACCAGCAAGGAGCAAACGACTAAGGAGAAATAAGAATCGAGAATTAGCTAAAAGCTTCCAACAAAAAAGGTGGGCAATGCCCACCCTACATTTTACAAACAAGAATAAACAAAATACGAAATTATGGCTCACGAACATTTACATTTTAAGGATGACATTGCTGCTGAACACACTCACGGCAAGCAGATTCGCGTAAGTATGGCCATGTTAGGGACGTTGGCCGGCGGAACGCTGCTGATAAACAGCGGTATTGCGAAGCTCATTTACGGCGGTGGCAGTTTCAACGCTGAGTTTTTAGCAATGGCCGGTGCTATACTGCTCGGTGCCCCCATTGTTCTGAACGCAATAAAAAGCATTATTAAAGGGCAGACACATATGGACGAACTGGTGGCACTGGCCATAATCGCCGCCTTTGCAACACAAAAATATGTTACCGCAGGTGTCGTTGCAGGCTTTATGCTCCTGAGCGAGCTTATTGAAACGCGCACCGCCCTCGGGGCCCGCGCCTCAATTGAATCGCTGATAAAGCTCACGCCTACAAAGGCAAACCTCCTCGATAGTGAGGGCTCTGAAAGAGAAGTGAAAGTCAGCAGTCTCAAGGCCGGCGATTATATCCGTGTTCGTCCCGGGGACAACATACCAGCCGACGGCGAAGTTATAAAAGGTCTTAGCTCCGTCAATGAAGCGACGATAACAGGTGAATCCCTGCCGGTCGATAAGGTCCCGGGAATGCAGGTCTTCGCCGGCACAAACAACCTTACCGGCGTGCTGGATATTACCGTAACCAAAGCCGGCAAAGATACAACTCTCGGCAAGGTCCAGTCGCTGATTATACAGGCCGAGCAGACAAAGATACCGATTATGCGGATAATCGACCGCTATGTTAAATGGTACACACCAACGATTTTGATGATTGCCGGCATAGTTTTGTTTTTCACCCATGATATTGATAGAGCCATTACGATACTTGTTGTGTCGTGCCCGTGTGCGTTGATTCTGGCGACCCCGACGGCAATGGTGGCTGCGATTTCGGCCTCTGCCCGCCTTGGTATTCTGATAAAGAATGTCGCCGACCTCGAGATTGCCGGTAAGATGACAGCAATGGTATTTGACAAAACGGGGACGGTAACGACCGGTCGGCTGTATGTAACGAAACTAACGCCTGCTGAGGGTGTCGAGCCGGCTGATTTATTGGCCGTCGCCGCCTCTGCCGAGCAGATGAGTAAACACCCGGCCGCAAGGGCACTGCAGGAGGTGGCAAAAGAGGCAAACCTTTCTTTACCTACAACGGACAACTTCCAGGAAACCCCGGGTAAAGGCGTAACCGCAGTGGTCGATTCAGCTACAATTTATGTCGGAAGAGATACCTTCCTTAGGGAAAACAACGTAGATATAAGTAACGTTTCCGACCCTGCTCTGCACGAGGAGCAGGGCTTTAGCACCCTTTATGTGGCGAAAGATTCGAAGTGCATGGGCTGGATTGGTTTGCAGGACAAAACCAGACCCGAAGCCCAACAAGCCATCAAGGAGTTGCTTGATATCGGGATAAAAAGAGTAACTATGCTTACCGGCGACCGGAATGAGGTAGCCAGCCGTGTTGCTGCTGAGCTGAACTGTACCGATTTTAAGGCACATTGTTTGCCTCAGGACAAATTAGCGATTGTCGAGCAGATAAGAAAAGACGGTCATACCGTTGTAGTTGTCGGCGACGGCATAAACGATGCACCCGCATTGGCAGCAGGTGATTTAGGTATTGCTATGGGTGCTGCCGGCAGTGACGTGGCTATAAATTCTGCGTCGATTGCCCTGATGAGTGATGACTTGAAGCGGCTGCCTTTCCTTGTCCGACTTTCCAGAAAAACAAGAGGAGTTATTACTCAGAATCTCGGCTTTGGAATATTATTTGTCATTCTCGGCGACACGGCAGGAGCAGCGGGGTGGCTGCCGGCGGTTTACGCTGCGGCCTTGCACTTTGCCGGCTCACTGATTGTCGTCTTCAACAGTGCTCGACTTGTCCGCTACGGTGAGGAGCTCGACCACGAACTATAAAAAGTGTAAAGTAAGCTAAAGTGACTAAAGTGAGCTAAAGTTAAAGAACACAAAAAACTTTCGGCACTCCAAACTTTAGGCACTTTAGCATAAGAGGCATATTGGAAGTACCGGATTGTCATTTTTGATTTTTGACTTTTAATTCTTGAACTGTTTATGGAATACGCTGTCGAAACTTTCTCTTTGACCAAGATTTTTTCCGACTGGTGGGGACGGGCCAAGGTTTATGCTGTGGACGACCTGAATTTGCAGGTTCGTTACAATGAGGTCTTCGGCCTTTTAGGCCCCAACGGCTCAGGCAAATCAACCACCCTGAAGATGCTGTTAGGCTTACTTTATCCGACAAAAGGAAGGGCGTTGGTTCTTGGCGGTGACGGAGCAGACCCTAAAATCAACTCCAGAATCGGTTTTTTGCCTGAGGAGTCCTATCTTTACAGGTACCTGAACGCCCGCGAAACGCTGGATTTCTACGGCAGATTATTTGGTTTACCTGCTAAAGTGCGAAAAATGCGTATCGAAGCTCTGCTCGATATGGTCGGGTTAATGGCCGTCGCAAACAGACCCGTTGGGACGTTTTCGAAAGGTATGGCACGCAGAATCGGCCTGGCACAGGCACTGATAAACGACCCCGACTTGCTTATATTGGATGAGCCGACAACCGGACTCGACCCTATCGGAACAAGGCAGATAAAGGATTTAATCCTGAAGCTTGCAGAACGCGGCAAGACAGTTTTACTTTGCAGCCATCTGCTTGCGGACGTCGAAGATGTATGCGATAGAATCGCAATTCTCTACGGCGGCAAAATTCAGAGCCAGGGCCAGGTTCGGGACCTCTTACAGCAGACAAATAAAAGGCAAATTACTACCGATGCCATAAGCGATACTGCTATTGAGAAGATAAAGCAGCTAATTGAGGACGAAGATGCCGATTGCGTAGTAACTTCTCCGATGGATAAACTCGAGACATTTTTCATCAAAACCGTGGTAGCCGCTCAACAACAGGCCCAAACCACAAGCGGTGCAGTCAGCACTACTAAAATCGGCGATTTTCTCACACGGCAAACCCCTGCGGAAGATATACTCGATAAACTCGTCTCTGCACCGGTATCGCAAGACAGCTCAACAGAAACTCCAACAACAGAAAAGGTCGTCCCCGTGGAAAGTTCCGAGCCCCAACCTGATGAACAGTTGCTAAGTAAACTAACCGGCTCTGCTGAGCCGTCAGAGCCCGCACCCATTGTTAGAGACGAGAAAGTTACAACACAACCGGTCGAATCCGAAGCCCCACAGGCCGAGCAAATCAACAAAAGCATTTTAGAGAAGCTCACAGGTTGCCGGCCACCTCAAGGTGAGGACAAAGAGCAAACCGATAAATCAAAGGCAGGAGATGTAGGCGATGCGTAGTATCTGGGCTGTCGCCACAAATACTATAAAGCAGGCCGTGCGGATGAAAGTGGCCGCTGTTTTTCTAATCCTGCTGCTCGTCCTGCTTCCTGTTATGGGTTTTTCAGCAACAGGCGACGGGACATTGAAAGGCAGGCTGCAGACCTTTGTAAGCTATGGTCTTTCGCTGACCAGTCTTTTGCTCTGCCTGCTCACAATAATAATCTCAATTTACTCGGTAACCAGCGATATTGAGCAAAGACAGATATATACAGTTATCACAAAGCCTATTCGCCGATTTGAGTTTCTTTTGGGCAAACTGCTCGGCGTGATATTATTGGATGTGATTCTACTCGTTCTGTTTGCAGCTATAATATACACAATTATTATTTATACACCGAAACTTTTCAACGCAACAGAGACTGAACGTATCCAGGTCAACAACGAGTTTTTCACCGCGCGGGCCGCTTTAACCGTCCCCGAAGTCGATGTTTCCCAGGAGGTCGAGGATATCTACAAGAAACTTGATATACGCAACGAATTGCCCCCCAACCTCTCGCGTGATGAAATCATCGCCGAGCTTACTAAGCAACAGCAGCTTGCGAAACGAGCTGCTGCGGTTGGTTACGAGCTGCTTTGGGAATTCAATAACGTTAAACCTCGGGGCTCAAACGAGCGTTTGTTTATAAGATTTAAATACGATGTCCCTGTAACGCCTCCCGACTCGCAAGTTTACGGCCTATGGACTGTAGGTGACTATCGACAAATTCGACAAATTAGGTACGGTATGAAGCCCGAAACCCTTCCATACATTTTTGAACGTAAGGATCCTGTTCAAAAATTTCGTGAGATAGAAGTCCCCGCCGATGCGGTGGCGAAAGACGGCTATCTGGCTGTTGGGTTCTTTAACGTTCCTCTGAACAACACCGCCGTAATCTTTCCGCCGGACTGTATAATGGTGCTCTATCAAGCCGATACTTTCACCGGCAATTTCGTAAAAGCTGTTCTTTTAATCTTGCTTCGTTTGATTTTCTTGGCGTGCCTGGGCATATTAGCTTCAACTTTCCTGTCGTTCCCTGTGGCTATACTGCTTTGTCTCGTGCTTTTTTCCACAGCAAGCGTCAGCGGTTTTGTTATCGAATCCTTCGACTTCCTGAGTGAAAACATTAGTGTAATCTATTCCTACACCATTAAGTTGGTGATTCGGCTTTTGCCGCAGTTTGATAAATTCAACCCTACAAAATTCCTGGTTCCTGCGCGATTGTTGAGCTGGTCTTTATTGGCCAGATGCGCCGCTGTTATGGTTTGTATTAAAGCGTTTTTATTATTGCTTCTTGCCTTACTGATTTTTAGTTATCGGGAAATTGCAAAAATTATAGTCTAATGTGGCACGGGCATCTTGCCCGTGATTAAATCACGGCCTTGAAGGCCATGCCACGAATCGAGTATTGAGAATGCGTTTGCACGACAGAATAATCTGCTTTGTCTGTATAGTTCTTGCGGTCGTTTTGCTTATCGGCGCCGGCGTGCAGCTTGATTCCATAAATCGCCGGCGTGAGGATATGGATTTGATAATCGACAAGCCTGAGAACATTCCTCCTTCACTGATATTTGCAGCAGCCGCAACGGGCGCTTTTCGTGGTCTGGTCGTAGATATCTTATGGATGCGGGCGGATAAGCTAAAAGAGGAAGGCCAGTTCTTTGACGCAAGGCAGCTTGCAGAATTGATAACCATCTTGCAGCCTCGATTCGCATCGGTCTGGGAGTTCCACGCCTGGAATATGGCTTATAACATCTCAGTCGCTATACCTGCTACCCAGCCGGACCAAAGATGGCAATGGGTCAAAAACGGTTACGAGCTGCTTCGCGACGAGGCCATCGATAAATTTAAGCTCAAAAACATTACGCTTTACCGTGAGCTCGGCAGAATATTCCAGCACAAAATAGGCGGCGTCTCAGACGACGCACACAAATATTACAAATTGCAATTGGCATTAGCGATGGAACCGCTGCTCGGTTCTGCAGATAAGCAGTATTTCGATGCACTTGCCGAAGCGCCTCTCGACTGGCAGGAAATTATCAACGACCCGAATGCGGCCTTGCTAATCAAGGCATTAAAATCAGCCGACAACGCATTTTCCGATGACGATGAGTTTGTGAGCAATTATCTATCCTTAAGGCAAAACTCCCTCAGGTTCAATCCCGCTGCCGGTAAGACAATAGATGATTTCAGAGGTACAGAATCCCTCGAGAAGTTTGATATTTTCGCCAGGGCCCGGCAGTTACGTAAAGCCTGGAAACTTGACCCTGTTTTAATGCGGGAGATAAATAGAACCTACGGCCCTATCGACTGGAGCGACCCGAATACACATTTGCCTATGGATTGGCGGCATCCCGATAGTCACGCAATTTACTGGGCCGTCAAAGGTCTGCAAATTGCTGCAAAAGAGGATGACCGGGAAATAGAAGCAGATGAAACCAATACCGACCGCATCGTAGCTCATAGTTTGCAGAATCTCTTCCGTAACGGCAAAATATTCATCTACGAGCTATCGTTTCCGGCATCCTCGCAGGATTTTTCACAGCAAGCTGGGATGCAGATATACAAAGAAGTATTTTTGCGACCGGATTTGAGGATGTTCGAGCCATATAACAAGTCCGAGATGGCAATTCTCGAAAAGTACAAAGAGGGCGAAGACCAAGGCCGATATCAATCTCATCAGAACCGCCACCGCAATATGCTCAAAAATGCCGTACTTTCCTTCTATCAGTCGGGGCACAAACCCCAGGCACAACAGATTTATAATCAACTAAGAAAACTGTATCCCCTGGATGAATTTAAAAATCCCGCCGTCGATGGTTATGTAAAGAAGCGTTTCAATGAGGAACTCCAGAACATAGGAATAAATGACGCAAAAGAAATAATACTTATGATGTTGAGGGAAACTTATTACTTATATGCAATTCGTGATGACAATGAGTCGTTCAGCAGTGAAAAAATGGCGAAACAGGTTTATGACTATTACCAGTCAAAATATAGCGATGAAAACAGGATTGACCTGCCCGACTTTAAGTTGTTAAGATACTTTGCGCTGTTTGACTTCCTTAATGACCGGCAATATCCACCTTACTTAAAAGAGAGTTTACTCAGCCGGATAAGAATCGAAAAGCCGGAGCTTTTCAGGCAATTAGAAGCCGAACTCAGGAAACAATCAGAACAATCAAAATGACCCGGCACCCATTGAGCTTATTGCACGCCTGACCGGTGCGGGGCGCCGGTTTCAGTTATGGACGATACACTTTTGCAACAATTAACCCCTTCGCAAAGAAAAGCTGTCTTTCATGTTGAAGGGCCGCTGCTTGTTCTTGCCGGCCCCGGCAGCGGCAAAACCCGCGTAATCACATATCGCATTGCAGCACTTATTGACTCAGGCATCCGGCCATACAATATTTGCGCAATAACCTTCACGAACAAGGCCGCCGAGGAGATGCGCCAAAGGGCGTTTGTTCTTGGTGCGAGTGCCGGTGCTCATATCAGCACTTTTCACTCTTTATGTGTCAGAATCCTTCGCCGATATGCAGACAAAGCCGGTATAAACTCCAACTTTAGTGTCTATGACGCTGCCGACCAGACCAGATGTATCAAACAGGCCATTAAAGATTGCGAGCTTGATACGACGAATTTTTCTCCTGCCCGAATGCTCGATGTGATTTCCACGCTGAAAAACAAGCTGATAGATTCCGAATCTTTCAAGAACAGCGCCGATGATTTTTTCTCCAGGACATTAGCTGGAATATATCAGGGCTATCAGCGTATCCTTAGCGAACGAAACGGTTTGGATTTTGACGATTTGCTGATGAAGACGGCTTTTTTACTGGACGACTGTCCCGATGTTTGCCGCGAGCTTGGCGAACGTTTCAAATTTCTATTAATCGACGAATATCAGGACACGAATCACGCCCAGTACAAAATCGCTAAAGCTCTCGTCTCACTGCACAACAATATTTGTGCAACCGGCGACCCTGACCAGTCCATCTACCGCTGGCGAGGGGCTGACATCCGCAACATATTGGCCTTTGAAAACGATTGGCCCAACGCCACAATTGTCAAACTCGAAGAGAATTTCCGCAGTACCGCAAACATCCTCGCTTTGGCCGACAATTTGATTGCATTTAACCGAAATCGAAAAGAAAAAAAGCTTGTCCCCACAAAGCCGCCTGCCGGGGATGTCGTCGTAGGCGTCTTCGAGGATGAAACCGAAGAGGCACAGGCCGTTGCCCGACAGGTAAAAGAGCGGACTAAAGAAGGGGTCTGTCTCAAAGATATGGCTGTGTTTTATCGTGTTAATGCTATGAGCCGTGTGCTCGAAGAGGCATTTATCCGTAACAAGATACCATATCAGGTTGTCCGCGGCGTGGAATTCTACAGGAGAAAAGAAATCCGCGACCTGCTTGCCTATTTGAAAATCCTTGTCAACCCCGACGATGAAATTGCGTTATTGCGCATCATTAACACGCCCGCTCGCGGTATAGGAAAGGTAACAACTGACAGGGTTCGTGCCTACGCCGCCAGGAATGGAATCAATCTTTTTAAGGCGCTGAAGAAGACAGAGCATATCGAATCTCTTTCCAAAGCTGCAAAGGCTAAGCTCGCTGTCTTTGCCAATATGCTCGAACAGTTCAAAAAAGACATCGCCGGCAAAGTCGCACCGCTTGCCGAACGTGTCTTTGCCGAATCGGGATTAGAGGAATCTCTCCGAGCCGCCGGCCCCGAGGGCGAAAATGCACTTGAAAACGTCAACGAGCTGATAAACGCCGTTGGGCAATATGACCAGGTGACAGAGAAGCCTTCGTTGGTCGATTTTCTTCAGCAAATATCTCTCTTCAGTGACACCGATGCATACGACACCACCAGCGACCGTACTGCGCTGATGACCCTGCACGCCGCAAAAGGGCTCGAATTTGAAAATGTCTTTATCGTCGGCCTCGAAGAGGGCTTATTGCCTCACGAAAGAAGTAACGCAAGCGAAGACCAAGACGAGTTGGAAGAGGAACGCAGACTATTTTTCGTCGGTATAACCCGTGCCAAAACCGGCCTACATATTAGTTATGCCCGATACCGAACATTCCGAGGCCAGATGCTGCGAAAAATACCGTCACAGTTTATTTTTGAACTTGGCCGGGAGATTACTGAACAAGCTGAAGAAGACGAAAGTTATGAAGATAATCACCAAATCAGCCAAGCAATACCTTATTTTAAGGCAGGCCAATTAGTACGACACAAATCTTTCGGCCTTGGCAGGGTCAAAGAGTTTATTGATATAGGCGAAAACAGCGTCGTAGTAGTCCAATTTAATACGGGACAGACAAAATCGTTAATGGTAAAATATGCCGACCTTTTAAAGATTTGAAAACGTTAGGAGGATTCAAATGGCAGGCAAAAAATGTTTTACCAGGGCGATTTTATTATTGACCTCATTAACTTTCTTTTCAATCACTCCGACTTTAGCAGATTCGACCGTCAAAATATGGGAAGAGCCGCTGGTGGTTCCCACTTATGAGGTGGGTAAACCGGACCCAAATCCAAGGTTCTATATCGGCAGGACATATCAAGGAGCACAAGGGCGAGTATATCCTTATCCGATGCTGGATGTATTGACCGACAGCCGTAAGGATAAAACTTACAAGGCGGTTTACCTTGAAAATGAATATGTGAAGATTTGTGTTCTTCCGGAAATCGGCGGGCGTGTTTTTGCCGCATTAGACAAAACGAACGACTATGATTTTCTTTATCGCCAGCACGTAATCAAGCCGGCCCTTATAGGAATGCTCGGCGCATGGATCTCCGGTGGTATAGAATGGTGCATTCCTCACCACCACAGAGCAACAACTTTTATGCCCGTTGACTACACGCTGCAAGAGAATCCTGACGGCAGCAAGACTTTGTGGGTAGGCGAGATGGAGCTTCGGCATCGAATGAAATGGCTGGTGGGTTTAACCGTCTATCCCGAAAAATCCTATATGGAAGCGACCATTAAGATTATTAATCGGACACCGTTTGTCAATTCTATTCTGTGCTGGGCAAATGTTGCGGTCCATGCAAATGAAAATTACCAGGTGATATTTCCTCCGAGCACGGAGTATGCCACTTACCACGGGAAGAACCAGTTTGCACGTTGGCCGATTTCAAACGAGTTTTACTCAGGGGTGGATTACACAAGAGGGGTGGACCTAAGCTGGTGGAAGAATCATCCATCGCCAATATCGTTCTTTGCGTGGAACTATCAAGACGACTTTTTTGCAGGCTATGACCACGGGAGACAAGCCGGTACTGTTTATGTGGCCAACCATCACATTGCTCCGGGGAAAAAATTGTGGGAATGGGGTCCGGGTCCTCGTGGCCAAATGTGGGACAGAATCCTGACGGAAACCGACGGCCCTTATATAGAAATCATGGCCGGGGCGTACTCAGACAATCAACCCGATTATAGCTGGATACAGCCTTATGAAGTCAAAATTATTAAGGAGTACTGGTATCCTATCCGAAAAATAGCAAGTGTGAAGAACGCCAGCCTCAAGGCCGCTGTTAATCTGGAGGTAACAGAGAAAAATACTGCTAACATAGGATTCAACACAACATCAGCCTATAAAAATGCACTGGCGCTGCTGACCACTGATGATAAGGTGATTTTCAAGCAGCGGATAGATATAGGGCCGGACAGACCATTCTGCAAAGAGGTTGCTCTTGCCGCCGGTGTGAGAGAGAAAGATTTGCGAGTTTCGCTGCTGTCCTCTACGGGCGAAGAGCTTATAGCGTACAAGCCGGTTGAGAAGGAAGGGGCCCCGATGCCCAAGCCGGTGGAACGTCCGCCGGCCCCCGAAGATATCAAAACAGTTGAAGAGCTTTATCTCACAGGCCAACGTCTGGATCAATTTCACAATGCAGCTCTTGAGCCTTATCCATATTATGAAGAGGCATTAAAACGAGACCCTTACGACTCACGGGTGAACACGGAGCTTGGTATTCTCTACTGCAAGCGCGGGATGTTCAAGGAGGCAGAAGAGAAATTCAATCAAGCTATCAAACGGCTCACGAAAAATTATACAAGCCCGAAAAACGGTCAAGCCCACTACTACCTGGGATTGGCCTTGAAATTTCAGGGCAAATACGATGCCGCGTATGACGCCTTATATAAGGCGACGTGGAGTTACGGATTTCATACAGCCGGCTATTATCATCTGGCTGAAATCGACTGCATAAGAGGAGACTTTGAGACTGCTTTGAAACACATCGACCGCTCAATTGCTGCAAACGCCTGGAACACAAAGGCATTGAACCTAAAGTCCGCGGTGCTCAGACGATTGGGGAGATTTAAAGACGCGGCCCAAGTAGCCTCAAACACTTTGACCTTTGATACACTTGACCTTTGGGCGGGATACGAGCTTTACTTAGCAAAAGACGCAGTGGGTTTGAAGAAAGAAGCTGCAGAAGCTTTGAACACCTTAAAGGTAAAGAGCAGAGGTGAGGTGCAGTCCTATCTGGAAGTGGCCGTTGACTACGGCAATTGTGGTTTATGGGATGAAGCAATCCAGTGCCTGCAGCTATTGGTGGATTCCAACGAAAAAGAGGCATGCACGCACCCGATGGTCTATTATTATCTTGGTTATTTTTGTCAGAAAAAGGGAAATGCTAAAAAGGCTTCTGAATACTATCGTATGGGAAGCAAGATGCCCCCGGGTTATTGCTTTCCATTTCGCTTAGAGACAATAGATGTGCTCAGTAGTGCTATGAATGATAACCCATCGGATGCGCTCGCTCCTTATTATCTCGGAAATCTTCTTTACGATAATCAACCGGAAAGGGCAATAAAGGAATGGGAAAAATCACAAGCTCTGAACGATACTTTTGCGACCGTGCATCGGAATCTTGGGTTAGTCTATGCGAGGACAGAGAATAATATTCCCAAAGCCATTGCCGGTTTGGAAAAAGCAGCAGCCTGTGATAAAAAGGACCCAAGAGTCTATTATGAATTGGACCTCCTTTATGAGGCAGGGGGAGTGTTACCTCAGAAAAGACTCAAGCTTTTGGAAGAGAACCATAGAACGGTAATCAAACGTGATGATGCTCTATCACGAGAAATCGCTCTCTATGTGCTGTTGGAGCAATATAACAGGGCGATTGAATTGCTTGCCAGCCGTCACTTCCATACCTGGGAAGGTGGGGGGCGGATTCATAACGTATATGTCGATGCCCATCTACTAAGAGGTCAAAAAAAATTGAAGGACAAAAAGTATCAGGAGGCACTTAAAGATTTTGAAGCGGCACTCGAATACCCTGAAAATTTGGAAGTAGGAAGACCAAAGCGTGACAGGAGGACCTGCCAAACCTACTTTTTTATAGGGAGTGCTTATGAGGCCTTTGGTGATACTCAAAAAGCCAGAGAGTATTTTGAAAAATCGGCATCCGTAGAGGTTGGTCGATCAGAGTTTAGCTACTATAAGGGATTGGCTTTTAAGAAACTCGGCCAAGAAGATAAGGCGAAGAGGACATTCGACGAATTGAAAGAGTCCGCAAAGCCCGGTCCTGCCGTGACGTTCTTTGCGAAGTTTGGAGAAAAACAAGCCCATAATGTCAGAACGGCAAATACCCACTACAAGCTGGGTTTAGGATACTTAGGGAAAGGTATGCAAGCAGAGGCTAAGGCGGAGTTTGAGAAAGCACTTGAATTGAACATAAATCATCTGTGGGCCAGAGTGCATTTATCTGAACTGAAATAAAAGTCTCTTCTTCGCCACCTGGCAGACAAATAGTTTATCAATATGGGCGAAAACAGCGTCGTTTTAGTCAAATTTAATACTGGGCAAACAAAATCACTTATGGTAAAATACACCAACTTTTCGAAAGCAGATGGTAGGGTGTGCACTGCACACCATTTACATTAGTCCGGAAAGGTGTGCAGTGCACACCCTACGTGAAACCGCAGGTTTACGCGCTTGCGTTTGGCAAAAGACTCAACAAAACTATGAAAAGGAGGTTACAATGAACAACACAATAAATCGAAGAGAATTTATACAATTGACAGCGGCGGGAAGCGCTCTGTGTCTCGGCGGTTCGGGGATTTTAGCATTTGGTGCAAATCCAAAAGGTTCCAGACTTATAAGTCCGGGCTGCAGGGGAACAAAAGTCAAAGTTGCCAGGATTTACATGGGGACTTCACATGGCCTTTGGCCAAAGCCGAGGTTGGATTTCAGGAATGAAATCCGATTTTATGAATCCGAGTTTGCAAAACTAAAAGACGAATTGTCCGACGTAGAGTTTGTTATTGACAGGCTGGTTACCTCTGCAGAGCAGATTGGACCGCTCAAGGGCAAACTGAAAGAAATGGACGGTATCGTTTTGATTCATTTCAACATTGGAGTAAGGTCGATTCTAAATGAGATTCTCAGTGTAGGTAAGCCTACAGTAGTTTTCGCTGTTCCGTATTCCGGGCACGGTTGGACCGGATTCGGCGCTTTGCAAAAACAGGAGCTTGGTGCCAAGATGGAATGCATGCTCACCAGTGATTACAAACAATTGGCAGTCGCTATAAGACCTTTCCGCGCGATTCATCATTTAAGAGAGGCCAAGATTCTTAACGTCACAACCCGCTCGTTCACCGGATATGCTAACGCTATGAAAAACAAATTCGGCACAGAAATCAAACGAATCGAGCTTGAGCAGGTGGTTAATGCCTATAACGCCGTAAGTGACAGCAAGGCAAAGGCTGAAACCGAGCAATGGATAAAAGAAGCCGCTGAAGTTGTAGAGCCTTCCAGGTCAGACATATTCAAATCCTGTAAGCTTGCACTGGCTCTGGAAGATTTGCTGGACCAGGAAGATGCGACCGTGATGACCGTTGATTGTTACGGCACAATGTGGGACAAAACCATTAAACTGCCTGCTTACCCCTGTGTTGGCTTTACAAGGCTCAATAACATTGGATTAGGCGGTATCTGTGAATCGGATTTACGCAGCGCTATGACCCACATAATATTACAGGGACTGTCAGGAAAGCCCGGTTTTATCAGTGACCCTACGGTAGATGAATCCAACAACAGCATCATTTTAGCTCACTGTCTTGGCACAACGAAAATGGACGGTCCGGACGGCCCGGCTGCTCCGTACAAGCTGCGAACGGTTATGGAACGAAGAGAAGGAGTTGTCCCGCAGGTATTTATGCGCATCGGCCAAAAAGTTACTCAAGCGTTGTTGGTCGGCACCGACCTTTTGTTATACTTCACTGGTGAGGTCATCGACGCCCCTAATATAGACAGAGGCTGCCGTACTAAGATTACAGTCAAGGTGGACGGCGATACAGAGAAACTATGGAAAAACTGGTCAAGCGGATTGCATCGACAGACCTGTTATGGAGATATTACGAAAGAGCTTGGGTATTTCTGCAGATTCAAAGAAATTAAAATGGTCGATGAAGCTGTATAAACAAACACAATCTTATATTTAGCCCCGCACCAATTGTCCTTTGGTGTAAGTCCACAGCATTCACGGACTCTAAATAAGCTTGGTTGTGGGTTCAATTGGTGCGGGGTTTTTCTTCTAAAAACTGGAACGAAAGGCGAATCTTATGAATCGGAGGATTTTTCTTAAAGCCACAGGGTTAAGTGCAGCTTCGTTAGTTTTGCCAACGTCTCTGCTCACCGCCCAGGAACAAAAAGATCGGATTTTAGACGAGGTCGATACCCGCATTGAGAAATATCGTATGGGTAGTGCAGCGCTGAGGCTTCTTGGGCCGGATGGGAAATCGCTTAAAAGCGGTTCAACTGTAAGCATAGAACAAAAGAGGCACAAGTTTCTGTTCGGCTGCAATATATTCAAGCTGAACAGGTGCAGGACGCCGGAGGACAACGCCGCTTACGCGGAGCGTTTCGACAGACTGCTGAATTTTGCGACACTGCCTTTCTACTGGTGGAATTATGAGCGCCGGCGCGGCAGACCGGATGATGACCGCACCGATGAGATTGTCCGCTGGTGTAAGGAAAACAACATAACGACCAAGGGACACCCGCTGGCCTGGAATTACGCCCAGCCACCCTGGCTTCCCAGGGAACCTGACTCAGCGATGCGATTACAGATGGACCGGATTGAGCGATGCGTCCGACGCTTCAAAAACGAAATCGATATCTGGGACGTAGTCAACGAGGCAACACATTATGACCGTCCCGGGTGCAAGGAGCGTGCGCCAATATTGACCGAGGCTATCAGCAAGATGGGCGTCGGGGCATACGTCCGTGAGTCGTTCAAGAGAGCACGCAAGGCTAATCCAAAAGCTACATTGCTCATCAACGACTATCGAACCGACCCGTCTTATGTCGAAAAGGTGATTTCACAATTAGTCGATGACAGCGGACAACCACTTTACGACGTCATCGGCATTCAGTCACATATGCACGGCGGCTATTGGGGCGCACAGAAAGCATGGGAAGTCTGCGAGCGATTTGCTAAATTCGGAAAGCCGCTGCATTTCACCGAGATGACCCTTGTCTCAGGCGAGCAGGGCTGGGAGCTCCGACAAAAACGCAAAGACCCAAATTTCCGCTGGGTGAGCACATCCGAAGGAGAAAAACGGCAGGCCGAGCAGGTGGCTGAGTTTTACCGCGTCCTCTTTTCACATCCTGCTGTTGAGGCCATTACCTGGTGGGACTTCACCGACCAGAATGCGTGGCAACAAGCACCGGCCGGACTTGTGCGAAATGATATGTCACCTAAACCAGCTTATAACGAATTAGAAAAGCTCATAAAAGGCAAATGGTGGACGCAAACCGAAACTCCCATTTCTGACGGAGGCCAAGCTCGCTTCCGTGGATTCTTAGGACAATACAAAGTTACCGCAAGTATTGACGGCCGAAAACTAACCGGCACTTTCCGGCTCGATAAAACCAAAAAGCAAACGATAGACATTCGATTGAAAAACGCCAGATTGTAAATCTTTGTATATTTTTGCAGAAACCTGAATGTCTTATTGCCTGAAGGAGCCTGTGATGCGCAAGGTCTTTTTTGTCTGTACTATTGGGGGATTGTTTTTTGCTGCAACGAGCAAATTGTGCAATCCGGCTCAGGCTGACAGTAACAGTAGGAAAGCTTCTGAGCAAAAGTATATCAAAGTGCCGGTCAAGAGGAAACCCGCGGACAAAGAGTGGAAGCTGCGCGACACCCGCACAATAGAGCTGCTGGATGGTTTCCAACCCGGTTCAAAGAAAATCCTGTACAGCAAATATGGCGGCAGAGTTGACGGCAAGGCCGAGGCAAAAGGTTATTTTTATCCAAAGAAGGTAGCAGATAGATGGTGGCTCGTTGACCCTGACGGGAATTTGTTTTTGCATATCGGTGTTTGTTCTGTGCGCAGGGGAAGATCCCGGATAAGCCAGAAGCCGGCTAAAGAAAAATTCGGCACGTGGGAAAAGTGGGCGGAATTTACTACTGCGCTTCTTGCGATGTACGGTTTTAACGGAATCGGCGGATGGTCGGATGCAGAGCTCCTGCGGGCAACATCGCAACCTCCGGCATACACACTTTCGTGGAATTTCATGGGGTCGTTCGGCAGGTCTAAGAAGCTTGTCTGGCAGGAGCCGGGACATCTCGGATACCCTAACAGATGTATTCCGGTATTTCATCCGGACTTTGAAAAGTTTTGCGATGAATACGCTAAGCAGCTTTCAGCAACCAAAGACGACCCGTGGCTGATAGGACATTTTTCGGATAATGAGATGCCAGTTGTCTCTGATATGCTGGACAGGTCCTTGCAGCTTGATGTGAACAACCCGGACCTTCGATATGGTTACGAGGCAGCCAAAAAATGGCTCAATAAAAGAAAAGGAAAACAAGCGTCACCAAAGGACATAACCGATGCCGACAGGCAAGCTTTTCTCGAATATGCTTTGGACAGATACTTTCGCATTACAACAAATGCGATTCGTAAATACGACCTGCACCATCTTTGTCTTGGCCCAAGGCTTCACGGCAGGTCACTTAGACTGCCTCATATATTCAGGGCAGCCGGAAGGTATCTGGATGTGGTGGCGGTCAACTGTTATGGTGCGTGGGGGCCGAATCCTGAGAGGATGGCGATGTGGAGCCGGGAATCGGGCAAACCTTTTATGATTACAGAGTTCTACGCAAAAGGACATGATTCTGGCCTTCCGAACGTCTCTGGTGCAGGATGGCTGGTCCCGACGCAGAAGGACAGAGGCCGGTTTTATCAGCATTTCACAATGGGGCTGCTCGAATCCAAATGCTGTGTCGGCTGGCACTGGTTTAAATTCAGAGACAATAACCCCGAAGATTTGAGCACTGACCCATCTAACCGTGATTCAAATAAAGGAATAATTAACTATCAGTATAAGCCGTATGTTACACTGCTTGAGGACATGAAGAAACTTAACAATGAGGCGTACGCACTCATCGACTACTTCGACTCAAAGTGAAGATGGGCTTTGAAAAGCAATTGCATATCAATTCCTGCACGTTATAATCAAAACAGAGCCGCGACCGTAAGGGAGCGGTAATTGCCCTTGCGGTTATATAGTTGGTTACTGCTGGGCGCATTTAATCTTTATGATTGGTATTAGTACTGAGCTGCTGTATTCCACAAAAGATTTGTTAATAGTTGCTGAAAGGAGATATTATGAAAGGTACTGGCTTGTTTAAGAATTGGGTTGAAAAATCCCGCTTTGTGTTGCTGCTGCTATTGTTCCTCACAGCTGCTGCTGCGAATAGCGCAGGACAAACGCAGAAGCAGATTCCCCGCCCGGAACATCCGAAGCCCCAATTTTACCGAGATACCTGGCTGAACCTGAACGGCGAATGGAACTTTGGTTTTGACCTTGGCTTCTCCGGTGCTGAGAAGGACTGGCCGAAGGACGGCACACGATTAGATAAAAATATTATCGTTCCTTTTTGCCCTGAAAGTAAACTTTCGGGCATCGAATATACAAACTTTATGAACGAGGTTTGTTACCACCGTAAATTTACCGTTCCGAAGCAATGGGACGGTATGCGAGTATTTTTACACTTTGGCGCGGTCGATTATGACTGCCGTGCCTGGGTCAATGGAACCGGCGTTGGCCGTCACTACGGGGGCAGCTCGTCGTTTTGCTTTGAGATTACTCATGCGTTACGCAATGGCGAGAACGACCTTTTCGTCTGCGCCCTCGATGATGTGCGCTCCGACGTACAGCCTGCAGGCAAACAAAGCAGGAGACTCGAATCGCACGGAGTTGTCTATACGCGGACTACGGGCATCTGGCAGACTGTCTGGTTGGAGGCCCGGCCACAAAGTTTCATTGAATCTGTTCGCATCGTGCCAGACCTCGACAATCGCCGTTTTGTCCTGACCCCTGTTATTAATAACTATCGCCGCGGCATGGAATTTCAAGCTACTCTCTTTTCCGCTACGGGCAAAAAACTCACCTCGGTTCGCTCACAGTCAGCCAGCGGTATTGCTCAGATACTTAATGTAAAAAAGCCCCGGACATGGGGGCCGGACGACCCGTATCTTTATAAACTCCGGTTCGAGCTTCTCAGGGGCAGGCGCACCGTGGATACAGTGAACAGCTACGCCGGCCTTCGCAAATTTCACATAGAAGGAAACAAGTTTTATCTAAATAACAAGCCCATCTTTTTACGGCATGTTCTCGACCAGGGATTTTATACCGACGGCATCTGGACCGCGCCCAGCGACAAGGACCTCAAGGGCGATATTGAACTTTCATTGGCTGTAGGCTTTAATGGCGCGCGTCTTCATCAGAAGGTCTTCGAGGAGCGCTTCCATTACTGGGCCGACCGTCTCGGATATTTGACCTGGGGTGAGTTCTGTGACTGGGGCGGTTCCCATTCGTTCGCCAATCCACAGGGAGTTCACAACCATCAGCGCGAATGGCGAGAGGTCGTTATGCGTGATTTAAACCATCCTTCAATTGTAGCGTGGACACCCTTCAATGAAACAGCAGGGGCCGCAAGGTCTCGTTTTGAGATTCATCGCCGTGCCGTCCAGGAGACAGTGGATCTGACACGGGCACTGGACCCGACGCGTCCAATCAATGACGCCAGTGGATATGTCCACGTTGAGACAGACATCTTCACCGTGCACGACTACGACCAAAACCCCCAGACGTTCCGCCAGCGCTACGCTTCGGTCGCACCTGAAGCCCAGAATATCTTTATTTGCTTCTCCGAGATTTCTGTGCCTTACAAGGGACAGCCATACTCGGTTGATGAATACGGCGGAACCTTCTGGACCAAAGAGCACGCTACCAAGGAACCTGCCGGCAACAACAGGAACAGGTGGGGATACGGCAAAAGCGCTGAGGAGGTTGAAGAGCTGATTGGCAAGCTTACTCTTATTCTTACCGACCATCCTAACATTGCCGGCTATTGCTACACGCAGCTTACCGACATCGAGCAGGAAGTAAACGGTATTTACACCTATGAGCGAGAGCTTAAGTTCGACGCAGAACGTCTAAAGAAGTTTTTCGGAGCACCGGCAGCAATAGAAAAAAGTGAAGACTAATCGCCTATCACATATAATTTGAACAGTTGTCATTGCGAGGCCCGAAGGGCCGTGGCAATCTTTTACTTTCGAACAATAGAGATTGCTTCGCTTCGCTCGCAATGACATCTATCAATCGAACTTCGACAGAGCCCTAATTGTCTGTCAATAATGCTTGTTCATGGTTGTTGTTTTTTTGTAAGGGAAATTTTATGAAACGTCGTGATTTTTTGAAGGTTGCGAGCCTGGGTACAGCGGCACTGGCAATGCCACGGTGTGCTCAAACATCGCAGCGCCTCTCGAAAGGCAAAAAGCCGAATATCATTTATATAATGTTAGATGAGCTTGGCTATTTTGAGCTGTCCTGTATGGGCAACAAATATCTCAAGACCCCGAACATCGACCGTATGGCAACGGAAGGCATGCGCTTCACTCAAGCGTTGGCAGGCGCTCCGGTGTGTGCGCCGACCCGGAGCGTTTTGATGACCGGCCAGCATATGGGACATACGACCGTGCGAACCAACCCGGGCGGTGTGCCATTGCGTGCTGAGGATGTTACCGTTGCTGAAGTGCTCAAACAAGCCGGCTATGCCACCGGCGGATTCGGCAAGTGGGGCTGCGGCGACCGGGGAACTACCGGCGTTCCTGAGAGGCACGGCTTCGATATCTTCTTCGGTTACTATCACCAGGTCCACGCCCACTCGTTTTTCCCCAACTACCTTGTGCGAAGCGGCGAGAAAGTACCTCTTGAAGGCAATACCGGCGACTTCTACAAGGGAAAGCAATTCTCACAATATTTGATATTTGATGAGTCCATAAAGTTTATCCGTGAGAATAAGAATAGGCCGTTTTTCTGTTATTGTGCGTGGACACCACCGCACGGCCGATGGGGAATCCCGGAAGATGAACCTGCCTGGCTTGAATTCAAGGATAAACCCTGGGCCGCCGGCCAAAGAAGACCGGATGATGCAAAGGTCTATGCTGCTATGGTGAAAATGATTGACAGCCAAATCGGGCAAATTTTCGCTTTGCTCAAAGAGCTCGAAATTGATGGTAACACGATTGTATTCGTTTGCGGCGATAATGGTGGAGCGCGCTATTTCAACCACTTCTTCGATTCCAACGGGCATTTTCGAGGACAAAAAGGGAACCTATATGAGGGTGGCTTGCGAATCCCGATGATTGTGCGTTGGCCGGGAGGGATAAAGGCCGACGTTATCAACGAGCATTTGTGGTATTTCCCGGATGTTATGCCGACCTTGGCAGAACTTGCCGGGGTAGAGCCGCCGGATAATATTGATGGAATATCAATCATTCCGACACTGTTGGGCGAGCGTGCCGCCGGCCGCAGGCAGAAAAAACATCAATTTCTTTACTGGGAGTACAGAGGGCAGACGGCTGTGCGAATTGGTAATTTCAAAGCCATCCAGCCGGGCAAGAACAAACCGTTTGAATTGTACGACCTCAGCAAAGACATTGGCGAACAAAATAATATAGCGGATGAGCATCCTGAAATCTTAGCCAAGATGAAGGCCTATGCAAAGCAGGCCCACACCGAAAACATCCCGGGCGGCTGGGTCGATAAAGAAAAAGCTTTCAAGGGTCATCAGTTCCACTAACAGATATGCGAGTGAAATATTAGCGAAGATAGATTTGCGGATCTTTAAGGAATCTTAAGAACGATTGTGAAAGGAATACACCAGTGCCGAAACCAGAAGTTAAACTCCACTACAAAAATGTTATGCCAGATGTTATAGGTAATGAGCACGGCATCACGCCTGAGCAGCTAAAAGACCTCGTCGAAAAAACCTCGCCCTTAATTCTACGGTTGAACAAAGAAAGGCAGGGCGGTGAGACTCCATACCGGGACCTGCCGTATAACTCGGAAATCGCTCAAGAGGTCAAGGAACTGGTTGAAGAATTAAGAGGTCGATGTGAGAATCTGGTTGTCTTCGGCATTGGCGGCTCTGCCCTTGGCAATATTGCTTTGCAAACAGCCATGAATCCATATATGCACAATATTGACGACACACAGCGGAGCGGCCCGCGTCTGTTCGTATTCGACAACATTGACCCAGAGCAACTTGTGTCATTTCTGGACTGGCTCGATGATAAGCTCGACAAGACTATTTTTAATGTCATCAGTAAGTCCGGCTGGACGGCAGAAACCGCAGCTCAATTTATGATTGTTCGTCAATTGCTTTTAGATAAACTCGGACCCGACGATTGTAAAAAACAGATAATCACGACTACCGATGCGAATCAGGGCATTCTCCGTCGTATCGCCAACAATGCAGGTTTTAGAAGCCTTGTAATACCGGAGGGTATTGGCGGCCGATTTAGCGTTTTAAGTGCGGTAGGCCTGTTCAGTGCCGCTATGTGCGGGATTGACATCGATTCACTCCTGGAGGGAGCCCGTGATATGGACACAAGAGTTAGCTGCGAAGATTTTTACGAAAATCCCGCTGCAACCAACGCCGCAATAAATTACTACTTCTACAATCACGGCAAAAAAATATCGGTAATAATGCCATATAGCTACCACCTCAAGGATTTAGCAGATTGGTACAGGCAGCTCTGGGCGGAAAGTCTCGGCAAGTCAGAAGACCTCAAAGGCAACGAAGTGCATATAGGCCCCACACCGGTCAAGGCCCTCGGCACCACTGACCAGCACAGTCAGGTACAGTTATATCGCGAAGGCCCCAATGACAAACTGTTCACTTTCCTGCAGGTCAATAATTTCAACAAAGACCTTGAAATAGGTCCAACTCCTGACTGTGCCTCGGAGCTTGGCTTTCTCGCGGGCAAAACTCTGGGCTCATTATTAAACAACGAAAAGATGGCTACCGAATATGCCCTTTTGCAGGATAAGCGTCCGTGCCTTACCGTCATCTTTCCTGAAGTAAATGCTTACACCTTTGGCCAGTTTATCTACTTGTATGAGGTCACAACTTCTTTTGTCGGTGCCCTGTTCGGCATCAACCCTTACGACCAGCCTGCTGTCGAGTTGGGCAAAGAAGCCACCTTTGCACTTATGGGCAAGCCCGGCGATGAGTATGAAAAATGGGCGACTGAAATCCGAGCTCTGACCAAAATTGACGAGAAGTTTCTGGTCTGATACACTTTGCCGCATCTGATTGTTCGGCGGCTCAGAGGGTTTGAAAATGGACTACGCAGTGATAATGGCAGGGGGCACGGGCAAGAGACTATGGCCGCTCAGCCGAAAAAAACGCCCCAAACAGGTCTTAAAGCTCCTCGACGGCCAAACACTTCTTCGCCGTTGTTTTGAGCGTCTCTCGCCGATTTTCGATACGAGAAACATAATCGTCCTTACAAACGCCGGCTACGCAGATGTGGTCCGTGAAAACCTCTCTGAATTGCCCTTTAATAATGTCATAGCTGAGCCTGCTGTTCGCGATACGGCCGGCGCCATCGGGTTGGTCTCAACCGTTCTGACAAAATATGACCCCGAGGCCACGATAGCCGTGGTTACCGCCGACCAGATTATAAAGCCTGCCGAGGTACTGCAGCAGGCCCTCAAAGATGCTCTTGTCTTTGTGAATAACAATCCGGACGATATGATTACTTTCGGCATTCAGCCGACCTTTGCCAGCACTTCACTCGGCTATATAAAATGTAATAACGCTCGTGAGTATCCCGGCTGTAAAAATAAGGTTTATTCCGTCGAAGCATTCAAGGAGAAACCGGATGAACAAAACGCAAAAGAATATCTTAACACCGGGCAATACTTCTGGAATTCCGGTATGTTCGTCTGGAAGGCCAAAACAATCTTAGCTAATTTGCAAAAGTTTCTACCCGAGGCTACCGGACCGTTGGCAAGAATTCAAGCCGACTGGGGCAGCCCAAACCAGCAGCAAACGCTACAGGACTGGTTTGTAAAGCTGCCCAAAATAAGCATCGATTTCGCCGTGATGGAAAAGGCTGACAGAGTCCACGCCATAAAGCTGGATTGTCGCTGGCTCGATATGGGTTCCTTCGCAGCACTTGTTGATATTATCAGTTCCGACAAAGACAATAACATCGTTATAGCGGGCACGAGCGAGCTGCTTGATTGCAAGAACAGCATTATTGTTACCGAAGAGAAGGGCCATCTAATTGCCGCTATTGGCCTGGAGAATATGGTCGTAGCTCACAGCCCCGATGCCACACTTGTATGCCACATTGACCAGACCCACAGACTAAAAGAGCTGCTTGAGTTAATAAACCAGCACGCCGGCGAAAAGTTTCTATAACACAATGGCGTCTAATGCGAATGCGACATATACACGCAACAAAAAAATGAGATACCTCGCAATAGATTACGGCACTAAACGCACCGGATTGGCAATCTGTGACTCCGCTGAGACCATTGCCTCACCCCTAACTCTAATCCAGGGCCAAAAGGAACTGCTTAAGAAGATTGCAGAAGTGGTCGAGACCGAAAATGTCGAAGCCGTTGTGTTAGGACTTCCTTTAAATATGGACGGCTCGGAAAGCTCTCAAACCAAGCTTGTTTTGAAGTTCGCCGAGCAGTTAAAAGGCTATCTGCATATCCCTGTTCATTTACAGGATGAACGTCTGAGCAGTTTCAGTGCCGAAGAAAAGCTCACTTCCGCTAACTTTACGAGAGGTAAGAAAAGAAAACGCCTCGACGCCGTCGCCGCCGCTGAAATCTTAGAGGCCTTTCTCGAACAAAAAACGCCCCCGAACTCCGACGGGACAAATACCCTATAAACACGCCTCTGTATATATAGGATGATTTGATTTGGCAACACAGTAGTAAAATGTAGTAGTCAAATGACTACGACCTTTCAAATATATTCTGAGCTAAAAACTCAATTGAACGCTGCGGAAAGTTCTTAACTGATTTAGACTCGATCAACCCATTCACCTGGCAGGTTCATCAATGTGCCATTATATTCGATTCTGTGGAATGTCAAGGTGTTTTCATTGGAGGTGGCGGTTCAATGGGGTGCGACCAGATATTCTGGCAGGGCTATGCAGCCCGTTTTCGTACATCCCAGTAGCTTTTCCACGTATTTGACTGCTCCAAAGCAATCAAGGCCA
>Ga0209979_1000727_pt1 | contig 41603 bp, 40 predicted proteins | sample AnhtaG_FD_183114 | JGI IMG/M metagenome (GOLD analysis project Ga0209979, IMG submission 183114) | Deep subsurface microbial communities from Anholt, Denmark to uncover new lineages of life (NeLLi) - Anholt_01485 metaG (SPAdes) (version 2) | ecosystem: Environmental > Aquatic > Marine > Oceanic...
GCCAGGGGCCAGAGGAGAGCTTTGCCGTCGGGATATCTTTTTCGCATCTTACGACAGCCTGCGATGACTGAGTCGTACTCTTTTCTGTCCAGCCGGATCCAGATCAGCGCGCTGCGAGCTGCTTCTCGTGAAATGAGGGACGAGTCCGCCGCCAGATTCAACTGGGCGATCCCCTTGTCCTTATCGTTGTGGATCAGCCCGATCCACCGAAGAATTCCAGCTTTCGCTGATTTCCAGTAGTGGTAAAGACCCAGCCCGAAGTACAGATCGTACAGACTGCTGTCATAGGCCAGCCCCCGCTCGTATTCCTTCTTAGCTCGACGTCCCTTCTTGATAGCGGTAACCAGTGATCCAAAACGAGATTCCCACAATGAACGATACGCTTCAGCATGACCCAGAAACAGGCACATCCAGGCGCGTGTGCAATTTGACGCAGTATCACCAATGATCGAGGCTTTTGAGCGTGCGCTGTCGATAAGCCGGTTGAATTCCTCAGGATACAGGTTGTCCTCCCGATCGAACATCATCGTTATCAGTGTCACAGCTCCAAAGAGATACCCGGCCGGATCATCGGGGTATTGAGCGATCATTGCCTTTGTTAGTGAATCAGCTTCGTAGAACTTATCATTGTAGAGCAACTGCTGAATGCTTAGTAACTGTTGGATCCTGGCCCTGTCAAGATAATCGTCGGCAAGAATAGGAGTGGGAGTCGTTATCGACACGGCTGTTGCCGTCAAGACCAGAAAAGCGCACTTCATTACTTCCTGCACCGCCCACCACATTCACGCCAGTCAACGATTTCCCGGCGACACCGCCGGACAGACAACAACACTGGGATGCGTCGACACATCGCCACAAGGATAGGGCCCGACTATTATTGTGCAAGATTAAACTGGATTATCGTAGGTGGCAGTAACGTAGGTCAGCCTCCTGGTGGTCCTGACGCCTCGGCTTAAAGACAATAGTCAGGAGTACAAGACTCCTGACCTACAAACTTAGATGATAGTGTGCCCCGGGACAAAATCGAGAAGCTCGATATTGTGATCGTTCGTAGCGGTGACAACCACTGCCAAACCAGCCTTGTGAAAGACCAGATGGCACCCGCGACAATAATGGTCGAAAAAGATTATCTGATTTCTCACAATCCGGCCATCTTTGAGATCATCCGATATTTCAAACTGCTCGGACGGAGCGACAAACACCGAGACAATTCCATTGTCATGAGAGTACACAAAGTGGGCCATCGTAACCCCCATGATCTCCTCGTGCTGCCCCCCAATCAAGGAGAAACCGTGGACGCTTGCAGAGACGTCATAGCCGAGTTCGTCACGGACGCGCAGGATTGTCGAAAAGGTCCCGGCGTCATTAACAAATACTGTAGGATCGTCCGCTATCGCCACGTGAGCTTGTTCAAGGGGCAGATATTCGGTCTGGTGCCAATATAAGTCTCGAAGAAAGAAGGCTCCACCAATCAAGATCACCAGCGAAGCTGCGGCGGCCAGCACGGCCGCAGTTCGCCTAAAAAAAGGGCGGTTTTCCTTTGCCGTTTGTTGGCCGTCAATCTCGTCCAGCTTGAGGGAAACTTTTTCCTTGAGAGCTTCCAGGCTGCCGGATGGGTTGCCGTCCTTCAACTTCTCATTGATGAAGTCCTGAATAGCCGTTTCTACCCGGTACACCTCGAAGCAGTGTTGGCACTGCTCGCGGTGGCGCTGGACTTCATTGACATCGATTTCGGAGGCTTCTTTATCAATTATCTCATACAGTAAACTCAGCGCTTCCTGACAGTTCATTTTGTGGTGCCCTTGATGTAACCATTCTTAATCGCATAATCCCATAAGGCCTTCTGCAACAGCTTCCGTCCGCGGTGGAGTCGGGATTTGACCGTGCCTAACTGGAGATCCATGATATCGGCAATCTCCTGGTACGAAAATCCCTCCAGAAACGCCAGCACCACCACCAACCGGAAGTCGTCCGGCAGGCTCTCTATAGCCTTTTTGATGTCGTCATCGAAAATTCTGGAAAAAAGCTCCTGCTCGGGGTTTCTGGTTGTCTGATCAACGGCAAGCTGACCGTAAAGGAAGTTGTCATCCAACTCATCAACGTTGATCGACATGGGCGAACGAGTCTTCGACCGGTACTCGTTGATGAAGATGTTCGTCATGATTTTAAACAACCACGCCCGGCAGTTTGACCCCGGTTCAAAACGATCCCAGAATCTATACGCCTTTACATATGCCTCCTGCACCAGGTCTTCGGCATCACTTTCATTTTTTGTCATCCGAAGTGCGGTGCGGTAAAGAGCCTCCATATGCTGCAAGGCTTCCGCCTCAAAGCTCTTACGTTTTTTTACGCTTTCAGCTTTACCGTCGGCCATTGGAACAATCCTCAGATCGGTACGACCGGTAAAGCGGGTTTTTGTATACTTTCCAAAACACTTGAGCCGGTCATTAAGTTCCCTTCCGGGCGACAATTGCCATTTTTTGACAACCTGTTGCGGCCTATCCCACTACAGAAAAACAGATGGCCTGCTGAGCCCGTTTCCAGGAGACCAAGATAACGGCTCGCTGAATCTTCCACAAGGATTTTCCGGTGAAGTCGGTGGGCTCTTGAATTGGGCCGAATAAGCGCACCCGGATACTACAGATTTCCCTGCCTGCAGACGGGCACCTGTGCCCGGCGGGTCTTCAGACCCAACGGGAAAGCCATTGTCACGCGGGGCGATCTGAAGATCACACCGCCACAGAATACACAAGTTATTTCGCAAGTTATTTCTGGGACGATACACTATCCCCGGAGGATCATATTGACAGGATGTACTACCCGGCAAAATCCAATTTTAATTGCGGCAGACAGGACAAAATCCTATTCTATCGACTATGAAAGACCCCGATGACATCCGCTTTATCGCCCGGAATCGCAAGGCTAAACGCGACTATGAAATAAAAAGCCGCCTTGAAGCCGGGATCGAACTGAAAGGAAGCGAGGTGAAATCGCTAAGGGAGGGAAAAGTCAACTTGTCTGATTCCTACGCGGTCGTCGAGAACGGGGAGATAATCCTGAAAAACTTGCACATCTCCCCCTACAAGATGTCCCAGGAGGACCACGATCCCCTGCGACCGCGCCGGCTGCTTCTTCACAAGCGCGAGATCCGCAAGCTCTTTATCCAGACCGAGCAGAAGGGGCTGACGCTGATTCCGCTCTCGATATACTTCAAGGGGAAAGTAGCCAAGATTGAACTGGCCGTGGCCGCCGGACGTAGAAAATACGACAAGCGACAGGCTATTGCCAAAGCCGAAGCTGACAGGAAAATCAAGCGGGCTGTCCGCAGGAACTATTAGGTACCTTGTAATATGCGCCGGTTTTGTGTTTCCATATCCCTCATCCTCCTGGTCGCCGCGATGCCGTTGTGGATCGTCCACGGCAAAACGGTGAAGGTAGCCATTTCAGGCGGCGTGGAATCAATTCAGTCTTTCGAGCAAAAGGAGATGACCTACATATCCTTTTCGGAGCTGGTGGAGATTTTGGGCGGTCTGCTTGACTGGGAAATCATCGGTCATCAAATCAGCTATGTCTCGGACACCAACCGTTTTAATTTTGTCATCGGTTCACCGTTTTTTAGGCTCAATGACAGCTTGTATAACCTGACGTTTCCAGCCGTCTACCGCGAGGGCCAACTGTATCTGCCTACGGAAACGTTTGTCCCATTCCTCGACCGCATCCTGCCGCAGAAGATAACCTGGAGTAAAGATTCCGAGACGTTGCGGGTTGATTCTGAGTATTTTAACGTTACCGATCTTGCCATCTCCCCCAAGGCTAACGGCCTGTTGATCGAACTGTTTCTCACCAGCTCGCTGGCCTATGATGTCTTTGTCACCGAAGGAAACTGGCTGAACATCTCTATACGGGACGGCCGACTGAACAGCCGCATGATACTCTCGCGCCGGGACCGCAGGTATATGTACGACCTCAAGACCCACCAGGCCGCCGGTTCCGGACAAGTCTCTATTCGGCTGCGAAGGAACATCGAGAAATGGCACCACAAATTAGCCTACGACCCACCCCGTATCCAAATCTCGATTGCCGACGTCGATTTTGAACTTGACACTCTTGGTTCCCCTCGGAAAGTCGGACCGGACAACAAGATTGACGTCATTGTTATTGACCCCGGTCACGGCGGCAGCGACTACGGCGCCATCGGGCCAAGCGGCACCCGCGAAAAGGACGTGGTGCTGAGTATCGCCAAGGAACTGGCCAAGCTGATCCGCAAGGACAAGCAATTCAAAGTTATAATGACCCGCGACCGGGATAAAACCGTCACACTGGAGCAAAGAGCCGACATTGCCAACCAAGCCGGGGCCGACTTGTTTTTCTCCATCCACGCCAACGCCACTGTGAAACGGCACGTGCGGGGATGGAACGTCTTTTTCCTGGCCCCTGCAAAAAATGACTCGGCCCGTGCGGTGGCGCAGTTTGAAAACAGCTTTTTCCTGCGCGAACAGTCCGCCTTCGCAGCGCACCAGGGCAGTCACACCGAGGACGATTTCGACGATCCCGTCCTGACCATCCTCAACGAAATGATTATGACGGAGTTCCAAGTCGAGTCTCATGACTTTGCCATGATGGTTGACCGGGAGTTTCGCCGGTCACTGAAAACCCGGGCGCGGGGAGTCGATCAGGCGGGATTCTTTGTGCTCAATATGGTTTTCACGCCGTCGGTGCTGGTGGAGATCGGCTTCATCTCCAATAAAAAAGACGAGAAACTGCTCAAAAGCGGCAGGTATCAAAAAGCCGTGGCTGAGTCGATCTACAAAGCGATCAAAAGATTCAAAGCCAAATATGAGTAGGTAGATAAATCTACAATTGTTTAAGGAATTCTGGTAGAGAATAGGATGTCACAGCAAGCACCAATAGGCATCTTTGATTCAGGGGTGGGCGGACTGACCGTCGCCCGCAAGGTGTTCGAGATTCTTCCCCACGAGAACGTCGTCTATTTCGGCGACGTCGGCCGTTACCCCTATGGCGGACGCTCCAAGGAGATCATCACCCGCTTTACCGTGCAGGATATTACCTTTTTGATGGAGCACAAAGTCAAGTTCATCATCTGCGCCTGCAACAGTGCCTCGTCAGTGGCATTAGATGACATCAGGGGCAACTATAACCTTGAAATTATCGGCGTCATTGAGCCGGGGGCGCGGGCGGCAGTCGAGCAAACCACGACTGGGCGAATTGGCGTCATCGGGACCAACGCCACTATCGGTTCCAACGCCTATGCTCGCATCATCCACAGCATTGACCCGCAGGTGAAAGTCTTCTCGCTGGCCTGTCCGCTGTTTGTGCCGCTGGCCGAGGAAGGGTACATCGACAAAGAAGCTGCTTACCTGATTGCCCGTGACTACCTGCAGACGATGCTCGACGTCGAGGTGGACACGCTCGTGCTTGGCTGCACCCACTACCCGCTTTTGAAGCATGTCATCAGCGACGTCATGGGTGACAAGGTCACCCTTATTGACAGCGGCGAGGAGACGGCCAAAGTTGCGCATAGAAGACTCGCTGAGGTTGGGTTGTTGAAAGAAGGTGCCTTAGGCACCCACAAGTTTTTCGTCAGCGACGTCCCCGAAAAGTTCTCGCAAGTAGCGACACGTTTTCTGGGTGAGGTTGTTGACAAGATCACGAGGGTGGATATAAGTGGGTATTAGAGAAGTAGTTGTAGGTCAGGAGCCTCGTGCTCCTGACACATTGAGTAAGAGTAGGTCAGGAGCCTTGTGCTCCTGATATGTTGACAACGTGAATGGAAAAATAGTCAGGACCATAAAGGTCCTGACCTACGTAGCTGAGGTTGGGTTGTTGAAAGAAGGTGCCTTAGGCACCCACAAGTTTTTCGTCAGCGACGTCCCGGAGAAGTTCTCCCAGGTGGCGACACGGTTTTTAGGCGAGGTTGTTGATAAAATCACGAGGGTGGATATAAGTGGGTATTGAATATGACAGTTACTGTCAAATAAGGAACTATATGGTATGCAAAAACCTCTCAATGGATTGATTTGGCATGACAAAGTATAGGATGTATGTTGATGAGGTTGGAAATCCTGATCTGGAGAGCTCGGACAATCCCAACCACAGATTCCTGAGTTTAACAGGTGTCATAACGGATCTGCTTCATTCAGCAGAAGTTGTACATCCTGAAATGGAACAACTTAAAGAAAACTTCTTTCGTTCACATCCTGACGAACCTTTGATCTTACACCGTAAAGAGTTGGTAAACGCTAAACCCCCTTTTCAAGCATTGAGAGACCCTGCTATAAGATCACAGTTTGACGAAAAACTACTAGAACTTTTGTCAAAGTGGGAATACACCGTGATCACGGTCTGCATTGACAAGAAGAGGCACAAAGAAACATACACAACGTGGCGGTATGATCCTTACCACTATTGCCTGGAAGTTCTACTGGAAAGATATGTTTTCTTCTTACAGCAGCACTATTGCCAAGGTGATGTGATGGCTGAGTCAAGAGGTGGCAGAGAGGATAGAAGACTTAAGGCCAGTTTCGAGCGTTTGTCTTCAAATGGTACTCATTTCGTGACGGCAGAAACAATTCAAAATTCCCTAACCAGCAGACAACTTAAGGTTAAACCTAAGGCAAATAACATAGCTGGTTTGCAGTTAGCGGACCTAATTGCTCACCCAAGTAGGGCAGAAATATTATACGAACAGGAGTTGTTGGGAAAGTCGTTGGCAACATTTGCCGAAAAGGTTATTCACATTCTTCAATCTAAGTATTATGCTCGAGCAGACCAAGTATATGGCAAGAAGTTCTTATGATTATGAAAAAGGCCCTTGCGGGCCCGATGGTACATAAACCATCCACCTCCAGTAGACTGGATTACTTATAAGTAATCTTAGACCTTTATGAATGTCAAGTAGTTTTTTTGAAAAAGTTTGATAATTCTTGAGAAATTTTTAAATAATTGTAAAAAACTCTGAAAGTACAACTATGCAGGAAGATAATCAGATCCCGCTATCTCGCTCAGACCATGCAACTCGTCCTCGCAACTAACAACCAAGACAAAATTCGGGAGATCAAACATCTCCTGGATGACCTGCCGGTGACCGTCCTGACAAGGGACGATTTCCTTGAATTCCCTGACGTTGAAGAAACCGCCGCCACACTCGAAGAAAACGCCCGCCTCAAAGCCAGCGCCATCGCGAAGTTCTGCGACCTGCCCGCCCTCGCCGATGACAGCGGCCTTGAGGTGGATGCCCTGAACGGCGCTCCGGGAATCTACTCGTCACGCTACGCAGGTGAGGATGCCACCTACGCCGACAACAACCGCAGACTTCTTCAGCAACTGCAAGGGGTACTACATGAAAAGAGAACCGCCCGCTTCCGTTGCGTAATTGCAATTAACTGGGCCGACGGCACTACGGACACGGTCGAAGGCGTGGCAGAGGGATACATCACTGAGGATATCGCCGGTTACGAGGGTTTCGGCTATGACCCGGTCTTTTTCTACCCGCCGGAGGGCAAACGCTTCAGCGAGATGACACTTGAAGAGAAAAATCTTGTTTCCCATCGTGGCAAGGCATTACAAAAAGCGCGGGATGTCATTATTGAGCGACTGAACCATATGCGAGACTAGTAGGTCGGCGTTCCAAGTCTGCCGAAGGCTGACTTGGAACCCGACACTGATCTCCTTGTCTGAGTGATCTGACAAAAACCACTTGGCCTCCGGGCCGATTCTCATTATCATGTACAAGTTGTGAAAGACATGGGGCAGTAGCTCAGCTGGGAGAGCGCCACGTTCGCAACGTGGAGGCCGTCGGTTCGATCCCGATCTGCTCCATATGATTAGTTGTTTGGCAACAGATGAGGACATGCTGTCGCAAAAGTAATGAATAATACAGTAAAATCGCGAGTTAGTGAGGCCGCGATCTCTAATCGCGGTTCGCCCGAGGAGGTTACGAGGATGTGTACTACTAACAACCATGCGTCAACTTTTCAAGCCATCATCACAGTTCTGGCCTTAACTGTACTGCTTTTACTCGCAAGCTGTCGAGATGGATCTAACCAGGCTCAATCCGTGAATGATCTGGCTCCCTTCAAAAAGATGGCCAGTACGGCTGGTTGCTCTGAGATAAGTAACCGTCTGTTCCTGATTGACGGCCAGCGGGTGTTTTGGGATCGTGCGGGCGACTGTCCAGATGCTTCCTATTCACTGACGCTTTTCGGAAGCACGGTTAATAATCGTCTGTGTTATTTGCATGACTCCATAGCTGGGCCCGTCAGGGATTGCCGGGATGATCGCTACCAGGACATGTTTGATACGATAACCGCGAACCTCGACAAACCCGATCTCGGGCTTGGTCCTATGCACAAAGTGCAAGTGATACTCTTCTAAGTAATTTAGCTGTCCGGCCACGATCTCTGGTCGAGGCTTACTAGTGCAAATCTGGTTTTGACTTTCGGCTTAATGTGTTATATAATGTGGGGAAATAAATCAGGCTTAGCCTGTGCTAGATGGGGAGTTAGCGGTGCCCTGTAACCCGGAATCCGCTATACCGGGATTGAATTCCCACCCGAGGGCTTAGCGGTCGATTAACTTCGACGGGTAAGCGGTGTTGAAGGTTGGGTCCTGTACAACATGAGCCTACAAACCCCGTCAGGACCGGGAGGTAGCAGCGGTAAGTAGTCACTTGTGTGTGTTGCAGGGGTGCCCGGCCGGAGCTGGCTGCCCGAAGGGTTTTTCGGCAGCGGTTCGGAGGTGGGTGCACGTAAACTTCAAGGCCCGTCTGCGAAAGCCGGCGGGCCTAATCTATTGTAGTGTTGCGTGTCGGGCGTCACCCCGGGTAGTTGCCTTCCATGTACAGCTTGAGGTAGCGGTTCTCGATCTGCATCTGCTTGATTTCGGCCTTGACAACGTCCCCCAGAGAAATCAGGCCAACCAGTTGGTCTTTTTCCACGATCGGGATATGGCGAACCTTGTTCTCGGTCATAACCCCGCCGATGTAGTCGATTTCGTCGTCAGCTAGGCCGACCAGTAAATCGGTCGTCATCAGATTACTGACCTTAATCGAGGGGAAATTGTCCTGATTCTCATAAATGGCGTGGAAGATATCCTTATCGCTGATAATCCCCACCAGTTGACCGGAATACCCCAGCACAGGAAGACAACTGATCTTGTTTTTGATCAACAGCTCCATGGCCGTCAGGATATCGGTCGAGCCCTCGACCGTGACAATCTCACGCTTCTTGTCTTTTAACAGGTCCTTGACTTTCATTACAATACCTCCCGGGCTTGGTTAATTTGGCATTCTTCCCGGCTGCCAACGAGTGTTGACTGATCAGAGACCGCCCGGTCCGCCTCTACTGATGAGGTGACACCACCTACCTGGTTGGCAACCCGCCTAAGATTACATATATTACACCGGGTGTGTCAATGGAAAAGTATCGAATTAGGCTGTGGACTGCCCTGGTCGTTCTGGCCGCCGGTTTGCCGCTGAAGTCGGCCGTCGATGACCGGAAGGCTGACCCGGTAGTCCAGTTCTACTGCGCTCAGGCCCGATCGGTCTGTGCCGAGCACAAACCCGATGAACAAGCTCTCACCTATTCACTTACGGCCACCAGTTATCGCAATAAGGTCGGTGAGCGGGGCGCCATTGCCCATGTTGACTCGGCCGTTGCCGACTTCTATTTTAGCAGCGGCACGCTCGATTCGCAGAAGACGGCCGTATCGACCTTAAAAAAAATTGCGGACATTGACTTTTCTTATCCCAATGTGTTTGACCAGGACTACCTTTTCAGCTTCTATCCCAATGATACCGGCGGGAAATATCTGGCCATCGGGTTCGACACTGACTCCGCCGGCGACCCCCGGCCGGTGGGGCTGGCAATCATCGACCGGTACGAATACTCCCTGCACCGTCTGTACCTTTTTTATCCGCACCAAGCGGGGTATAAGCGGCTTTCGCGGACGCTGCATTTTGTCAAGCACGAGGGGTATATCTTCCCGGATTCAATCTTAGAGTTGGCCACCAGGGCGGGAGTCTTTTCCACCGACCATTACCGCCTTGAGACGGTGATTAGCAATATCAAAATTAATCGCTGACGGCTGTAACCTGCGACAACCTCCATCGGCTACTGCATAGAGCCAGCTACCTGTAAGCAGTTGTAGGGTGGGAGCTTCTGGAAATTGTGCCGTATGTTTGAATCCTGCTTTTTCAGAGACGGGCATGTGCCCCACGTATTACAAAAGCTTTCCCTTTGATACTAAAAGTTGCCTTGCGCGAGACGATCCGGTTTCTGAGGCCGCGGGTATCGCCAAGTCGAATGGCTGCATTTTGGACATCGTACTCCGTACCGCGACTGGTCAATACAATCCGGCGCGACAGCGGAATGACAGAAACAACGTCTCCCCGGCAATTGACAAAAGTCTCAGAACGGTCCTGCACAAACACGATTTCGTATCGGATATTGACGAACCGGATTTTAGGGTATGACCGAGTATGCTTTAATCTATCCACCAGATTGACAAGCATCACGTTGCCCAAAAAGTGATCCGGCCAACCGAGTGTCGGTACCACGATGTCAATGCTCCTGGCTTTCTCGTGGAGGCAGTATTCGAGGGCAAGCTGAAGGTCGGTTTTGTCCTTTCGGGAAGGGAAAGTAATCACCCTTGTGCGGCGGGGCAGGTCTTTCGGTATCCTTTGTAGTGAGTCAAGGTCACCCATAAGAAGGTCGGGCACGATGCGCGCTTTGAGAAAAAACCGTAATCCGCCGTCGACTGCAATTTTGATCCGTGAGCGGCACAGCTTGCGGTAGAAACTAAGATGTTCGGTTCTATAGGAACCGTGCACAAATATAATGAAATCCTTCACCCTTTGGTAACTCCCGTTTGAAGCCGGCCATAACTGACAACACGGCCACGTCATCTGTGACTATCATAGGTCGCAATATACATATTGATCAAGCGTGTCGGGTTTCTTGCCCCGCCCAAGGCGGGCCTGCGGAACCCGACCTACTATTGCTTGTCTGAGGTCTGTTCAAAGCTCTTGACTTTTTGAACCAGTCGCTTCCGATCCTTACTGCCAAAAAAGCTCGTCCCCATAACTAGTATATCAGCTCCCGCCTTTACAATTCTTTCGGCATTGTTGCCGTCGACACCGCCGTCAACCTGAACCTGCGTGTAAGGGCTGTGAGCATCGATGAACTTGCGGGCGGCGGCAACCTTCAGCAGTGTCGATTCGATAAACTCCTGCCCCCCAAAACCGGGATTGACCGACATAATCAGCAGAAAATCAAAATACTCCAGATATGGCAGCACCTTATCCACAGGCGTATCCGGGTTGAGTGATATGCCTGCTTTAATGCCCATGCTCCTGATCTTTTCTACGACCTCAGCAGGATCGGGATGAACCTCGATATGAAACGTTATATTGCCCGCACCTGCCTTATAGAAGGCCTCAAAGTGATTCTCCGGCTGCGACAGCATCAGGTGCACGTCAAGGAACTTGTCCGTGAGTTTATCAATTGTGCGGACGATGTCGGGTCCAAACGAGATGTTCGGCACGAAGTGGCCGTCCATGATGTCGAGATGGAACATGTTGGCGCCGGCACGCTCGGCGTCGGCAATCTCTTCCGCCAGCCGCGAGAAGTCAGCGCCTAACACAGATGGTGCTATCTTGGCCACGACGGTAATCTCTCAATTTTTTCGTTTGGACGCAAGGCGAAAGATGAAGCCAGCCTAGTAGGGCGAAACCCCTGTGATATCGACAATTGTTTTCGCACGGCGCATCAAAGCGGTGCGCGGCAAATGTCCACATCTGCCCCATCATAGGGCGCATCGGGTGGCCCACGGCTTGCACGTCGCGGACCGGACCTTTAAACGGCGGTGGGAACTGTGCCCAACGTCACCCTGAGCGGAGTCGAAGGGTGGCAAATCCGGCCGGTCACGGTTCGACTCCGATCACCATGACTTACAGCTTATAATGCACTCCTTTTCCGACATCCTTACCTGCAAGAACGAAATGTAGGTAACATCTACTGGAATTGTCAAGTTTATCCCCTCTAACGATAACCTCAGCCTATCTCAAGCATCTTCTCAAGGGCGACCAGAGCCTCGCTTCGAGTAGGTTCGGTAACCTGCACGGGCTTTATATCGGCCCAGTTCTCCAGCGCATAAGCCAGATCGTTGAGGGTTGTCCGGTACATATTGGCGCAAACGGGGCAGGTCTGACCCGATAATTCAAAGATCTTTTTGTCCGGATACTGGTGAGCCATACGGTTTATGAGATTGATTTCAGTACCGATGGCGATAGTCGCCCCCACCGGTGCCTCGGCGCAGTACTTTACAATGAAGCTGGTCGAACCGTCGGCATCGGCCAATGACACCACTTCCGGGATGCATTCAGGGTGAACCACGACCTTCACATTCGGATACTGCTGCCGCACCTGCCGGACGTGCTCCGCCTTGAAGGTGGTATGGACGTGGCAGTGGCCTTTCCACAGAATCAACTTTGCTCGGCCAATCTGCTGTTCAGTAAGCCCACCGCTGTCACGGGAAAAGTCCCAGACCACCATCTCTTCCGGCTTCAACCCAAACTTCACGCCGGTATTATAGCCGAGGTTTTCGTCGGGGAAAAAGAATACCTTCTCTTTCCGATCGAAGCCGTACTTAAACGCATTGACGGCATTCGAAGAGGTGCAGATAACGCCGCCGTAACGACCGGTAAACGCCTTCAGCCCGGCGGTGGTATTCATGTAGGAGATCGGCATGATCTTCTTCTCAGCGCCAAACCGCTTGAGGTACTCCCAGGCCTCCATGACGTCGGCCATCTCCGCCATATCGGCCATGGGGCAACCGGCCAGCGGATTGGGAAGAAAAACGGTCTGGCGATCGCCAGTCAAAATATCGGCCGCCTCGGCCATGAAAAGAACGCCGCAAAAAACAATGATCTCAGCTTCCTTGTGCTCAGCCGCTGTTTTGGATAAACCATAGCTGTCACCAACATAGTCGCCATATTCAACCACCTCAAGACGCTGATAGTGGTGGGTTAAGATACATAGCTTCTTACCCAGTTTCTTTTTGGCGGCTGTAATGCGTTCTTGCAGCTCGTCAAGCTTTGCTTCGCGATACTCTTTAGGAAGGGAGAAGTACATAACCTAATCTTTCTTTTTCATTCTCTTTTACCAAACCTCGTAGGTCGGGTTTGATCTTGCCCCATTATGGTGGACAGTTTGTTAAGCATGTTGGTTGCCTCGTTCAAAACAATCTCGCTGACGCCATGGGCCGACGCAGATGACAGCATCATTAAAGACGCAAAGGTGAGTACAAATACAAGACGTTTCATCTCCTTTTGCTTCCTGTTTGTATGGCTATTGTAGATCAGGACCCTCGCGGTCATGACATTCTTTTCGCCATCATTACTTGTCAAAACAACAGGGGTTTTGACCTACATTCTCTGCAATTTCCGCAGTATCTTTCGAGCTACATTCTCACAAGATCTCCTACGGGCACGGCGGCGGTGCCGCACCGCCGAAGAACAGGTAGTCTACGAGGTAAGTCAGGTCGGCTACATTAATCCCACCTTCTCCGTCAGCATTACCCTCTTCGTAGCATGGGGGAGCTAGACCACCATAAAAGAGGTAGGCCACCAGATAGGTCAAGTCGGCCACGTTGATTCCACCCTGGCCATCGGCATTGCCCCGTTCCCGGCAGTCGGTGAAAGTCAGGTTAACAATGCAGATACCACAGTTGCAAAGATCGGTAACCTGAACCGTGATTGACTGCGAAGTGCCGACATCGGCTACCGAAGGGGTATAGCTCCATAAGGCGCAGGTGTCGCTAATTTTGTTAATCGTCCCGGGGCCTGAAATCAGATTGAAATCGAGGTTGTAACAAACATAGATATCCTGAGCGCAGAAGGTATACTGGGCCGTGGCACAGTGAGGGAAGGTCAGGCTGGAAACACAATTCGTGAACTCTGGCACTCCGCATGGGCACATGCTCACATGGAAGCAGTGGGGTCCAGACCAAGCCGGGTAGATAGTCCCGCCCGGTGTCGTCGCCCACAACCACGAACTCCCCGGAGGAAACCAGGACGAATCGATGCACAAGGTATCGCCGTCCATGTAGGGCGTTGCCCTCACCCGCCAGACCTGCTGGTCAAAACCATCGGGGATGCCGGGCCCCATCAACCTTGAGCCGCCAAATCCGACCGTGTCCTCTCCCACCCCATCAACGCTGAGTAAGCTCATGACGATGCCGCCGGTGAGATCGAATAAGGTGTCCCAGCCAATGGGCAGGATATCGTAAGTGATAGGATCAAAGTTATCAGTATAAGCACCGTTCCGTTGCATCCACACCCGGAAGCCGTTGCTGAGACCGGCGATAGTGTTTCCATCGGTATTGGTTAGCCGGAACGTAAATTCGATTGAACATCCGGCATTAACAGTGTCGCCATTGTAGATCCCGGTCACGTGGTCCAAAACAATCTCGCTGGCGCCATAGACCGGCGCAAATGACAGCATCATTAAAGATGCAAAGGTGAGCGCAAATAGCAGACGTTTCATCTCCTTTTTCTTCCTGTTCATGCAGAGATAATTAATGACATCATGACTTCTATCGTCTTTCCCACCGCCGTTGTCCGACCTGGTGTCTGACTAAAAGCGGTAGTGTTGACGTGCATACGAATAGTGCCGTGTAAACTCTGTTTTAAAGATACTAAACTCTATCTTGTTCGTCAAGGGAAAAGTTCGGATGTAGTGCGGCCCCAAAAGATGCGATCATACGACTGCCACTATCAACTGCAACGCGACCCTTAAAGGTGGCCTGACAACCTCTGCCAGAGGTGGTACACGATTGATGCCTCAGGGTCAGTCGTCGGTCTTATTCGACTATTTATAAGACACCTCAAGGCCAACATCAAGGTTATTTTCACGGCTCACTATATGATAGCGGTTTCCCCCATAAGCCATCCCGACTGACCGGAAAATCTCTGATTTTTTGGTCTTTTTCTTGTTTATGCTTGCTTAAACAGTATGTCGGTAGTATCTTGTAGTCAGTTGATTTTGACTGGGAGAGACAATGCGCAACCGTGTTTTTGAAATCGTTGTTTTTCTGATAGATTACATGCAGGGGGATGCTGCGCGGCTTTCTGACACCGATGATCTCTGGGCGACGTTGGAGGCTCAGGGGTATTCAGAGGATGAGATATCATCGGCTTACTCCTGGCTGCTGAAGCGGTTCGAGAACACCCCCCAGCGCTATTTTTCGAGCTTCCCGGCAACGCCGTCCTCGCACCGCATCCTGACCGCCTTAGAACGTGGCCAGTTGACAACAGAAGCGTACGGGTTCCTCATCAAGCTGTCGAACACATCGGTGCTAAGCGACGAGCAGTTTGAGATCATTATGGACCGTCTCTCCGCTTTCGGCCCGAAGCCGGTTACGCTTGACCAGATCAAACTTCTTGCTTCGTCGGTGGTCTTTTCTGATCTGGACGAGTTCGACGCTGCGGAGCTGTTTGACAGCGACGGCGACCACACCAGCTTTGTAAATTGACACCGCATGTCCCTCAAAGACAAGAAGATACTTGTCGGCTTGACGGGTGGTATTGCCTGCTATAAGACACCACAACTAATAAGGCTTCTTGGCAGGGAGGGGGCTTCCGTCAGGGTTGTGATGACCCCTGCCGCAACCAGGTTTATCACCCCGCTCACCCTTGAGACAGTGTCCGGCCATCCGGTCGCGGTGGAATTGTTCCCCAAAGGAGAGTTCGTTGCCACGCGTCATATTAACCTTGCCGAATGGCCGGACCTTATTGTTGTTGCTCCGGCCACGGCCAATTTTTTGGGCAAGACAGCCAACGGCATTTCGGATGACCTGTTGACGACCGTTATCTGTGCCGCCCCGCGGCCGGTTATGGTTGCTCCCGCCATGAATCCCGGCATGTGGAGCAACAAAGTCACCCAGAAAAATTATGCCTGCCTGAAGGAACTCGGATACTTCTTTGTCGGCCCGACTGAAGGGGAGATGGCCTGCAACGAGTACGGTGTGGGGCGGATGGCCGAACCAGAGCAGATATTCGAGGCGGTGAAGTGCTTTCTAAGTGGAAGCTTTGAAAAGAGACTTCTGGCCGGGAAAAAGGTCGTGGTGACTGCCGGCCCTACGAGAGAAGCTCTTGACCCGGTTCGTTTTTTGTCTAACTATTCTTCCGGCAAGATGGGATTTTCCTTAGTGCAGGCTGCCCTCCTACTTGGCGCCGAGACGACCCTGATATCCGGACCGACCAGCCTTATGCCGCCTGCCGGCGCCAAACTGATTTCCATTGAGTCGACCTCTGAGTTGTTTGACTCAGTCAAAAGAGAATTCAGGCAGTCGGACTGCTTGATCATGGCAGCGGCGCCGGCTGACTTCACACCGGGCAAGGTCGCGGCGCAAAAAATGAAGAAAGCTGCTGCGGGTTATACTCTTGCTCTCCAGCGAACAATTGATATTCTCAAGGAGGTGGCAGCAAAAAAGAAGGGCTCTCAAGTCGTGGTGGGATTTGCTCTTGAAACGGAAAATGCACTCGCCAACGCCAGAAAGAAGTTGAAAGAGAAGAACCTGGACATGGTCGTGCTCAACCAGCCCGGTAAACAAACAGGGTTTGTTTCTGATACCAACCGAGTAACGCTCCTGATACCAGGCAAGAAGCCTGAAAAGTGGCCTCTCATGGACAAAAGCAAGGTCGCCTGTAAATTACTTGAAAAAATCGCCACCATGCTGTAGCTTTAAGGTCCCTAGCAGGCAGTGTACTATGGAAGAAGCGCCGGTCAGTTTGCAGGAAATGCTACGCCGCGCCCTCACGGCACAGGTGGAACTGGGCATGGGAGAGATGATCGTTATGAGAGAGGAACGGTACTCAGGGAAGGAGTATTCGGAGGAGAGGATACAAATGGTCAAGAAGTCACCTGAGACGGTGGATATGTTTGGAGCGGACAAAAAGATTGAACGCGCCCCCCAGTTTGATTCACTTAAGGCTCACTATGACGCCGTCTGCACCTGTCAACTCTGCCACTTAGGACAAACCAGGACGAAATTTGTGTACGGTGTCGGCAGCCCCGAGGCTGATGTGATATTTATCGGCGAGGCGCCGGGGCGTGATGAAGATTTGCAGGGGGAACCGTTTGTCGGGCGCGCCGGGCAGCTTCTGGATCGTATCCTGGCGGCGATGGGCCTGTCGCGGGAGGAGGTTTATATCGGCAATATCCTGAAGTGCCGTCCTCCCAATAACCGCGACCCGCTGCCGGAGGAGGCCGAGAAATGCCTGCCGCACTTACTGGAGCAGATAACTCTAATAAGGCCCAAACTGATATGTGCCCTCGGGCGGATAGCCGGTCAAATACTGCTGAAGACAACGGCACCCCTGGGCAAACTGCGGGGGGAGTGGTACGAGTTCGAGGGAGTGCCGCTGATGGTCACCTACCATCCGGCAGCGCTGCTGCGTTCCCCGGCGTATAAGAAAGACCTCTGGGCCGATATGCAGGTGCTCAAAAAGCGCTTAGACGAACTTAGGATGGGCCAAAAGACGTAATGATTCATAAACTTGTGGAATAGATTTTGGCTTACAGGACACAAACAGACAAAGAGATCGAGCACCTCCAGCCGCCACAGTCGCTGGATCTTGAGAAGGCTGTGCTGGGCTCTATTCTGAAGGACACTGAAGCCCTTCACGAAACAATAGAAGTTCTTGACCATGAATCGGTGTTCTATTCCCCCAAACACCAGATCATTTACAAAGCTGTGCTTGAACTCTACCAGAATTCGGAACCTTGTGATATCACAACTATTACGGACACACTGTTGAAGAATGGGAGCCTCGAGCAAATAGGCGGACGGGTCTACCTGGTGGAATTAGTAGAGAGTGTTGCCTCTACTGCCAATATCAGAAGTTACGCACAAAAAGTATTAGACAAGTTTCTTCTCCGACGCTTGATACAGACTTCCACTGAGGTTGTCAAAAGCTGCTACTCTTATGAAAAAGAAGTTGAGGAGCTTCTGGACCGGGCAGAGCAGGATATTTTTTACATATCTGAGAAGAGGCTTCGCAAAGGATTCACTTCTATAAAAGAGTTGATTCCCTCTACCTTTGAAGAGATTGAAAACCTTCAATCCCCGGATAGCGCCCTGGTTGGGATCAAAACCGGTTTTGACCAATTGGACATCATGACCAATGGCATGCATAAAGGTGATTTTGTAATAGTCGCCGGCAGGCCATCAATGGGCAAGTCGGCACTCGCTATCAACATAGCAGAATACGTAGGCGTCGAGCTGAAGAAGGGAGTGGGCGTCTTTTCTCTCGAGATGTCAAACGAACAATTGGCCTTACGGATGCTGTGCTGCCGGGCAAGGATTTCGCAGCAGCGCCTTCGCGCCCGCAAGCTGAGAACTGAGGAGTGGCAGAAGCTTACGTTTGCCGGCGGGCCGTTGTCTGAAGCGCCGATCTTCATTGACGATTCAGCCATTCTTTCATCTCTGGAAATCAGAGCAAAAGCCCGACGGCTGAAGTCACAGTATGATATTGCTCTCATTATTGTCGACTACATCCAGATGGTTCATGGCTCAGGACGTTTTGAAAACCGCCAGCAGGAAATGGCCAGCATCTCTCTCAGCCTCAAAGCGCTGGCCAAGGAGCTGGAAATCCCCGTTATTGCCTGCTCCCAGCTTTCCCGTCAGGTGGAGCAACGAGGCGGCGAGAAAAGGCCCCAGCTTTCCGATCTGCGTGAGTCCGGCGCCATAGAACAGGACGCCGATGTTGTCATTTTTATCTACCGGCCGGAGCATTACTACTCGCATCTTGATAGAAACGACCCCAAGTACCTTGAAGTCGAAGGGAAAGCTGAAATCATCGTGGCCAAACAGCGTAACGGCCCTACCGGCCGGGTTAACCTGACCTTCCTGAAAGAGTTCGCGCGGTTTGAGAATATGGCGCCGACCGGCTACCGTGAAGTTCCGGCCGGAGTGGAACCGGTCGAGGGCGGAGACGTTCCCTTTTAAGTATACCCATGGATTACGGACTGCAGGTTATCGGCCGCCGCGGTGTGAACTTCGTCACGAAGCTGGGCGGCCTTTCTCTTATGCTGGGCAAGTTCCTCGTTTCGCTCAAAGAGATTCCGCGGTCGCTCGGATTGATCTTCGAGCAGTTGTACTCGCTGGGAGTGAAGTCTCTTCCGTTGATCGTGATCATTTCTATTTTTGTCGGGGCGGTTTCGGCGTGGCAGGCGGCCTACCAGTTCAAGTTTATCGGCGCCCCTCTGCGCTATCTTGGGCAGGCGGTGGGCAAGGCGGTGGTTATCGAGCTGGCGCCGGTGCTGTCGTCCCTTGTGTTTGCCGGACGGGTCGGCGCCGGGGTGGCGGCGGAACTGGGAACGATGCGCGTGACCGAGCAGATCGACGCCCTGGAGTCAATGGGCATCAACCCGATACGCTATCTGGTCATGCCGCGCGTACTGGCCTGCTTGTTCATGGTGCCGTTTTTGGTGATCTTTGCGAACTTTGTTGCGATTTTGGGTGGTTTGGTCGTCTCCATGGCCGGTGTTGATGTGTCATCAGAAACTTTCCTGAACGGTTTTCGCAACTCCTTCAAGATGGGCGACTTTATCAACGGGCTGATCAAAGCCGGAGTGTTCGGTCTCATTATCGGCCTGGTCGGATGCTACGAGGGATTTAACACCCAGGGCGGGGCGCAGGGGGTCGGCAGGGCAACTACGACGTCGGTCGTTATCTCGTCGGTGCTTATTCTTGTCTTTAACTTCGTCTTTGCGATAATTTTGTTCAGGATTTAACCATGCCGCCCCCTCTGGTTCAAATTGAACGGCTGCACAAAAGCTTCAATAGCCTGCAGGTTCTCAATGGCGTGGACATCACCATCGAGCGGGGAGAGTCAATCGTCGTCATCGGGCAGTCGGGCTGCGGGAAAACGGTTCTGATAAAGCATGTCATCAAGCTGTTGGAACCGGACGAGGGCTGCGTGCTTTTTGACGGACAGAACCTGGCTGAACTTGACACGAGGGAGATCACAGCCGTCCGACGACGGATCGGGATGCTGTTTCAGTCGGCGGCGCTGTTTGACTCACTCACTGTAACCGAAAACGTCGGCCTCGGCCTGAAGGAGTCGCACCGTTTCGACAATGCCCGTATCAGCGAAATCGTACTTGAGAAACTTGACATGGTCGGATTAACTGAGGCCGCTCAGAAAAGTCCGGCAGAGCTTTCCGGCGGCATGCGCAAAAGAGTGGGGCTGGCTCGCGCCATAGCCTACGATCCTGAGATGCTTCTCTATGATGAACCGACCACCGGCCTTGATCCCATCACCGCGGACATGATTAACAACATGATTGTCGATCTCAACAGGCAACTGAACGTAACCTCAATCGCCGTCACGCATGACATGAAATCAGCCTATAGAATCGCCAACCGCATTGTTATGCTCTACGGCGGGAAAGTTGAATTCGACGGTACCCCGGACGAGATCAGAAGCTCCGACAACCCGGTGGTTAAACAGTTTATCACCGGCAGCGCCGCGGGCCCCATCCACGTACGATGATTACCGGGAAAAAGGTAAAAACGGCCTACTTTTGCTCCCACTGCGGAACGGAGCACGCCAAATGGCAGGGGCAGTGTCGCGGGTGCGGGCAGTGGAACTGCCTCATAGAAGAAAAAGTCCCGGCCTCAAAGTCGTCCCTGCGGGCTGTTGCCGCTTGCGAAAAGAAAAAGCTCTCTGAAATCAGTCTCGATTCGGCATCCGGCTATCGGTCCGGGATAGATGAATTCGACCGTGTGCTTGGCGGCCAACTGCTGCCCGGAACGACCGTTCTGCTTGGGGGAGAGCCGGGTATCGGCAAGTCAACTCTGTTGCTTCAGGCGGCCGACGCCTATTCGCAGCAGAACATCCCGGTCGCCTACATCACGGGCGAGGAATCCTTAGCGCAGATAAAACTCAGAGCCAGCCGTCTGAAGATTTATGGAGAAAACATCACCGTCATCAGTTCCAATTCGCTTGAGGAATCTGTCAACATCCTTGATTCCGGGAACTTCGCGGTCGCCTTTGTCGACTCCATCCAGACAATCTCCTCGGCACAGTTTGAGTCGCCGCCGGGGACAGTATCCCAGGTGCGGGAAGCGGCCAGCCAGTTGATCGCACTGGCCCGGTCGAAAGTGCTAGCGATCTTTTTGGTCGGTCATGTGACCAAGGATGGGATGGTTGCCGGTCCGAAGGTGCTGGAGCACATGGTCGACACGGTGGTTTACTTCGAGGGAGACAGCGCCCATCTGTACCGGATGCTCCGCGCAGTCAAGAATCGTTTTGGCTCGATCAGCGAAATCGGCCTGTTTGAAATGCTGCCCGAAGGGTTGACGCAGGTATCCAACCCGTCGTCTTTCTTTTTGTCGAATCATTCAACGGAACCGAGAACCGGATCGGTTGTGACCGGCATCTGTGAGGGTAGCCGCCCGATCTTAGTCGAGATTCAAGCGCTCGTCACGACGGCCAACTATGGCAACCCGCAGCGCGTCGCCGGAGGCATTGACAACAAAAGGCTCGCCTTACTTTTGGCAATCTTAGAAAAGCGATGCGGCTATCCGATGTCCACCAACGACGTTTTTGTCTCCCTAGCCGGCGGGCTGAGACTTTCCGAACCCGCCCTCGACCTGCCGATTCTCACGGCCATTGCATCATCCCTATTAAATCGGTCGGTTGACCCTGAAACGCTTCTGGTCGGCGAAGTTGGCCTCTCCGGTGAGGTGCGCGGTGTCACTATGATCGATCGGCGCCTCAGCGAAGCCCACCGGATGGGTTTTACAACAATGATCCTTCCGCAGGCCAATGTTTCTCAGGTTAGCAATAGACAGATTAAGCTGGTGGGCGTGACCAACATTCAGTCGGCTCTGGATGTGATACTTGGGTAAGTATGATCAGGTATAGTAGGTCGGGTTTCGACCCGCCAAAGGCGGGGAGAAACCCGACAACAACTTCTGTTGCAAATGTCGGGTTTCTCGCTCCATCCGCCAAAGGCGGATTCCGCTCGGAACCCGACCTACGAGGCTGCCAATTTCTCTCAGGATAGGACCCACCGTGGGCGAACAGTTCTTCAAGCTCATAGCGACCGACGGCACCGCGCGGCGAGGGGAGATAGCGACACCTCACGGAACATTTCAGACTCCGGCCTTTATGCCGGTCGGGACCACCGGCGCCGTGAAGGCTCTTACTGCGGAGCATCTTGAAGAGTGCGGCGCGGAAATCATTTTGGGTAATACCTACCATCTTTACCTTCGTCCCGGGCCTAAGATTGTTAAGTCCCAGGGGGGGCTGGCTCGTTTCACCGGCTGGAACAAACCGACTCTGACCGACAGCGGCGGCTACCAGGTCTTTTCGATGAGAGATATATCACACATCACCGATGAAGGGGTCGAGTTCAAATCGCACCTTGACGGCTCCCGACATCTCTTCACGCCCCATAAAGTCATCGAGATTGAACATGACCTCGGCGCCGACATTATTATGTCTCTCGACCAGTGTGTTCCCTACCCTGCTGAAAAGCAGTTAGCGTCAACCGGTGTGTGGAGAACGTTCGAGTGGGCGAAAGCGTCTCTCCCACTCCACGGAAGACTCAATGAGGAGAATAAAACAACCATTCGGTTGTTTGGGATTTTGCAGGGGTCGGTGTATAAGGACCTGCGCACGCAGTCGGCCCAGGAGATTGTCTCGTTTGATTTTGACGGGTATGCGATCGGCGGCCTTTCGGTCGGCGAAAGCAAAATCGAGATGGAAGAGATTCTGGCGCACACCATGCAATATCTACCTGATGACAAACCACGCTACTTTATGGGAGTAGGATACCCGGAAGATATTCTGATGGCCGTCTCGTACGGTGTCGATATGTTCGACTGCGTTCTGCCGACACGCAACGCCCGCACGGGCAATGTGTTTACGTCCGAAGGCCAGTTGACCTACCGCAACGCTGATTATGCCGACGACGACCGTCCGCTGGATCCCAACTGTGACTGCCAAGTATGTCGGCGTTACAGCCGGGCCTATATCCGACACCTGTACAACCAGTCGGAAATCACCGGCATGGTTCTGGCCACTTATCACTCAACCTACTTTTACCAAAACTTGATGCGCAATATCAGAAGGGCAATCGAGGAAGAGCGGTTTGGTGCCTTTCGCAAGGATTTTCTGGATCGGTACTGTGGCAGAAACCTCTGAGAACGGTGGGACAGGCTCCGAATGGAGCGAAGTGAGATACCCGAAAGGGTACGGGAGTAAAGGCAAGGTTCTATATGAGAACAATCAGGCTACACGCAGGACGGTGCTATTGTTGTATCAAGAAGGTCAGTATGCCATGCTTCCTTGATGTTTAATGGTGTCGCACGCGCATTCCTGGCCACTCCCTAACGAACCACAGGGACAGTGGAATACTGTAAACAACCATAGGCCACACAAAACGACCGTCGGTGTGTGCGGTTACAGCTGAATAGAGGGTCAGCAGTATGGTGAAGCATATCCCGGAAAGCAGTGGGATAATCAACCTCTCGTCTGTGAGCTTTCTCAATTCCTTGTAATACCAAGCAAAGCCCAGAAACAGGAATCCTGGCAGGCCAAATGTCAAAACCACACTGAGCAGTGCCCTGGGTCGGATATTCTTCGCCAGCATCTCAATCGAAGGGAACCAGTTATAATAGCCGGTCTCCCGAAACAGGTATCTAAGTAGAAGGGTTGGTAGAAGATACGCGAGAAGTAAGATGGCGAGCTTGGTTTTGTACGGTCTTTCGTTCTTCCAGAGGAAAACCAAAGCAAGGGGAATGAGTAGTACAATCACCTCTTTTGCCAGAGCACCCAATAAAAGTACTAAGGTTAGATGCCACCACCTTTCTGTGAAAATGAAGTAACTGCCAAGCACGAGGAGGCATATGAAGACAGGATCGACACCACCTATCGTACTGTAGTAGAACGTCTGGAAGGATACCGAGAACATGAAACACCCTCCCAGGGCGTACCTAAAGCTGAAACGAAGGTACTTGAGAAAACGAAAAAGGAAAAACAGCGCAATGTACAGGCAGCAGAGGTTGACCACATTAAGCGCAGTCATAGGATTTTCTATCGGCAATACGGACGCAATCAGCGGCGCTAGCGGCCGGTACCGAAAAGGTAAATGAATTTCTGTGATCTCAGCTTTCCCCCGAAAATAATCGACGTATCTTACGTAGAGTGGAGAGTCCCCTAAAGACGGCTTTCCGATTTTCTTACCAACCAAGTTCTTTATCGGACCCAAGTCTTGCCTGTTAAAACGGGGATAGCAGACCAAGGCTAAGCTGAGCACTAAGAGGAGCAGCCCGAGATACTTCATCACTGACCAGTTCGCCACAGGTCCAATTATATTTTGTATCTCATGATCTGGCAAGTCTTGAGACGACATTTCTTTTTATTTTTTTTGGCTCTTGCGGTTCGGCTTGTAAGCGTGTGATCGACATGATATGCCAAGAATACAAGGTCACACTCCCGACGTGGTGATGAGCACACCCGGTATAGGCATCAACATTATAAGGATATCAGACTCAGGGTTATAGGATCCCACCTCCACCAACGCTGCCGTCATCCTGAGCGGAGTCGAAGGATGGCGACTGTACAGCAACAACTTAGTCATGGTTCGACTCCGCTCACCATGACATGCCAGATGTCCCGAACGCCACTTATAGACCTTTTGGGACAACCTCTATATGCTTAACGAATGCTCATCAGGCGCACGGGTCATCATTGTAATGAGAGACCCCACAGCAGAGCTGTGGGTTACCCGTTTCCATGGATTCTAACAATGATTATAGTGATCCGCATAAGAAAACGCAGGTCACTGGGTTGCACAATCTTGTCATGGGGAGAATATACGAACAGTACATTATAACAGCAAGTAGTGGCTAATCTTCGCGTTCATCATTGTAATGAAAGACCCCACAGCAGAGCCGTGGGTTACCAGTTATAATGAATATCAAGCCCCAGGTGGGCTTGACCTACGGCTCTAGAGAATCAGCGGGTCTCCGCGATCCTACCCTACCCGGCTAAGCTCTCTGAACACTGTCGTCTATTGGACCGAACAACTTCTCTCGAATGTCACGTGCCAACTTATCTATGTATAGGAAATATCCGGGGGCATCATTTTGCGCCATCATTGCTTGAGCCAATCCTTGCGCGACCAGGAATGCTGCTATTTCTGGTTCGCCTCTTTCGTCCGATACAAACTTTTCATTTTCCAGTCTTACGCCGGAGACAGGTATTGTACTCTTGCCAAATGTTTTCGTTTTATCCGAATGGCTGTATGCATTCCGAAATCTATCCCTAAATCGATGCAAGTTCTTCTTGTGAGTTCTTGTAATTAGACCGGCACTACACGCACAATTAATCGTTTTATCGAGGTTTGCACCCCCGTAAAGTCGCCTTCCTTCTTGATACTGTTCGACAAAGGAACTAATCATTCTGCCTCTCGTTTCCTCTTCTTTATGTTTCGTATCCCTCCCATGTAGAATTATCAGCGCGTATTTCAATAGACGGGTGGCTCACCGCTTGCGGTGAGTTTCTATTCCATCTTATACATAGGTTGTAAGAGGAACTGTAAACGCACCTCAAGAGGTGCGCCACCCAGTGTTGGGAAGGAAACTGCACGGAGTTTGTTGAGAAATTGAGGAGTGGAAGTTATGTGGTTTGGAGATCGAATGATCCCACAGCAAGCTGTGTAGCACCCGGCTTCTTCGACTGTTTGTTATGTGAATGATCTTAATATTCTAATGATCTTTTCAACTATATTTTTGTTTTCAATGATTGCTGATACTGCTGTCACTATGGTTAATAATAATATGATCACAGTCATCCAATTCAATCGCTTTTGCAAACCAATGTTTGTTTGTGCCAGATAATTGGAAGACTTTGCCGTTACAATTTGCCTAGTAGCATCAGCTGTGTTTCTCAATAACTCTTCATTTCTATCAATTAAATCCGCATAAAACAAAAGTCTTTTCCTAAATGAACTAAAAAGGCCATCATCTTTTTTACGCATTTCGTGAATCGCCTTAAACTCAAAGACATTATGCATAAAATACTTTTCATGCTCACAGAATCCCTTCAATTCATGTATAAATGGAATAGCATTTTTTTGAATATCTAAAGTTTGTCTATCAAGATTCAATAAAACTGAAGGACTGTTGTTTAGAACATCTATGTCTGTTTTGCCATATGAGTCTCTCAGTTTGGTAAGACGTCTCTCAAATGTTTTAGTTATAATAAGTAGTACCCATCTACCAAGAGATATATCGATGTAGTTCAAATAATTAAGAATTTTACCTTCAGTTGTATCCCCATAGCTTTTCAAATCTTTACTAGCCAACATCTCGTTGATGTTGCCAGATAAAACAAGATTAAATATTTGATTATCTCTCCCATTTGCTAGTTGTAAAAATATTCCCTCCAGTTCATTGCTTTGCCATGCATCGAAATCATCGGCAAGATCAAGCATGGACAGAAAATTGTCATAGGAATTTCCATGTATTTTCTTATAAGGAGCATGCTTCTTAAAAGTTATAAGTTCACAAACAGGGAAGTTCCCGTCAGGATATCCTGAAGAAAATAGACCAGGAAAATTCTCAGCTAGCCAAGAGGTACACAAGTTCTTCAAATATTCTCTTGCAAGTACTACCGCATCTTTTTTTTGGTGCAAAACATCAATTATCCTGTAGCCATTCTTTGTTTTTTCATTATATGTTGAATAATTTTCTCTAAGAGGATTCTCTATCGAATTAGCTAAATCATCTTTTGGTATAAACCGGCACGCAAGGATAGTTGTGCTTGGTAAAAATTGGAGAAGTGATGCTTTAATTGATTCAATGCCATCAGGCAATTTGGCTTTTCTTGTTCCTGGGCACCATGTCTTTTTAGTTTCATCAACAATTAACCCAAGGTTTATCCACCCTGATCCTGATGTCCTATAACGCAAATCATTTAAAGTGTTTTGAAAATTAGAGCTAATACTCCAATCATCTTGAGACCAACCGAGCTTGCGTACTCCATCATGAAAGTTTACAATATAACTAGGTGTATAAACTTCAAAAGCCCATAGAGCAGGAACTCTAATTTGTTCTTCTTTGGGAGGGCTTGTTTTTCTGTTATTTTGTGGATCAATTTTGTTGTGGTAATAGTCGAGATTATTTTCATCAACAGTTCTTTTTTCGATATCCCCGTTATCTATATCGAATATTCTTTTGAATATTTTGTCAAATTTGTACAATACGTTCATAGCGATAAAATGCTTATCCGCTGTTGAAGGGGGATACCTTTTGTATTTTCACATAACTAATGATTATACCGCTTGTATAAAACAGCAAACACAGGCTGTTTCTTTCTGTATAAGAATTTGTCGTGACTCCTTGCATTTCATTCTAAACTCTTTCATTTCAAAGCTTTGTTGATTTCCCCCTAATCTCGTGTGCCGGTTCATACAACACGATATAGCAAAGTCAATAAAGAAGTCAAGCTCGATTTCTCCCGTTTCAACAGAGCCTTTTTTATGAAGGTTTGACGGGTGGCTCACCGCTTGCGGTGAGTTTCTATTCCATCTTATACATAGGTTGTAAGAGGAACTGTAAACGCACCTCAAGAGGTGCGCCACCCAGTCACCGGGGTGCATAATCTTGTCATGGAGAGAATATACGAACAGTACATTACAACAGCGAGTAGTGGCTAATCTTCGCGTTCATCATTGTAATGAAAGACCCCACAGCAGAGCTGTGGGTTACCCGTTACAGCCGGGCGTATATCCGGCATCTCTACAATCAATCCGAAATCACTGGAATGGTCCTGGCTACCTATCACTCGACGTACTTCTATCAGCAGTTGATGCGCAATATCAGAAGGGCTATCGAGGAAGAGCGGTTTGATGTCTTTCGCAAGGGTTTTCTCGCTCGCTACTATGGTAATCGTTCTCGAGAAGGGTAACGTTCCCTGCTATAACACCCTGAGGGGCCATAGATACCCCAAGGTGATACGGGCATCGCTTAAGCGTATGCGCTCAGTGGTGACGGAGTAACTTTTTTCGCTCAGTCGTCTGACAAACTTCAGATTCGGGCGGGCCTCCGTGATGCCTATTTCGAGAGAGATGGTGCGATGAAACCTCAGCCCCATAGTTATTCGAAGGCCGAACGTCGGCCTGATACCGACATCCTGGACCTGATGATTTTCGCGCAGGGAATCGGCGGCGTCATTGGTAAGGTGATAGTGGTGAAATGTGTACACCAATCCAAGTCCCATGTATCCGGTAAGTTTGCGGGTGCCCCGATAGTAAAGGGCGTCAGCCGATACGGCAGCGCTGTGGAGGGTCCCCTTGGGAAACAGGATGGAATTCACCTTACCATACCGGTAGTCGAACGCCGCCCGCACCACGACCGGATGGATCAGGCGGATTTCGTACTTGGACGTGACCTCCGGACCGGAACCAACCAGACCATTCGGCCCACTTAGCCCGACAGTAAAGTGCACGTTCAACGAAGCAATCGTATCCTGCGCGACCGGGTTAAGCGGAAAGGCAGGCAGACAAAGCCAGGATGCTAAAAGCAGGGTGTACATCGATCCTCCATCAAGGGACTCTATTAATATAACGTAGAAAAGCCGAAAAAATCAAAAACAATCTTTCATTACCGCGTGTCGGTAAAGTGGATTATGTCGACCAATTAATAATAGGGCGACCAGCGGCACGATAGCTTGTCCGATTTACCGTTTCAGGAATCCCGTTTACTATTCCCTGTAACTCATTGCGTCCCAACGAAAAAAACTTGGTTTCCCCCAGTTAAAGCGGTTGACAACCAAATGAGAATCAATATATTAACCGATTGTGTCGAGTAGCTGTGAATTAGTTCACAATGTCTACTGGGATAATGACCGCAAGTTATTGAAAAGAGAAGTCTTTACGGAGTGGATGATGGCCAAATCTAACGTATTCAAGAACTTTATCAACGGCCGGTGGGTCGAGTCCAAATCAGGGCAGACCTTTGAAAACCGCAACCCGGCCGACACCGACGAGTTAGTAGGAACTTTCCAAAAGTCGACTGCTGAAGATGTCAGCATGGCCATCGAGGCTGCCGCCGAGGCTTACAAAAAATGGCGGTTGGTGCCTGCTCCGAAGCGAGGAGAGATCATCTACCGAATAGCGTCGCGGCTTACTGCGGAAAAGGAAAACCTCTCCCGCGACATGACCCGTGAAATGGGTAAGATTATCCATGAAACCAGGGGTGACGTGCAGGAAGCGATCGACATGACCTTTTACATGGCCGGTGAGGGACGCCGCCTTTTCGGCATGACTACGCCGTCGGAGTTGCAAAACAAGTTTAATATGACCGTGCGTCAACCCCTTGGCGTCTGTTGTTTCATTACACCGTGGAATTTCCCGATGGCCATCCCGTCCTGGAAGACGATGCCGGCCCTGATCTGCGGTAACACGGTGGTTATCAAACCGGCCACCGATACGCCCCTCTCGGTGGCGCACTTTGTGAGGATTTGTTACGAGGAAGGTCTTCCTCCGGGGGTGTTGAACATGGTTACCGGTTCCGGCTCGGCGCTGGGGGATTCGCTTATCAAGAATCCCCACGTCAAAGTGGTTTCGTTTACCGGCTCGACCGAGATCGGCCGCAAGGTGTCCGAGGGCTGCGCCAGCAGTTTCAAGCATGTTTGCTTAGAAATGGGCGGCAAGAATGTCCAGATTGTTATGGACGACGCTGATCTGGAGCTGGCGGTTGACGGCGCCCTCTGGGGGTCGTTTGGCACCACCGGCCAGCGCTGCACGGCCACCAGCCGTTTAGTCTGCCACAGGGACGTCCTGGACAAGTTTACTTCCGCCCTGGTTGAACGGGCGCGGAAGTTGAAAATCGGAAACGGCCTTGACGAATCGACCGAGATGGGACCGCTGATTAACCAGGGGCAGCTTGATACCGTGCTGGGCTATGTCGAGGTTGGCAAAAAAGAGGGCGCGAAGCTTGTCACGGGTGGTGAGAAGCTGACCGGCGGCGATTACGATAAGGGCTTTTTCATGCAGCCCACTGTCTTCAGTGAGGTCACTCAGAAGATGCGCATCTGGCGCGAGGAGATATTCGGGCCGGTGCTGTCGGTTGCTTCGTTCAGCACCTTTGAAGAAGCTATTGAAATGGCCAACGACACCAACTATGGTCTGTCGGCTTCCATTTACACTCGGGATGTCAACAAAGCATATACCGCCATGCGTGACGTGTACACCGGTATCTTCTATGTAAATGCTCCGACGATCGGCGCCGAGACGCACCTTCCGTTCGGAGGAACCAAAGAGACGGGCAACGGTCATCGCGAAGCGGCTACGGCGGCGCTTGACGTCTTTAGCGAATGGAAGTCAGTCTACGTTGACTTTTCCGGCAGCCTGCAGCGGGCGCAGATTGATAACTGAAGTGAAGGAACGACGCCTTGAAGCGCTGTAAATACATACTGGATCATCAGCTTTGGTATACTCCCTGGTATATGCTGCTGTTTATCTGGTGGGCTTCGTCAATTTAGCCTTGTAGGTCGGGTTCCGAGTCCGCCAGGGGCGGACGAGAAACCCGACATTCGTTGCTGAATCGAGTGGAGAGAAAGATGGCAAAAGGACGAAAGAGAATCATCATAATGGGCGCTGCCGGGCGCGATTTTCATAATTTCAATACCTTGTATCGGGACAATGACACAGTCGAGGTGGTTGCTTTCACCGCCACGCAGATTCCTGACATTGATGGGAGAACTTACCCTGCGTCCTTGGCAGGCAAGCTCTACCCAAAAGGAATTCCAATTCACGAGGAAAAGGAGCTGCTCAGCCTTATCAAGAAGCACGCGATCGATGAGGTTGTCTTCTCCTACTCTGACGTTCCCTACCAGTATGTAATGGAAAAGGCTGCCTTCGTTATGAAAGCCGGCGCGCGGTTTTCCCTTGAGGGCGGGGCGCCAACGATGATTAAGTGTGGCAAGCCACTGGTGGCGGTGTGTGCCGTGCGCACCGGCTGCGGCAAGTCACAGACCACGCGCAAAGTAGCGAAAGTGCTCCAGGAGATGGGCCAGAAGGTGGTGGTGATTCGCCACCCGATGCCCTATGGCGACCTGGCCCGGCAGGCCTGCCAGCGCTTTGCGACACTGGCCGACCTTGACAAGCACAAATGCACCATTGAAGAGCGCGAGGAATACGAGCCGCATATCGTCAGAGGCGTGACCGTGTACGCCGGGGTCGACTATGAAATGATCGTTCGTGAGGCGGAAAAAGAGGCCGACGTTATTCTGTGGGACGGCGGCAATAACGACATGCCGTTTTACAAACCGGACCTCATGATAACCGTCGTCGACCCCCATCGAGCTGGGCATGAGATATCGTATTATCCGGGTCAGGTCAACCTTCTGCTGGCCGATGTCATTGTAATCAACAAGATCGATTCGGCCGACGGCGAAGACATCGCCGAGGTGCGCGCCAATATCTCCACCTACAACCCGGATGCAATTGTGATCGACGCCGCCAGCCCGATTGAAGTCGAAAACTGGGAGATGATTCGAGGTAAAAAGGTACTGGTTGTTGAGGACGGCCCCACCCTGACGCACGGTGAAATGGCCTACGGCGCAGGGGTGGTGGCGGCGGAGAAGTACGGCGCCGCTGAACTGGTAGATCCCCGCCCTTACACCGTCAAGTCAATTACGGAAACGTTTGAAAAGTACCCGGATATCGGCGTCTTGCTGCCGGCGATGGGGTACGGCGCCAAGCAGATTAATGACCTGGAAACGACCATCAACCGGACGGAATGCGATCTGGTCATTATTGCCACGCCGATCGATTTGACCCGGCTGGTCAAGATAAAGAAGCCGACGGTGCGTGTGTCTTACAGGCTGCAGGAAATCGGATCGCCGGACCTCACCACGGTGCTGGCTGACTTTCTGAAAGGTACACAACGGAGGGTTTCGGCGAAGAAAGGAGCGCCCAAGTAAAGGCGAAAGCGAGTCGGTGGATCGGGAGTGTTCGACCCACCTTGATTTGTGGCCGCTTGTGTGGACGATGGTATCTATCTCATGGCCGCTAACAGAACAGCAGTGGTTGCCCTTGGCGGCAACGCCATAACCCAGCCGGAGCAGGAAGATACGATTGCCAACCAGTTTGCCAATACGCGCCGGTCACTTGACCCTATCGTTCAACTGGCGCGGGAGGGGTTCAATCTCGTGGTGACTCACGGCAACGGTCCCCAGGTAGGCAACGCTCTGCTGAGGATAGAGTTAGCTCGCGGTAAAGCTCCCATCCTGCCGTTAGGGGTTCTGGTGGCCGACACTGAGGGAGGAATGGGATATATGATCGAGCAGTCGCTCCAGAACCGGCTCCGCGCTGAGAAGATTGACCGCCCCGCCGTGACCATTATCACCCAGATGCTGGTCGATAAAGACGATCCTGCAGTTGACAAGCCGACCAAGTTTATCGGGCAGTTTTATACTGAAAAGGAAGCTAAGGAGCGCGCCCGAACGCTGGGCTGGCAAGTGAAAAAAGATGCTGATCGCGGCTGGCGGCGAGTAGTCCCGTCACCGACTCCTTACCGAGCGGTAGAAGCGCCCATTATAAAGAAGCTGGTGGAAGACGGAACGATTGTCATTGCCGGCGGCGGGGGCGGTATTCCCGTTTATATCGACGCCAATGGGAACTACGAGGGTCTTGATGCCGTCATTGACAAGGACCTTGCCTCGGCTGTCATTGCGCATGAGATCGGCGCCGACGTGTTGGCTATACTGACGTCGGTGAAAAAAGTTGCCCTCAACTTTGGCCGGCCCGATCAGAAAGAGCTCGACACGGTGACCCTTTCTGAGGTCAGGAAGTATTACGAACAGGGGCATTTTCCTCCCGGCTCGATGGGACCAAAGATAGAAGCGGCGATCAAGTTCCTCGAAGGGGGTGGCAAGATGGTTGCCATTTCGTCACTCGAAGAGGCTCGAAAAGCGATTTACGGGGAGGCCGGAACACGAATTATACCGGATTGAGAATGTGTAAATTGTCGCGGCAGGCAATCGACGATATACTGCGCCGGGGACGAATATACGAGGTCGGGGGAGCCGTCCGCGATGGATTCCTTTACGGGGATGACACCGTCAAGGACCGGGACTACCTTGTCACCGGCATACCGTATGATGAGCTGACACAGCTTCTCAAAAACCACGGTCAGGTCAACCTGGTCGGGAAAAGCTTTGGAGTTGTCAAGTTCACGCAGGTTGCCTCCGGGAAGCAGCAGACCTTTGACATAACGCTGCCGCGCCGTGAACATTCAACCGGCCTCGGGCATAAGGACTTTGACGTCGCCTTTGACCCGAATCTTAAGGTTGAAGAGGACCTTTGCCGTCGTGATTTTACCGTCAACGCTATGGCCCTGGCTCTGGATAATGATGAGTTGATCGACCCCCTTGACGGACGCCTCGATCTTGAAAAGCGCCGGATTCGCATGGTATACGAGGCGTCGTTTGAGGACGATCCGTTGAGGATGCTCCGGGCGGTGCAGTTTGCCGCCCGTTTTGAATTCACCATTGAACCGAAGACGTTCGAGGCGATGCGCCGTCACGCCTCCCTGGTCAAAACCGTATCGAGTGAACGCATTGCCGAGGAGTTGAACAAGCTGCTGCTTCTGGCACAACGGCCTTCGGTTGGTTTTCGGCTTATGCTCGATGCGGGTCTGCTGAAGGAGTTCCTGCCGGAGTTGGAAGAGTGTGTTGGCGTCGACCAGCCGGGTGGGTATCACAAATGGGATGTGTTTGAACATACCATCCGCACGATTGAAGCCTGCCAGCCACGCCTCCGGTTGCGGTTAGCTGCTCTATTCCACGACATTAATAAGCCGCAGCACAAGGACCTGGTTGAGGATGGGGCGACGTTTTACGGCCACGAAGCCAGCAGCGCCGCGACCTCGCTGGCGGCAATGCAGCGATTGAGGTATGCTAACGATCTGGCCGAGGAGGTCGCAATCCTGGTGGAGCGCCACATGTTTACCACCGACGTCACCGACAAAGGTCTCCGGCGCCTATTGCGACGAGTGGGAACCGAGTTGATCTTCGATCTGCTTGACCTCAGACGCGCCGACGTGGAAGCGCAAGGCAGGGGCGGCACCACCGAAGACGTGGACCGGTTTGAACAGGAAATCAGAGCCGAGCTGGAGCGCAAACCGCCGCTGGCTACGTCGGACCTGGCGATGGACGGCTACGATGTAATGGAGCTTTTCGGCCTCAAACCGGGGCCCGACGTGGGGAAAATTCTCAATTACTTGTTAGACCAGGTTATTGATAACCCGGACAACAACACCGGCGAGACCCTGCGGTCTTTGGCTAAAGAGTATTACGTGAAGAATATCAAACAACTGAACGACCACAAAATCAATGACAACAAAAGCAACGATGTTGGTGACAAGGAAAACCGATAATGAAAATCCACGAGTATCAGGCAAAGCAAATCTTCGCTGAGGGCGGTATTCCAGTCCCGCCCGGTGACATGGCCACCACCTCGCTTGAGGCAGTAGCGATTGCGGAAAAAGTGGGCAAACCGGTTATGGTAAAGGCGCAGGTTCATGTGGGTGGTCGGGGTAAAGCCGGCGGGATTAAGTATGCCGAAAATGCTGAGGCGGCCAAGGTCCTTGCCCAGACCATCCTGGGCATGGACATCAAAGGACTAACGGTAAAAAAGGTCCTCGTTACGGCCGCCGAGGATATTATCACAGAGTCGTATGTCGGAATTATCCTCGACCGTGCCACCAAGCAGCCGGTCATCATGGTTTCCCCGGCCGGAGGGGTGGATATCGAGGAAGTGGCGGCCAAAACCCCCGAAAAAATCTTCAAACTGTACGTCGATCCGGTGCTGGGTCTTAAGAGCTACCAGGCGCGCAATCTTGCCTATAAACTGTACCGGGACATCAACCAGGTGCGTCAGGCCACCGATATTATTATGAAATTGTACGACGTTTTCTGGAAAGTGGACGCCTCACTAGCTGAAATCAATCCGCTAATAACCAACCCCTCCGGAGAGGTCATTGCGCTTGACGCCAAGATCAATATCGATGACAATGGCTTGTTCCGTCAGCGCGAAGTGGCCGCGATGCGTGACCTGGACGCCGAGGAGCCGTCTGAATTGCAAGCGCGGGAGGCCGATCTCTCTTATGTAAAGCTGGACGGCAATATCGGCTGTATCGTCAATGGTGCCGGCCTGGCGATGGCTACTATGGACCTTGTAAAGCGCTACGGCGGCGAACCGGCCAATTTCCTCGACATCGGCGGGTCGTCCAGTCCTCAGAAGGTTGTGACGGCCATGAACATTATTCTATCGGATTCGAACGTCGAAGCCATTCTGATCAACATTTTCGGCGGCATAACCCGCTGTGACGACGTCGCCAACGGTATTGTCGAGGCTTTCAAGCAGTTCAAGCCATCAGTTCCGGTGGTCGTGCGGTTGACTGGGACCAATGAGCAGAAAGCGGCTGATATCTTGAGATCGATCAATCTGCCGTATGCCGATACGCTGGACAACGTGGTGAAAAAGGCCATTGAGCTGGCCGGGATGGAGTAAAACGGAGTGAGAAGGATGGAAGACCATGTCGATATTCATAAATAAAAAAACTAAGGTTTTGGTTCAGGGCATCACCGGCCGTGACGGCTCGTTTCATGCCACCCAGATGAAGGACTACGGCGCCAACGTTGTCGGCGGGGTTACCCCGGGAAAGGGCGGCACCAAAGTGGCCGACATACCGGTTTTCAACACCATGGAAGAAGCTGTCTCCAAAACTGGCGCCAATACCTCCGTAGTTTATGTTCCGCCGGCCTTTGCCGTAGATGCTATCTATGAGGCGGTTGATGCCGGAATCAAATTGGTGGTCTGCATTACCGAGGGCATCCCGGCGAATGACATGATGAAAGTGTACCCCTATGTCAAGGCCAAGGGCGCGCGGCTGATAGGGCCGAACTCCCCTGGATTGATCTCCCCCGACGAATCGAAGGTGGGCATTATGCCGGGGACGATTGTCAAGAAGGGCCACGTGGGAGTCGTCTCCCGTTCCGGCACGCTTACCTACGAAGCGATCTGGGCGCTGACCCAGGCCGGTTTAGGGCAGACGACCTGCATCGGTATCGGCGGCGACCAGGTCATCGGCACCAACTTCATCGATTGTCTTGAGGCGTTCGAGAAGGACCAAGCAACCAAGGCAGTGGTGATGATTGGTGAGATAGGCGGCTCCGATGAAGAGATCGCTGCTGAGTATATTAAGAAAAACCTCAGCAAGCCGGTGGTGGCTTTTATCGCCGGTCAGACGGCCCCGCCCGGCAAACGGATGGGACACGCGGGCGCTATCATTTCCGGTGGCTCAGGCACGGCTGCAGAGAAGATTGCCGCCCTCAACAAAGTGGGCGTGCCGGTCGCCGGTTCGCCTACGGAAATCCCGGCTGTCTTGAAAGAGTTGATGGCGAAAGCTGGGAAGAAGGCTGCCGGGACGGTAAAGAAGGCAGCCAAAGCAGCAACCAAGAAGACAGCTACGAAGGCGAAAGTGAAGAAGACTACCGCAAAAGCAGCCGCGAAGAAGAAGTCGAGTGCCAAAAAGACGGCCTTGAAAAGAAAGAAAAAACAGTAGTAGAAGTTACTTGCGTATACATATTAGGCAATTTGCTAACCTTAAGGATGTGCTATGGCAGAGTCAAACGTGGTAGGTGAATCAAAATCCAAACCCGCCGCTCAAAGTAAGTATGATTACTCCAAGGGACCGCCTCCCTTGAATATCAATCTCAGTTGGTGTAAGGCGTGCAACATCTGCATTGCCCTTTGTCCGAAGCAGGTTTTTGAGCCTGACCAAGACGGCAAACCGGTTGTAGCTCGCCCTGAGGATTGCACCCAGTGCACCATTTGCTGGGTACACTGTCCTGATTTCGCCATAACGTCAAATTACAAGTAGGGCATGCTGAGCATGTTCTAAAGGAAGGTACTATGGCTCACACCGAAAGACAAATGCTGCTGGGAAACATGGCCTGCGTTCATGGAGCTATCTATGCCGGAATGAAGTTTTATGCCGGTTATCCCATTACTCCCTCAACGGAAGTGGCCGAGGGCTGCGCCCGGGAGCTGCCCAAGATCGGTGGCCGGTTCATTCAAATGGAAGACGAGATTGCGTCCATGGGAGCTATAGTGGGCGCTTCGATGGCCGGTTTGAAGTCGATGACCGCCACCTCCGGCCCCGGTTATTCCCTGATGGTTGAGAACATCGGATATGCGTACATGGTAGAGGTTCCGTGCGTGATTGTCAATGTCCAGCGCGGGGGACCCTCGACCGGCTTGCCCACCAAGGTCAGCCAATCGGACACGATGCAGGCGCGCTGGGGGCCGCATGGAGACTTTACCGCTATTGCCGTCGCTCCGTCCACCGTGGCCGAAACCATTACGGAAGTGATCCGGGCCTTTAATCTCGCCGAGCGTTTCCGAACGCCGGTTACAGTTCTTCTTGATGAAACTATTGGTCACATGCGCGAAATGATCGCTCTGCCGCAGCCGGGAGAGTACGAAGTGATTGACCGGGTGAAACCAACCTGCGATCCGGCTGACTACGTACCTTTTGAGCCGACCGAGAATTGTGTCAACCCGATGCCGGCCTATGGTGAGGGCTACCGATACTATGTAACCGGCCTTACCCATGACACCATGGGATTCCCCACCAACCGGCCCGATGAAATCGCCCCCAAGCTGAAGAAGCTCAAGTGCAAAATTGAAGATTACAAAGATGAGATATTCAAGCTGCGCGTGGAAAAGATGGACGACGCGGAGATTGCCTTCGTCTCGTATGGCTCAGTGTCCCGGGCCGCTTTGCTGGCTGTGACGCTGGCCCGTCAGGCCGGGGTCAAAGTAGGCTCTATTCAACTGCATACCGTCTGGCCTTTCCCGTTAGACCAGCTTCGTGATCTGCTTCAGAACTGTTCCAAGGTGATCGTGGGTGAGTTGAACATGGGGCAAATTGTCCACGAGGTAGAACGAGCGGTGTCGCATGAAACGGAAGTACACAGCCTTCAGAGGTATGACGGTGAGATTCTTACCCCGATGCAGCTCTTGGATAAGCTTGAGGAGGTGTTATAATGGCAACTGCAACGAAAGAGAAAGAGGCGGCCCCAAAACAAAAATCTGACGTCTTCTTTCAGTACTTCCGCCCGAAGAAAAAACTCCCCAATGTCTGGTGCGCCGGCTGCGGCATCGGCATCGTCATGGGGGCTTTGATTCGCGCAGTCGACAAGCTTGGCCTGTCAAAGGATGAAGTTGTCCTGGTCTCGGGCATAGGCTGCACCAGTCGCATGCCGGTCTACCTCGATTTCAATGCCCTGCATACGACTCACGGCCGGGCGCTGCCCTTTGCTACCGGGGTCAAGTTCGCCAAACCGAAAATGAAGGTGATCGTGATCACCGGCGACGGTGACGCTCTTGCCATAGGCGGCAACCACTTCATTCACGCCTGTCGCCGCAACATTGACATTACCGTCATCCTGATAAACAACTATATCTACGGTATGACCGGCGGACAGGGCTCTCCCACTACTCCAGCCGGCGCTTTCTCCACTACGACCCCCTACGGGAACGTTGAGAAACACTTTGAGCCGTGTGAGCTGGCCAAAGCAGCCGGAGCTACGTTTGTCGCTCGCACCACCGTCTATCACGCCCCTCAAATGGAAAAGAATATTATGAATGCTATTGAGCATCGCGGCTTTTCAATGATAGAGGTGATTACAAACTGCCACACCTACTATGGCCGGCTCAATCGTCTGGGTCATGCCATGTCCATGCTCACGTGGTTCAAAGAAAAGTCCGTCATGTTAGGCAAAGCCAAAAAAATGACGGAAGAAGAACTCCAAGACAAATTTGTCATCGGTGTCTTGCACCGGGCAGACAAGACCGAATTCTGCGATGAATACCAGAAAATCGTCGATGCCCATCAGGGAGGAAAGTAGCCATGGCCCATAAGTCGTTGCGCAAAATAGAAATCCCCCATGACCGCTTTGAAATGCGCCTGTCCGGTTCCGGAGGACAGGGGATGATTCTGGCGTCCGTTATCATAGCGGAAGCGATTGGCACTGACCCCTCTAAGAGGGTGATTCAAACCCAGTCATACGGGCCGGAAGCTCGCGGTGGAGCCTCCAAGGCGGACGTGGTGGTTTCCACCAGCGAAATATATTACCCCAAGGCGCTAACGCTCGATTTGCTGTTGGCCATGACTCAGGAGTCGATGGACAAGTATTACGTGGACCTCAAAGAGAACGGAACGCTTATCATCGACAATGTTTTGGTAACGCAAGTTCCGACCGACAACTATTACGGTCTGCCGTTCACACGGCTGGCCCGCGAGGAAGCCGGCCATGTCATGGTAGCCAATGTCATCGCTCTGGGGGCTATTGCCGGCCTGACCGGCATAGTTTCACACGACGCCCTGGTCAAAGCAGTCCTGGCGCGAGCGCCGCGCGGCACGGAAGAAAAGAATCGGAAGGCGGTTGAGATCGGTTTTCGCGAGGCCCTGAAGATCAAAAAGTAACAGCGCCAAAAAAGGAAGACACATTGAGCAGGACGCTTCTGATTATCAAACCGGACGCCGTGGAGAGAAATCTTATCGGCCATATCGTAAGCCGCCTGGAGCAAGCGCGCTTCAAAATTGTCGCTATGCGAATGATGCCGCTTTCCAAAGAAGAGGCGCGGGAGTTTTACGCCGTTCACAAAGAGAAGTCGTTCTACACATCCGCTGGTGGCGTACATGACTTCCGGCCCGGTAGTTCCGATGGTCCTGGAAAAAGAGAACGCGATTGACGATCTGCGCGCGCTTATCGGCGCTACCGATCCGGCCGAGGCGGCCTGTGGGACTATTCGCCATGAAATCGGACGGGATGTGGAAAAAAACTCCGTCCATGCCTCCGATTCGGATGAAAATGCCGCCAGGGAAATCTCTTTCTTTTTTTGACAGAGTTATATGGAATGTGACCGGCAGCCATGAAGATTGAAATGGCGTATGCCGAAAGCACGCTTACACTGGATATTCCGCCTTCCCTTCAGGTAGATACCTTCTCTCCCACTGCCGTTCAGAATCCCCTCGGCGTTGGCGCTTTCTTAAGCGGATTCTTACAGGCCGGCGGTGACCGCTTCCTCTCAGGCGACCCGCCTCTAATAGTCGTCAACGACGGCTACCGAAATACTCCCACCGCCACGATCCTTCAGTGGCTCGATCAGCTGCACTCAGGCGTTGTCGATTCCGCCCGGTACCTCATTTCCACCGGCGCTCATACTACGCCCACAGAAAAACACTACCACAAAATATTTAGGCGCCTATGGGAACGAGTAAGAGACAATGTCTCCTACCATGACGCCGGTGACCGATCCAGTATGACTTCAGTCGGCAAGGACGGCTTGGGTGGCGAGGTATGGGTGAACAGCGCCGTTTTAGAGAACAAAAAAATACTGGTCATCGGTTCGGTGGAGCCGCATTACTTCGCCGGCTTTACCGGCGGGAGAAAAGCGATCTTTCCGGGGCTGACTGATATTGATACGGTAGCCCGCAACCACAACCTGGCCAACTCTCTTAAGGCGGCGCCGCTGAAGCTGGAGGGCAACCCGGTAGCGGAGCACCTTGATTCTCTCATGGCCATGCTTGAGCGCGACAAGTTTTTTGGCATACAAATCGTCACCGACTCCAGGCGGCAGATCGCCGGTCTTTTTTTTGGCCGACTGGGTACCGCCTTTAGGAATGCAACGTCTATTGCAGAGAAGATATATACCCGCCAAGTTTTTAAAAGATATGATGTTATCATCTGCGAAGTGCTGCCTCCTTTAGACAAAAACCTCTACCAGGCGCAGAAAGCGCTGGAGAATTGTCAGACGGCAGTCAAAGACGGAGGGACGATTATCATCGTTTCGGCCTGTGAGGAAGGGGTTAGTTCCGAGCACTTTTTCCAACTGGCGGACAGATGGGATCGACGGGCAAACCGCCCCAAAGACGACAGGCAGCATTTCGGCTCCCACAAATTGTCGCGAGTGATCTCAATCGGGAAACGAGTTGATATTCGTCTTCATTCGACCCTGCCGGACGACGTTGCCCGCCATGTATTTTACGAACCGCTTGACAACCTGCAATTTTTTTTGTACTCAACAGGAAAAGAATGTGAAAATTATCACTTGGCGGTCGTCCATGATGCCGCCAACATGGTACTGAAGATAGAGAACGACTGAATTGAAAGCATCACTCATATGGAGGTAAAATGAACAAGAAGATCGCCGTCGTTGGCGCCGGTAACGTGGGCGCGTCCTGCGCCATGTACCTGGCCGAAGCAAACCTTGCCGATGTAGTCATGGTTGACATCATCGAAGGGGTCCCTCAGGGCAAGGGACTCGACCTGACCCAGGCTGGTCCGGTGCGGGGTTACAACGCCACCGTCACCGGGACCAATGATTTCGCAGACATCAAGGGGGCCGACATCGTTATCATGACCGCCGGGCTGCCCCGAAAGCCGGGTATGTCGCGCGAGGACCTCTTGAACAAGAATGCCG
>Ga0209979_1000728_pt1 | contig 41566 bp, 35 predicted proteins | sample AnhtaG_FD_183114 | JGI IMG/M metagenome (GOLD analysis project Ga0209979, IMG submission 183114) | Deep subsurface microbial communities from Anholt, Denmark to uncover new lineages of life (NeLLi) - Anholt_01485 metaG (SPAdes) (version 2) | ecosystem: Environmental > Aquatic > Marine > Oceanic...
GTATGTTTATCGTGTCCATCGGGCTCCAAGGATGGCGTAATAAGTACAATCATATTGTCTCTAATTTTCTTTAAAAGAGGATTTTCATCAACAGCCAGACGATAGGCTAGTTCCATTGAGACCTCAGCAGCCCCGCTTTCTCCGGAATGGAGGTTGCCGGTCAGCCAGTAAATGGGCTTCGCCTGGGAAATGATTTCTTCAGCTTCTTTCTCGGTTTTCACAATTCGCGGATCTGCCAGTTTTACCATAAAATCCTTGTATTGCTGCAGGTTACTCATCGTTTCTTTGTTTGATACAGCTACAATGACCATCTCCCTTCCCTCAGAAGTTTTGCCTATGGGGAAAACTTTTACATTGGGGGATGCTTCTGCCAGGGCATACATATACTTGAGGATGTCCTCGTAGTAGGTCAATTTTCCCGGAGCGCCGGCAATATAGCCAAGAACATCCTTGGGAGTGGGAACACCCTTAACTTTGGGAAGATAGCTGGTGAGAGGGCTTAAAAATTCTGGTTTGGTTGTTGCTTCCTTGATCAAGCGTGTATATTCTTCATCAATCTCTTGTGAAGCTGGATTGCTCTTTGTCTGGGCAGATGGCTGAAGTGTTATAAATAAAAGAGTAAAAATAACCAGCAGGGAAAGAGAAAATATTTTAAATAGTGAAAGCCCGGAAAACATATTATACCTCCTTGTTTACACTCTTATTGTTTTGTGGATATTATTTTGCATAATTGAATTATAATTTTAGGCTCTTCTCCCATTTAGTTGATGAAAAGTCTTTCTATTTTTAGGCTCTTCTCCCATTTAGTTGATGAAAAGTCTTTCTATCCTTTCGTCATTCCTGCGGAAGCAGGAATCCAGTCTATTATAAAATATTTTTTTATTCTTCTGGATTCCTGCTTCCGCAGGAATGACAACTTGCCTTCTTTCTCCGTCATGATTTTCAACTAATTGGGAGATGAACCTTTAATTATAAGTAAAACAAACAATTGCTTCAAAAGGCCATCCTCCAATCTCAATAATTACTTCATGAAGATAAGTTTCTATCGATTGGCCGCCTATTCCATAGATTGGTTGTATCCTGTCATTTTTAATTTTTAAGTCTATTATTTCACCAAATTGAGCAGGGAATATTGAGACATGAGCCCCTGAATCAAGAACTGCCTTAAAATCAAAATATCGTCCTGAATTGCCTTTCCTACAAAGTCGAACGGGGATTAAAGGCATTAAATAACTTCTTTGATTGGGGAAAGCTGGAGTAGGATTTGTGGGTAATCGGCTGAATTTAAATTTCATTAAAAGGAAGGAGCATAGCAAACACCGAATTCTGGAACTTTCATGAATTCAAATTCTTTATGATCTTTCCCTTTTAATTTTTTTAATAGTTGATCGAGCGTTTTTCCTGATTCAATAACTTTCTCATTATCTTTTGATAGGGCAACCCACATATTTCCGTAAGGTCTAAGAATTTCAGAAAGATCTACTTTGTTTGCTTTTTTGTTCATTGTGCTGCTCATTTTAGTTGGTGGGTTTCATATATATATTATTTTAATATACTGTTGTTAAGTAGGCGATAGCCTTTAGGGGTGGTTTTTTCTCATCCATATAGTTATACGATTCCCAACTCATTTTGGTTGCAGCTGCTTAAGATTCATTATTACGCAGGCTTTCAATTCTTCATGCCACCAGGCGCATTTCTCTCCTTTACATTTGACATATTTTTCATTTCTGTCTAATGCTTCTTGAGTAAAAATTATTGGACAATATTCTTCAGGCATCCTTCCCTCCTTTCTGAGAATTTCCCTCCCCTTGTCTATCCTTCAGAAGCCAGCCCTCTCCCGGTGAATAAGCAAAGAGGGGGTCAATCGGTATAAGTGGAAATAAATGTCGGACTAGGAGAGGGCGTGGCATGATCATCATTTTTCTTTTATGTCCCTTTCCTTTTCCGAGAATTCCCTCTTTATTATTATAAAATTTTTATATGAGAATATAGCACTCGCTTGCATTGAATACAGTTATAATTATATGTATGAATGTATTCAGAGCTGGAGTTCATTATCCAGGTTTGAATCTCTTTGCTCCCACAGATAGGACATTTCTTTTCTTCTATAAACAAAGGTACTTTGCAGCTTGAACAAATCTTATTTAATCTTTTTAGGCCATCTCCCCTTGGAAATTCAAACATCTCTCCTTCGTTCATTTTCTTTTTGTAGAGTTCTCTAAGATCTTTAAATGGGCAAACCATCCTTTCATCCCAAAATTCACAATTTTTACATATAGCCTCCAATTGACCCTCCACCACCCCCTGAGATTTTCTTTTCCCCTCAAACTTCTATATAAAGAGGCTATATAACGCTAAGCGTCATATCCAACCCCGGGAAACCGGAATCCCCCGGCTTCCGCTTGCCTCTTTTCTTTTTAATTGGGAATTTCTTTCCCTCGTCTCTATAGCAGTTCCTAGGCAACCACATGAAGTGGGATTGTTATTGTTACAGTGGTCCCCTTACCTGGAACTCCTTTAATGCTCAATTTTCCTCCCAAAAATCCGGTGCGCTCATTCATTCCCATTAGCCCATATGATTTGGGATCATTAACCTTTTCATCAGTTATGCCCTTTCCATTATCTTTGACAATCAGCTCTAACTTGTTCCTTTTCTCTGTCAGTCTTACAATAATTTTTGTTGCCTTTACGTGTCGTTCCACATTGTTCAACGCTTCTTGAAAGATACGAAACAACGCTATAGAGCGGTCCTTCTCTAATTTAATCTCCTTAGCCTCGATATCAATCTCACTTTTGATTCCTGTCCGTACTTGAAATTTGCTCATATGGTCTTCAATTACTTCACTTATTGTAAAGTGTTCTAATAGAGTTGGACTTAAACTCGCGTAAATTTCTCTCGTTGTTAGAAATGTTTTATCTAAAACCTCCTTCATTGGTTGAACAATGTCAGTTAATTCTTTTTGGTCCTTTGGAATTTTTTTCTCTAACCTATATAAATCCATCCTCAGAGCTGCCAATGCCTGTCCTATTTCATCATGAATTTCACCAGAGATAAAAGCCCGCTCCTCTTCTCTTATGGATTGTATATGTGCTGTAAGTCTCTTTAGATCTTCTCTTGATTTCGTTATTTCGTCTTCCATCTGCTTGCGCTTGGTGATGTTCTCAAAAATGCAATGTGTTTGAATAAAATTACCTTCCTCATCGTATGCGATTTTCCCATTAAACGATACAATGATGCGCGTCTCATCTTTTTTCACTAGCTCAAATTCTACTCCACGAATTTCATCTGCAGCTTTAAAACGATTAAAATCCTTTTTGAATTTATCGCGATAACTTGGACCAAGCAAATCGCCAAAGAGCTTCCCAGTGACCTCCCTATGGGAGTACCCGAGTTCATCAAGCCACGCTTTGTTTACCGCTATAATATAGCCATTTTTATCAAGAGACTGATAAGGAAGAGGAGATTCTTCATAGAGGTCTTTGAAAGTTTCTTTATTTTTTAGAAGTTCCTTTTTCGCTTTTTCAACTTGGATTTCGATTTTTTCTAGTTCTCTGAAGAGTGCTGTCCTTTTCTTGTTTATCAACCTATTTCCCCTTAGTTAAATAACAATCTTATAAGACCTTGAAGCAGCTTGTCAACGTAAAACTCCATTCCCGGGAGGCAGGTCACACAATTCAAACGGGCTAGTAGAGTTTTCATCGGAAGAGGTCTCTCTCTTAAAAGATCAGATCAACAAAAAATTCCCCTCTCCATTGACGGTTGGCCAAGCCTTTAATATTCTTGATCCGATAGAAGCCGAGGAAAGGAAGGAAAAAGAAAAGAAGAAATCTTGACCAAATAGTATGTCCAGAATGTGTCCATTGGATTTTTTCCAATTCTGAGCTCATTTTAGAAATTTCGCTACCCCATATCTTATTTTGAGTGTGTCCATTTTGTGTCCACTTTTTTCTGTTTTAAATTGTATGAGATTGTATAAAATTGCATATAATTGTAATAGGGGAATAAGGCTTAACTCATTATATTTCAATGTTTTCAGAGGAAAAAAAGGGTGTGGCGAGGGACGGAATTGAACCGCCGACGCAGAGATTTTCAGTCTCTCGCTCTACCGACTGAGCTACCTCGCCGGGTCTTTGAAAGCAGTCTTTTTAATCGCTCCTAAGTATAATTTCACTCAAAAATAAAGTCAATTATTAAGTTAATTTTTCCTCTTGCTTTTGAATAAGACAGGGAGAATTTTCTTTCTTTAGCTGCTTTATTCTGATAGAATAAACTCCAAATTTAAGGCGGTGTGGGGCGTTTAATGAAAATTGCAGCTGTTCTCCCTCATGTTGAAATTTTTGGAGGAGTCAGGCGGTATCTTGAAATCGGAAATGAATTTTCAAGGAGGGGCAATTATTTTGTCCTTTTCCATCCTGATGGGAACAAGCCTGAATGGCTGCATTTTAAGGGTTTAACTCAACCTTTTTCTTCTCTGGGAAAGGAAAAATTTGATATCGGAATCTGCAGCGAATATTCAGTTCTGCCCTATTTTGAAAAATTAGAAACAAAGGCGAAGTTTTTTTATTTTCTCCTGGAAGGCCATAAACAGGAAAAAGAGGTCGCCAGGAGAAATTATTTTTTTCTTGGAAATTCTGAGGGAATTTGCCGCCGGATAGAGAAAAAGTACAAAGTTCCCTGCCTCGGGGCTCCCGGAGGAGTTAATCCTGAATTCTTTTACCCGGTAAAAAGAGAAAATGGAAAAGAAGAGCTCAGAATACTGTGTTATGGCCGCATTTTCAGGAAAAGAAAAGGTGTTCAGTATGTCATCCGTGCTGTTGAAGGGCTTTATCGGAAATTTCCCCACCTAAAGCTCATTTTATTTGACAGCTTGGTGGGTGAAGACAGAAAAGATCCCCGCCCGATGATTAAAATCCGTGTCCCTTATGAATTTCACCTGAACCTTCCCCAGAGCAAGATGGCATGGCTTTATTCGCAGGCGGATATTTTTGTGAGCGCTGAATGGCGAGCGGGATGGTCGAATACTTCAGCTGAAGCTATGGCCTGCCAGATTCCGGTTGTCTGCACCCGGAGCGGAACCCGGGATTTTGCTTTTCATGATAAGACAGCTCTTGTTGTTCCTTTTCCTCTCCCCCTGTTATTACGCCGTCAGATCAAGAGGCTCATCAAGGATGAAGAGCTCCGTCTCCGGATTGAACGTGCTGGAAATGAAAAAATACGCATGTTTTCCTGGGCTTCCCTGGTTGATAAATTAGAGGAGATTTTTAAGCAACAGGCGAAATTGAAATAGGAAATTCATTGTGATATTCTTTTAACGGAGGAAAACTCGATGGAAGAAAAAGAGCTAAAAGAGCTTTTATTGAAAGAGAGCGAAGAATTCAGCAAAGCAAATAGCCTTCACCAGCAGTATGAAAAGAAACTCGGAAAGTTCAAAGTGAAAAGTTATCTTACCGAGGAGGAAAAGCTGGAAGAGAAGGAACTAAAAAAAAAGAAGCTCGCTCTAAAAGACAAAATGTACTACCTTATGACTAAATACAGAAAGTCTCTTAAGTGATTCAACCACCAGAAAAATGAAAGGGATAAAAAAACCGAGAGTTGCTCTTGTAGGGACAGACTCGCTGCGCGGGAAAGAGCTTAAGAATATCTTGAGCCAGAAGAGGTTTCCACTGAAAGATATAGAGTTTTTCGATCCGGACGTGGAAGAAGAATTCAGTAAGCTGACTCAGTTCCGGGGAGAGGCCAAAGTGATTCACCATCTCGAGAAAAAATCCCTCCAGGATATAGATCTGGTATTTTTAGCATCGGACAGGAGTGTGAATCAAGAATTTGGGATTCTTGCCCCCAAACAAGAATTCCGGGCAATCGATTTGAGTGAAACATTTAATGCTAAGGAGGAAATTCCTGTCATCGTAGCGGGAGTGAATGATGAGATTATTGGAAAAGATAAACCACACCTTATTGCCAATCCTCATCCTGTCACAATTGTCCTTTCCCACCTTTTTTTTGCTGTTCTCAAAGAATTTGGGCTTTTAAAAGCCATTTCTTTTATCCTTCAGCCTGTTTCGGCGTTTGAACAGCCCGGCATCGAAGAGCTGGCTGACCAGAGTTATTCTTTTCTGTCCAGTACTTCTCTGTCTAAAAAGGTGTTCAAGGAGCAGATTGCCTTTAATTTTCTCTCCCATACAGACAAGGGTGACAAAGATGGTTTTTCATCTATTGAGAAACAGATCACATCAGAGATAAATCGCGTCCTCAAAACGCGTGATTTTCTTCTTTCGCTATCCATCATCCAGGCCCCTGTATTCCATTCATACTCGATTATGACTTATTTAGAATTAAAGAAAAAAACTGGTATCCAGGGTTTAAAGGAACTTTTCAAAAAGTTTTCCTTTTTTAAGCTTCCCTCTTCAACCCTTTCGTCTCCTGTTTCAGTGGCAGGGAAAGAGGAAATTTTTATCGGACAGATAAAAAAAGCAGAGTCGTTTCCAAACAGTTTCTGGATCTGGGCCGTAGCGGACAATTTAACTCGGGGCTCAGCTTTAAATGCGTTTGAGATTGCAAAAAAAATTGTCTCTGAGTCCCAGGTTTAAATAATGAGAGAAATAATTCAGCTGCTCAAGCTCACTCTCGAAGAGAAAAAAAGGCTTACCCTTGCCTTCGTCTTCAGCATGTTTGCTGCTTTTTTTACATATCTTTTTGTTAATCTGGTCCAGCCGATCATAGATAAGATGTTCCTGCAGGAGACCGCGCAGGCATCTGCCGGAAAACCGGGCCTAATAGGTGTTATTTTTGATAAGCTCCGGGCTGACGAAGACCAGCTCATGTGGCTTATCCCGTTAATCCTGGTGATCGTTATTTTTGGTAAGGGATTGTTCACTTTCCTTTCCTCATTTTTCATAAAGAGTGTCGGGCACAAAGTTGTCAAGAAGCTGAGGGATGATCTTTTTGAAAACATTGTTTATCAATCCACGGATTTTTTTGATTACAGGGCTACCGGAGAGTTGATGTCCCGCTTAACGAACGATGTTGACAAAATCCAGCAGGCTGTCTCAGGCAGCATGGGTGATTTCATCCGGGAAATATTTATTCTTATTGCCCTTCTTGTCTATGTGTTTATTACTGATTGGCAGTTGGCCATGATTTCTTTTGTCATAGCACCTACGGCTGTTATTCCCCTGATTCTCTTCAGCCGCCAGCTTAAAAAAAGAGGCATGCAGGGTCAGGTAAAGATAGCTCAGATCTACAATATTCTCCACGAGGCCATTACCGGCAACAAGATCGTCAAGGCTTTCACCATGGAAAAGTTTGAATTGAAGAAGTTTGCTCGAGCCACAAAAAGCTATTTTAAAACCAGCATTAAACTGGCCTGGATAGGGAGCTTATCTTCACCTTTTATGGAGTTTTTAGGTGGAGTAATCGGTGCTGTTGTTCTTGGCATTGGCACATGGAGGATAACTCAGGGATACATAAGCCCGGGTGATTTCTGTTCTTTTATTGTTGCTATTTTTTATTCTTACACCCCTATCAAGCGTCTGAGCAAAGCCAACAACACTATCCAGCTGGGATTAGCCAGTTATGAAAGGATTCAGGAGATCTTTCAAGCTAAACCCCAGGTTGAAGAGCATCCGCGTGCTTATCCACTTCCTCCGGTTAAAGGAAGAGTGAGGTTCGAAAATGTTTCTTTCAGCTACAACGAGATGATGCCTGTTCTTCATGATGTTAATTTTGAAGTTAAACCTGCGGAAACAGTTGCTCTTGTTGGGCTGAGCGGCGCTGGCAAGACAACCATAATCAATCTCCTTTCCCGCTTTTATGATCCAACTTCAGGAAAGATCACAATTGATGGAATCGACATCCATGAAATAAGCCTTTCTTCACTGCGCTCACAGATCGGGCTGGTTACCCAGGATCTTATTCTTTTTAATGACACTGTGCGCAACAATATTGCCTATGGCCTGGAAGAGATATCTACGGACAGGATTGTTGAGGCAGCCAAGGCGGCTAAAGCACACGAATTTATCAAAAAACTTCCCAAAGGATATGACGCAGATATCGGGGAGAAAGGGACATTGCTTTCAAGCGGGCAGAGACAGAGGTTAACGATAGCCAGGACATTGCTCAAGGACCCCCCGATCCTTGTCCTTGACGAGGCAACCTCAGCTTTAGATTCCGAATCGGAAAGATTAATACAGATTGCAATGGCCAATGTCATGAAAGACAGAACGACATTTGTTATAGCTCACCGCCTGTCTACTGTGAGAGGCGCAAACAGGATTTTTGTGGTTGATAAGGGGAAGATCGCTGAGATCGGTACACACGAAGAGCTCTGCCAGCAGGACGGGATTTATAAAAAACTGTATGACCTGCAGTTTCTGGAAGAAGAGGAGAAAACACCATGATTCTGAGCATGACTGGCTTTGCAGAGAAACGGTTTAACTCTAAAACTCTTTCCGCTAAAATCAGCATCAGGAGCTTAAACCATCGTTTCCTGGATTGGAATTACCGGGGAGCCCATATAGGCGAGGTGGAAAACAGGCTGAGAGCTATCTCTCAGAGTAAACTACACAGGGGGAGGATTGAGGTTTTTATAGAATTGTATTTTTCAGATGCCTCATCCTGGAAGCTTCATATAAATGAGGAATTACTCCGGAAAATCATATCTTCTGTAGGGAATATCTCTTCCCGGATGAAAAAAAGCGTGAATATTTCGGTAGAAAATATGTTTAACCTTCCTCAGGTCGTAAAGCTGAATAGAAAAAGTTTCAGCAATGCAGATGTGGCTTTTTTAGAGAGGAGTTTTAAAAAAACACTGGATGAAGTCCTGAGAATGAGAAAAAGGGAAGGGAAAGAGATTGAAAAAGAGGTCCGGGGCTATCTTAAAAATATAGGGCAGAGCGTGAATCGGCTCGGCAAACTGTCCGAAAAGCAGCCTTCTCTCGTAAAGGAGAAATTAAGTCGGCGGTTGAAGGAATTAAGTCAAGAAGTAACCTTCTCAGAGGAAAAGTTAGCAGAGGAAGTTGCCTATCTTGCTCAACGTTATGATTTGACTGAAGAGATAATAAGGTTAAAATGTCATCTGGGTTATATGATTGAGCTTCTTTCTCCAGAAAAAAAAGAACCTGCGGGCAAAAAGCTGGATTTTATCGCCCAGGAACTTTACAGGGAAGCGAACACCATAAACTCTAAATCCCAGGATATAAAAATTATCAAAGAAAGTTTAGCCATTAAAGGAGAGGTGGAAAATATCCGGCAGCAGGTTCAGAATATAGAATAGATTAGCTTTTATTATTTTAGGAACAGGAGGAAAAATATGATTTTTGTCATCACTGGCCCGTCAGGATGCGGGAAGTCAACTATGGTTCGGATGATTCAAGAGAAAATAGATAATGTCCGGTTTTCGGTTTCCCACACAACCCGAGAAAAAAGAGAGTCAGAAGAAGAGGGCAAAGATTATTATTATGTGTCAAAACCTGAATTTGAGCAGATGATAAAAGAGGAGAAATTGGCTGAGTGGGTTTTCCTCCATGATAATTATTATGGAACATCCAAGAAGGAGATCAATGAGGAAGGAACCAGGGGAGATCTTCTCCTGGACATTGATGTTTATGGCGCACAGCAGATAAAGCCAAGATTAGAGAAGGCTCTGTTCATTTTTATATTGCCTCCTTTATTCAAGGATCTGAAAACAAGGCTTGAGGAAAGAGGTCAGGTCAGTGTTGATACGATTAATAAAAGGCTTGAGGTTGCAAAGCGGGAGATCTTGGCATACCCCCAGTTTGATTATATCGTCATCAATGATAATCTGGACAGAGCCGTCCAGGAGATGGAAGCAATAATTTTAAGCGAGAGATGCCGTCTCGACTCTCGCAAAAAAGAAATTGAACCAATTCTTCAGAGTTTTCTTGGAGAGGAATAAAAGTCTAAATGGAGATAATTGTATTGGGAGTGAGTTCTTCTATCAGTCTGTACAAAGCCTGTGAAATTATCCGGGGTTTTCAGGAAAAGAAGTTTCAAGTTCAGGTCATCATGACTAAGAATGCCACGCGTTTGATTTCACCTCTGCTTTTTAGCTCCCTCTCCGGGAAAAAGGTTCTTGTAAACCCTTTTGAAGAGGAATACTCGGAAAAGATTGCACACGTTACTCTGGCGAAGGAGGCGTCTCTTCTCCTTGTTGCCCCTGCCACTGCCAATATAATCGGGAAGTTTGCCTCCGGAGTAGCTGATGACTTTCTCTCGACGTTTTATATGGCTGCCGAGTGTCCAAAGCTTATTGCCCCTGCCATGAATGAGGTTATGTATCTTCATAAACAAACACAGCAGAATATCCAGAAACTCCAAGCCGCTGGAGTAAAGTTTGTTGAGCCGGAGAGAGGATATCTGGCTTGCGAGGATGAAGGATGGGGAAGGCTGGCCGCTCCTGAAAAGATCATTAAAGAGAGCCTTAGTCTTTTAGTAAAGAGTAAAAGCTTAAAGGGAAAAACGGTTTTAGTTACAGCTGGCCCGACAAGGGAATTCCTCGACCCAGTACGCTTTCTCACGAACCGTTCTTCGGGGAAAATGGGTTACGAGCTTGCAGAAGAAGCTCTCCGCCGGGGGGCTGAAGTTATCCTTATTTCAGGACCAACTCACATTTTTCCGCCTCTTGGAGCAAAATTCAGGAAAATCCAGACAGCTCAGGAAATGGAGAAAGAGGTCGGGAAAAACTTTGCCAGGGCTGATATTGTATTGATGGCAGCAGCTGTCTCCGATTTCAGGTTTGCCCGGATTTCCTCTCAGAAAACAAAAAAAGATAAATTGGGAGAGAAAATCGAGATAATTCCTACGTCAGACATTTTAGAGAAATTAAGCCGTAAGAAGGGAAAAAAATTTCTTGTCGGCTTTGCTGCTGAGACTGAAAAAGTGGTAAAGAATGCCCTTATGAAGATGCAGAAGAAGAACCTTGATCTAGTCGTGGCTAATAATGTTTCAGGTGAGGAAATTGGTTTTGAATCGGATTTTAATCAGGTTAGTTTAATTACCCCTGAAGGAGAAACAATTCATACAGAAAAAAAGAGCAAACTTGAGATTAGCCGGATAATCCTGGATAAAATAGAGGAGATCCTTGGATAAAAAAATTGAAGAATTCCTCAGCAACGTCGAGGAAAAATTAGAATTTTTTTCCCAGCTCGGTATAGATTTTGTTTCATTTTCCTCTCCCTCTAAGGAATCACCCTTTCTTTCCCTGAAAGAGAAAATCCTCCACTGTCAAAAGTGCCCACTGGCTCAGGGAAGAAAAAATGTTGTACCGGGAGAAGGAAGTTTAAACACGGAGCTTGTATTTGTCGGGGAAGCACCGGGACGGGATGAAGATATTCAGGGGCGGCCTTTTATAGGAAAAGCAGGGCAGCTCCTGACTAAAATTATAAATGCCATGAACTTTAAAAGAGAAGATGTTTATATCACCAATATTGTCAAGTGCAGGCCTCCTGAGAATAGAAATCCCCACAAAGAGGAGATTAGAGAGTGCTGCGGATATCTTCTGGCGCAGCTGGAACTGATAAAGCCCCGTGTGATTGTTACTCTGGGCAAAGTGGCTGCGGACTTTTTTATCCGGAGCACCTCAGGGATGACAGCTTTGAGAGGGAATTTCCATGAATTTGAAAATATTCAGGTGATGCCAACCTTCCACCCTTCCTATCTCATCAGAAATGAAGGCAACAAGGAGATCAGGAAAATGGTCTGGGAAGACATGCAGAAAGTCATGGCTTTCCTGGGCAAGAAATGACCTTGTATGCTGATGTTGTCCTGCCCCTTCCATTAGACCAGTCTTTTTCCTACATTGTCCCTGAATCCGCCCAAAAAAATGTGAAGATCGGATCAAGGGTTCTTGTGCCGCTCGGCCAGAGACTGCTGACCGGCTTTATCGTCAACCTCAGGAAAAGAAAATTATCTCAGGTGCTAAAGCTCAAAGAGATTGCGGAAGCACTGGATGAGAGTCCTGTTTTTTCACTGTCTTTTCTGTCTTTTGCCCGGAAGTTAAGCAGCTATTATTATTCATCATGGGGAGAGCTTCTCCAGGCTTCCCTTCCTCCGTCTTTTATCCTCAAAAGCCAGAAAAGAGTATCCCTTTCAACAAAAGGAAAAACTTTACTCCGGGGTGATGAGCTATCTGGGGAGGAAAAAGAACTCCTTGGATATCTCAAGAAAAGGGAGTATACGGCACTCTATCTTAAAAGGAAATTAAAAGTCAAAAATCTTTCCCTTCTTCTTTCCAGGCTGGAAAAGAAAGGATTGATCCATATCCAGGAGGACATAGAGAAGATTAGACAGAAAACAGCGCCGAAAACTCCTGTGGGCGAGACCCAGCTTGAGATGGATTTTTCACTGGATGCCCGTTCCCTGGAGGTTGCCGGGCAAATCACCCGGAAAATAGGGGATCAAGTCTTTTTGCCTTTTTATCTTTTTGGTCCTTCAGAGAAGAGAGAGTCTGTTTATTTTTATTTGATAAAAAGAATACTTGCGGATGGAAGAAAAGTTTTATATTTGGTGCCGGAGATAACGCTGACTCAATCGCTTACAGAGAAGTTTGAGAAAAGGCTGGGAGAAAAAGTCGCTCTTCTTCACAGTCGGTTATCTGAAAAAAAGAGGGAACTCGAGTGGCGGAAGATTAAGAATGGAGAAGTGGATGTAGTGGTTGGGCCCCGTTCGGCTCTTTTTTCTCCTCTTGAGAATCTGGGCCTGATTATTGTCGATGAGGAACAGGATGAGTCATATTACCAGCGGGAAAATCCCTGTTATGACGCGAGAAAGGGTGCCCGGTTCAGAGCAAAGCAAGAAGAGGCTGTGCTGGTCTATGGTTCAGCCCGTCCCTCTGTTTCTGCTTTTTTTTGGGCAAAAAAAAGAGGCAATCTGCTAAGCCTGGAAAGTGAGCCCAGGAGAAGAAATGTAAAGATAGTTGATGACCGTAAGGAAAAAGGAGTGATTTCCCGGAAACTCGAGGAAAAAATCGCGGCAAGGTTAAATAAAAGAGAGCCGGTTATTCTCTTCTTAAACCGGCGGGGATATGCCTCCTCTCTCTTCTGTTCGCGGTGCAACACCATCCCTCGCTGCAGCCGCTGCGATATTGCCCTGTCTTATCACAAAAAGGAAGAGAAATTGGTTTGTCATTACTGCGGTTACAGTCTGCCCAAAATGGATAACTGTCCGGAATGCGGCAGCAGGATGATAAGAGAGAGGGGAATTGGAATCGAGGTTTTAGAGGAAAAGTTAAAAACTCTATTTCCTCAAAGCTGTGTGACATCTTTTGCCACGGATTTGACCAGGTTAGAGCAGGAAAGAGTCCTTCACAACTTCCGGAGAGGGAAAATTGATATTCTTGTTGGAACCCAGCTCCTGGCTCATCAGGTGGATATTCCTCCGGTTTTTTTGGTCGGCATTCTCTTTCCGGAGACGATTCTTACCCTGTCAGATTACAGAGCCGGTCAAAAAACCTTTTTGACCTTAAGCCAGATGATGAAGTTTCTGAAGGATGACGAAAGAGCAGAAGTCCTGATTCAGACAACGCTCCCCCAGCATTTCACTATACGCCAGGCAGCATTTGAAGATTATATTTCTTTTTATAAACAGGAATTGAGACTGCGCCGGCTCATGAACTATCCTCCATTTTCCCATATCGTTGAAGTCTTATTCCAGGGCGAGAATTTAAGAAGTGTTGCCCGTAAATCGCGGGAGTTCTCTGAACAAGTGAAAAAGGAGGCTGGAGATATTGAGATCTTGGGCCCCGCCCTGGCTTCTGTATCGAGAGTGAGAGGAGTAAGCCGTGTTCAGGTTGTTTTGAAGGCTAAGAGAAAGAAGACTATTGATGATGTTCTTGTAAAAGTGCTCAAGACAGTTAAGTTAAGAAAATCAATTCTGGTTTACGAATGAAGTAGTTAGGTCAATAAATAAGCCAATCTGTTCGGATATTATTTCGTAAGCTTCAAGCTATTTCCAAATATAAATGGGAATCGATTCAGTAACTGATGTTTCTCCTAGCCAGGCTGTTGCACGAATATATACAGTTTTGCAATTTCCTACAGCTATCTCGGGCATCTCAAGAGCAAGAGGTGTGTAGTAAGTGACCGTTGCGACGCCACTTACGTCTGTGACTTTTGTTACGACTTGCTCGCTAGAATCGAAATAGCCAGCGTTAATTCTGCTTCCGTCAGCATCACAAATTTCAAAGCGGATGTTCCAGTTGGGCAGGGGAGTCGCGCCTACTGCTGTTGTTAATGTAGCTGTTATAGCTGATGTCTCGCGAGCTGCTCCAGCATTAAATACAGTAGGATTGGCAGAAATGTTGAGTCTTGTTTCTATAACATCAAGATCTCGAATAATGGTAATAGGAGTCGATTGAGAAATAAATTCTAATCCTTCCAGGGCAACTGTTGCTTTTATATTGACAGTAGTGTTTGCTGCTATTTCTGTTGCGAGTGGACCAGAATAGGTAGTTGTCGCAATACCGCTTGCGTCTGTGACTGTGGATATTACTAACTGACTCCCGGTGAAATAGCCTGTGCTGACTGGATTTGTTCCTGTAGCATCATAAATCTCAAAGGTGATAGTCTGGGCAGCAACAGGTGATCCTCCTGCTGTAGTTAATGTAGCGGTTATAGTTGATGTCTCGCGAGTTGCACTCGCAACTATCACGTTTGGATCAGCTGAAACTGTAAGTGTTTTAGCATCAAGTATAATATTAATTGCGGCTGATTCATATAAAAATTCTGCTCCTTCCAGAAATGCTGTTGCTTGGATGTAGACAGTTATATTAGCAGTTATTTCTGTTGAAAGTGGTCCGTAATAGGTAACTGTTGCAATGCCGCTTGCATCTGTGACTGCTGTTGTAACTGATTCGTTCGCTCCAAAATAGCCAATATTTATTTTGTTTCCTAAAGGAGCATCGAGAATCTCAAATTTTATAGTTTTGTTAGGGACAGGATCTCCACTTACTGTAGTTAGCGTAGCAGTTATAGTTGATATTTCACGAGCTGCACCCGCATCTACCACATTGGGGTTGGGCGATACTGTCAGCGCTTTTTCTATAGCTTCTCGAATAATAGAAATAGTCTCTGATTGAGAAATAGATTCCGAACCTTCCAGGACGGCAGTTGCCTTGATAGTTACAGTCGTGTTTGCAGTTATCTCTGATGCTAGTGGACCAGAATAGGTGGTTGTCGCAATGCCGCTTGCGTCTGTGACTACGGATATTATTGACTCATTACCGGTGAAATAGCCTATGTTGACCGGGGTAGTTCCTGCAGCATCATAAATCTCAAAGGTGATAGCCTGGGCAGCAACAGGATCTCCACTTACTGTAGTTAGTGTAGCAGTTATAGTTGATGTTTCACGAGCTGTACCCGCATTTATCACATTGGGGTTAGGCGATACTGTCAGCGCTTTTTCTATAGCTTCTCGAATAATACTAATGGGTGTTTTTAAAGAAAGAGATTCTGAGCCTGTCAAGGCAACAGTTGCCTTGATATCTACAGAAGTATTTGCAGTTATTTCTGATGCAAGCGGGCCAGAATATGTGGTTGTTGCAATGCCGCTTGCGTTTGTGACTACGGATATTACTGACTCATTACCGGTGAAATAGCCTATGTTAACTTTGGTTCCTGCAGCATCGAAAATCTCAAAATGAATGGTCTGATTGACTAAAGGAGTTCCGTCTGTTGAAGTTAAAGTGGCTGTAATAGTTGAGGTTTCTCTCGTTGAATCAGCATTTAACACATTGGGGTTTGCTGATAGAGTTAGTGTTATTTCTGTAATATCAGCAATAATATTAATAGGAGCAAATTCAGAGATTGATTCTTTCCCTTCCCGGGATACTGTTGCTAAAATATATACAGTCATGTTCCCGGTAATTTCTTGAGAGAGAGGACCGTTGTACTGAACTGTTGCTCTGCCGCTTGCGTTTGTGACCTGTGTAGAGACTTGTTCGTTCGCTCCGAAATAGCCAACATTGATTGGGCTCCCTGTTGCATTGGTAATTTCAAAAGTGATAGTCTGGCTGGTCTGTTCATTATATGCATGTGTATCACCATCGTATTTTTTTAAAGTTGCAGTTATAGTTGAGGTTTCACGGGTTGTCCCGCTGGATATAACATTAGGACTTGCTGACACGTTTAGAAGAGTCGCAAGAGAAGAAGGGCCAAAAAGAGGAGGTTCCTCTAACGCGTTTCTTTTGCATGTTGTCAAAAGGATTAAAATTAATACCAGGGAAAAAATTAATGCGAGATTAATTTTTTTCTTCATTTTATTTATCCTTATTTAGTTGGCATAATCAGCGAAAAATATATTTAGAGTGCCTGTTGCTTTAACTGCGTTATTGACCAGATCGGTACCATAAAAATCTATCGTGGCTTTAACTTGTAAAACGATTTCATCTCCACTGTTCCTTAGATCGAACAAAGGAGGTTCAAGCTTAGCCACTTCTCTTACTATAACGAAAGAGATAGTAGTCTGAGCATCAATTGCTATTAAGGTTGAAAGAGAGCCTTCAAATGAATAAGGAATGTCCACTCCTTGAGTGTTTTGCCCATCAGAACGTGAGAAAGTAACAACGTATCTGGTAACATTTATGCTGTTATATTGCGATGATCCAGGATCCAGGGGATTGGGGTCTAAAAGCCTCGCTTCAAGTGTTGCATTAACTATATCTGCTATGACAATTGGCGTACCTGTTGATGTATCAACAACATCTGATTGGAGAAACTCCACGTTATTCCCACCTATATCTGTCCCGGTTATATTAATAACGAGGAGGAGGCTGTTGGAATTGGAGTCATCTTCTAAAGGATTACAGGAGAAAAGTAAGAGAATAACGGGAAGGATTGCCATTATTTTTAAAACGTTTTTTGCTCTTTTCATTTTTTGTTTCCTGTTATTGGATTATTCTGGGAGTAATAAAAATGAGCAGCTCCCGGTTTTGTTTTGTCCTGGAGAAATTCTTAAAAAGACTCCCCAGAATGGGAATTTTATGGAGAAATGGGACTTTTTCCCGTGTAAAAGAATCTTCCGTCCTGTAAATTCCACCGATAACAGTTGTCCCTCCGTCGGGAACCCTGACTGTAGTCTTTGCGTATTGAGTGGTTATGGGCGGAATTCCGTTGACCAGGTTGGCAAAGTCCGCAGCGTCGTTTTTTATTTCGATCTCCATGATAATGGTTCCTTCAGCTGTAATTTGAGGAGTGGCATGGAGTTCTAACGCAGCATTCTGGAATCTTGTGGATGTCGTAAAATTGGCTACTGTCTGGACAGGAATTTGCCTTCCCTGAACGATATCTGCCTTCATGTTGTTCTGGGTTGTTATGATCGGGCATGAGATGATTCTGCCTTCTCCCGAAGTCTCAAGAGCGGAGATTGCAGTATCTAACCTGAAAGTATCGAGGACGTTGCCTGTAGAGATGCCTAATACGGATGAAAATGCTGGAGCGGGAAGATTTATAGCATAGCCACCCAGCGGTCCGCCTATTCCCCTGGTCGAGGTCCCCTGGGGAATCATGGCTCCGTCCACGTCGATTTTATTCGGAAATTGTAAAGATGTCTGGTTACCATAAAAGGGGTCTACTCTACCGCGGAATCCCCATTGAATACCAAAATTCCGGATAAAATTGGAAGATGCCTCTATGATACGGGCTTCAATGGAGACCTGCGGGGTTGGGATTTCGACCACAGATATGATCCGCTCCAGAAGATCGAACCTGTCCAGGACATCAGTAATGATCAGCGTGTTTGTCCTTGGGTCGACGATGATTTCTCCTCTGTCTGAAATTTTGGGGCGCAGAAGAGTTTCAACATCTGCAGCTTTTGCGTAGGAAAGCTCGTATATTTCTGTCCTGAGAGCCCCGGCTAATTCTCTGCTCTCGATCATTCTTCTCTCTTCTTCGGCTTCTCGGGTGAGAGCCCCGATCGTAGCAATCCGGAGAACATTCCCATCGATTACTTTTCCCATTTTGTTTAATTTTAGTACAATATCAAGAATTTGATCCCAGGGAACATATTTCAGGTCGACCGAAACTGTTCCTCTTACATCCGGATCGAAAACAACGTTAAGACCGGAAAACTCTCCAAGGTAGAGAATAACATCTCTCATGTCAGCGTCTTTTACTCTTAGACTGAGAAGTTCTCCTTTGTATCCTTCCGCGGTTACAGCGCGTGGTCTGGGTCTTATTATTTCCTGCGGGGGTGGCTCTTCCACAACAACTGGTTCAATAGGCTTTTCAATTTTTATAGGGACTTTAACCTCTGGAGTTGGAGGAGTGATCACGGGGACAGGTCGGGTTACGGCAGTTTTAGAGAAAGATACAACAAGTTTGTTTTCCATGTAGTCTAAAATGTAAAATCGCGGCTCAGTAAGATCAAAGACCAGCCGGGAGATTGTATAAGGGTTTTCCCTTTGAAATTGTCCTGTTCTTACTTTATCGATGCCCAGTTTATTCACCGGATAAGAAAAAGTTGGATCGGGATAGAGCGTGTCGAAAAAATCAACCACTAAACGAAGAGGACTCTCAAGGGCAAAAACCTGGGAAATGGCTTTACCGTCCAGCCATGCCGTGACATCAAGTCTATCTGCTGCATCCAGGATTCCAACTTCTTTAAAGACTCTTCTGACTTTAGGCGTTTGTTTGAGTTTTTCTTCAGTATCGGCTGACACGACGTAGCCGTTAAATGTTCTTTGAATCCTGTTCAGTTCCACAACAGAATAGGATTGATTGGAGTATATTCGGTAGGGGACTTTCTCCTTCAAGCCGATGAGAAGGCGGCATGTGTTTGTCCCTGTTTTTTCCACTTTTATGTCCTCGACCAGCAAAGATTCTCCGAGGTCGATTTGCGGCTGCTCTTCTGTTAAGACCTGGTCAATGCAAATTACTATCGTAGCAGGATGGTCTTGTGAATAAAATGTTTCAGTAACAACAATAGATGCGGTTGCTTCAAGGATGATTTTTGTATTGAGTTCTTCCGGTTGAACGGATATTTTATTTATGCTTGCCTGGGATTCGTTGTTATTCGCATATCCTATTAATAGAGCAAGGAAACATAATAATAGAAGTGTCTGGAGAAATTTTTTCCTTTTCATCGTATCTCCTCGAGATTTATTTCTTTTACAACATCTTTTGGCTCAAATAAAAGAACGCCTCTTTCTTTTGTCTTACGGAAAATAATTTTAGACTCGTCGATTTTTAAAACGAAGCCGTCAGTAAATTTATGTCCAACTTTAATAAAGATTGGAAAATCTTCTGGCCCGGTGACTATTGCCGTGTATTGTCCTCTTGCCTTTGCAATGCCGATCAGAGTTATATTATCGATAGATATCTGCGGCTCTCCTTCAGCTGGAGCTGTTGTTGTTTCTTCCTGTGCGGTTAACAAATCCCTGAATGGGTCTTTTCTCCCTGCTGGATTGTAGGAGGGAGTTGCCTTTTTAGGGACCTCAGTAGTGGCTTCTGTTTTTAACTCCTGTTTTTCCTGCTTTTCTTCTTCTTGTTTCTTTTCCTGTAGCAAGGCAGTTTGTGTACAAAGACAGAGAAAGGCTACAAAAAGAAAAAAAGTTAGTGTTTTTTTCATTTCCCCCCCTTTTTTCCTTTTTTCGCTTTTGATTCAGGAGGCACTTCACGAAAGATATATGTTTTGGCTGTAAAAGCCGCTGTTATTGTATCGTCTTCAGTTTGTTTCGTGAGAGCTTTTATGGAGAAATCTTCTATATTAAAGAGGCGCGAGAAATTACTAAGGCGGTCGAAAAATCTTGCTAAATTATGGAAATTACCTGTTATTTCTACTGGGATTGGCCACTCGAAGTAAAATTCTTTATTGACTTCCCTTTGAGGTTGAAATTTTGCAATGTTAAGACGGGAATCGAGGGCAAGCTGGTGCATATTTCTCAGGACATCCCATACTTCTTTTCTGTCAGGAATGATAGCCTCGAGTTCTTTTAAAGTTCTGCTTATGGTTACGAGCTCTGCTTCAATTTTATCCAGATGTCTCTTTTTGCCCTTCAGCCTATTCAAGTTTTCTTCAGCGGTTACCTTCTCTTCTCTGAGGCTGTTGAGCACAGCGTTTTTGGGTTTAAAATAGGCTATATAAAGTATTATGACAGCAACTAAAGCCATCGCAACATGTCCGTACCAGGGCCAATCTTTCATTTTTTCTCCTTTTTTGCGCCTTCTTTTTTTGGCGGTGGAGATGGCGCCGGGAGAACGTACTTTGCCGTTATGGCAAAGTCATAAAATTGATTATTTTTCATTTTCCTCTGAGTAGAGGAGATGAGATTTACATTGTTTAGATAGGGGTTTTTTTCTAAATTCTCCATATAATCTGCTACAAGATTGTTTGAGACCGCTCTGCCCCTTATTTGAAGAACTTGATTTTCGTAAGAGACATCAGTCAGCCATACCCAGTAAGGGATGCTTTTGCTGAGTTCATCCATTATAGCTACTGCAGCATCCTGGTGTGATTTTAATTGATTGATGAGGGCAATTTTTTTCATAATGGTTTCTGTTTGTTCGTTAACTTGATTAAGCGTGGCTTCAACCTCTATGTATTTTGCTTTTTCCAGGTTTATTTCGTCTAAAGCAGCATTTTCTTTACCGATAGCCTTCTGTTGATTTATGAAATAGGCGGCAGCAGCTATAACAATAAGCCCGATAATAAAGGGAGTCGGAACAGGCTTTTTCCCCTTTTCTTCCTTTTTGGGAGCTGCTACAGCCTTTTCAGCTTTTATTAAGTTTATTCGAATCATGGTTTTATTCTTCCATTTTTCTTGTTGCAAGTCCAGTGGCTACTCCAAAAAGAGGAGCCATTTCCTGGAAATAAACTGGATCCAATTTTTTTTCGCTATAAGAGACATTTTGAAAAGGATTAAAGACTTCTGTTTCTGTGTTGAACTTTTGCTCAAAATATTTAGGAAGGTCTTTTAGCTTTGCAAGTCCGCCGCTCAAAAAGATTTGTTCAATCTTTTTCTGTCCCTCTTCTCCTGCTTCATAAAATGAGAATGTCTTTTCGATCTCCTCAATAATACTTTCGATATTTGTATTCAGGACGGTTTCTATCTGTTCTGTAGGAATATCTTTTACAGGTATTCCCTTAAGCACTTTTTCCGCGTCATCAGGGTTGAGGCCCAGGTCTTTTCGTATATTTTCAGTGAAAAAAGACCCCCCGATGGTCAGATCACGGAACAGCTGAGGTCTTCCTTTTTCAGAAATGACGATGTTGGTTACATTGGCTCCGAGATTGATCAGAGCAACTGTCTTTTCTCGGAAAATCTCCGGATAGTTTATTTCCAAAGCGTTTTGAAGGGCAAAAGCATCCACTTCTATGGCATCCAAATTTTTGCGCGCTTGCTGGACCGCATTGCTGTAGTTGGTAACCTTATCTTTTTTTGCGGCGACAAGAAGAATATCCATGTTTTTTTCTTCTGAATGAGGAGGTGGTTTCAGGATAGCATAATCCACGTTTGTCTCTTCATATGGATAAGGGATATTATGCCTTGCCTCCCAGATAATGGATTCTGCTAACTCTTCCGTTTCCATAGAGGGGAGGGATATCTTTTTTATTATTACTGAGCTGCCGGAGATAGAGATGACGACGTTTTTATTTGATATCTTGTTTTCATCAAATATCATTTTTATGGTTTCAGTCACAGCTGTGGAGTCCATGATCGTCCCTTCCACGATCGCATCACGGGGGAGGAATTCAAGGCCTATATTAGCAACTTCATAGAGTTCTTCCCCTCCTTTTTTCTTTGATTTAAACTCGATAGCTTTGACAGAATAGGAGCCGATATCCAGCCCAACCAGTCCTTTGTTTTTTTTGAGACCAAACATACTTTTCTCCCTGTTATAAATTCAAACTGGGGTGTTCTGTTTCGAATTTTTCTTTGAGTTTTTTTTCTACTCCCTTGGGAACAAGGTCTTTGAGGCAGCCGCCTAGCATGAAAATTTCCTTCACCAGATTTGAACTGAGGAAGGAGTAGCTGAGATTGGGCGTCATAAAAAATGTTTCGATGTCAGGGTCAAGTTTTCTGTTCATCAGGGCCATTTGAAATTCGTATTCAAAGTCTGATATAGCTCTTAATCCCCTTATAACAACTTTGGCACTATTTTTTTTCGCGAATTCAACGAGAAGGCCATCAAAAGCTATTACCTTGGTATTATCGTAATCGCTGAAGATTTCCTGGATCATGCTAATTCTCTCTTGAGTCGTGAATAGGGGTTTTTTCTTGGGATTTTCTAAAACAGCAATGACGATGTCATCAAAAACTTTTAATCCTCTATTGATAATATCAACATGCCCGTTCGTGATAGGATCAAAAGATCCTGGATAGACAGCTTTCTTCTCATTTTGGGATTTATTGCTTTTGCTCATTTTAGTTAAGTTACTATTATCAAAAAAATTATCCTTTGTCAATTTATAAATTCACTAAAAATATAGGATAAATAAATTTTGTTTTATTGAAAATTATTGTGAGAAATTCGCCAGTTTTTGTTTCATACATCGGATTCATAAACAAAGACGGGGTTTTTTATAAAATTTTCTCTTTTTCCTGAAGCTCTTTTTGTATAAATCATTTCAGTTCGGACTTTTTGGGTTTCTATATGGTTGCAAAGAAACATTTTGCAGTCAATACTCTGTTGGGAGGGTTTGAGGGGTGAATTTTAAGGTTTTTTCCTCCCCCCTAGGGGTTAGAGACCTCCCCGCTTAAGAGGAGTAAAAAGGGGTCGCGTCTCAACATTTGACATTGTGTTCAGGTCTTTCCCTGTAGAATTTCTCTTTTTTTTTAAAGCGAATCAAATTAAAATAGTATAAAGGATCGAGAAAGATTCGAAAGGGAGGAGGTCGCAAGCCAGGTACCCCTTCTTTGAGGACTAATGTGCACCCCTGGCAGGGAGAAAAGATGAAAGAACACAAATTTTTTAGACAAATAGTCACCTGTGCAGTTATTTTATCTGTTCCTTTTTTCTCTTTTACTAAAGAGGAAGATCCCTATGCCGGGAAGAGAAAGGAAATGGTCAAGAGGCAGCTTAAGGCACGGGATATAAGGGATGAGAGTGTCCTTGAGGTCATGGGGAAAGTTCCCCGTCATCTTTTTGTCGAGCCGGGTTTGCGCAACCAGGCTTACAGGGATCATCCTTTGCCTATTGATGAAGGCCAGACGATTTCCCAGCCTTATATCGTGGCATTGATGACCCAGAACCTGAAGCTTAAAAAGGGAGAAAAGGTCCTGGAGGTTGGCACTGGCTCAGGCTACCAGGCTGCTGTGCTTGCGCATCTGACAGATAAAGTTTATTCGGTTGAGATAAGAGAAAAGCTGTCAAAAAAAGCTGTTAAAACGCTGAAAAAGCTAAATTATAATCAGGTTAAGGTCAAATGGGGCGATGGCTATTTTGGCTGGGAAGAGTTTGCCCCTTTTGATGCTATTATTGTGACCTGCGCAGCCAATCATGTGCCCCCATCTCTTCTTAAACAGCTAAAAGAAGGAGGTAGACTTATCATTCCCCTCGGCAATCCCCTTTATTTCCAGACTCTGACTCTCATTACAAAAATAGAGGGCAAACCAGAGGTTAGGCATGTTTTAGATGTTCGGTTTGTTCCCATGGTTGGAGAAGCCCAGAAAAAATAAAGTCAGCATGTAGCCTCCGGCTGCCAGAAGTAAAACAAGATTGTATCCTCCCCAGAAAGCAATCATTAGTGCAAGAATTGAATTGACAACAGAGGAGAAGGCATTTGTAGCCCAGGCCCAAGGGATAAACTTTTTTCCTTGCTCTCCAAGCAGCCGGATTCCTGAAGGGAAGGGAAATCCCATAAGGAAGCCGAGAGGGAATATAATCAGAAACGTCAGGACCATTTTTATAAAAAGATTGAGGCCTATAAGGTTTTTTGTAAAGAAAGGAAAAAGAAGAAGATAAACAACAATGAGTCCTGTGCAGGAAAGAAGGCTCCATTTGAGATTTCTTTTTAAGTTTTCTCCCAGGAGACGTTTGGAAAAATAGCTCCCTAATCCGCATGAGAATAGCAGAGAGAAGATAATGGCTGATGTTGAATAAAGGGGATGGCCCAGAAAGAGGATGAATTTTTGTATAAAGGTTATTTCCACAAACATAAAGCTCATTCCGATCAGGCTGAAAAAGAAAAAAGTATTCGAGGCGACGCCTCTTCTTCTGGATTTTCCCTTTTGAAAGGCAAGTAAAGGCAGGAGGATTAGGACAAAGGCTAAAATGACAGATTGAAAAAGAAGAAGAGGGACTAAAAACTGTCCCTGAAGTAAAGGAAGCCATTTCTGGCTAAGTGCCCTGAATGTTTCTTTCAGTTTATTCATCTTGAAGAAATTATAGAAAAAGGGCCGGTTATCAGTTGTGGGCCTTAGCTGGAAGATGTAATCCCTGTAAAGCTCTTTTCTCTCTGCGGGAGAAAGAAGCTGCTTGGTAAGGTTGTAATAAAAAGATTTCTCGAATTTGTTATGGATGTTGGTTTCTTCAGGTTTAATACCGGGGTAGTAGACAAGGTCAAAAAGGCATCTGTCTGTAAAATCTTTGAGCTTCTGGATTTCTGAGTTAGTAAAGGGGCTTTTTTTTATGAAGTAGCTTATGGTCCCCCAGCTCCTGATGGCAATAATACGGGAGGATGGGTCCATGTTGTTTTTTTCCAGGGCTTCGATCCAGGTCGCCAGAATTCTTGCCTCCTGCCTGGGAGGAGGAAGCAGGTAGAGACTCATGCTTGCAAGTCCATTAGGAGAGAGCCGGCTTAGAATATGGGAAAAAGAATCAACTGTATAGAGGTAATTTTCGCTAAAACCGTACATGCCTGTTCCGGAGGCACCAAAGACGTCAGTTAAGGAAAAGACAATTAAGTCATAAACGTTTTTCTCCTGTTTCAGATGAGAACGGCTGTATGCTGAAACAAAACGAATATTCTCTTTATGGTAGATGTTTCCGGTGAATTGAGCGAGCTCCTCACGAAGCAGTTTTATGATTAATGGATTGCTCTCGATGACTTTTATCTGAGGGGCTTTGAAATAAAGAGCGGCTAGAACATCCAGGCCTCCTTTAGGCTCGATGATGAGGGTGCTGGGATTTTTGGTTAAGGAATAAGCAAGGGAAGAAGGAAGATAAGAGAGGAATTCCAGCGAGTCTCCGGAGTCTTTAAAAGATGTGACAGCAGAAAGCTCCCCTCCGTCTATAGATAGGCCAAGTTGAGGAGGAAGCTTTTTGTCGTAGAGGAGGCTCAGTCCCGGAGCGTATCTTGTTGCAGGTGACTCCAGAATGTCGATACGGGATATGGCATTCCATTGTGTTAAAAGATGTTTTGCATTGGGGTATTTCAGGGACACAGGAAGAGATTTGTAGGGAGAAATCCTGAAGCTCAGCCAGGAAGGAGAGGATAGGAAAAGGACGATTTCTGCTGCCATAAGGAAGACCAGAAGGAGTTTAAAGGAAACCGGCCTTTTTATGCAAAAAAGGAGTGAAGAAAGAAGGGCAAGGAAAGAGATAAAGATAATGACTCCTCTGTCTCCCTTTGGCAGGAAGGCAAATAATACAAGCAGGGTTCCAGTCCCTGCACCCAGGAGGTCGGAAAAGTAAATCCTGTTCACAAGGCTCGAAGCCCTGGAGATAGCGAAAGATATTGTCAGGCCAGCGAAGAAAAAGGGAATGCTGAGCAGGATATAGTATAAAAAGATGAAAAAGATTTGCCCTTTATCCCAGGAAAGTTTGAAGAAGTCAAAGGGAATCTGGTTGCAGAGAAAAAAACTTATAAGGATAGTTAGAGAACATAGGAGAGAGCTGTATGATAAGAATTTATCCTGTTCGATAGAGGGAAAAGTTTTAAAGAAAGATAAAAAGGAACCGCTGGCTCCATATCCTAAAAAGGCAATACTGATCACCAGGAAGGCAAAGTGGTACTGCTGGGAGATAGAAAAATACCGGATTAGAGTTATTTCCAGGCAAAGTGTGGCGGAAGAGATAAGGAATATTCCCGCCAGAGTATGGTTTTTCATTTCTGACATTTCTAACACAGGATTATAAAGTAAATAAGATTCATGTCCCTGTCAACAAAAAGACAAAAAGGGACAAAAAGGGGTCGCGGACAAAAAGGGGTCGCGACCCCTATTGCTTTTCCTTGTCTCTTGTGATAATTTTGAAAAAAACTGAGATGATTAGATTTGGGACATCAGGGTGGCGCGGAATCATGGGGGAGGAATTCACATTTCGAAATGTAAGGATTGTTGTCCAGGCTATATCCAATTATCTGAAGAAAAAATTTCCCCGAAAAAAAATATCGGTTATTGTTAATTACGATACCCGTTTTCTTTCAGAAAGATATGCTTTCGAGGCGGCAAAAATCCTCACACACAATCAGATTCATGTTTATCTGACAGACCGGGATGCCCCTTCTCAGGCTCAAGCTTACCAGGTGATGAAAAGAAAAGCTCAAGGAGGAATTAATTTCACTGCCTCTTTTAATCCTCCTGAATACAACGGCCTCAAATTCAACACAGAAACCGGTGCTCCTGCCCTACCGGAGATTACAGACAAAATAGAAGAGGAAATAAAACTCTTAAAAAAGGATTTTTCTTTCTGCCCCTATTACGCCAGGAATGAATATCTTGAAAGAATAAATCTTCAGGAAGATTATCTTTCTTTTATACAGGATAAGATCGATTTTGACCTCATCCGGAAGTCTAAGGTAAAAGTTGCCGTGGATTTGCTTTATGGGACAAGCCGGGAATATCTGGATGAGATTCTTGAAGAGAACCATATTCCAGTAGAGGAGATCCACGGCTATATCGACCCATATTTTGGGGGGGTCGCTCCTTCCTGTTCAGAGGAAAATCTTGGAGAACTGAAGAAATTTGTGAAGGAGAAAAAATGCCACCTGGGGATCGCTACCGATGCAGACGGTGACCGTTTCGGGATTGTTGATGAAAAAGGAAATTTTATAATTCAAAACTTGATTCTCTCTTTACTGCTGGATTATCTTGTTTCGAAGAAAAAGTGGAGAGGAGGTGTTGCCCGCTCTGTGGCAACAACGCATCTTATTGATCGGATCGCAAGAAAATACGACCTCCCTCTTTATAAAACCCCTGTCGGATTCAAATACCTGGCGGATTTCTTCCTGAAGAAAAAAATCATTTTTGGGGGAGAAGAGAGTGGCTGTGTAGCCATAAAAGACCATCTTCCGGAAAAAGACGGCATTTTCGCCGGCCTCCTGGTAACAGAAATGGTTGCTGCCATGGGGAAAACCCTGCGTGAGCAGATAGATGATTTGTTTTCCAAATATGGAAAGAGAGTGGGGATGCAGAAGATAGTTCCTTTAAACGCAGAAAACGAAATGAAGCTGAGAAAACTAATGAAAAATCCTCCAAGCCAGCTTAACGACAGGAAAATTTTCAATGTTGAAACCATTGACGGGATAAAATTAGATTTTTCCGATGATGACTGGTTTCTCCTGAGGTGCTCGGGTACAGAACCTGTTATCCGGTGCTATGCGGAATCCAGCTCGAAGAAAGAACTGGAGAAACTCATGGGATATGGACTGGAGCTGGTGTCATGAGAGGGAAAAAAGAGAAAAGCACCTTATCCTTTCGGAAAAAACTTATTATTGCAGCTATAAGCTTTTTTTTTGTGGTCCTGCTTTTGGCTTCTTTTTTTGGGAAAAAAGGTTTAATTGAAATATACCGTGTCCAGAGAGAGCATAAAATTTTATTCCAGGAAATAGGACGTCTTGAAAAAGAGAAGAAAAAACTGGAAAGAGAGATAGAGGAACTGAAGAATAATCCGAAGGCAGTCGAGAAAAAAGCCCGGGAAAAGCTCTGGCTCATGAAGCCGGATGAAGTCGTTATTATAAAAAAAGAAAAATAAAGACTTCTCATTTAATTTAACCTGGATTATTCACGAGTCGAGATTGCTGCAGATGCGAGGCGTAGGGTATGAAGCTGTGGTTCTCCACTGCGAATACCCTGCAACGAAGCATATGAGGTGAGGTCGGCTCGCCTGTAGAGTAAAAAATGCCGACATAAAAATAAAGTGAACCCATTGGAGAAGGTTTGAATGTTAATTCTGAAAAAGAATCAATATAATATGCTTGTATCATTGAAAATATAAAAGTGTGTCGGCAGTTTTTATGAATAATTCAGGTCATATTATGCCCCGGTTACCCCGTCAAAAAAGTCTACATCAGCTGCTAAAGGACCTGAATCCTGTCCAGAAGGAGGCTGTAACCTATGGACAGGGCCCTCTTCTTATCATAGCTGGCGCAGGAACAGGGAAAACAAAAGTCATCACTCACCGCATCGCTTATCTCATCGCTTCAAAACTGGCCAGGCCTGATGAAATCCTGGCTGTGACCTTTACCGAGAAAGCGGCAAATGAGATGGAGGAGAGAATTGACCTCTTGATTCCTTACAGCTACTCATTTGTAGAAATCAGCACGTTTAATTCCTTCGGGGAAAGAGTGCTGAGGGACTACGGGATTGAACTGGGATATTCTCCGAATTTCAAGCTTCTTGACGATGTTGAGCAGGCTATATTTTTCAGGGAGCATCTTTTTCAGTTCCCTCTGGATTACTACCGCCCATTGAGCTTTCCGACCAAGCACATCCAGGAGCTCCTTAACGCTGTAAAAAGGTTAAAGCAGGAAGATATAAAACCTGATGAATATCTGGAGTATTCTCAAAAGCTAAGCAGGGAATCTTCAGACGATGTGGAGAAGGAAATAGCTTTAAAGCACCTGGAAGTCTCTCGAATTTACCAGAAATATCAGGAATTGTTGAAGAGTGAGGGAAAGATTGATTTTGAGGACCAGGTGCTGCTGATTGCGGAACTTTTCAGGCAGAGGCCTTCTATCCTCCGGGAATTTCAGAATAAATACAAGTATATCCTGGTTGATGAATTCCAGGATACCAACTATATCCAGTTCGAGCTTCTCAAGCTCCTGGCTGCAAAACACAGGAACTTGACCGTATGCGGAGATGATGACCAGAGCATTTTTCGCTTTAGAGGAGCTTCTTTAAGCAATATTTTCAATTTTCGAAAAATTTTTCCTGATTATAAAAAGGTCGTTCTTAACATAAATTATCGCTCCACCCAGGACATCCTGGATTCTGCCTGCCAGCTAATAAGGAAAAACAACCCTAACCGCCTGGAATTTGAAGAAGAGATAAACAAGAAGCTTGAGTCTTCTGTGAAGAGTGAAGGGAAATGTATCCACATGCTTCCTTTTGATACATTATCCCAGGAAGCAGACCGTGTTGCTGATACTATTCTGGAAAAGAATAAGGAGGGGTATAAGTTCGGAGATATGGCGATTCTGGTCAGGCGGAATGCGGATGCGGATTCTTTCTTCAGAGCATTAAACATGAATGAAATTCCCTTCCGTTTTTCCGGAAGCCGGGGGCTGTATTCTCAGGATGAGGTGAAGATCCTTGTTTCTTTTATAAAATCCCTCACGGATTTTGAAGACAGCAAGAGTCTTTTCTATCTTGTCCAGTCTGAAGTTTATAAGATAGATCCCTATGATTTAACTTTAATTTCCAACTATGCGCATAAAAAGCACTTAGCTTTGCATAAAGTTTTTAAACAAATTCATGAAGGAAAGAGCCCTGTAAATATTTCCGGCTCAACAGAAACAAAGGTTAAAAATTATTTTGAGGATTTACTTTTTTTTATCGTGGAAGCTAAATCCAAGGATGCTGGAAGGGTGCTCTATTCCTTTTTTGAGAAAACAGGTTATCTGAAAGCTCTTGTTGAGGAAAAGAATCCCCAGGCAGAGTTAAAAATAAAGAATCTCCGTATTTTTTTCGATAAAGTGAAAAATTTCTTCGGGCTGACAGATGATGACTCTATTCATTCTTTTGCTAAGTATCTTGACCTTCTTCAACAGGTAGGGGACAATCCTGCAACTGCGGAAGCGGAATTGGAGGAAGATGCTGTTCAGGTGCTTACGTTTCATAAAGCCAAAGGGCTGGAATTTGCCGTTGTCTTTCTGGTCAGCCTTATAGCTGACAGGTTTCCCGGGAGAGAGAGAAAAGAGAAAATTCCTGTCCCGGATGATATTCTGAAGGATAAAGTTCCTAAAGGAGAGGAATATAACCAGGAGGAAAAGGAGAGGATCCGGATCCAGGAAGAAAGGAGGCTTTTTTATGTTGGGATGACGAGGGCTAAGAAGTTCCTCTATTTGACCTGGGCCAGGGATTATGGATTAAAGCGGTTAAAAAAAGTCAGCCCATTTGTGCTTGAAGCTTTTGACCTTTCCAAAATGCCGGATGACGTTCAACAGACTTCAGCCCTCGAAGAGATTACAAGGTATGCAAAACAGACGCCACAGCTAAAATTTATATCAGAGGCAAAGCGAGAGGGGCCTTTAACTTTAAGCTATTTCCAGGTGGATGATTACATGACCTGTCCTTTCAGGTATTTATACAGGCATATCATGCGGATTCCTGTCGTCGCCCATCACAACCTGGTGTTTGGCAGGGTTCTTCACGATACGATCCATTTTTATTTGACTAACAGGATGTTAGGAAAAAAACTTAAGGAAAAAGAACTCCTGAAAGAGTATGAAAACTGCTGGGTCAATGAAGGCTTTTTAAGCCGGGAACACGAAGAGATGAGGAAGAAGGCTGGGAAGAAATCCCTCTGTTTGTTTTACCGGCGGGAAGAGGAGTCGGGACATCTTCCCAAATTCCTCGAGAAAACTTTCAAGTGGCATTTTGAAAAGGTCAGGTTTACTGGCCGCTGGGATAGGATTGATTATACAGATGAAGGCGCAGTTATAATTGATTTTAAGGCGACAGAAGTTAAGAACCAAAAAGAAGCTGATAAAAAAGCCAGAGACAGCCTTCAGATGGATTTATATGCGCTCTCGTTTATCAAAACACATGATGTTCCTCTTGTTGAGACACGGCTTCATTTTCTGGAATCGGATATAATTGGCTGTGCTCAAAAAAAAGATAAAAAACTGGAAAAGGCTATGGAAAAGATAAAAGAAGCTGAGACTGGTATTCGCAGCCAGGATTATCAGGCTAAACCAGACTGGCACAGCTGCAATTTCTGTGATTTCCGGACGATCTGTCCTTCCTCCTACGCCTATTAAACAAAAAAAGGGGTCGCGTCTCAACATTTGACATTCAGAGATGTTTTTGCGAACGTAGTGCGGCAATCTCACAATTTGTATTGTTTTTGCGAGGAATGCTAACCTTATCTCTTTTTTTCTTATTTATTCCGGATTAATCCACAAGGGCATTATTGCCAGAGACCCTTCATTTTCAAGGAGTTCAAGCATATTAAGGATTTTTTCAAGTTTTGAGTGAAGGTCGAGTTTTGTCCGGATCTGTCTTCTCCCAAAAAGAGCGCTAAAGAAGGATACTTTTCTTGGCCATACAACAAGCTTTACACTCCTGTCATCCGGAATGCCGGCCAGTTCTTTTGCCAGCTCAATTGCGCGCGATAATCCTCCTATCTCATCCACAAGGCCCAGCTCTTTAGCCCGGCTTCCTGTCCAGACACGTCCTTTTCCAATTTTATCAACGTCATCCTTGTTCATATTTCGTCCTTCCGCAACTTTTGTCAGGAACCGGTCGTAAATCCATAAAGTCTCTTTTTTAATAGCTTTCCTTTCCTCAGGGGTAAATCTTCGAAGCGGAGAGAATATGTCAGACCTTTTACCGTAGGTGATACTTTCAGAAGTTATTCCCAGTTTTTTCGAAAGGTTGACTATGTTGAATTTGCCGAAGATCACTCCAATAGAGCCTGTGAGGGTTTGGGGTTGAGCTATAATTTTGTCAGCAGCCATGGAAATCCAGTATCCTCCTGAGCCAGCCATGTCTGACATGGATACAATAAAGGGTTTTTCCTTTTGGGTGAGGAATACCTCTCTCCAGATCACATCCGAAGCCACGGCCGAACCGCCCGGGCTGTCAACACGAAAGATAACAGCAGCAATAGATTTGTCCATCCTTGCCCTTCTGATCAAGCGGGCCACTGTTGAACCGCCCATGCTTTGATAGATGCCTTCTCCTGAATGGATGGTGCCCATTCCGTAGATCAGGGCAATCTTTTTTCCCTTGTTTAAACCCAGAGAAGTGGGCTTGATCTTTATGTACTGCTGATGGGAGATTCGATAGAGTTTCATCCCTTTATCTCTAAGAAGGTTTTCGAATTCATCATCATAAAGAAGGTCGTCCACCAATCCTGCTTTCATCGCCTGTTCACCCTGGTAGAAACCATGGTCAATCAGCTCTCTTATTTCTTTTTCGCTTTTCCCTCTTGCCTCTGCCAGCTCTTTTACATAGTGGGAGAAAATATCGCCGTAGATTGATTCAATCATTTCTTTGTGGGCTGGGGTGAATCCTTTTTCGGTGAACATGTTGAAAGCTGTCTTGTATTCCTCAACATGTTCAATTTCAGCTTCAATGCCCAGTTTATCCAGGGTTTTTTTGAGGAATGGAACATAACCTCCGATTCCATTGATGCCCATCCAGCCTAAAGGGTGGAGGATGATCCGGTCGCAAGCTGTCGCAAGGTAATACTCTTTGTCAAGGTCAGGCGCTTCATCAATGTAAGCGTAAGCTGTTTTCCCTGATTTTCTAAAATCCAGGACAGCTTCCCTGATTTCGGCGACCTTTGCCCAGTCACATTGGAGGTAGCCGAGGCGCAGGACAAGACTTTTTATGCGGTGGTCAACCTTAGCTTTTTGAATGTTCATCCAGATATCATACATAGATAGTGGTTGCCTTCTCCCGAGCATTGTCGTCAGAAAATCGGGGAAAGTTCTTTCCTGAATTGGACCTGAAAGCTTGATCTCCAGATAAGAACGGGCTTTTACAGCAGGAGGCTTTCCTATCTCATAAAAAACAAAGGAAAAAATTGTTGCCAGAATTAAAAAGAAAAATATCAAAAATATAATAAGAACATATCTTCCTCTTTTCATTTTTTCTCCTTTCTTAAAACAAAAACATTTTGTTTCATCTATTACTCTTTGCGGGCTTGATTCTTATGTAGGGGCTTGATTTATCAAGTCCACAATTGGTTGAAAAATTAACTTAAGGGCTTGATGAATCAAACCCCTGCTTAACTACCAAACAAAAATATAGCAGAAAGCAGTATTTAAATATAGAAATTTTTAAAGAGATTGAGTATATTTGAAAAAAAATATTTTTCCGGTGAACCTTTTTGAAAATTCTTCCGTAATACACTTTGAATACTGAATAAAGAGGCTAAAAATGGTAAAAATAAAAAGAATCGCACAAGTTACTGTGATTGTTCCTTGTTCTCTTTTCTTTAGGAATCAAAAAGAAAAATAAAGAATGGAAGGTTTAAAGACTGATGAACAAAAGGATATCTATACCCTTGTCGAGCGGATCAAAGAAGGAGACAGAGAGGCTTTTATGACTGTAACGAGTCTTTATCAGAAGAAGGTTTTTTTGCTGGCTTTCTCCTTTTTCCGCAACAAGGAAGATGCTATGGACATTGTCCAGGAGACCTTCTTGAGGCTTTACCAGAAAGTTTACATGTTTAAAAGAGGAAAAAACTTTCAGAGCTGGCTTTTACAGATTGCCAAAAACCTGTGCGTAGATTACTACCGGAAAAATTACGGTAAAAACAGGGAACGGCAGGGTGAGAAGCCCGTCGATGAGATGAATTTACCGGTTCAGAATGAAGCTGATCCTTTTGTATCATCAGATTTAAAAGGAATATTTTCCAGTTGTATTAAAAAACTGGCAAGCAAACAGAGGATGATATTTGTGATGAAACATTATAACCAGCTTAAATACAGAGAAATTGCCCAGATATTAGATATTTCTCTGGGAACGGCTAAGTCGCTTCATTTTAAAGCTGTTCAAAATTTGAGGGGCTTGATAGCTCCGTATATGGGAGACAGCTATGATAGATTGTAAAAGGTTTAAAAAAGATTTTGTGGCTTTCCTTTATGGGGAGCTTCAGGAAAGTGAAAAAGAGCTTTTAAAATCTCACATTGATACTTGTCCTAACTGCAGGAGAGAACTTGAAGAATTAAAAGAAGTCAGAAAAGGAGCAGATGTTTTACATGCCGATATTGAGGAAGCCATGGCTTCCGTGGACTGGGAATCCCTTCCGTCCCAGATTACTGAGAAGGTATTTGAAAAAGAAGTCCGTGCTCCCCGCGAATTTTGGCTTGAAAAAGCAGCAAGACTTCTCTTTCAGCCCAGACTCCGGCCTGTCTACGCAGCACTCCTCGTTGGTATTGTTATAGGTACTCTGGTAACTCTTATGGTTTTTAGAACTCCCGTTTCCATCGAGACTAAAGCAGGGGAGTTCTTTGCACCCAAGGATTTCCTGGAAAAAGTGGAGCTGGAGATGGCCCGGAGAGAGACAATAGACTATCTTGATAAGAGTCAGTACTTGATCCTGGATTTTATCCAGGCTCCCTCTGAAGAGTCTGCGGAATTCTGGCAGGGCGAGTTCACTTCAAAGAGAGCAAGAGACCTCCTGGCAAAGAAAAAATACATCAATCCGCAGCTGGATAAATTTCAAATGGCCAAGGCAAAAGCGATCTGTGACCAGATTGAGCTTCTTTTTTACGAACTGGCTCAGATAAGCGTTGAGCTTTCAGCGGAGGAAGTCAAGAAGATCCAGAAAATGATCGAAGATAAACAAATTTTACTAAAAATAAGCATATTGAAAAAAGAATTGGAACAGAGTGAGGTATAAAATGAGAAAAGTAATAATAATTCTTGGAATTTTTCTCCTTTCCTCTATGCTCCTTCAGGCATATGCCCAGGTGAAGCCGGACGAGAAATTATTTCGCGAGGCGAAAGTCCTTATCTTTGATAAGGAATGGAAAGAGGCTCAGGAGATATTGGAGGAACTGCTTGAGAAATACCCGAAAAGCCCGTGGTTTTCCCAGGCTCTTTTCTACAATGCCAAATGCTTTGAGGAACAGAAGGGAAATGAGTTAGAAGCTCTGGATGAATACAAGAGATACATAAAGCGCAGGGACCGCAGCGAAAGCTTAACCGAGGAATCGGAGCGCTCTATCATCAATATAGCCATGGAACTTTACAGGCGCGGGAAAAAGTCTTACCTGAAAGAAGTAGAAAAAAGGCTTTCCAGCCCAAACAAGGTGGTTAAATATTATGCCGCTATTAAACTGAGCTACATAAAAGACAAAAAAGCAGCAGCCAGAGGAGTTCCGGTCCTGAAGGAGATAATCAGGGAGGAAAGGGATCATGAACTCAGGGACAGAGCAAGGATAGCACTGCTCCGGGTTGATCCTAAAGCCCTGAAGGATTTTGAAGAGGAGAGATACGATAGAAAAGCGAAAGTGCTGAAGATAAGAGTTTGGGAAAAAGGCGAACTCAAACTCAGGATTAATATTCCCTGGGCTCTGGCTGACCTCGTTTTAGGGGCTGTTTCTGAGGAAGAGAGGGAGTTAATGATAGAGGAAGGTTATGATCTGGACAGGATTTTAAAAGAGCTTGGAGAGACCGGGGAAATTGAAATACAGGTCGAGGAAACAATTATTAAAATATGGATAGAATAAAATTTAGGAGGTAAACAATGAAAAAAGTTACTAGTTTTATTTTGGTAGCCTTTGTACTGAGTTTTGTTATGCCAAATCTGATTCTGGCAGACACCAGGGATGATGATTTCCAGGCAATCAAGAAAGCAGTCAAGGAGAATCCCAGCTACGAGGCGGGGAAGGAAGTTAAATGGTTCAAGGTGCTTATTACGGATAATGTCACAAAAGAAGATAAGGTTAAGATCACGGTGCCCATATCTGTAATTGAACTTCTTCTTAAACACGAGAACAAGCACGCAAAGATGAATTTGGATGAGTGTGATGTTGATATTGGTGAGCTGTTCAAGGAATTGAAGAAACTGGGACCGATGGTGTTCATCGAAATTAATGATGATGGTGAAACGATAAAGGTTTGGTTTGAGTAAAATTTAGACAGGCCCAAAACATTTTACAGGGAAATGGAAGGATATTCCATTTCCCTTTTTTTTGTCTTTTTCCCTGAGAGTTTTATTTTGTTTTAATTTTTTCAATCTTTCGAATCCTTTTTCGACTAATATTAATGACCCTGCTAGGCTGGCTGGGTAGGGTCACTCACAGTCAACCCCTTTTGCTTCTTTTCCCCTCAAACAGCCAGCATTTCTCTATTCACCGCTTCCCATTTTGGAAGTCAAAAATCCTGGTTTTGGCTCGCTTCTTTCTAGTGCTTTTTAGGTTTCACGGGGGTGATTTTTTTATCCGGCCTTTTGGTGTTAAGCCCACTGCTTGCCTTTGTGCGGGATTTTGAATTATTTTAAAAAATTTTTTATAAAACCTATTAATTCTATAATTTTTGTGCTAAAATAACAGAAAATCTTGTTTTGCTGGCTGGGCAGGGTTTTACCTACCATTACCCCCTTTTGCTTATTTCCCCTTTACAGCCAGCATTTTTTTTACTTATTTAGTTTTTTTGATAAGGAAAATCCCTCCCTCCCTTTATTTTTTCCACATATTTGCTTTTTGTCCGACTAAAATTAATGAACATCCTTTGCGGGGCTGAGCATGGATATTCAACTTTTAAACCTTTTTTCTCATTTTATAAGTATGAGGTATATTTTTAAAATTGCTTTTACAAGGAACCTAAGAAAAATGCAATTGAGAATAAAAAGGGGTCGTGTCTCAACATTTGACAAATTATTTTGTAGGGGCTTGATTCATCAAACCCACAAAAAGTCATTGCGAGGAACAAAGTGACATGGCAATCTCACAATTATATATATAAATGGAGTATAAAATGGAGTATCAGGTAAAAACTTTACGTTTGAGACAAAGATTTGAAGAAATTGAAAGAATTGACCAAGAGCTCACTGCAAATCTTAATGCGTTCGCCGATAAAGGGTATCAGCTTGATAGAATTATTCCGGATGAAAGATATGTTCCCAGCGGAGATGGGAAAAAAGTCTATCTGATGATATTCAAGAAATAAACTTCCCCATCTATTTTAATTTATTGCCGACCCGGAGAATATCCCATGAAAAATAAATATAGACAGCTTTCCCTTTTATATTGCTGAGAGGTAAATGGCCCATGTGTCTGCTGTCCATGCTGTTGTCACGGTTATCTCCCATTACAAAGCAGTGGTCAAATGGGATAACTGATGGGCCAAAATTATCCCTTTCGAAATCATTATAAGGGGAATCGCTTTTATCGGTATGAACTTTGCTGTCCGAGTGGATTTTATAATCCTCGGCAATAGGGCGGTCATTTATGAAGATCCGCTTATTTTTTATTTCCAATTTTTCGCCTTCTAAGGCAATCACTCTTTTCAGGAATTCCTTTGAGGGATTGGCTGGGAATTCGAATACGACTAAATCGCACCGCTTTAAATTATTAGATTTATAATACTTTAAATTAACCATTACATGATCATCCTTTAAAACAGACGGCTGCATCGAATTTGTAGCTATTTTGTAGAATTTAATCCCCAAAACTTTTTTCATTAAAAAATCTGCAGAAATAACATCAAGACCAAAGGCTAAAAGGGCAAGTATTAGATAGACATACCATCTGTTGTATGGTTTCAGGGTGATTTCTTTGATTTTGCGGGCTGCGAAAAACGATTCCCCGACTATAAACAGCCAGAAAAAAAGTACAAAAAGTATAATTGCAAATAATCCATAGAATTGATACTGCAAGCCAGTAAAGGACAAGACAAATATTAAGAGAAAAGTGGCGAGGAATAAGATGCCTCCTTTTATGATTTGGCCGTTATAGGCCTGCCCAAGACCTGGTGTAACAGAAGAGAAAAAAGCTGCTATAAATGGTTTTCTTTTTTTTGTATTCATTGCCGCTTTCCCAATTTTTATTCTATTCTCTTTTTGGAATTTTTTCAAAGGATGTATGGTTATTATCTCAACTGTTTAGTCTTTGTGGGTGAGAAAAGCGGGAAAACTTCCCCCCTCAAAATCATCGTCAAAGAGGATTGATTAGCGTTTAAAGTTCTGTCATAAATATAAAGGCAAGTTCGTAAAATAGATTTTTTTACTCGGAAAAGAAGTAAAGTCAGCAAACTGATAACAAGATTGTTTGGTAAAAAGTTTTTTTCGAGTATCACTAATACTATATATCAGTAGGGGGAGTTAGAAAAGTGGCAAGAGATACAAATTTTATCAGACGAGACACGAAGGAGATAGCTTTTTCTGCAATAACTGAGAAGTTACATATACTTCAGCAAGTCACTGATGCTGTTCACAGCTCTCTGGATTTGGATAAAGTATTCGGTCAGATAACCGATGGAATTGTCCATTCTATGGGATACACCACTGCTTTTTTCTTTATACTGGATGATAAGAAAAAGAATTTTAAAGTTAAAACCCTTTCCACAAAAAAACAACTTCTGCCTCTTATAGATAAAATATTAGGGTCTTCGCTCAGAAGGTTTGTTTTTCCTGCAGATTCTGAATTAAATAACACCTTCAGATCGGCAATAGAGGGGAATATAGTCGTTGCCCGGACCCTGGCTGAAGTTGCCTATCCCTTGCTCAGTAAGAAAAAATGCACTGCTCTACAAAAGCTTAAAAGAACAAAGAGTTATATTATTGTACCAATAAAAATCGATAAAGAAGTATTAGGAGGAATTTTTATCACGAGCTCTCAAGAGAAGGTAACTGAGGAAGAATTAAGCATGCTTAAGAGTTTTTCTTATACCTCATCAAATGCCATTCAAAATGCTAGGTTGCACAGGCAAGCAACATTAGCTCAGGAAGAACTGAAAAAAAGCGAGAAGAAATATAAATTTCTCGTAGACCATTCAAGAGAGATTATTCTCGTCCTTAGCAAAAGAGGGAAAATTCTCTTTGTCAATAAAACCGCCTTGAAGAACTTTGGCTATTCTGAAGAAGAATTACTCGGCAAATCCATAACTCGTTTCTTAACTAAAGATTCAATCAGGAAATCTTTATATGCTGTTGCACAAGAATTTCTTGGTCGTCCTCAACCAATAATGGAAGTACGAGCTAAAACAAAATCAGGTGAAATAAGACATTTAGAAGTTGGAGGAGGTGGCTCAACCCCTATTCGTGAGAATAGGAAATGGATTGGGATAATGTTCGGTGCTGCGGATATCACCGAGCGTAAGAAGGCAGAGAAGGAATTACAGGTCCAGCGGGCTTATTTTGAACCACTGTTCGAGAGTGCGCAGGAGGCGATTATAACGTCTGACAATAAAGGCAAAACTCTTCGTGTGAACAGCGAATTCTGCAGATTATTCGGATATACGCCTGATGAAATAATCGGTCAGTCAGTAGATAAACTTATCGTACACAAGAATCTCTTACAGGAAGCCTCATCAATAACAAAACAAGCAGCAGAAGGTAAAAAAGTTGCAATGGAGGCAGCCCGCCGACGGAAAGACGGAACTCCTATTAACGTATCAATTCTTGCTTCACCCATCGTTGTTGGCAGTAAACAGGTTGGTATCTACGGCATCTACCGTGATATTACAGAACGCAAGAAAGCCGGGGACGCGCTGCGGAAAAGCGAGAGGGAGTACCGAACACTCTTTGAACACGCCAGCGACGCTGTTTTTCTTCTCAGTCTGGATGGTGTGCATCTTGCGGTTAATAATAAAGCTGCGGATATGCTCGGCTACAGCACCAAAGAGCTGGTTGGGAAATCATTTAAGGAAGTGGTTGTGCCTGATGAATTTCATGATGCCCAGGATAAGATGAAAGGTTTGCTGGAAGGAAAGTCTTTTCCAGTCTACGAACGCAGGTTTAAAAAGAAAGATGGCACCGAGTTTCCTGTTGAGATCAATGTAGCGTTAGTACGTGATGAGCAAGGCAAACCTCTATTAGTTCAGAGTATTGTTCGCGACATCACCGAGCGTAAAAAAACAGAGGAAACACTGCGGGAGTCAGAAGCCAAGTATCGCATATTGTTTGAAAGTATCGTAGATCCCATTGTTATTTTTGATAAAGATACGCATCGTTTTCTCGACTGCAACAAGGTCACATTGGATCGCTATGGATACACCCTTGAGGAGCTGCGTAAAATGACGCCTCACCAGCTTCACCCAACCGAGGATCTGGAAAAAGTAGAGAAAAATATTGATGATGAAGAGGATACCTCACCTCACAAATATACTCATATAACGAAAAAGGGAGAGAGGCTGAAGGTTGATATTCACACAGCACCTCTCGAGTATCAGGGTCACAAAGCATGGATCAGCATCATACGCGACGTTACAGAGCAGAAGCGAGCAGAAGAGGCGCTTCGAGAAAGCGAAGAGAAATACAGGTCATTATCCAATCAGCTTCCAATTGGGATTTACAGATCAACAAAAGATGGGAAAATTTTACATGCAAACCCAGCTTTAGCTTCCATTTTAGATTATGAAAGTGTTGAAGAACTTGTTCAAGTCACGTCTGCAGATTTATATGACAGTCCAAGTGACCGCACTAAGCAGCTTGAGCAGTGGAAAGCAAGTAAGGGAGATGTTTGTAGTGAGATAAAATTACGCACCAAAAAAAATAGGGATATTTGGGTTCGGGATACAGGGCGTATCATTTTTGGTAGGAATGGAGAAATTGATTACATTGACGGCACAATCGAAAACATCACAGAGCGTAAGTTGGCAGAGGAGAAGATCAAGGCCTCGCTTAGAGAGAAGGAGCTCCTCCTGCAGGAAGTTCATCACCGGGTCAAAAATAATATGCAGATAATTTCCAGTCTTTTTAGCCTTCAATCCAAAGGAATCGAGGATGAAGAGCAGTTGCATATATTTAAGAGCAGTCAGGATCGTGTGAAGTCCATGGCGCTTATTCATGAAAGGCTGTACCAATCCGGGGACTTCGCTAGAGTTGACTTTGCAGAATATACTCGAGGCCTGACAAGTCATCTGTTCGGTTCATACGGAATTGCTCCTGATTTTATTAAGTCTTTTGTAGATATCAAAGATGTTTTTCTGGATATCAATACTGCAATACCTTGCGGCCTTGTTATCAATGAGCTTGTCTCAAATTCCTTAAAACATGCCTTTAAAAATGGTCAGCAAGGGGAGGTCAGGATTGGCATGAGCGCCCTGAATGGAAACGAAATTGATCTGGTTATTAGCGATAACGGAGTTGGCCTGCCAGAAGGAGTAAATTTCAGAAATACCGAGTCTATGGGTTTGCGTCTGGTCAGTATTTTAGCTGAGAGCCAGCTTCATGGTAACATCGAGGTAGACAGGACAAATGGAACAAGCTTCCACATTAGATTTAAGAAGAATAATAAAGAAAAAAGAGCTTCAGCCAATTAAAAAGGGCAGACTAAAAAATAGGTAACAAGCTATTTCCACTCATCGTAGGGGTTTGATAAATCAAACCCACAATTGATTAAAATAAATAATTGTGGTTCTTCTCCCATTTAGTTGAAAAAATGAATGCTTTTTTTAATAATGTCATTCCCCTGTTTTCACAGGGGCAGGCTCTGCGGAAGCAGGGATCCAGTCTATTATAAAATATTTTTTTTATTCTTCTGGATTCCTGCTTCCGCAGGAATGACAACTTGCCTTCTTACTCCGTCATGATTTTCAACTAATTG